>ENA-UOOI01000522-UOOI01000522.1-fermentation-metagenome-genome-assembly--contig:-NODE-522-length-48435-cov-11.983320_pt1 | contig 48435 bp, 28 predicted proteins | sample MGYA00245779_ERZ724027 | MGnify/ENA primary metagenome ERZ724027 (study PRJEB28704, sample SAMN03018318) | fermentation metagenome | biome: anthropogenic terrestrial biome; feature: soil; material...
GTTGATTAATCATCACATCACCGAATCATCGAATCATTTTATCAAATTCCTTTTTTCGCCCGTTTCACCATCTCCCCGTCGGTAAAGTTCTGGCCTGGGATATACCCTTTCAGCGGCTGAATCCGTTCGTGGATCACATCCAGGAACCAGGAGGGTTGCGGGAAGAAGGCATCTTCCAGTTCGTGTGCCGGGGTGATCCAGTTGCGGGAGCCCAGTACGCATACGGGAGCATCGAGGTAGTCGAATGCCATCTGTCCGATGTTTGCAGCCAAGTCGTTCAGGAAGGATCCCCGGGTGGTGGCTTCACCGGCCACAATGATCTTTCCGGTTTTCTTTACCGACGCAATCACCTGCTCATAGTTGAAGGGCACCAGCGAGCGGGCATCGATCACCTCGGCGCTGAGACCATATTTTTCCTCGAGTTCTTTTGCTGCCTTTAATGCCGGGTAGAGTGTATGTCCGACGGTGAGGAAGGTGATGTCTTTCCCCGCTTTCTTCACATCGGGTTCGCCCAGCGGAATTTCGTAATAGCCTGTAGGAACACCTCCGTCGTGAAACTGTTCTCCCACATCATAGATACGCTGGCTCTCGAAGAATATTACCGGGTCGGTACCCTGCAGTGCCGCATTCATCAGACCTTTGGCATCGTAAGGTGTGACCGGGAAGCAGACCTTGATACCCGGGATATGTGCCACCAGCGAGGTCCAGTCCTGTGAGTGCTGTGCCCCATATTTGGAACCCACCGAAACGCGTACCACCACGGGCATTTTCAACACGTTGCCGCTCATGGCCTGCCATTTGGGCAGCTGGTTGAAGATCTCGTCTCCTGCCCTGCCAATAAAGTCGCAGTACATGATCTCGGGAATCACCCGGCCTCCGCACATGGCGTAGCCGATGGCAGTACCCACGATGGACGCCTCGGCAATGGGTGAGTTGAAGAGTCGGTGATAAGGCAACGCCTCGGTCAGCCCGCCATACACGGCAAAAGCCCCGCCCCAGTCGCGGTTTTCTTCACCGTAGGCGATGAGTGATGCGTCTTTATAAAAACGGTCGATGATTGCCTCGAAGATGCCGTCGCGCAGCTGGTACTGCTTCATCTTGCTGTAAGGTTTCCCTTCGGCATCAAAGGCAAAACGTTCCTTGTTGGCGATCTTTTTCACGCGCGGATTCTCCTCCATCGGCATCAGCACATCCGGCTTTGCATCGGAGAAGGAGTCGACAGAACCATTGGAGAACATCATCTCACCGATGATGTCGGCATTGTCCATGCGTGGGGATATTTCATCATTGATAGCCAGCAGGAACATCTCGTTCACCAGTTTCCGGATATCATCCGATATCAGGTCGAGATCGGCTTGTGATACCACCTCTGCCTCGAGCAGTTGCTCACCGTAGCTACGGATGCAGTCCTGTGCTTCCCATGCCTCCACCTCTTCCTTGGTGCGGTAGGAAGAAGCATCGGAGGGTGAGTGGCCGCTGTAACGGTATGTGAGCACATCGAGCAGCACCGGGCCTCTTTTTTCTTCAATTACTTTGCGTTTACGTTTGTAGGCATCGATCACGGCCAGCGGGTTGTAACCATCCACCCGTTCGGCATGCATCTGCTCACCGTTCACGCCGGCACCGATGCGGGCCGCAATGCCGTAACCCATGGTCTCACCCACGGTCTGGCCGCCCATGCCATATTGGTTGTTCATGATGTTGATGATCACCGGCAGTCCTCCGTTCATCTCTCCTTCCCAGAGTTCGGTGAACTGGTCCATCGCGGCAAAGTTGATTCCCTCCCATACCGGGCCGCAAGCCAGGGAGGCGTCGCCGATGTTGGCCACCACCAGTCCCGGTTTGCGGTTCACCTTCTTGTAGAGTGCTGCACCCACGGCTATGTCGCCCGATCCGCCCACGATGGCATTGTTGGGATAGACACCGAAGGGGGTGAAGAAGGCGTGCATGGAGCCGCCGAGCCCTCTGTTGAATCCGGTCTTGCGGGCAAAGATCTCCGCCAGCGTACCGTATACCAGAAAGCGTTCGGCCAGCTCCTTGACCGACCCGTTGAAATCTTTCTTCACGATATCAACAACCGCGCCGTCGAAGAAAGTCTCCATGATTTCGGTGAGCTGCGTATCATCCAGCTTGTGGATGGCAGACATACCCTTGGCCAGGATCTCACCATGTGAACGGTGGCTACCGAAGATAAAATCATCCACCGTCAGCGTCCAGGCCATGCCTACGGCTGCCGACTCCTGTCCGATGGACAGGTGTGCCGGGCCAGGGTGGTTATATGACGTACCGTGATACTCCCCCTTGGTCTTGATAAGATTCAACATGGTTTCGAACTCACGGATCAGCACCATGTCATGATAGATGGCTTTGAACTCTTCATTCGTGAAATTCTCCTTCTCTTCTTTCACGCTCTTTTGATACCGGTTGACCGGAATGGGCTGAAACTCTACGAATCCCGCCTTACGGACTTCAGACGGATCAATGTTTTGAACTTTGGGCATTGGATATTGATTTGTTGATTATTTGACTTACCGATTACTACCTGTACTGCTAAGAACTATCTTGCAAGCAGCTGCTGTTTCAATCATTGCTCCTAAAAGCTGATCGCTGATAACTGGCAGCTAAAAATTAAAAACTACCTCTTTGATTATTTCACTCACAGTAGGATGTGGAAAGACCACCTCCTGCATCTCCTTCAGGGTCATCTCCTGCTCAATGGCGATGCAGGCCCCATAGATGATCTCGCTGGAGGGATTGCCGAGCATATGCACACCAATCACCTCGCCATGCTTTTCACCTACCAGTACCTTGCACACTCCACTGCCGCCCTCATTCTCGGCCACAAAGCGTCCTGCATAGGCCATGGGCAGTCTGGCTACCTTGTAGGCGATACCCTTTGCCCGGGCCGACTCTTCGGTTTCTCCCACACCGGCCACCTCGGGGTTGGTATAGACCACGCCCGGAATGGCGTTGTAGCGCATGATGTCGTTGCGGCCGGTGAGGTTATTGACCACCACCTCTCCCTCACGGCTTGCCGTATGTGCCAGCAGCGAGAAACCTGTCACATCGCCCGCGGCAAACACGCCGGGAACATTGGTACGCATCTTTTCATCCACCTTGATACCGGTACGCAGCAGTTCCACCCCCAGGTTTTCCAGACCGAATCCCTGTGTAACCGGGCGACGACCCACGCTCAACAGGATCTTTTCACCTTCCACACTGTGGGTTGCACCCCCTTTTTCAAAAACAACCTTGTTGCCCGCAATCTGCACTACCTTTGCATTCAGGTTGAATGTAATTCCTTTTTTTGTATAAATGTCGCGCAGCATGGCCGACACTTCAAAGTCCAGGCCACCCAGTATTTCCGGAAGCATCTCCACCACGGTCACTTTCGTCCCCAAGCTATTGTAGAAACTGGCAAACTCCATTCCGATCACACCCCCGCCAATCACGACAAGCGAGGCGGGTCGCTCCGTCATTTCCAGAATCTCCCGGTTGGTAAGCACCACTCCTTCCGCTTCCCGTAAACCCGGGATGGGTGGCACGGAGGCTTCCGATCCCGTACAGACGAGCAGGTTTTTCCCATTGTATTTCTCTCCGTTGCAGCTCACCTCGATGCCTTCCGCTGAACGACCTTCGATGAGAGCCTCTCCCTTTACCACGGTGACCTGGTTCGACTTCATTTTGCTTTCCACACCGGAGACCAGCTTGCGAACCACTTTTTTCTTGCGAGAAATCATCTTCTCATAGTCGAAACGGATGTTATCTCCAAATACACCATATTTATCCCCATGCAGGGCATTCTCATATATCTTGGCACTATAGAGCAATGTTTTCGTAGGGATGCATCCTTCATTCAGACACACGCCACCCATTGCTTTTTTTTCGAATAAAACCACTTTCAATCCTGCGTGTCCGGCTCTCTCTGCCGCTACATACCCGGCAGGGCCGCCACCAATGATCAACAAATCTATCATAGTTGCAAATATTAATTTTTCGTTCAGAATTCTATTTCCAGCATTTCAATCTCAGTGGCAATCTGTTTAAGAAAACGGGTCGCTTCACCGCCATCCAGTGAACGGTGGTCATAAGTAAGACTCAACCCGATATGGGGCACGAATGCATACACGCCGTTGCCCAGATCTTTGGGACGGGGCAGGATCGTGTTCACTCCAAGGATGGCCGACTGTGGCAGGTTGATCACCGGGGTGAACATTTCAACCCCGTAATTGCCTAGATTAGAGACGGTGAATGTAGCAGCCTCCGATGTGAGAATATCAGGATTCACGCTGCCACTGCGGCAGGCTGCCGCAAGTTCGCCGAGTTGACCGGAGAGTCCCGCAATGGAGAGGTCATCGGCATTGCGCAATACGGGTACCATCAACCCTCTCTCCGTATCCACGGCCAGGCCGAGGTGTACTTTACGAAAATATCGTTTGGTATCACCCAGAAAATGGGTGTTCACTTCGGGGAATTTTTTCAAGGCTTTGATCACCGCAAAACAGACCATATCGTTCAAGGTGATGTTTGCCATCATGCGCCCTTCTTCCAGTGCAGCCTTTGCCTTTTTCCGAAGTTCCAGCATGCGGCGTGCATCGGCACCCAGATGGTGGGTGAGCTGCGCCGAGTTCTGCAATGAGGCATGCATCGATCTGGCAATCAACCTGCGCATGTTAGACAGCTTTCTATCCTCATAATCCATACCGTAAATGGAATTTACAGAAGCTGACAGGTCGGCTGCACGGGCTCTGCCCGCCAGCCCGGTACCCTTTGCTTCCGGCTGGAGACCTGCCTCGGCAGCCACTTTCTTCGCCAGCGGCGTCATTCTGGGACGGTCAGTCAGATATGTCATGATATCTTTCTCTACAATCCGGCCTTTGGGGCCCGAGCCGGTAAGCTGGGAGAGCGGAACCGCATTTTTTTCGGCCAGTTTCTTTGCTCGGGGTGAGATAAACAGGTTTCCGGCATGCGATGTTTGCGTTTCCAAGGCAGGAATGTGGTCACGGGAAATAGCAGGTAGGGGCTTCCCAGTTACAACCTCCTCCTCTTTTTCTGCAGAGGCGGAAACGGATAGTACGGAGATATCTTCACCCGGTTCACCAATGATCATCATGTTGTCAAGTACCGGTACCTCGTCGCCCTCGCCATAAAAACAGGCCAGCAGCGTACCGTCGACCGGCGATTCCTCCTCAAAGGAGGCCTTGTCCGTCTCATAGGAAAACAGGACCTCTCCCTTTTTCACGGTATCACCTGCTTTCTTGTGTAGTGTTGTGACGATACAACTCTCCACAGATTGTCCCTGTTTAGGCATGATTATGATTGTTGCCATTTATCAATGATTTAAGCTTTTTCGAAACAATACATAGTGTGCTGAACTATGCTGATGCAAAGATACTTTTATTTGACAAAAATTCAAAAAAAAGAGCCATTTACTTATATCTTGTAAAAACATACCAAAGTTCTCAATACATGATGGTCAGGATTTCTCATACAGATCACCTGTTTTTCTGTAACTTGTGAAACTTACATCAGATTTTTTTACATGGACAAATGTATTTAATTTGTCACGAACCCCGTTCTAATAATTGATATTTTAGCTGTAATTTTTGATATCTTGCTAACGACGGAGGTTGGATCGCATCGATTTCTGATTATTTTTGTAAACAATATCAAAAAGTATAGTTATTAAATCATTTATTTCATTTGCAGAATATGATTTACACTGTATGTTTGCAAACAATCTTTAAAAAATATTTAACCTCGTCATGAGTGAAAACAAATTAATCTCTTTTTTGGCAATCGATTTGGGTGCCAGCAGCGGTAGAGCCATGTTGGGCAGAGTTCAAAATGACCGTTTGGAGTTGGATGAAATTCATCGTTTTCCCAACCCCATGATAGAAGTAAACGGCCGTTTATATTGGGATCTGTTCTACTTATACAATCAGATTGTTGTTTCCCTTCGGGAGACCAAACTGCGTGGTCACTCCATTGTCTCCATCGGGATTGATACCTGGGGTGTGGATATGGTCTGTTTCGGGGCAGACGGCGAACCGCTAAGAATGCCATACAGCTATCGTGATTCCCACACAAAGGATGCACCGGAGCGTTTTTTCACCAGGATACCCAAAGAAAAGGTATATGAGAAGACGGGTATTCAGATCATGAACTTCAATTCATTGTTTCAGTTGCATACGATGTATGAGGAGGGTTCATCCATTTATCCTCTCATTGACAAAATACTTTTTATGCCGGATGCGCTTTCCTATTTGCTGACTGGAAAGATGGTCACCGAATATACCATTGCCTCCACATCCCAGATGGTCAATCCGCATACGAAAGAGTTCGATGCCGGTCTACTCGGGGTGGCCCAACTCTCGAAAGAGAAGTTTGCTCCCATCATATTCTCCGGTACTACCATAGGAAAAATATCACCTTCGGTACAACGCCTCACCGGTCAGGAGAACATTTCGGTTATTGCCGTGGCGGGGCACGATACTGCTTCTGCAGTGCTAGCCGTACCGGCAGTAAATGACCATTTTGCATATCTGAGCTCCGGCACCTGGTCGCTGATGGGTATTGAATCTGCCGAACCTGTGATCAACGGGGAAACCTTCGCACTCAATTTCACCAATGAGGGAGGTGCCGACGGTTCCATCCGTCTGTTGAAAAACATCTGCGGCATGTGGCTGATTGAACAATGTAAAAAGGAATGGGAAAAGAACGGCCCGGTAACATATGATGACATTGTGAGAGCAGCCGCGGAGGCTACTCCATTTCAATGCTTCATCAATCCGGATGCCTCCTGCTTTGCGAGTCCTGCCTCCATGATTGCTTCCATACAGGAATACTGCAGGCAGACAGGACAGTTTGTACCTGAAGCAATTGGTGAAATTGCACGTTGTATCTATGAAAGTCTGGCCCTGCGCTACAAACAGGTACTACAACATCTACAGGAGCTCGCCACTTTCCCTATAGAGAAACTGCATATTATTGGTGGTGGATCCAAAAATAATATGCTCAACACTTTTACGGCCAATGCCATCGGTCTGCCCGTCGTGGCAGGGCCGTCGGAGGCCACAGCCATTGGAAATCTACTGATGCAGGCCAAGGCGGCCGGTTTGATCAGCGAAAAAAGCACCATGCGGCGTATGGTACGCAACTCGGTGGAGCTGGAGTCCTTCATGCCGTCGGAAACCGAAAAATGGCAGGAACCATATCAGAGATACCTGGAGGTGTTCCGGGATATCCGATAATAAATGTGATGAATCAATCCATAAACATAAAAATGTATGAACGGGGAACAGATCAAAAAAGGGTATGAGGAAGCAAAAGGACAATATGCTTCACTGGGTGTGGATGCAGCGAAGGTGATTGAACAACTGGACAAACTCTCCATTTCGATCCATTGCTGGCAGGCCGATGACGTGTCGGGATTTGAAAATCCCGACGGGGAACTGACAGGAGGTATACAGACTACCGGTAACTATCCGGGTAAAGCACGTACCATAGAAGAATTAAGGACAGACCTTGAAAAGGTGATTGCCCTGATTCCCGGAAAACACCGTATCAGCCTGCATGCTACCTATGGCAATTTTGGTGGTGAGTTTGTGGATCGTGACATGATTGAGCCCGGGCATTTCCAGAGTTGGATCGACTGGGCCAGAGAGAAGGGAGTGAAGCTCGATTTCAATTCCACCTTCTTCTCACACGACAAGGCAAACAGCGGTTATACCCTTTCCGACTTCGATCCGGAGATACGGCAATTCTGGAAAGAGCATCTACGTCGTTGTAGAAAGATTGCGGCAGAGATAGGACGCCAACAGGGGGATCCCTGCATTCATAATATATGGATTCCGGATGGAGAAAAAGACAAGACGGTTTCCCGCTACGAACACAGAAAGCTGCTACAGGAGTCGCTTGATGAAGTACTGGCAGAAAAAATAAGCACAAACTATTTAAAGGATTGTGTGGAGTGTAAACTTTTCGGTATAGGAAGTGAAAGCTATGTAGTGGGTTCCCATGAGTTTTATATGGGATATGCAATAAAGAACAATATGCTGCTGACATTGGATGCAGGACACTTCCATCCCACCGAGACTATTTCCGACAAATTATCCTCCATATTGTTGTTTGTTCCGGAAATAAACTTACATGTAAGTCGCCCGGAACGCTGGGACAGCGACCACGTAGTGATACTTAACGATGAATTGCTGGCTATTGCTCAGGAGATTGTCCGCTCCGGACAGAAGGATCGGATACATATGGGACTGGATTATTTCGATGCGTCCATCAACCGCATCGGCGCCTACGTGGTGGGTATACGCTCTGCACAGAAAGCCATGTTACAGGCTTTGCTGGAGCCGACCGACAAGCTGCGGGATTTTGAAAAAGAGGACAAGAAGTTCGAACGTATGGCTTATCTGGAGGAACTGAAGGCAATGCCCTGGAATGCGCTGTACAACTACTACTGCATGCAGCAGGGCGTACCTGTGGGAGATGCCTATATCAAAGAGATCCAGGAGTACGGGGAGCAGATAATCTTCAAAAGAGTGTAAACGATGAATACCATTATCGGTTTATTGATTATTGCTGTGGGAAGTATGGGCCAGTCGAGCTCGTACGTCCCCATCAATAAAATAAAGGAGTGGTCCTGGGAAAACTTCTGGTTAATACAGGGAGCTTTCGCATGGCTTCTCTTTCCTTTGCTGGGCGCTCTCGTCGCCAACTCCCCGGCAGAATTGATTGGAATCTACACCACCCATCCGTCAGCTGCCTTGAAAGCCATCGGTTACGGTGTGCTCTGGGGTGTAGGAGGACTCACCTTCGGACTGAGCATGCGTTATCTGGGGATCGCACTGGGGCAGTCGGTGGCATTGGGTACCTGTGCCGCCTTTGGAACACTTATCCCTGCGATGCTGGCAGGAACAGATCTCTTCTCACCGAAAGGAGTGATCCTGTTAATCGCTGTGGGGGTAACGTTGGCTGGCATTGCCCTGGTAGGTTATGCCGGAAGCCTGCGTTCAAAAAACATGCCGGAGGAAGAGCGACGAAAAGCCATCAAGGATTTTGCCCTGAAGAAAGGACTCCTGATTGCCTTGTTCGCCGGAGTGATGAGCGCCTGTTTCAGTCTGGGACTGAGTGCGGGCATACCGGTGAAAGAAGCAGCCGTGACAGCAGGAGCAAAAGATCTTTTTGCCCAGAATCCGGTAACCTTGCTGGTGACGGTGGGTGGGTTCATCACCAACTTGGTCTACTGTTTATACATGAACCGGAAGAATAAGACCGGCGGGGAAATAGGCCGTTCCTCCAAAGTTGTGCTGACAAACAATCTTTTATTTTGCGCCCTGGCCGGGTTACTCTGGTACTCTCAGTTCTTCGGACTGGGAATGGGACAGAGTTTCTTTGAACCCAACAGTGTGATGATGGCCTTCTCCTGGAGTATCCTCATGGCACTGAATGTTATTTTCAGTAATGTATGGGGTATCATCCTCAGAGAGTGGAAAGGAGCCGGCAAGAAAGCGGTTATCTACCTTGCTCTGGGTATGGCCGTATTGATTTTTTCACTGGTGATACCCAATTTGTTCTAATTAAATATTACAACAACTCAATCTCATTCTAAGATTTATGTTCCAGTACAATGCGGCATCCTCTGTCATGCCGCGCATGAAATGAGCCGCATCGCGCTTTTTCTGATATTATTTGTATATTTACACGTTCAATGAAATAAGATATGCCAACCTAAAACAAAAAACATGAGATACAACGATTTGGGCATTGACTTTAAATACCTTCTCGTCAATGACAAAGACAAAAAATTCGGGATGACTGTCAATACGGTAGGTTTTCAGCCTATTGCTCCGCATACCTTATATCCCTCTACCGACCATCCCAAAAACTATTATTTCAAACCTGGGAAAGGGCGCATTTTATCGGAATATCAAATCGTATACATCAGTAAAGGCAAGGGGTCCTTTTCTTCGACCTCCACCAAAAAGACAGGCATCTCCAAAGGGCAGATAATGATTCTTTTCCCGGGGCAGTGGCATACTTACTGTCCACAAAAAGAAACCGGGTGGAACGAGTATTACATAGGCTTTGAAGGAAAAATCATCGACACTATTGTTGCCAACGGATTTATTTCTCCCCACAATCAGATACTTAATGTGGGAGTGAATGAAGATCTGGTCAACCTGTTCTCAACAGCCATACGGGTTGCAAAGGAAGATAAGGGAGCCACCCAGCAATATCTTGCCGGCATTGTTTTCAATATACTGGGAACCATCTTATCTCTGGCACAGAACATCAACTTCGAATCGAGAGAATCGGCACAGAAAATTGAACGTGCCAAAATCATCATGATCGAGAACATCAACAAAAACATTGATATAAAAGAGATTGCTATCAATCTGGGTATTAGTTACTCCTTGTTCAGAAAGGTATTTAAAGAATATACCGGATATGCGCCGGCGCAATATTTTCAGGAATTAAAGCTCCGTAAAGCAAAAGAGTTGCTGGCCGAAACAAATCATTCTATCAAGGAGATTTCCTATGAGTTAAATTTCAGTTCCTATGAATACTTTCTCTCCTTCTTTAAAAAAAGAGTCGGACTAACTCCCATGGAATACAGAAACTTAGGAAGGGTGCAATAAAGAAATTAAGGAGATGCCCCCCTTGAATAAGGTTGTTGAAACCGGGATAATTATCGTATATCCTAACTTCCAAAGAGTGTTGTGCGGAAATTATAAAATTTCGATCAGTAAAATAATATTAAAAAATCTAAAATGCTTCAAATACGTTTAACTGTATTCATCGTATACCTGTTTACCAGCAGCTGTCTGGTAGCAGCACAAGAAGTTTTTTTACCTAGTGGACTGACGGTAAACACGCTTCTAAACGCCGAGCAAGTATTTTTAAACGGGTATCCGGCAAATACTCCGCTGGAACAGGCAGTAACCTACCGGGAAAACTGGCAGTTCACCGATATATCCACTGCCCGACCCGTTTTTGGATGGATGTTCAGCTCTGGTTCAGCCAACACCAAACAAACAGCCTACCGGATATTGGTGGCATCCAGCAAGGAATTACTGGCACGTGACTCTGCAGATCTGTGGGACACAGGCAAAGTAAACAGCGATCAGTCGATTCACATCTCATACAACGGGAAGCAACTCAAAGCCGGGGCCGTCTATTTCTGGAAAGTAAAGACATGGGATAATTACGGGAATCAATCCATTTTTTCAGAGATGGCGCGTTTCAAAATGGCCGATAGGTTAGTAGACTACGCAACGGACAGGCATCCCATCCAAAAGCAGGACGATTACCCGACCCGGCTCGAAAAGGTGAATAAAAATACCTGTTTCGCCGATTTCGGAAAAGCCTCTTTCGGGAGATTACGCCTCAACCTATACTCCGAAACCGGTACGGACAGCGTGCATATTCATTTGGGAGAGGCTAAGAAGAACGGAAGGATCGACCGATCACCGGGCGGCACCATTCGTTATTCGCGCTATACGGTGAAGCTTCGACAAGGGTGGAATACCTATGTGATCGCGATACATCCCGGCAAACAAAATACCGGACCTCAAGCAGTCTTGGTGCCCGAACATATTGGAGAAGTTACTCCTTTTCGATACTGCGAGATAGAGAACTATCGCCACCCCTTACAGGGAAAAGACGTAGTGAGAGAAACGGCATTTTATCCTATTAACGAACAAGACTCCTATTTTTTCAGTTCCGATACGGTGCTGAACCGGGTCTGGGACATAAGCAAATACTCCGTCAAAGCTACTTCATTCCTGGGGGTCTATATCGATGGAGACCGGGAAAGAATCCCTTACGAAGCGGATGCATTCATCAACCAGTTATCTCATTATTGTGTGGCACGCGATTACAGCATGGCACGTTATACACATGAGTATCTGATTCACCATCCGACATGGCCGACGGAATGGATACTGCAATCGGTACTGATGGCATGGGAGGATTACATGTATACCGGGAACAAGCAATCCATGGAGTATTATTATAATGACCTCAAAAACAAATCATTGACTACGCTATCTGATAAAGATGGCTTAATAAGTACGCGTACCGGCAAGGTTACACCAGCAGTATTGGAATCGATTCACTTCAAGGGACAATTACGCGACATTGTCGACTGGCCGCATACCGGCATTCTGGGATTGGAAAAAGAAGAAGGAGGAGAAACCGACGGTTTTGTATTTACTGATGTAAACACGGTGGTCAATGCCTTTCACTTCAGGGCATTGACACTCATGGAACGTATTGCCGAAGCATTGGGAAAAACGGATGATCAAAAGTTTTATCAAGAGCGTGTTACCCTGCTAAAACAATCATTCAACACACGTCTTTTTGATAAAAAGAGAGGAATATATGTGGATGGCATTGGAACGGACCATGCGTCACTTCATGCAAACATGTTTCCGCTTGCTTTTGGGCTTGTTGAAGAGAAAAATGTAGCATCGGTAATGGCATTTATCCGTTCAAGAGGGATGGCTTGCAGCGTTTATGGATCTCAGTTCCTGCTCGACGGTGTCTATGATGCTCACGATGCGGATTATGGACTGGAACTGCTGACATCGACCGGCGAAAGAAGCTGGTACAATATGATCCGAGTCGGTTCCACCATCACACTGGAAGCATGGGACAATAAATACAAGCCCAACCAGGACTGGAACCACGCATGGGGAGCAGCTCCTGCAAATCTTATTCCGCGCAAGCTGATGGGAATAGCACCTTTGGAGCCGGGATTCAAAAAGATCAGAATCAAACCCCAACCCGGTAACCTCAAACATGCCGAAATAAAACATCCCACTATCCGGGGTACTGTAAAGGCAAGTTTTATCAACCGTCCAAACGAATCATTCCGGCTTGAGGTAGATATTCCGGTCAATACCACCGCAAAGGTATACCTCCCATTTTACTCGCAAAAACAAACCTTTCATAAGGATGGCAAGCTGGTACCTTATAAGCGAGAAGGGAGTTTTTCAGTGATCGAAAATATTGGTTCAGGAAAACACTCTTTCCTAGTAGAACAATAATTACTCACACCAACAAAGGCATTTTAAAATTCAAAACAACGAGATAAACTATCACATGAAAATTACTGTATTCCTTACATTGTGTCTTTGCCTCACATCCGGAAATATCTATGCACAAAAATATCTTTCTGAAAGGGCCTTTCAAAGCCAAATTGTCAAAGATGAAATTACCCGCGCGTACATCACTCCCGTAAAAATTACCTGGCAGTCGGATAAACAAAATAACCAGGTCAAAAACCCGGAAGTACTATTGACCCAGTTCGACGGGCAACTTACTACCAGTAGGAAAGGTATGTGCGTACTGCGGTCGGACGAGGAGGCACAAGCTTCTGTGTTACTCGATTTTGGCAAAGAGCTATACGGCGGCATTGAAATAGCCGCCGCAATAAGACCTGAAAAACGACCTGTGAAAGTCCGAATACGTTTAGGTGAGTCTCTTACGGAAGCTATGAGCGATTGTATCGATAATAGCGTGCCGGGGATAAGATCCGCCACCAACAACCATGCATTAAGAGATTTTACGTTAGAAATCCCTTGGTTGGGCACGGTAGAGATCGGAAATTCCGGATTTCGTTTTGTTCGAATCGATCTTTTAGATATAAATGTCGAATTACCGATCCGATCGGTTAGAGCGATCTTTCGATACAGGGATATTCCCTATGTAGGCTCGTTCAAATCCGACAATGAAAGGTTGAATAAAATATGGAAAACTGGAGCATACACTGTCCATTTAAATATGCAAGAGTATCTCTGGGACGGAATAAAAAGAGACCGGCTGGTATGGTTGGGAGACATGCATCCTGAAGTCATGACGATAAGCACGGTGTTCGGCAATAATGAAGTAGTGAAAAAAAGTCTCGATTTTGGGAGAGATACTACTCCTCTGCCCGGGTGGATGAATGGCATATCATCTTACTCCTTATGGTGGATAATTACCCATCGCGATTTTTACGTGTATCATGGCGACCTAGACTACCTCAAGGAACAGCAGTCCTACCTATCTGTCCTAATCGATCAAATGATCTCGAAAATAGGTCCGAAGGGCAACGAGGAACTCGATGGCGGACGTTTCCTGGACTGGCCTACTTCAGAAAATCCCAAGGTGATTCATTCCGGCCTTCAATCACTGATGGTAATGGCCGTTCAAGCTGGAAAAGATATCGCATTATGGATTAACGACGAAGAATTAAGAAAGAAGTGCGATACTGCACTTCTTTCTTTAAGTAATTACAGTCCGGCGATACATGGCAATAAACAAGCTGCCGCACTGCTTGCTTTAGCCGATATCATATCTCCTGCCGAAGCTTCCCAAGTTATCCTCAAAGATGGCGGTAATGGTTTTGCGACCTTCTATGGTTATTACATGCTTGAAGCATTGGCAAAAGATGGAAAATACCAGAAAGCTATGGAGATTATTTCCGACTATTGGGGAGCAATGCTCGATTTGGGTGCCACCACGTTCTGGGAAAATTTCAATTACGAAGAACGGTTGAATGCCGTAGGTATCGATGAATTCCCCGATCCATCCAGACTTAACATCCATGCCGATAGCGGCGACCACTGTTATATAGGGCTTAGGGCCAGCCTTTGCCATGGGTGGGCATCCGGTCCCACTGCTTGGCTGAGTCAGCATATTCTAGGAATTCAAGTGATCGAACCTGGGATTAAAACGGTTCGAATACACCCTAACCTGGGAAATTTGAAATTCGTTGAAGGTACCTTCCCTACCCCCTATGGCGATATCTATGTAAAGCACGTGAAACAAGCCGATGGAACCATTAAGAGCAAGATAAAAGCACCGGAAGAAGTACGGATTTTGAGATAATATAAATACGAACAACTACTGATTATAAGAGAGTTATATCAAAACTAATATCGTATAAAAATATTCTAATGAAAATGGTTTTTTGGAAACACTTTTATCCAATAAACAGACGAAAGTCTTCACTATTTTTTATTTATACTGCCACTTTGTGTACGAGTAGTCTTACACAAAGAATAAAGATGTTTCGATAACTATTTTCAATAAATCCACATCGGAAGAAATTCAGTTTCTTTTTAACCCGAACAACATATTGGTATGTATTATGCCAACAAACAAAGATGTGGAAAGTGTAATAGAAAACCGTCAGATATCGATTTTTTACTTTCTCTGGTAAGGAAATAATACATCAAAATGTCTGAAATAAAATAACTCTTCAGCACTCAGGAGTATTTGAAGATGGAGATCATCCAAACTGAGAAAGCGCTGATTTAGGTTCATATTATTTTAGAGGAGAAACGATTTATGGCTATTATTCGGAAAGATGCTAATGGGTGCACTTTTGAAATATGCAGTTATAAACCGATGCAGAGATCGATTTCTCAGTGCTGGTACTACAAATATGATTATATATGAAAACAATCCTTGGCATTGATGAAAAATATCAAGTCATTTCAAGATCAAGGAAGTTTTCACCCTACACTGGTATATTGTACTAATACAGCTTCAGGAAGAATGATACAACACCTATAATACATATTTTAGAGTTGGAGCATCCTATTTTCCCCCAACCCTATATTATTATTTGGGAAAAAAGCCATTTATTATTGGAAAACTAAGTAATCCAAAGGCACCAATTATGAATCGTCCTTCACTTTCATAGAGGTTCTGTGGTTCAACGAAGTCGGAATAATCAAACGAATAGCCCTGGATTGACTTTAATCGTCTGCAAAACGCGCACAAGAACAAAAAGACAAACGTGAAATCATTAAAGCTTATGTTGCACAATATCCAAACCTCAGAGCAGGCATGGGAGGCACCGCTTTTTACGGAAATAAAAACAGCTTTCCGACAAAAGATATCTCATTGAATACAAATACAAATACCCTCAATATCGGGTTTAAAGGGCCGGATCGCACGCAAGATGAAAATGATCCGCTGATTGGTACGTAAACGATAATACCGCACTCGGATGGAAACTCAATTTCGCGTACAAAAAAATAAGAAGACATATTAAGATATTTCCTAAACATCAATAACCAAAATATCAAATTCAATGATATTTTAAAATAGTCAGTTATCTTACAACTAAATATATATCAGAAAAAAATTAACCTATCCTTAATTATATTTGTACATTTTTTTAAAAATTGGATGGAAATTTATATATCTATATTATTGTCTGATTACCTGTTAATGCAAAATAATATTACACTGTATCACAACAATATACAAAATACATTTCATTCAGACCATGGGCAAAATAAAAAAATATAATAATTGGATCATCATGAAGTTCGTAATTATTTCCTGGCTTCGATAATATTTCACCCCAAATGTCCCTCCAGAATTTTTCGTTAAAAAGCGAGCGATCAATTTATACTTCGGAATGGTCAACATCGTTTTGCCCGCCCAAGTAAAGAGATGTCCATTTTTACTAGTTATTCTACCTCATCGTTATTATAGTTGTTCCCAATGTTGCTACAGGAGATTCTTTTTCTTACATGAAAACATGCGTAAATAGTTTTTCAACCTGTGTACCTGTTTTGATGATGCAAAAAATATACATAACAAGCTTTTTATCAAAAAAATAAGTTTAAAAAAATATAGAAATCAATAAACATATAAAAAACGAAAAATATCACATATATCATAAAAAAAATCATTTTTGACAGTTGGTAATTACTTTTTAGGTATAGCTTTGTAAAACGTGGAGTCTAAATAATGTTGATACAATAAAATTAAAAACTATCGCTTAAACCTATTTAATATGCAAATGTCCACAAACACCACCCAATATTAACAAAAATTTATCATTGAATAGTATATCAAATTGAGTTGAAACTACGTAAGTAAAAAAATAATTCATTCAAAATCAATAATTTAATATGATTTTTTTATAAATTCTTTCCTAATGCCTTAAAGCTCATCCGTTATTTAGATAATTTTACCAAATAACAGTATAGTGTTTTCGGGAACAATTATGTAGCATTTTTGACAATAGCTGTATTATTCTTATTTTAAATGTATTTTACAAAAAATTAAAAACAACTGAAAAAGTTATGAGAAACATTTATTTTAAAGATAACAATGTATCTTACTTATTGATAGGATTATTTTCTATCATTTTAAATGCTTGTGGCGATAATTTTCAGGAAATAGGTGTGGAAACTATCACTGTAGATAAAAATGAACTTACCGTAATGGTGGGTGATAAAGAGACAATCAAAGCTGCCATTTTTCCCTATGAAGCCAGTAACAAGAAAATTAACTGGAGTTCCTCCAACACCAATGTTGCAACAGTGAATGTAAAGGGTGAAGTTCTGGGCATCAAAGAGGGTGAGGCCGTGATTTCGGTAACTACGGATGACGGAAACAAAGTAGCTTCATGCAATCTCAGCGTTACTACAAAAATTTATTATGTGGTAAACATCACACTAAATACCGAAACAATACATCTGTATGAAAATGAAACCGCGGAGCTTGAAGCAACGATATTACCTGAAAATGCCACCAATAAAAAAATCATATGGACTTCCGATAATGAAACGGTGGCAACAGTAGACGAACATGGAGTGGTGAAAGCATTATCCGAAGGTGAATCCTTAATTACCGCTACCACTGAGGATGGCGGTAAAAGCGCCTCGTGCCTTGTCAGTGTCACCCGATTTGGAAAGGTGACAGGCGTCACATTGGATCAAACCGAATTATCCTTGTTACCCGAAGAGAAAAAGATGCTCTTAGCAACAGTATTACCCGAAGAGGCGATGAATAAAAATGTAACCTGGTCTTCAGACAATAAGACTATCGCTATCGTAGACGAAAATGGTACTGTTACAGGAATTTCATCAGGTAAGGCCACTATCACGGTCACCACAGAAGATGAAAGTAAAACGGCACAATGTAATGTTACGGTGGGAGCTGTCTTTCAGGATAGTTTTGATCGGGGTAACACGGATTGGGGAGACAAAAACACATCGCCTAGTCCCGTCGCACCCAATTGGCGCATCGTTGCGGGATATGCCCAAATATCAGATCAAAAGATGAATGTTAGATCCATGTCCCCCGGCCTACCCAATATGGGAGATGCCCTTGTTTTGTATGAAGCTCAGGGAGCTATCACTAAAAACACAGCAGGCAGTTTCAAATTTTCCATTGATTATAAGCTCAGTGAAGCTACTACTTCTTGGATGGGATTTATTATCAATGCGCAGGATGATCAACGCTATTATCTCTTAAGATTCAGATATGGAGTGACTGCAAATCCAGCGGTTCAATTTCTGGCAACGGAAAATGGAGGAGCGGTTTGGAGCGTGATTCTCAACACCGGAGTTTCATTAAAACAAGCGGATATTGATTACCATCTTGAGATCAATTCAAGTCAAGCGGGAGTCTTTGATGTAAAAATAACAAATAAGAAAGATGGTTCCATATATTTCCAAAAAACAATTACAGATAGTCAAGCACGTTTCAGCAATGGCCGGGCAGGCGTATGGGCACAAAATTTAGTATTATTTGATAATTTGAATTTGGAAGTGAGATAACAAAAAATACCACTATATAAACAAATAGAAATTTTATGAGTAAAATTAACAACCAATTATTATTCCCTATGATAATGGCTATTGCCATGATACTCTTTTCCTGCGCTGATGCAGATGAGAATATCCGCGTAGAGAAAATAAAATTTGAAAAAGAGGCATATTCGGTCATGGTGGATGGGATTATTTTTATCAAAACTTACCTGTTCCCCCAAGAAGCCATGGGCAGAGAATTATCTTGGACTTCAAGCAATCCGGAAATTGCCACCGTGATGCGGGGGGAAGTCATTGGGATCAAAGACGGCGAAACCACAATCACCGCATCTGCCGACGGGAACAGTGTGTCGTGTAAAGTACAGGTTATTTCCAAGAGAGTTCCAGTAACCGATATACGGTTTGAAAAACATGAGCTGGTGATTACTGAAGAGGAAAAAACCACATTACCCATTTTATTTGAACCAGAAAATGCTACTGACCAAAGGGTTATATGGACATCAGAGGATGAAAGCGTGAGTGCCGTGAATGAACAGGGTGAAATCACGGCTGTAAAAGAGGGTGAGACTTATATTATTGCCAAAAGCGTGGATGGGGGAAAGATAATCTCTACCAAGGTAATTGTAGAAAGGAAAGGAAAAGTAACCGGGGTAATTCTTGACACCGAAACGTTGACGCTTCCTATCGGCGACTCTCATACCCTTGTTGCAACGGTTCTCCCCTTGGATGCTGTAAATAAAAATGTGCAGTGGTCATCAGACAATGAAACTGTGGCTACTGTTGATAACAATGGAACAGTACATGCAGTGGCCAAAGGAAATGCGAATATTACTGTCACTACCGAAGACGGTGCAAGAACTGCTGTGTGCAAAGTCACCGTATCCTTGGTTTATCGTGATAATTTTGACCGACCCAATACGGGGTTGACAAACCAGTCAAGTGTGATAGGAAAAGACTGGCAAATTAACAATGGACAATTTGAGATTTTGAATAACTACTTACGGGCGATAAGAGGTGGTACCCCTTTACAATCGGTCATTATAAATAAAAACAATGACGCTGTTACACAAAATATTGGGGGTAGTTTTGTATTCAAAATAGATATTACACATAATATTGCGGGATGGGGCGGAGTAGTGTTCAATGCCCAGGATGATAATAGCTATTACGTACTAAGATTTAATTCAGGTTCGAGTGCCCTGCAATTTTTGGCCACACAGACCAATGGCGCAAGCTGGGGTGTACTCTCTATTCAACAACTCCGAGGTCAGCCCACCTTGGGCACAGGTACTACTTATCGCATGGCCGTTCGTTCAAATGAGCCGGGTAAATACCATGTGCTGATCACCGATCCATCGGAAACAATCATTATTGGAGAAATGAATCTCACTGATAATCGCAATTTCTTATTTGAAAATGGCTATGCGGGCATATGGTCCCAAAGCGATGGTATTATGTATGACAACTTCTATGTAGAAACAAAATAAAAAAAACAAATTAACTATGAATAAAATGATTGATATGGTGAACTCAATCCTGCTAACAATATGTCTTGCGCTGATGCCCTCTTGTACCGAAGAAAAAGATCTATCTTATAAAATCGGCGATTATCCCGTAGCTTCAGGCAATGAATACCGGATTTTAGAAAAAATCCCGGTTGAAAAAGTCTGGGCAGCTACAGCAGTAGGATATTCTCTCTTGACACACGACAACCATCAATTTGTTGCTTATTACGATGCCAACAGGCAGATGACGGTGGCACAACGCACCCTTGATTCCAAAGAATGGACATTCAAAAAACTGGATTCTTACATTGCGTGGGATTCTCATAATTATATCGCCATGGCTTTGGACAAGGAGGGCCATCTTCATGTAAGTGGAAATATGCATGGAGTGCCGTTAATTTACTTCCGTACATCAAAACCTTATGATGTTACTACTTTGGAACCTATCTCGTCCATGGTTGGCCAGAACGAGAATAAAGTCACCTATCCCCAGTTTTTAAAAAACAAAGAAAATGAGTTGATTTTTACCTATAGAGACGGGGGAAGCGGGGATGGAAATAATTTCTACAATATTTATGACACTGCAGCAAGCAAGTGGCACCGGCTGTTGGAGGAGCCGTTTACAGACGGGGAAGGTTTGATGAATGCTTATAACCACGGCCCTATTGAAGGCCCCGACGGATGGTTCCACATGTCCTGGATATGGAGAGACACACCGGCCGCAGAAACCAACCACGATCTCAGCTATGCAAAAAGTCCCGATTTGGTCAATTGGTTCACAGCAGACGGATCCCCTATTTCATTACCCATTAAATTAAGTACCCCGGGGGTTATTGTGGATTCCGTGCCGATCAAATGCGGTATGATCAACGGAAATGGCCGAATCGGATTCGATTCAAAAGGCCGTATTATATTATCATACCATAAGTTCGAAAATTGCACAGACCCCTACTCTCCTTCTCAATTTTATAACGCCCGATTCGAGGATGGAAAATGGAAAATCTATCAAACCACAAACTGGGATTATAGATGGTACTTTGAAGGAGGAGGATCGTTACGCACTGAACTGGGAATCGGAGAAGTGGTATATTTAAATGGAGAGTTAAGACAAAATTATAGCTATACCGGAAAAGGAGCCGCTATTTTCATCTTATCAGAAGAGACGTTGAGACCAATCACGACCGTAGCCTCTACACCATGGCCTTATGATGTTCGCACACTACGTTCAACATTTCCGAATATGAGAGTGAATGTAACCCGAGATGCGGCAGGAACGATAAATGGAGAACAGTATATCATGCGCCATGAAACACTTCCATCAAACAGGGATCAACCTTATCCCGAACCATGGCCCGAACCCGAAATGCTTGAGGTTTACAAGTTAAAAGAGGGTTTGTAGTCTTATCGAGCTTAAGTGATGTATAATTATCGGAAAAAGATTTATGAAAACTTTATCTAAAAAACATGATATCTTATAAAAGAATTAGTATGAATGAAATAACTAAATTTAAAATTATATACATCTTCGTTATTTGCCATTTCCTGTTGTTACTTTCAACATCCATTGTAGCGGCTAATACCTCTCATGAGGCCCAACAGCAAGCCAGGAAAAGGATAACGGGACATGTAGAAACTTTAGACGGCGAGCCCCTGCCCGGAGCAACTATTCTCTTCCTCGGCACTGAAAGTGGAGGAACGGTCACAGATATGGATGGCGACTTTTCCGCTTTGATTCCAGAGGGAGCAACACAATTCCAGGTCTCATTTATAGGGATGAAAACACAAGAGATAACCATTGGGAATAGAGACTCCTTTACGATCACTATGGAAGAAGAGAGCATTGGACTCCAAGAGGTTGTTGCCGTGGGTTATGGCATACAGAGGAAAGAGAGTGTAGTGGGTGCAATTGCCCAGGCAACCGATGAGCAACTCAAGAAAAGAGGGAATGTAACCGATATGAAGCAAGCACTCAGTGGCCAAGTTCCCGGATTGATCACACTCACCTCTTCGGGAGAACCGGGTGGTGTGGGAAGAGGGGGAAGTTCTACTCAGTTTTTTATTAGAGGTCAAAACACATGGAATGGGGGTCAGCCGTTGATTCTGGTCGACGGGGTGGAAAGAGCAATGGAAAATGTGGATGTGAATGAAGTAGAAACAATTTCCGTATTGAAAGATGCTTCTGCCACAGCGGTTTTTGGTGTGAAAGGAGCCAACGGAGTGGTTCTTATTACCACCAAAAGAGGCGCGTCAGGCAAACCATCTATTTCAGTTTCCTATAATACCACTGCTAAAATGTTGTCAAAAGTGCCGGAAATCATGGACTCATATCACGGCCTGTTGATAAAAAATGAAGCGATTGAAAGAGAAGTGGTGTTGAACGAACCGTCTTGGTCAGACTATCTGCCTTATGAAATTGTTCAACGGTATCGTCTTCCACAAACTCCCGACTATGCAGTGATTTACCCAAACGTAAAATGGCAGGAAGCACTTTTTAAAGATGTGGGATTCTCTCACAAAGCTTCTGTGAATATTTCAGGCGGGACCCAGGTTGTCCGCTACTTTGGCTCACTTGCCTATTTGCATGAAGGCGACATGTTCAAAAAATATGAAAATCACAAAGGGTATAAGCCCAATTATAATTTTGACCGGTTCAATTTCAGGAGCAATTTAGATATAAATATTACCCCATCTACCCTATTGAAGGTAAATCTTGCCGGCTATTTTTCTGTAAAGAATACATCTTATTCAAATGAAGGAAGTGCATCAAGTGCTGATTTTATGATATGGAGGGGTATTTATGGACTGCCGCCCGACGCGTACATGCCTCAATATGAAGATGGTAGGTGGGGGTATAGCAACAAAATTGGAGATTGGAACCCTGTGGCTACGGTATATAACTTGGGTATAAGAAACATCAAACAAACAAATTTGTCTTCAAATTTTGAGCTTCAACAAAAATTAGATTTTATAACAAAAGGCCTGGTAGCCAAAGCGATCTTTTCGCAAGACAATGAAATAATTTCAGAGGAGGGACTTTATGATATCGCAAATCATGTGCGCCCCAATGAACCTTACAGCAATACGCCGGAGAAACAAATAAACCCTGAAAATTATACAGGACCGGGCCAAGACCCATCGGAGTACACAACAATCTTACCCATATCAGGAGTAAACAACTACGATTGGGTTTTAAGGCCATGGACGAGACGACCTGAAATTATTGGTTCAAACTCACATTACAACTGGATTCCCGTAACTCGAAGGATGATGTACCAATTTCGCTTGGAGTATGCCCAGCAGTTTGGCCTACACGATGTGACAGCTTTGGCACTCCTTAAAAGAGATGAATATGCCCGTGGAAATATGTTCAAAAATTATAGAGAGGATTGGGTTTTCAGAACCACTTACAATTACGACGCCAAATATCTATTCGAGTTCAACGGGGCATACAACGGCTCTGAACAATTTGGTCCGGGTTACCGCTTCGATTTCTTTCCTTCGCTGGCAGCCGGCTGGTATTTGTCTAATGAGAAATTTTTCAATGTGGACTGGGTTGACCGGCTTAAACTAAGATACAGCATAGGATGGGTGGGAGACGACAGAATTGGAGGTAGCCGATGGTTGTATTTGACTCAATGGGCTTACAACGGTTCTTCTCCCCTCGGTTCATTGGCGACAAGCAGGAGCCCATACACCTGGTTTACTGAAAGTGTGATGGGCAATAAAGATATCCATTGGGAAAAAGCAAAAAAACAGAATATCGGGATTGAATTGGGTGCTTTAAAAAATGCCCTCTCTCTTAATTTTGATTATTTCATTGAAAACAGAACAGATATACTAATGACCGGTAATAGCATGAGTATTCCCTCTTTTTTCGGTGGGACCCCGCCTGCAGCCAATCTGGGAAAGGTGAATTCAAACGGGTACGAATTGGAAATAAAATGGGACAAAAGGCTCGGAAATGGATTTCGTTACTGGTCTACATTGGCTCTCACGCAAACCAAGAATGAAATTATCTATAGAGATGATCCGCAGTTGCGACCGGCATATATGAAACAAGAAGGTTTTTCCATTGGGCAAAAGAGATCTGCTGTAAACTCCGGCTTTTATAATAACTGGGATGAGGTGTATGCCAGTATCCCCACGGAGATCAATGACAATTATAAACTCCCCGGATTCTACAATTTAATTGACTTCAATGGTGATGGAATATATAAAGGATCTGATGACAATATCCCTATAGGCTATTCGGATGTGCCCATGAATACATATAGCTTCTTTTTGGGCGGGGATTACAAGGGTTTCAGTGTAATGGCACAACTCTACGGGGTTAGAAACGCTTCGCGTACTGTTCCATTCGGTAATTTCCGGGGAAATTATACGGTAGTATATGCCCATGTGGAAGATCATTGGTCCAAATATAACCAGGATGCAACTTCTTTTCTTCCAAGATGGAAAACTCCGGGCCAAAATATAGGAGATTACTATATATATGATGCCTCATACTTACGTCTAAAAACAGTAGAGTTGTCTTATACATTTAATAAAAACAATCACTGGCTACAAACGATGGGAATCGACAATCTTAGATTGTATCTCAACGGCAGTGATCTGTTTTTATGGTCCAAGCTCCCCGACGATAGAGAATCAGCCGCTTCCGGCGGTAGTGCCACGGATGGAACGTATCCCACTGTAAAACGTATTAATCTTGGAATTGACTTCACCCTTTAAAAAACAGAACAATGAATAATAGAATATATCATTCCATAAAATATATTTTAATCTTGGTAATCTTGACTGCTTCATGTGAAGATTATTTGGACAAATCGCCTGATTCGGAGATTGATGAAGGGGCAATTTTTACCAACTTCCTGAATTTCCAAGGATTTGTAGAAGAACTATACAATTGTGTAACCGACTATGACAAGGCAGTAGCTCCCAATCGGTATTTATATGCAGATGAAACACTCATGCATGCGATACATCGCTTCGACCAAGGTGATTACTGGGGCCAGGGAGATTTGTTGTATGCAACATCCAATGCGGTGAGTACCGCAACCGGTGAAACCCGTAATAAAAGAGTGTGGCCATTGTGCTGGTATGGCATCAGAAAAGCCAATATAGGACTGTCTAACCTTGATTTATTTCGAGGCACACAAGAAGAGAGAGATTTGTTGGAAGGACAAATGCTTTATTTCAGGGGATGGTTCCATTTTGAAGTCATGCGCTACTGGGGGGGAATGCCGTACGTTGATACGGTATTAACAGCTACATCTAATTTACACCTGCCTCGCCTGAATTATAGAGAAACAGCTTTAAAAGCCGCTAAAGACTTTGAACAGGCAGCCATTTTACTTCCTGTTGATTGGGACGGAACAAATGCTGGCCAACGGACCTTGGGCGATAACCGACAAAGAATCTCAAAAGTCCATGCCCTTGCCTATTTAGGAAAAAACCTGTTGTATGCTGCCAGCCCCATGATGAATGAAGAATCGACAAATAAAAATGAATATGATACGGAACTATGTAAAAAAGCAGCTGAAGCATTTGCGGAGGTACTAAAGATTTCGGAGGAAAGTGGGAAATATCAGTTACAAACGTGGGAAACTTGGACGGATAATTTCTGGGTCATGAGTCTGACCGACCTGTCGGGGGGTACTGAAGTAATACTGAACCCTCCCCCTTATCAACCGGGAAGAACAAGAACAAACACACTGAACAATTATGTCCCTGTAAAACTTCAATCAATGGCTAAGGACACGGAAGTCCCCACCCATAACTACGTGAAAAATTATGCAATGGCCAATGGCTTACCCATAGATGATCCCGATTCCGGTTATGACCCTGATGACCCATGGGTAGGTAGAGAGCCTCGCTTTTATGCGGATATCACAGTTGATAGAGACGAATTGACCTATACGAATGTTTCAGGGTCCGATAAATACGCTCAATTATTCACAGGCGGACGTCATAGAGATGCAGAGGGTAGTGTTACCGGTTATTACTTCAAAAGATTCTCCCCAAAAGGATGTAACCTGTACGACCAGTATTGGAATAGATTCCAGGAATACATTCCTTACATGCGTTTGGCGGATATATATCTCATGTATGCAGAGGCTGTATTGCACGGCTATGGCTCACCCGCATCCAGTGTCCCCGGATTCGATTTAACAGCGGTTGATGCCATAAACGTCATAAGAAACAGGGCGCAACTACCCGATCTCACCAACAAGTACGCGGCCACAAAAGAGGCATTTATGGGGGAAATTATCAGAGAACGTGCTGTAGAGTTGGCTTTCGAAGGCCATAGGTTTCATGATCTAAGGAGATGGAACATTCATGATCAACTAAAATACAGAGAAAAGACAGCGGTTGATTTCGATAGGGATCCGGTAACCGGAAAACCAAGGAATATCAGGGAGAGAGTAATTATTACCCGTGTAGTGGAAAAGAAACACAACTGGTTACCGCTTCAATTATCGGATACTTATATCTATCCTCACTTTGGACAAAATCCGGGTTGGTAAGGCTTGATGTGACACAAAATAAAAAATTACAAAAAATGAGATATATAAATTTAACAATATGGATTGTTCTTTTCCTTACCACTGCAGGTATAAAAGCACAGAATCCGGCAGATTTTGAATCTCTCATCAGCAACACAAGTGATTCAGTTCATATTGCCTTTGGTAAGGTTGCTAGAAACGATGCCGTCAGCACCTTATTTACAGTGGATCCCAAAGAAATACTCGAATTTGATCAAATCCTGGAGATACCCATTTCTTTGATTGGGCGTGTGCCCGGATTCTTTGACATCTCAAACCTGAGGGGTTTGGGCGGATCCTTGTATATTGTAGATGGGCTTCCCCGCGATCCTTATGCCCTTAACCTTTCGGAGGTGGAACAAATCACCGTTCTAAAAGACATCAATTCTGCTGTACTCTACGGAAGTGAAGCGATAAACGGTATTGTATTGATCACGACCAAGCGGGGGAAGGTACAAAAAAACAAAATAAATGTAACCGGATATTACGGTGTGTCTACTCCGGCGGAATTACCTAGATACTTGTCCTCAGCCAATTATGCCAAACTGTATAATGAAGCAAGGGTCAACGACGGATTGAATGCTACATATTATCAGAGCGACATCAACGGGTATGAATCGGGAGAAAATGTGGTCATGTATCCCAATGTAGACTATTATTCCGATCAGTTTTTAAAGCAGTTCCGGCCTTATTCAAATATAATCGCAGAGCTCAACGGAGGCAATAGAGTTGCCAGGTATTATACTAATTTCGGATGGAACAGATCCGGTTCCTATTTCAATATAGGAGAAGGGAAAAACAGCCAGACCAATGAATTTAATTTCAGAGCCAATGTAGATCTGGATGTAAACTCATTCATCAAAACGGCAGTGGACGCTTCAGCGATATTCCGCAATAGTTCCGGTCCCAGATCAAATTATTGGTCGCAGGCTTCCGTGCTCAGGCCTAATCTTTACCAACCCCTTATCCCGATGGACCTGATTGAAAAGGACGATCCTTTCCTAGGTTCGGCAAGGAACATCATTGAAGGGAAGTATTTATTAGGTGGGACCCAACAATATTTAACAAACCCAATTGCCGATATGTATTCGGCAGGAAAAAATGAAAACATTTATAACCACCTTTCCTTTAATAACAGGGTAGATATAGACCTGGATATGATCACAGAAGGACTTGGCTTCCACACAAACCTGAGTTTTGATTATCTGACTTTTTACAACCAATATATCAACAATACATATGCGGTGTATCAACCAAAAATAATTGGAGATTCTATCAGAATTACCAATCAATACAACAAAGATTCCCGCTCCGGTGAACAATATATATCCGGTCAAGGTTTCCAAAGAAGGATTGGTTACTATGCAATGGTCGACTATGACAGGAAATTTAACGACATCCATCATCTGTATGGAGCATTGACTGCGATGGGGAATCACCGGAAGAATCAGGGCGCTATCCAAGAAATTAAAAATGCAAATATTGGATTGAGAACAGCCTATATTTATGACAAAAGATATGGCATTGATTTCAGTGGCGCCTTCATCAATTCGGTTAAATTACCTCCTGCATCCAGGACTGCTTTCTCTCCTTCTATTGGATTGTCCTGGATAGCCAGCAATGAAGATTTCATCCAATCCATCAATGCCATTAATCACCTTAAATTCAGAATCAGCGCGGGAATTCTGCATACCGACCATGAAATTGGAAGTTTCAATTACTATTATAGCCCTTATGGAAATTCTGGGAACTTCCCCTGGTTTGATGGCCGTGTATTTGCATCTGGGGTAATTTCTCAATATGGTGGGAACCCATACTTAAGTTTTGAGAAAAGAAAAGAGATCAATCTGGGCCTGGAAGGACGGTTTTTCAACAATATGATCGTTGCAGACGCGAACATATATTTTAGTTCTATCGTGGACAGAATTACCAGACCCACCACAATCTATCCCAGCTACTATACGAATTTTATTCCTTACTCGAATTTTAACTCCGAGGGTTATAGAGGAGCCGATTTTGGGCTGGCACTGAATAAAAAATTGGGTGATTTTACAATATATATTGAAACAAATGTACTGTATCAACTTACCGAAACGCTACAAAGGGATGAGGTGTATGCTGAATCATATCGTTACACCAAGGGACGACCAATTGATGGTTTATACGGCCTCGAAGCGGACGGATTCTTTGAAGATCAGGACGACATTGACAATCACCACTACCAGACATTTGGAACTGTGAGACCCGGTGACATAAAATACGTGGATCAAAACAATGACCAAATTATTGATGAGAACGACATGATATACCTCGGAAGACAATGGCCCCCTTTCACGTATGGCCTAAATGTAAGATTGGGATACAAGAATTTCACGCTATTTGCAATAGGGAATGGACAGCGGGGAGCAAAAAGGATGCTATCGGGGGACTATTACTGGATCGATGGAAACAAAAAATACACCGAGATAGTGTATGACAGATGGACAGAGGCCACCAAACATACGGCTACCTATCCAAGATTAAGCTCGCAAGCCAATAACAACAACTATAGAAACTCCACATTTTGGATGTATAATAATGACAAGTTCCTGCTACAGCGTGTCCAGGTAACGTATGATTTTCCAAATAAATTGACAAATTCATTGCATCTCAATGGACTCAGTCTTTTTGTACATGGAAATAATCTCCTTACAATTTCCAAGCAACGGAAAGTAGATGAACTCACAGTGGGGGGTGAACCATTTTCTCGTTCATATGCGGTAGGTTTAAAAATCAAGTTCAATTAAAAAAATGATCAGGTCATGAAATATATACATATTACTTTCTTGCTCTTTATGAGCATGATTATATCCACCTTCTTTTCGTCTTGCGAGAATGTACTGGTTCCTACCGATGAAAATTTAAATACGGAAGACCGGTTATCAAAAGACCCCTCCTTTTCGGAAGGGCTCCTCATGACAGCTTATCTGAGGGTTCCGTCACGCAGTATTGCATTTGATGAGGTTGCCACCGACGACGCAGTGTCTAACAACAAGACAAACGGCTACTTAAGAATGGCTACGGGGCAGTGGTCTGCTTCATTTAACCCGAAAAACATGTGGGATAATTCCATTTCTTCCATTTTGTATTTGAATAAATTTCTAACTTACATCGATCAGGTTGAATGGAAGTGGTCGGATTTGGAATTGAACACATTGTATAAAAAAAGATTCCAAGGAGAAGCATACGCCTTGAGAGGTCTGTTTGGATTACTCTTGCTGGAGTCATGCGCCGGGATTGGGGAAAACGGTGAATTATTGGGTATTCCCATCATCAGGAATTTTATTGAGGCTGAGGAAAACTTCAATATCCCCCGCCTGGGTTTCTTCGAGTCGGTAGACAGCATCTATGCCGACTTTGACCATGCATTGAAATTTCTCACGATGGATGACTATGTGGATATTCAAAACCCAGAGCAGCTTCCGGAAGGTTATAGTGAATTTTCAGTATCAAGTTACAACGAAATATTCGGGAAGAGAGTGAATCAAAGAATAAGTGGAAGGGTTGTCAAAGCTTTAAAAGCCCGCCTTGCTTTGCTTGCTGCCAGCCCGGCATTCAATCTGCAAAATGAGACATCTCTTTGGGAGAATGCGGCAATGAATGCGGCGGAGGTCATCAATATCAATGGAGGGATCAATGGGTTAGACCCAAATGGTCACACATACTACCTTCCCGCCCAAATCAACAGGATCAACCTGGATAATAATCTGGATCAAAAGGAAATTATTTGGCGGACAGCAATGAGTGTTTCCAATGCTATAGAAAGGCAATGTTTCCCCCCCTCTCTTTTTGGCAATGGCGATATAAACCCCACCCAAAACCTTGTGGACGCATTTCCCACCCTTGATGGATATCCCATTGATGATGCCACATCGGGATATGACGAAAACAACCCCTATGTAAACAGAGACCCGCGTCTTTCCCAATATATTATTTACAATAACAGTGTGTTCAAAGGTGCGCGTATCAACACTTCTTTGGGTGATAATATAAATGCTAAAGACGCTACCGACAATTCTACCAGAACAGGGTATTATTTAAAGAAGCTATTGAGAGATGATATCAACTTAGATCCCGTAGCAACCACAAGTTTAAACCACTACAACGTGCATATCCGCTATACTGAAATGTTTCTTATCTATGCGGAAGCGGCCAATGAGAGCTGGGGTCCGGACGGTAAGGCACCCAATGCATCTTACTCCGCGAAAGAAGCCATTGCCGCACTGAGAAAAAGAGCCGGCATCAAACAACCTGATCAATATGTGGCATCCATTTCTTCAAAAGAGGAGATGAGAGATTTAATAAGAAATGAACGCCGCCTGGAACTTTGTTTTGAAGGCTACAGGTTCTGGGATATGAGAAGATGGTTGATGGACCTGACCGAACCTGCCATGGGAGTCAATATCACTGATGTATTGTATAGTTATGTACAGGTTGAATCCAGAGCATACAACAATGCATACATGCATTACGGGCCGATACCTCAAAGAGAAGTATTGAAGTATGATGCTTTGATTCAAAATAAAGGATGGAAATAATCACATTTAATTGTAATTGTATGAAACAAGCATGTACATCATAATATCCATGTGGATGTGATTAAAAGCGAATTCCATACACCAACAAGAAAAAATAAAATAATCGTATGAAAAAGATATTATTGGTTTTAGTGATACTTTGTAGTTTGGCTTCCTGTGAAAATGCAGAACAAGATTTTCCGGACTTTGACTACACCACCGGATTTTTCCCCTATCAATATCCCATAAGAACCCTTGTGCTCGGAAATTACATTTACGATAACACAAACGACAACAATCATATGTTTTTAATTTCCGCGGCGTTGGGCGGCGTATACCACAATGATCATGATCGCAATTTCAGCATCGAGGTGGATGAATCGCTCACCCGCAACGCCCTGTTTGGTGCCTCACTCGACACCATCCGTTTGATGCCTTCTCATTATTATAAAATGGAATCTACAAAGATCACCATCCCAAAAGGGAAATACAATGGAGGAGTGAGTGTACACCTAACGGATGCATTCTTTCAGGATTCATTATCCATCCATACCACCTATGTGATACCGGTACGGTTAATCAGCTCAAATGATGTGGATTCTATTTTAAGGGGTAAAACAACAATGGCGGAAGCTGATCCCAGGATAGTAAACGATTGGGAGATAACCCCAAAAGATTTTACCATGTTCGCTGTGAAATTTATCAATGCGTATCATGGTAATTATTTTTATCACGGAAGCAGCCAGGTGAAAAACATCAATGGAACCATCATTGAGAATCACAGTTATGGGGAAAAATATATCGAGAAAAATCCCATAACTTTTCTTAAAACTACCGGAAGAGACCGGGTGTCATTAAACATTAATATGAAATCCGGATATATGAATGACAACGTGGAACTCGTTCTGGATTTTAATGGAAACAACTGCTCCATCACCGGCAAGGGTCAATCTCAGTATACTGTTTCAGGTAGCGGAGAATTTAAAGAAGCACAGTTTATTTGGGGCAATAAGCTTCGCGATGGAATTGTCATAAATTACGAAATCTCCAATCCCTCTTACACCTATCTGGGGCAAGACACACTCATCGTAAGGGATAGAGCTGTTGTAATGGAAACCTATGAACCTCTTATCCGGTATTAGATGAGCAGGATATGGACAAGCATGAGCTACAAGCAATTGGCATAATCAATTGATTCACAATAAGAATTGGCAGTTACAAACTCAACAATCATTACACACAAATTGAATTAAACAATCAAATTATATGACAAAAAAAATGCGGAAACAATCCATCCTGTTGCTGACCCTGTCACTCATAATGGGGTATGCGCTGGTTTTTTCTTGCACAGCAAAAAAAGGCCTACAAGACAATCGCACCATACATCCTTCTTCATTCCAAATTTTGGAAAAAATACCGGTCGAACCCGTTTGGGCGGGGACACGCGTAAGATATGCCTTGTTGACACACGACAATCATCAGTTTGTTGCTTATTATGATGCAAACAAGCAGATGACGGTGGCACAACGCACCCTCGATTCCAAAGAATGGACATTCAAAAAACTTGATTCTTACATTGCGTGGGATTCTCATAATTACATCACCATGGCTTTGGACAAGGAGGGCTATCTTCACGTGAGTGGAAACATGCATGTCGTACCTTTGATTTACTTTCGCGCGTCAAAGCCATATGATGTTACAAGCTTGAAACGTATCTCATCCATGGTGGGCAAGAACGAAAGAAGGGTTACTTACCCTCATTTTTTAAAAAACAAAGACAAGGAGTTGATTTTCACCTACAGAGACGGAGGAAGTGGGAATGGAAATAATTTCTATAATATTTATGACACCGCCACAGGCAAATGGCGGCGGTTGTTGGAACAACCGTTTACAGACGGAGAGGGTTTGATGAATGCTTATAACCATGGCCCTGTTGAAGGACCCGACGGGTGGTTCCACATATCCTGGATATGGAGAGACACACCTGCCGCAGAAACCAACCATGACCTCAGTTATGCAAAAAGTCCCGATTTGATCAACTGGTTTACGGCCAGTGGAACCCCTCTTTCCCTGCCCATTAAGTTAGGTACCCCCGGCGTTATCGTGGATCCCGTGCCGATCAAATGCGGTATGATCAACGGGAATGGCCGAATCGGATTCGATTCGAGAAATCGCGTCATCCTGTCATACCACAAGTTCGATGATTGTTCGGATCCCTATGCTCCCACCCAATTTTATAATGCCCGATTCGAGGAGGGGAAATGGAAAATCTATCAAACCACAAACTGGGATTATAGATGGTACTTTGAAGGAGGAGGATCGTTAGCGAGTGGCGGTGTCTCCATTGGAGCCGTTGAATATACAGATGGGGAATTAAAACAGACTTACAGCTATCCCAGACAAGGATTTGGTGCTTTTCTTTTATCGGAAAAGACGTTAAAATCGGTCAAAACAGTGCCTCTAACACCCTGGCCTAAGGAAGTGCTCATATTACATTCAACATTTCCGAACATGAGGGTAAGCATAACCCACGATGCGGCTGGAGTGATAAATGGAGAGCAATACATCATGCGCTATGAAACGTTTCCTGCAAACCGAGACCGGGCTTATCCGGAGCCATGGCCTGGACCCGAGATGTTAGAGGTTTACAAACTGAAAAAATTATAAGTCCCATACACCAACAAGAACAAAATAATTTAATCTTATGAGAGATTGCATTTCCACATACCAAATAAAAAAAATTCCGGTTTTGCTCGTGATCGTTTTTTGTGTATTTTTTCAGGTAATGTGTGCGAAAAAGAATGAACTGAAAGATTTCCCGCATGGCTACACACCCCAGGAGATTGGATTGTTATTATCCGAACGCTTTGTGCCAAGCGAACATTTTTTGCATAGAAAGCAATGGATCCATTATCCGGAGGTATGCGCTCACCTGGGAGCGCTACGTTTTGCCGGGAACATCAATAATGAATTGTTGATCTATAAGTTACAAGACAGGTTTGAGCCTCTTTTTTCCTCAGAAGTGGATAAATTACCTCCTAAAAACCACGTGGATATGAACATGTTCGGTTCCTTACCACTCGAACTTTATAAAATCACCCACGATCAGAGATATTATGACCTGGGCATGACTTATGCCGATTCTCAGTGGGAAGTCCCAGAGGAAGCTTCGAAAGAAGAGAAAAATTGGGCAGATAAAGGATACTCATGGCAAACCCGTCTGTGGATTGATGATATGTATATGATTACAATCGTACAATCACAAGCGTATCATGTAACAGGCGATCGGAAATATATCGACCGGACAGCGCGTCAGATGGTCCTTTACCTCGACGAATTACAAATGCCCAATGGATTGTTTTATCACGCACCCGATGTGCCGTTTTATTGGGGAAGAGGAAACGGATGGATGGCTGCGGGAATGGCCGAACTATTGGGTGTATTGCCCGCTGACAACCCCGATCGTGCTCGCATTATGGAAGGTTATGTAACCATGATGAGAAGCCTCAAGAAATTTCAAGGTGAAGACGGCATGTGGAAACAATTGGTGGACGATCCGGAATGCTGGTCCGAAACATCCGGTTCAGCCATGTTTACCTATGCCATGATTGTAGGAGTCAACAACGGATGGTTGGATGCATCTTATGTCCCGGTAGTTAAAAGCGCATGGATGGCATTGGTCTCCTACATCAATGAAGAAGGAGATATGACGGAAATATGTGTAGGAACCAATAAAAAGAACGACCGGCAATATTATTACGACCGTCCCCGGATGATAGGAGATTTCCATGGGCAAGCACCCATGCTTTGGTGTGCAGCCGAACTTATTTCGGATTAAAGAAATTATTTGAACTCAACTATTGACCCATAAAAGGAGGTGGATTTTTAAATTAGAAGTAGTAAATGATTTATTAAAATTGGAATAGACATGTTCAAAAAATTATTATTGTTGCTCTGGGTACTCGTAATACACACGGCATTCGCAGGGAAAAAGTATTCGGCAGCCATTGATGTGAATGCTGTAAAAGAAGTCATAAATGATGCCATAGCCTGGCAGATAAAAAATATGCCCACAACGGGAAGAGCAATATGGAATCCTCAATTTACCGGATGGGCAGACGGTGTGTTCTTGAGTGCGGTGACCGATTGGGCCCATTATGACAACAGTCGTGACTTTAAAAAATGGTACAGGAAGATCGCCGAAAATAATCGTTGGGAAGTGGGAAACCGTTCTTTAAATCCGGCTAACGACATTGCAGTCTCTTTAATGTATGGACGCATATGGTTGGACGATCCCAAGCCCTATTATATTGTAGAGAAAGTAGATAAATGGGATCATAAAATGGTTATGGACCTATTTGGAGGATGGGTTCCTCTTATTCCAACTATCGAACGGTTGGATTACCAGATGAAATATTATCCCGAAACAGACAATCTCCTTTTTGAAAATCCTCAGAATCAGGAACGTTGGTGTTGGTGTGATGCATTATACATGGCAGCCCCTACATATGCTCTTTTTGCAAACATAACGAAAAATGATGCATACAGGGAGTTCATGAATCGGGAGTTTTGGGAAACACACAAAGCCCTGTATGACAAAGAAGAGAAACTTTTTTATCGGGACACACGATTTATTACCCAACGAGAAGCCAATGGTGAAAAGGTATTTTGGGGACGGGGTAATGGATGGGTGGTAGGTGCCCTCGCACGTGTATTGGATTTCCTACCACATGACTACCATTCCAGGGATCGGTATGCAACTTTATTCCAGGAAATGATGAAGCGTATAGCTACGCTTCAAGATGAAAATGGTTACTGGCATACAAGTCTGCTCGACTATGAAACGTTCACCTCGCCGGAAACCAGCGCGAGTGGCTTTTTTACCTTTGGACTTTGGTGGGGAATCAACCGCGGACTACTGGATAAAAACACTTACCTGCCTATTGCAATGAAAGCATGGAAGGCAATGGTAGAGGCCGTCCATGACAATGGAATGCTCGGCTATGTTCAACCGATCGGAGATGCTCCACAAAATATCACAGCAGAAAAAAATGAAGTATACGGAACAGCCGCATTCGCTTTAGCAGGACTTGAAGTGGCTAGATATGCCGAAATGCCGAAGTAAATTAACGATCTATCATTACATACAGAATAGAAAACATGATGAAAAGAATAGCTTTTAAGATGTTCTTGAAACCGGGATTCGAAAAAGAGTATGAAAAAAGGCATACGGCGATCTGGCCGGAATTGAAGAAGTTATTGCAGGAGTCCGGCGTTACAGACTATTCGATTTATTGGGATGAAGAGACAAACATTTTGTTTGCAACACAAAAAACAGATGGAGATAAAACTTCACAGGAAATGGGTGTAAATCCAGTCGTTCAGAAATGGTGGGATTACATGGCAGATATTATGGAGGTAAACGAGGACAACTCCCCCATCTCGACCCCACTGCGTGAGCTGTTTTACATGGAATAGGGCATCCGTTTTATTTTATATTTTACGAACTTGGATATTACAAAAACTCATGTACCTTTGAAATTTATTGGAAATCAAATGTTGGAACACGGTTCTGCTTAGTGCTCTTGTTGTATCATGCAAATATCTATCCTCAATGAAAATCATTCATTCCTTAATAGTCCTATTGTTGGTCGTCATCCTCTCTTGTTCAGGGTCTTCAAACTACACTTCTAAACAATTTTCTGATGTGCTGGAAAGCGGGTTTGTAACTCCACCCGATTCCATTCAGACAAGTATCTACTGGTATTGGATCTCTGATAATATATCCCGGGAAGGGGTGGTGAAAGACCTGCATGCAATGAAAAAGGCGGGGATAAACCGTGCATTTATCGGAAATATCGGCATTGCAAAACTCCCGTATGGAGAAATAAAGATGTTCAGCGACGAGTGGTGGGAGATCCTTCATCTTGCATTGAAGACAGCTACTACACTCGGTATAGAGATAGGCATCTTCAATTCACCCGGCTGGAGCCAGTCCGGAGGGCCTTGGATCAAGCCTGAACAATCGATGCGGTATCTCGCTTCTTCGGAACTAAGTGTACAGGGCCCCCAGAAAATAGAACAATCCCTGAATCAACCCACGGAGTCTTTTCAGGACGTGAAAGTGATCGCTTTTCCCTCTGTAAGCAATGGGAACAAAATGCTGAGTCACCAAAACGCTACCCTACAATCCACTCCAGTCGTGGCAGGCCTCTCCAGGATCACCGACGGCGATTGCGCCTCCGGTATCACTTTTCCAAGCAGTGGAGAATTCCAAATAACATTTAAAACAGAAACTCCCTTCACCACGAGGAGCCTGACGGTTCACACTACACAGGTACCCGTTCATATACAAGCATCGTTGGAAGCGAAACAAGAGAACGGTACATTCAAAACTGTTTCGGAGTTTGGAATAAACCGCTCCAATCCAGCGCTCAACGTGGGGTTTGAACCCTATGCCCCGGTAGCGATCTCTTTTCCCAAAACATCGTCCAGTGAGTTTCGTTTAACGTTTGCAAATGTACGCCCCAAGGCCGGTCTGACAGAAGTTCAATTAAGCGCCATCCCCCGCGTGGAAAGATACAGCGAGAAGACACTGGCAAAGATGCATCCTACGCCCCTCCCTTACTGGGATGCATACATGTGGCCCGAGCAGCCGGAGACAGAGGAGCCGGACCTTGTCCTTCAAAAAGATCAGATAATAGATATCTCCCGACACCTCTCCGAAGAGGGAGTGCTCACATGGAACGTTCCCGAAGGAGAATGGACTATCCTGCGCATGGGAATGGCTCCCACACTCGTGACCAACGGACCCGCCTCACCCGAGGCAACCGGCCTGGAGGTGGATAAAATGAGCAAACAGTGGGCAGCAGAGCATTTTGACCGGTTTATAGGGGAGATTCTAAGAAGGATACCGGAGGAAGACAGAAAGAGTTTCAAAGTGGTGGTTCAGGATAGTTACGAGACAGGAGGACAAAACTTCACCGATGGTTTTCTGGAAGAATTTGAAGAAAGATACGGGTACGACCCGCTCCCCTATCTTCCCGTCTACAAGGGATTCGTGATAAACAGCCAAATGGAGTCGGACCGCTTCTTGTGGGATATGCGCCGCATGGTAGCCGATAAAGTGGCATACGACTACGTGGGAGGACTGCGGAACATAAGCCACGAACACGGGCTGACTACCTGGCTGGAAAACTATGGACACTGGGGATTCCCGGGCGAGTTTCTGATGTATGGCGGCCAGTCTGATGAAATTGGAGGAGAATTCTGGAGTCAGGGGGAGCTGGGTGATATCGAAAACCGCGCTGCCACGTCTGCAGGACATATTTATGGCAAAAATAAAATCTCTGCCGAATCAAATACATCCGGTGGCCCCGCTTATTCACGTCACCCGGCAATGATGAAGCAACGCACCGATCGGTTTTTCGCAGAAGGCATCAACAATACATTGCTCCATGTCTATATCATGCAACCCTACGAAGAGAAGAATCCCGGCGTTAACGCATGGTTTGGAAATGAGTTTGACCGCAAGAACATTTGGTTCTCGCAACTAGACCTCTTTACTACATACCTGAAACGATCCAATTTCATGCTACAACAAGGATTGAACGTGGCAGACGTGGCCTATTTTATCGGAGAAGACACTCCTAAAATGACCGGTGTGGCCGATCCTCCTCTTCCCATTGGATACCAGTTCGATTATATGAATGCTGAAGTGATCCTAAGGGACATGGAGGTAAAAGAGGGATTGCTCACATTGCCCCACGGCACGCAATACAAAATGCTGGTTCTTCCGAAACAAGAAACCATGCGTCCCGAAGTGTTGGAAAAGATCAAAAAACTGGTCAGCCAGGGTGCCACGGTGCTAGGACCCGCCCCTAAACGTTCGCCTAGCCTGCAAAACCAACCGGAGGCCGACGAAAAAGTACGTACCATGGCTGTCGAGCTGTGGGGAGAAGTAGATGGAACACAGGTGAAGCAGGGACGGCACGGCGAAGGACGGATCATGAACGGCCTTACCATGGAAGAGGCATTCGGGATCATCCACTGCATCCCCGATTGTAAGCTCCCCCAAGATAACTCCATCCATTACGGCCACAGGACGATGGATGGAATTGATATCTACTTTATTTCCAACCAGACAAACGAAGTGAAAGATATCTATCCTGAGTTCCGAGTAACCGGAAGGCAACCGGAACTGTGGGATGCCGTCACCGGTTCGGTAAGGGCATTGCCCGCTTTTGAGCAGAAGAAAGAAACAACCCTTGTACCGATAAAATTGGCTCCTTATGAAAGTACATTTGTGGTTTTCCGTCACAGAACGTCTTCGAGTTCGTTGACCGCAATTTCCAATAACTATCCGGAGCCGACGGTACTCGAGAAGTTAGAGGGACCGTGGAAAGTTTTGTTCGACACGGCTCGCAGGGGGCCGAAAGAATCGGTTATCTTTGAAACATTACAAAACTGGACAACGTCCTCCAATGAACGTATAAAATACTATTCCGGCGAAGCAATCTACACGATTCAATTCACGCTCCCCGAAAAGCAGGAAGGAGAAACCATCCTGATCGATATGGGCAGCCTTACCGCAATGGCAAAGGTGAGTGTGAATGGAGCTTATGCCGGGGGTAGCTGGACCCCACCCTATCGGGTGGATATCACGGAACATGTAAAAATGGGTGTAAATGAGTTGAGCATCACCGTGGTCAATAACTGGATGAACCGGATCATCGGTGATCTGAATCTGCCGGAAGCTCAGCGTAAAACGTGGTACATAGTGAATCCGTATAACGCACAAAGTCCGCTACAGCCATCAGGGTTATTTGGCCCGGTTACCATCAATAAGATCAAATATTAACTGTTTTTTTAGTTATTCCCAAATAAAAATGGTCAAAATGGAACGAGGTTCATTCATCATTCTGTTTATACTCTGCAGCTACTGTTTAAGAGGTGAATCTTCATTTTTACCGGTGGATCTAAAAATCGACTACCTGGAAAATCCTATCGGAATAGATAACCCCAACCCCAGATTTACGTGGAGACTGGATGATAACAGTATTGCGGCAAAACAAACTGCGTACAGGGTAATATTAGGGAAAGATTCCAGCCAGGTGATCAATGGAAAAGGGAATGTTTGGGACCTCGGCAAAATAATCTCGAATCAACAGCTGGTTCATTATGCGGGTGCCACACTCAAGCCCTTTACCAAATATTACTGGATGGTGATCATCTGGAATGAGAAGGATCATACAAGCACCTCCGCCGTGCACTCCTTCGAGACGGGAATGATGCATGCCGCTAACTGGCAGGGCAGCTGGATCAGCGACGGCCGGGATATCCATCACAAGCCGGCACCCTATTTCCGCAAACAATTCGAAGCGCGCAAGGCGATTGCCTCGGCACGGGTCTATATTGCCGCAGCCGGATTGTATGAACTCCATGTCAACGGGGAGAAGATCGGCAACCAGCGTCTCGACCCGATGTATACCCGTTTCGACAGAAGAAACCTCTATGTCACCCACGATGTGACCACGCAATTGCAGCAGGGAGAGAATGCCGTGGGTGTGATCCTGGGCAATGGCTGGTACAACCACCAGTCGCTGGCGGTATGGAACTTCGACAACGCTCCCTGGCGAAACCGGCCCGCGTTTTGTCTCGACTTGCGCATCACCTATACCGATGGAAGCGTGGAGACCATCCCCTCCGACCTGAGCTGGAAGAAAGCCGACGGCCCGATCATCTTCAACAGCATTTACACGGGAGAACATTACGATGCCAGGCTGGAACAGGAGGACTGGAACAGGCCGGGGTTCGATGATACCGCCTGGCAGGGAGTGGCACTGCGCGCGGCTCCCTCACAAAACATCACCGCACAACAGTTGCGGCCCATTCGCAATGTGCGCACCCTGCCGGCTGTCTCCTTCAGAAAGATCGATGAGCGAACTTACCTTTATGACTTTGGTCAGAATATGGCGGGCGTGACCCGAATAAAGGTTTCCGGAAAAGAGGGCACTCAACTCCGGATCAGACACGGGGAACGGTTGGATGAAAATGACCGCCTCGATTTATCCAATATCGATGTCTATTACCGCGGGGATAAAGAGAAGGATCCTTTCCAGACAGATATCCTGACATTGAGCGGGAAGGGAGAGGATGCGTTCATGGCCCGATTCAACTACAAGGGATTCCGTTACGTGGAAGTAACGGGCAGTGAACCTGTCGAACTGGATGAACAAAGCCTGACGGCCTACTTCATGCACAGCGATGTACCACCGATTGGAAAGATTGAAACCTCCAGTGAACTGATAAACAAATTATGGCGAGCCACAAACAATGCCTACCTCTCGAATCTGATGGGGTACCCCACCGACTGCCCGCAGCGGGAAAAGAACGGCTGGACCGGTGACGGCCATTTTGCCATAGAGACCGCCCTCTATAATTTCGACGGGATCACCGTCTATGAGAAATGGCTGGCCGACCACAGGGACGAACAACAACCCAACGGAGTACTTCCCGATATCATCCCCACTGGCGGATGGGGTTATGGTACGGCCAACGGACTGGACTGGACAAGCACCATTGCCATCATTCCCTGGGAAATATATCGTTTCTATGGCGACAGCAAACTGCTTGCCGACAGTTACGATCACATCCGGCGCTATGTGGATTATGTGGATCGCATCAGTCCTCAGGGACTCACCTCCTGGGGACGGGGCGACTGGGTACCGGTAAAGTCTCACTCAAACCTGGAGCTGACCTCTTCTGTCTACTTTTTTGTGGATGCCACCATCCTGGCCCGGGCAGCGAAGCTCTTCGGAAAGGAAGCCGATCACCTGCATTATTCGGCACTGGCAAAAAAGATCAGAAATGCAATCAACGGGAAATTCCTGAACCGTGAGACGGGAATCTACGCAAATGGAACGCAGACCGAGTTGAGTGTGCCGTTACAGTGGAAGGTGGTGCCGGAAGACATGAAAGCCAGGGTGGCTGCAAACCTGGCCGCGAAGGTGGAAGAGGCCGGTTTTCACCTCGACGTGGGGGTGTTGGGTGCCAAGGCACTCCTGAACGCGCTGAGCGAAAACGGATACCCCCATGTGGCATATAAGGTGGCGGTGCAGGACACCTATCCCTCCTGGGGCTGGTGGATTATGAACGGGGCCACCACGCTGCTCGAGAACTGGAATCTGGATGCGGCACGGGATATCTCGGATAACCACATGATGTTCGGTGAGATCGGCGCATGGTTCTTCAAGGGGCTGGGTGGCATCTATCCCGACACGGAAAAGCCCGGCTTCAAGCACATTATCCTGCATCCCCATTTTGAGAAAGACCTGGAACATTTCAGCGCAGAATACAAATCACCCTATGGACTGATCAAATCAAACTGGAAATGGGAAAATGATCGGATAATCTACGAGGTGGTTGTTCCGGCAAACAGCAGTGCAACACTTTATCTTCCGGAAAATACAAAAATCGACCCGAAAGAGAAGAGGAAAGTAAAGAAAGATAAGAGAGAAAATAACATAGTGGAACTGTCAGCCGGATTTTATACATTTATAATCAGAACTCGCGTTTAAAAATTGCAACATCCATCAACTCTTGAAAGACAAACGATGAAAATACGGAGTAAAAGTATCCTGCCTCTGCTGATCATTACCGTTACGCTTGGTGCGTATGCGCAAGGTAGCGGTTGCGACTGTAGCATTGCACCGGTACAACTCACCTGTGAATATCTGGCGAACCCTTCCGGGCTGGATGTGAAGCAACCCCGTTTTAGCTGGAAGCTGCAGGCAACAAACGAGGCTGCCCATGGACAGCGGCAAACAGCCTACAGGATTCTGGTCGCCGGTTCACGGCAGCAACTCGACAGCCACAGGGGCGACATGTGGGACTCAGGCTGGGTGCCGTCGGATGCCATGCAGCTGATCAAATACAACGGTAAACCGTTACAGTCTGATCGCCGATACTTCTGGAAGGTGTCGGTAAAAGATGAAAGGGGAAACGAATCCGGTCTCGGTGAGGTAGCCGAGTGGAGTACCGGCCTGTTTACCCGGCAAGAGTGGACGGCGAAGTGGATCGGCACGGGAGAAGCTTATGACCCGGCAGAAGGAGGCAATAAGATGCAGGACCCCTGGTTCCGGAAGACATTCGACCTGGATGAGAAGCCTTCCAAAGCCACCCTCTTCGTAGCATCGGTGGGGTATCACGAGGTGTATGTGAACGGGCAGAAAATGGGCGATCACCTGCTTGCTCCTGCCGTCACCGATCATACCAAACGGGCCCGCTATATTGCCTATGAAATCGCTCCGGCACTGGAGCAGGGAAACAATGTCATTGCATTGTGGCTGGGGACCTCCTGGTCCATTTATGCCCCCTACGCCACCGCCGACAAGCCACGTGCGCCCATTGTGATTGCGCAGGCCGATCTCTTTGATGAAAAAGGGAAAAAATCGAGACGTATTACAACCGATGAAAGCTGGAAAACTTATCCGAGTCCCAATAAGCTGACCGGCAACTGGGGTTTTGGTGTGGGAGGTTACGGCGGTGAGATCTGGGATGCCCGCAAGGAGGTGAAGGGATGGAATCTGGCCGGCTACGACGATCGTACATGGGAACATGTCCATGTTTTTACACCCGCTCTCGCATTGTCGGCTCAACAAGTCGAAACCAACCGGATGATTGATGAAATTAAACCGGTCGACATAGAAAGTCGCCCCGACGGCTCCTACAGGATCGATATGGGCGTTAATTTCGCCGGAGTAACGGAGATCCGGGTGAAGGGTAATCCCGGGGATACGATCCGTTTTTCGTTCTCTGAACGAGCACAGGAGGAGATGACCTTCAATCTGCAGAGTGCCTATGTAATGGGCACCTCGGGGGAAGGTCTCTTTCAGAACCGGTTCAACTACATGTCGGGCCGGTGGATCACCATCAAGGGCGCTTCATCTCCTCCCCGGAAGGAGGATATCAAAGGGTGGATGGTACGAACCGGTTTTGGAGATGCAACCACCTTTGCCTGTTCCGATTCGTTGCAGAACTGGATTTACAATACTGTAAAATGGACCTTTGAGAATTTGTCGCTCGGTGGATATATCGTAGACTGTCCCCAGCGGGAACGATTCGGCTACGGAGGCGACGCGCACGCCACCTCCGAAACGGGGCTGCTAAACTATAAACTTGGCGCCTTTTACAGCAAATGGCTGGAAGACTGGCGCGATGTGCAGGGTACCGAGCCAATGGTTGGCAACATGAACAATCCGGACTGGGCACGCAAGCAGGAAGGCAGCGGCCGCTACCTGGGCGGAGGCATCCTGCCGCAGACGGCTCCCACCTATCACGGGGGCGGAGGCCCCGCCTGGGGTGGCATCGTGGTCACCCTCCCCTGGTTTATCTACCAATATCACGGCGACACGGAGGTGCTGAAAGGGAATTTCGAAATGATCAGAAGTTGGCTGTCTTTTCTGGACACACATGTTGAAAACAATATGCTGAAGCGATACGGCGGGAAGTGGGATTTCCTGGGAGACTGGCTCTGGCCGGGAGCGACAGCCGCGGGGATGAATAATTATTTCGAAGAGAACCTCTTTTTTAATAATTGTTATTGGGTCCATAACCTGAAAACAGCGGCACGGATCGCCACCCTGACCGGCAAAACCGTGGAGGCGCAAAAATGGCAACACCAGGCGGAAGCAGCCGCTAAGGCGATCCATACAAAATATTACCTCCCCGATGATCATAATTATGCCGATGGAACCATGCGAAGTCTGGCTGCTGCACTTTACGGCGATATCATGCCGCCGGCAGAGCGTATCCATGTCATGAAGAGACTGGAAAAAGAGATCCTTGTCCACCGGAAGGGGCATATCGATGTGGGTATAACCGGTGGTGCCATGCTTTTTAAGGTGCTGCGTGAGGAGGGTCGTGATGACCTGATATACTCCATGGCATCACAAACAACCTATCCGGGTTGGGGTTATATGCGGGAGCATGGTGCCACCACCATCTGGGAGATGTGGGAGAAAGATCTTCCGGGCCATTCCCTCCTGCACAGTTCCTATCTCTATCCCGGCGCATGGTACATCGACGGAGTGGCAGGTATACGCAAGGATGCCGGGGCTCCGGGTTACCGGAATGTGCATATCAGGATACCCCGGCTGACCGAATCGCAGGTCTCGTGGGCACGTGCCGATTTCGACTCACCGGCGGGCCTGATCCGCTCCTCATGGAAACGCACAAAGGGAAGATTAACACTGGAGGTGACCGTTCCTCCCAACTGTCGCGCTACGGTGTGGTTTCCCGATGAAGCAGGTAAAGAGGTAAAGGAGGATTCCGGCCTGTCAAGGCGGAAGGATAAAAAGGAAGGATACATTTTGTTTGAGATCGAGGCAGGGACTTATCAATTTACAAACTGAAAACTGCTTTTCTCACAACATATTTTTGTCTTACCCAATTTATTCAATCACGAAAATTCAGCATTCTCAAGGAAATACAATCTAAACAAGAAAAGAATCGTATGAAGAACATCTACTTACTAATCGGTCTCCTGTCTGTCGCTCTGATGGCCGGATGCGGGAAAGCACAAACAGAAGTAGTCTCCTTAAACGTGGAGATGCAGGAAAATCCGCAGGGTGTGGCAGCCACCCACCCCCGTTTCTCGTGGCAAATCAGATCGGCCTTGTCCGATGTGGTGCAGCTAAGCTATCAAATTCAGGTTGCATCTTCTGAAAATGACCTGAAGAAGGAACAGAACCTGCTGTGGGACTCCGGTGTCGTTGAAAGCGATCTGTCGATGCTTATCCCCTATGCCGGCGAGAAGCTTCTATCGCGTAAATCCTACTTCTGGCGGGTGAAGGTGATCACCAACAAGGGAGAGACAGCCTGGAGCAATACCGGACACTGGAACATGGCCCTGCTTGATAAGGCGGAGTGGCAGGCCCGATGGATTGGAGAAGACTCGCTCTCCAACCCGGAAGAAACAATGAAGGGAAATACACGACTGGCTGCCCGTTACCTGCGCAAACCTTTCACTGCCGGAAGACAGGTAAAACGGGCCATGCTCTACATTTCGGGGCTGGGCAGCTACGAAGCCTACCTGAACGGGGACAAGGTATCGGACGACGTTTTTGCGCCCACAGTCTCCTGGTATCCTGAAAGGGTCTACTACAACGTGTACGATGTCACATCGCTGGCAAGAAAAGGCGATAACCTGCTGGCCGTGAAGCTGGGCAACGGTCGCTATTTCGGCATGAGAGAGTCGCCCACACAATTGTTCGGGCTCCCCCGTCTGCTGGCACAGCTGGAACTGGAATATGGCGACGGTACATCGGACCTCATCGTGAGCGATGCATCCTGGAAGGTGACCTCCAAAGGTCCCATCATTGCCAACAACGAGTTCGACGGGGAGGAGTATGATGCACGACTGGAAATAAAAGAATGGAACAGGGCAGGATTCGACGACAGCCTGTGGCAGCCGGTAGATCTGATGGCCGAACCGGGGGGCGAACTCACCGCCCAGCCCAATCCCAATATCAGGGTAATGGAAGAGATTGCTCCCGCAGGGATCACCGAAGTTGCCGACGGCAGATATATTCTCGACATGGGACAGAACATGGTGGGCTGGCTGCGGATGACAAACCTAAAAGGGAAAAAGGATCAACCTGTGACTTTTCGTTTTGCCGAACTGCTGAACCCCGACAGCACCCTCTATCTCGCCAACATACGCAGTGCCAAGGTGACCGACCGGTATATTCCCTCCGTGGATGGCCTATTCAGCTGGGAGCCCTCGTTCGTTTACCACGGATTCCGCTTCGTGGAGATCACCGGACTGGCAGAAAAGCCGGCGTTGCAAAACTTCACCGGCAGGGTCATTTACGACCAAATGGAAACGACCGGAAGTTTCGAGACAAACAATGAAATTATCAACCGGACATTTAAAAATGCCTATTGGGGCATCCGGGGAAACTACCGGGGGATGCCCACCGACTGCCCCCAGCGCGACGAGCGGCAGGGGTGGCTGGGTGACCGTGCAACGGGCTGCTTCGGTGAAGCATTTGTATTCAACAATGCACATCTCTATGCCAAATGGTTGCAGGATATCGAAGATTCTCAAAGTCCCGAAGGAAGCGTCTCGGTGGTGTCACCCCGCTACTGGACCATCTACAACGATGACGTGACCTGGCCGGCAGCCTGGTTCTACGTAGCAAAGATGTTGTGGCAACAGTATGGCGACACGGCACCCATATTCCGGCACTATGCTTCCATGAAGCATTACCTGGAACGTATTCAGCAGGTATCGATGCAGGATTACATCATCACCAAAGATACGTATGGCGACTGGTGCATGCCTCCCGAACGGCAGGAGCTGATCCATTCGGCCGATCCCTCACGGAAAACGGCGGGACCCGTATTGAGCACCACCATGTATTACAGCCTGCTGAACCTCATGGTTGAATTTGCTGAACTCACCAACAATCGTGAAGACGTACCGGGATTTCTTGAGCTGGCCGGAAAAATCAGGGATGCCTACAACCGCACCTATTTCAATGCTGATTCTGCAAGGTACGACAACAATACCGTCACAGCCAACATTCTCTCGTTGCAGCTTGGCCTGGCACCGGAAGAATCAAAGGCAGCGCTCTTTGAGAACATCGTGCAGAAGACAGAGGTCGATTTCGGCGGCCACGTCAGCACAGGTGTGCTAGGCATCCAGCAGCTGATGCGGGGACTCACCCAACACGGCAACGTGGACCTTGCTTACAAGATTGCCACCAACACCACCTACCCCAGCTGGGGCTACATGATTGAAAAAGGCGCCACCACCATCTGGGAACTCTGGAACGGTGACACGGCCGATCCAGCCATGAACTCGGCGAACCACGTGATGCTTCTCGGAGACCTGCTTATCTGGTATTACGAAGATCTGGCCGGCATTAAAAACCATCCGGGCAGTGTGGCTTACAAGAAGCTGTTGATGGAACCCCATTTCCCGGAAGGACTATCGCATGTGAAAGCATCCTATGACTCCGTGTATGGAGAGATAAGAAGTGAATGGTCTAAAACGGGCGATAGCTTTGACTGGGAGATATCAATCCCCGCCAACACATCAGCCATCGTCAGGCTACCACGCGAGATGCATATCACCACACCGGCAGGTGAAGGCGTGAGAAGCGTCAACCAGACCGATACCGCCATTGAAATTGAACTGGGCTCAGGCACTTACCACTTGATGGGAAACTCCTGATCCCTGATC
>ENA-UOOI01000523-UOOI01000523.1-fermentation-metagenome-genome-assembly--contig:-NODE-523-length-48364-cov-24.258854_pt1 | contig 48364 bp, 40 predicted proteins | sample MGYA00245779_ERZ724027 | MGnify/ENA primary metagenome ERZ724027 (study PRJEB28704, sample SAMN03018318) | fermentation metagenome | biome: anthropogenic terrestrial biome; feature: soil; material...
AGTCACATCTATATTTTACTGCTTCAGAGCTATTATCAAGATATTTATTGATCTCCCTTATTTTCTTTCTCTTAAAGAACATGGCAAAAAAGCTTTTCGGTCTTGAGATTACATGTTTATTTTTATTTAATAATTTTCCAATATGATTTTCCATATCCATTGCATTCATACGTCCTGTGCCCACTGCTCTGGAATAAATATTTTTATGTGAATCCAGTGCTGTAATAACGCAGACTTTATTATTGCTGATATTAATGTAACTTATACTTTGATCATGAACTCTTTTTTCATTATGTTCAATGCTTTTCTGTCCCTTCCGGGAGAATTTTAAGAAGAAATTTTCAAGTTCAAATCTTCCCTGCATCTTATTTTGTTTAACCATTTTTAAAGCAGAGAGCAGCTTGTGCCTCCAGTAAAATAGTGTTACATAAGAAACGCCAATTTCCCTGGCTGCCGCCTTAAGGGATAAGCCCTCAATGGTACACTTAATGAATGCCTCCCACTTTTCAGGGAAATGAGTCCTTGCAATTGGCGTGTTTGTAAAATCATTAAAGGTTTTTTTGCAGCCTCTGCATATATATCTCTGTTTACCGTGATATTTTCCATATAATACAGTGTGGGTGCAGTCACAGTACGGGCATTTTCTTTCAGAATCATGTCTTAATGAAGCAAAATAAGATAATATATTTATATCAGTACATTTTTTCTTCTCCATGGTAATCCAATCCTTTCAGTAATATGTAGGTATCTTAATTATTACCATTAAAGGATTGTCCTATTCACATCAACATTATTATTTAAAAGAGCCATAGGTGTCTATAGAAAGTAAATATCTAAACACCGTAGCAGTCCCAAAAATCTTTGAGGATTGGATATTTTGTGACAGCCACGGTGAAGATATTTATTACTTTCTATATGGTTAACAGTATCGGAGAGGAATAGAGCTACACTAAAAGAATTAAAAATAAATATCAAAATATATTGCATGTAAATTAATTAGTGCGACAGCCCATTTTATAGTTATATTTATTATACTTTAATAAATAATATGTTATAATAAAATTTATCAGCTTGATAGGTTTAGCATAGATAATACAGTAGATATAGCATCTGATGCTAAAAATACTATGCTGATTATAATAATAAGTTTTTGCCATAAATTTAGATTTTTCATCTTTAGGATCCTTTCAAATAATGTTAATAGATATTTTACATAATAAATTATTATTATGTAAATACACAAAATATTATACATAAAATGAACATTGATTTAATTGGGATCTTAATGATAATAAACATATAAATGTTTTATAAAAAGAGAGGTAAATAGAATGGATTTTCATAGTGCAGAAAGTATTGAAAATGGTGTTAAAGTAACATCTGTGAAAAATTTTGAATTACCCCATGTATTTGATTGCGGGCAATGTTTCAGATGGAACATGCAGGAAAATGGCAGCTACATAGGGGTGGCTCTGGGCAGGGTAATTGAGGTAGAAAAAAAGGAAAATGATTTATACATATACAATACAAGTATGAAAGAGTTTAATGAATTATGGATTAATTATTTTGATTTAAATAGAGATTATAGCGCTGTCAAAGAGACACTTAGCAAAGATCCATTATTGCAGAAAGCAGTGGACTTCGGATATGGTATAAGGCTGCTTCAGCAGGATGAATTTGAACTTACTGTATCATTTATTATTTCATCTAATAACAGAATCCCAATGATTAAGAGAGCTATAGAAAATATAAGTAAAAAATGGGGCAGTGAGATAATTTACAAAGGTGAAAAATATTATACATTTCCAACTATCCAGTCACTAAAGAATGCATCTTTAGAGGATCTGCAAAATTGCGGAGTTGGTTTCAGGGCCAGATATATAGCAGATACCGTAGAAAAGATATATGAAAGCAGTAAAGAAGAGTATAAACAATTTGACCTAAAAACAATTAAAAAGTTGGATGATGATGACTGTCATAAGGCACTCCAGAATTTTATGGGTATCGGGCCTAAGGTGGCAGATTGTATTATGTTATTTTCAATGGAAAAATATACAGCTTTTCCAGTTGATGTGTGGGTAAAAAAGGCTATGATTTACTTCTATATGGCACCAGATGTCTCCCTGAAAAAGATAAGAGACTTTGGCCGGGATAAATTTAGAGAATTATCAGGATTTGCGCAGCAGTATCTATTTTATTATGCCAGGGAAAATAAAATTCAGATAGAATAAATATAATAAATTATATATTTAGCTGTTTCATATTTAACAAATATCTGTTATAATGTATTATGTGAATTGTCATAGGACATAGAGATACTGTATTAGTAAAATGACAGACATTTTTGATACAATTAAACAAAGAAATTTGTACAATATTAAGGGTTATCTTGTATGACTTAGGAGGTTATATAATGTTTAAATTTGAGACTCAGCTAAAAAAACTTAAATACCAAGCATTAAAAGAAGTAGCACTAATGGTTAAAGAAAATAGATTAAATAAGAATGAATTAATAAAAGCACCTTATGATGTAATTAAGGGAGATAAAGCTGAATACAGATGCTGTGTATACAGAGAAAGAGCAGTCTTCTATGAAAGAGTTCAGATGGCAGCAGGATGCATGCCGGATGATAATATATTACATGACTTGGTTGAGGTAAAAGATGAGGATCAAATTATATATGTAATGCCTGCCGCCTGCGATAAGTGCCCTATTGTTAAATATTCAGTAACAGATGCCTGCAGAGGATGTATACAGCATAAATGTATGGAAGTATGTCCAGCCGGGGCAATTACAAGAGTTGCAGGAAGATCATATATAAATCAGGATTTGTGTAAGGAATGCGGAATGTGCAAAAAAGCATGTCCATATACTGCTATTGCTGAAGTTATGAGACCTTGTAAAAAAGCGTGCCCAACTGGAGCATTGGAAATTAATCCTGAAAATAAACAGGCTATGATAAAGCAGGAAGAATGCATAAATTGCGGTGCCTGCATGGCAGCATGTCCATTTGGTGCAATAGCTGATAAGAGCTTTATAATTGATGTTACTAAAGCATTAATGGATAATAAAAAGATGTATGCAGTAGCTGCTCCAGCCATAACAGGTCAGTTCGGACCAAAAGTATCTGTGGAACAGGTAAAAACTGCCTTTAAGCAGTTAGGATTTACAGATATGTTCGAGGCAGCCTGCGGTGCAGATGCTGTTACAGTGCATGAAAGCAGTGAATTTATTGAAAGAATGGAAAAGGGAAACAAATACATGACTAGTTCCTGCTGTCCTGGCTTTGTTGGATATATAGAAAAAAAATTCCCTGATCAGGCAGATAAAATATCTACCACGGTTTCACCTATGGTTGCAACAGCAAGACTGATTAAAAAAATAGATAAAGATGCATTGGTAGTATTTGTTGGACCATGTACGGCTAAAAAGTCTGAAATAAAAAGAGAGGGAATTAAAGAGTCTGTAGATTATGTAATGACATTTGAAGAGATAATGGCTCTTATGGGTGCCTTTAATATAGATCCTGAAACCTGTGAAGGAACAAAAGTTGATGATGCATCATACTTTGGAAGAGGATTTGCTCAAGGTGGAGGATTAACAGCAGCCATTGAAAATTATGTAAAAGGTAAAGAACTGCCAATTGAATTTAAACCTGTTAAAGCAAGCGGTGCGGATGAAATAAAGAAGGCAATGACTATGGGTAAAGTCGGAAGATTAGCAGGTAATTTCATAGAAGGAATGATGTGCGAAGGCGGCTGTATTGGCGGGCCGGCAACTACCATTTCTTTAATGAAAGCTAAAATAAACTTAAATAAATTTAGTTCACAGTCATCTAAAAAGAATGTATCTGAAAATGAAGAATTAGATAATTTTAAGGAAACAAATATGCAGGTATAGATTAAATTATGTTTAATGCCCTGTAATAGAATAAAGTTCTATTGCAGGGCATTTTTTGTGTTATAATACATTTATTTATATGAATTTGCTAATAAAATCACAGCATAAATAATTAAGAATATATAATACATAATAAACGTAAGGTGATAAAATGGGTAAAGAATTTAAAAATATTTTTGCTGTCATTAAAAAAAATAAAGTAAAAATTGTTTTATGCCTGCTTTTAATTTTTTCAGCCTATGTGGCTTTTCAGTATTTCAGTAAGTATTTTTATGAATTTAGAGATGAGGAAAAAGTCAAAACAATTATAATGTCTTACGGCAAGTATAGTGTGTTTGCTTTTTTGGCACTTCAATTCTTACAGGTAGCAGTGTTTTTTATACCTGGCGAAATAATACAGATTTCAGGGGGATATATATATGGCACATGGTATGGGGCATTAATATCAATAATAGGTATTTCACTAGGAAGCATATTTGCATATTCTATCTCTCATTATTTTGGGAAGCCTTTATTAAATAAAATAGTTCACAAAAAAAATATAAGTTTTTTTGATAAGGTAAGCAATTATGGCAAAATTGATTATGTAGTTTTTTTACTTTATCTGATCCCAGGTATTCCAAAGGATGCTCTGGCATATATATGCGGAGTATCTAAAATAAATTTAAAAAAATTTATTTGCTTATCTACATTGGGAAGAATACCTTGTGTTGTTGTTTCCACATACTTTGGAGCAAATATTAATAGTGGGAAGAATGGAATGCTTATTTTTATTTCAGTACTAATGTGCCTGCTATTCTTAGTGGGAATTTACAAGGGAGATAAAATAATAAAGGGCATGGTAAGGAAAGGAAAGTAGTATAAAATTCATAAAAGTTGTCAAAAGTATTTAAATAACCATGCTTTTATTAAAAAATATATTCTAATTTTTGAATTTATTTCATATGTAAAGAAATGATTAGCAAATTAGAGAGAAAATGAAATAATAATAGTTAATAAATTATACATGCAATTAATTAGGCTAAAACAGCCAAAAACAAGTTTGCTATTATAAAGTGTATTAATTATTATAATAGTTGTATTAGCACTCAATATTAGTGAGTGCTAACAATAAAGTGATTATTATTTTTAAATATATTTAAGGAGGGGTTTAAAAATGAAGATTAGACCACTTGGAGACAGATTAGTTATTAAGAAGCTTGAGGCATTGGAAACAACCAAAAGCGGCATAGTTTTACCAGGAGCTGCTAAGGAAAAACCTCAGGTTGCTGAAGTTGTTGCAGTTGGACCAGGAGGAAATGTAGATGGTAAGGAAATAAAAATGCAGTTAAAAGTAGGAGAAAAAGTATTATTCTCAAAATATTCAGGTGACGAAGTTAAAGTTGATGGAGAAGAATACACTATCTTAAAACAAGAAAATATATTAGCAGTAATTGAAGATTAATTAAAAGTTATGTTTTAATAAGGAGGGTTTAAAATGGCAAAAAGTATTTTATTTGGTGAAGAAGTAAGAAGATCTATGCAAAATGGTGTAGATAAACTTGCTAATACTGTAAAAGTAACATTAGGACCTAAAGGAAGAAATGTAGTTTTAGATAAAAAATTTGGTGCACCACTTATTACTAATGATGGTGTAACAATAGCCAAAGAAATTGAGTTAGAGGATCCATATGAAAATATGGGAGCACAGCTTGTTAAAGAAGTTGCAACAAAGACAAATGATGTTGCCGGAGATGGCACTACTACAGCTACATTGCTTGCACAGGCAATAATAAGAGAAGGTTTAAAGAATGTAACAGCTGGAGCAAATCCAATGCTTGTTAGACAGGGAATAAGATTAGCTGTAAATAAAGCAGTTGAAGGAATACTTAAAATTTCAAAACCTGTTGATGGTAAGGAAGATATTGCAAGAGTTGCTTCAATATCAGCTTCTGATGAGGAAATTGGTAAGCTTATTGCAGATGCTATGGAGAAGGTTGGCAACGAGGGAGTTATCACTGTTGAAGAATCAAAAACTATGGGAACAGAATTAGACGTAGTAGAAGGAATGCAGTTTGACAGAGGTTACTTAAGCCCATATATGGTTACTGACTCAGAGAAAATGGAAGCTTCTCTGGAAGATGCATATATTTTAATTACAGATAAAAAGATTTCAAATATTCAGGACATATTACCATTACTTGAACAGATTGTTCAGCAGGGCAGAAAGCTGTTAATAATAGCTGATGATATTGAAGGAGAAGCATTAGCTACATTAGTTGTTAATAAACTAAGAGGAACATTTACATGTGTAGCTGTAAAAGCACCAGGCTTTGGTGACAGAAGAAAAGAAATGCTTCAGGATATTGCTGTATTAACAGGTGGAGAAGTAATTTCAGAAGAATTAGGAAGAGATTTAAAGGATACTAAAATAGATATGTTAGGCAGAGCAGAAAGTGTTAAAATCACAAAGGAAAATACTACAATAGTAAATGGCAGAGGTGATAAAACACAAATACATGAAAGAGTATCTCAGATAAAAAGACAAATTGAGGAAACAACATCAGATTTTGATAAAGAAAAACTTCAGGAAAGATTGGCTAAATTAGCTGGCGGTGTTGCTGTAGTTAAAGTAGGTGCAGCTACTGAAACAGAGCTTAAAGAAAGAAAATTAAGAATAGAAGATGCTCTGGCAGCTACAAAAGCAGCTGTTGAAGAAGGAATAGTTCCAGGAGGCGGAACTGCTTTCATCAACGTAATTCCAGAGGTAGCAAAATTAACTTCTGAAAATCCAGATATTAAAGTTGGTATTGATATAATAAGAAAAGCTCTTGAAGAACCAGTTAGACAAATTGCATGTAATTCTGGAGCTGAAGGCTCAGTAATAATAGAAAGAGTTATGGCAAGCGAACCAGGAATTGGTTACGATGCATTAAATGATAAATATGTTAATATGATAAAGACTGGTATTGTGGATCCAACAAAGGTTACAAGATCAGCACTACAAAATGCATCCTCAGTTGCATCAACATTTTTAACAACTGAAGCTGCAGTTGCAGATATACCTGAAAAGAATACTAACCCAGCTCCAGCTGCTCCAGGAATGGGAATGGATGGCGGCGGTATGTATTAATAAAAATAGCTCTCGAGAAATCGAGAGCTATTTTTTAACAACTATTGGAAGATAGTCTAGAAAAAATTCAATGTAAGTTTTTTCTAGTTTTTTAACTTTATTCATATTTAAATTTACTATATAAATATTTTTCTTAAAAATGCAGCAAAACATTTGACAAAAGTAGAAATGTTGAATAAAATAATGTAAAAAGCTGTTGTATAAAAATTATAATTACAGATTTAACTCATATATACCCTGAATATGGCAGGGAGTATCTACCGGGAGCCTTAAATTTCCGACTATGGGTGAAAATAAGTGTGTATCTTTAAAATGTACATGCTAGTTTCACTCTTTTTGAAGCTAGCATTTTTTTTATTTTAAACTCAAATAATATAATATTAAAGGGAGTTGATTTTATGGCAGTAATATTAAAGCAGGCATATACTTTTGATGACGTTTTACTTGTACCTAATAAATCAGAAATATTACCACGAGACGTAAAATTAGAAACAAACTTAACTAAAAAATTAAAGCTAAATATACCTCTGATGAGTGCAAGCATGGATACTGTAACTGAATCTAAAATGGCCATTGCCATGGCAAGAGAAGGCGGAATTGGAATTATACATAAAAACATGTCTATAGAACAGCAGGCTGCAGAAGTAGACAGGGTAAAAAGACAGGAAAACGGTGTTATTACAGATCCTTTTTCATTGGCACCTGATAATACAATTAATGATGCATTAAATTTAATGAGTAAATATAGAATATCCGGAGTGCCAATTACCACAAATGGCAAATTAGTAGGCATAGTTACTAATAGAGACATATTATTTGAAACTGACTATGAAAGAAAAATTGATGAAGTAATGACTAAAGAAAATCTTATTACAGCAGAAGAAAATACAAGTGTGGAAAATGCTAAGGAAATTTTGAAGAAGCACAGGATTGAGAAACTGCCTTTAGTAGATAAGGAATATAATCTTAAAGGATTAATAACAATAAAAGATATTGAAAAGATAAAAAGATTCCCTAATTCTGCTAAGGATTCAAGGGGAAGACTGCTATGCGGAGCTGCAGTAGGTGTTACTAATGATATGATGGAAAGAGTAGATGCACTGGTAAAAGCTCAAGTAGATGTAATTACTGTAGATACAGCACATGGTCACTCTAAAGGTGTGTTAGAAGCTGTAAAAAAGATAAAAAGCAAGTATCCTGATTTGCAGATAATAGCAGGAAACGTGGCAACTGCAGAAGCTGTTAAAGATTTAATAGATGCCGGAGCAGATTGTGTTAAAGTTGGTATAGGACCTGGATCCATATGTACAACAAGAGTTGTGTCAGGAGTAGGAGTACCTCAGCTTACAGCAGTTATGGATTGTGTAGGGGAAGCTAATAAATATGGAGTACCTATTATTGCAGATGGAGGAATAAAGTATTCTGGAGACATAGTAAAGGCACTGGCAGCTGGAGCAAGTGTTTGTATGATGGGCTCTTTATTAGCAGGCTGTGACGAAGCTCCTGGTGAAACGGAAATCTACCAGGGAAGAAGCTATAAAGTATACAGAGGAATGGGTTCTTTAGCTGCTATGGCTTGTGGAAGCAAGGACAGATATTTTCAGGAAGGTAATAAGAAACTAGTACCAGAAGGTGTTGAAGGAAGAGTTCCTTATAAGGGCTATGTATCAGATACTTTATTTCAGCTGCTTGGAGGAATCCGTTCTGGTATGGGATATTTAGGCGCAGGTACATTAACTCAGCTATTTGAAACATCTAGATTTGTTCTTCAAACTTCAGCTGGGCTTAGAGAAAGTCATCCTCATGATATTTCAATAACAAAAGAAGCTCCAAATTACAGCGTAAGTCAGTAAGATAATAGGCTTTACCTTAATAATAATATAAAAAGGAGACAAGTATGAGAAAAGAATTGGTTCTTGTAGTTGATTTTGGAGGTCAATATAATCAGCTCATAGCTAGAAGGGTAAGAGAAAATAATGTTTACTGTGAAATAGTTCCATATAATTATTCCATAGAAAAAATCAAAGAAAAGAATCCTAAAGGTATAATATTTACCGGCGGACCTAATAGTGTGTATGGAGAAGGCGCTCCAAGAATTGATAAGGAATTATTTAATTTAGGAATACCAATGCTGGGGATTTGCTATGGACAGCAGTTAATCTCATTTACCATGGGAGGAGAAGTTGAAAGCGCAGAGGTAAGAGAGTACGGAAAAACTGCCATTAATTTAGATAATGAAAATCCTTTATTTAAAGGCATAGAGAAAAATAACAGCTGCTGGATGAGCCATACTGACTTTGTAAAAACTGCCCCAAAAGGATTTAAAGTAATAGCTGTTACAAATCAATGCCCAGTTGCAGCAATGGAAAATTCAGAAGAGAAAATTTATGGCGTACAATTTCATCCTGAGGTGGAACATACTCCATTTGGCAGAAAAATGATTTCTAATTTTTTATTTAACATATGTGAATTAAAGGGAGATTGGTCAATGTCTTCCTTTGCAGAAGAAAAGATTTCATATATAAAAAATCTGGTTGGTGATAAAAAGGTTATTTGTGCTTTATCTGGAGGAGTAGATTCCTCAGTTGCAGCTGTGCTTGTACATAAAGCAGTAGGAAAACAGCTCACATGCATATTTGTAGATCACGGTTTACTTAGAAAGGATGAAGGTGACCAAGTAGAATCCATATTTAAAAAACAATTTGATATGAATTTAATCAGAGTCAACGCAAAGGACAGATTTTTAGGAAAGCTAAAGGGAGTAAGTGACCCTGAAAGAAAAAGAAAAATAATTGGAGAAGAATTTATCCGGGTCTTTGAGGAAGAATCCAAAAAACTTGGAGATATAGCTTTTCTTGTTCAGGGAACCATATATCCAGATGTAGTGGAAAGCGGAACTAATACCTCTGCTACAATTAAAAGCCATCATAATGTGGGCGGGCTTCCAGAAGACATGGATTTTAAACTTATTGAACCACTTAGAGAATTATTTAAGGATGAGGTAAGAGCTGTTGGAGAAGGACTAGGTATCCCGCACAGTTTAGTATGGAGACAGCCATTCCCGGGACCAGGCTTAGCCATAAGAGTCCTAGGAGAAATAACTGAAGAAAAATTATTTATAACCAGAGAGGCAGATGCAATATTCAGAGAAGAAATTGCAAATGCTAATCTAGAAGGTAAGATATGGCAGTACTTTGCATGTTTACCTAATATACAGTCAGTTGGTGTTATGGGGGATGAAAGAACATACTGTCACACAGTAGCCTTAAGGGCTGTAACTTCTTCAGATGGAATGACTTCTGACTGGGCTAAAATACCTTACGAAGTACTTGACAAGGTATCCAGAAGAATAGTCAACGAAGTTAAAGGAGTAAACAGAATTGTTTATGATATAACATCTAAGCCGCCAGCTACTATTGAGTGGGAATAGAATAAGTTTGTGATAAATCAAGCGTTTATAGTAGTTTGGTACTGCTAAGGTTTCTGCAAAGTAGGTTTTGATTTTAGGGAAGCTTTCCCTATGTCAAAGCCTACTTTATTTTTTTGTCTGTCTTGTAACTTAAATTTAACTATTAGGATGCAGTTTACATAAATCATAGTTTAAGGGGTCCTAACCAAGTGCAGGTAAAACTACCTGATATTTTTTATTGGATTTTATAATAGCCTTTAATATAATCTTTACATAAGCTTAAAGCTTAGAAGGAGAGATTATGAAAAAATTAGATGATTTAACAATTGAATTAATTCAAGTTAGGGAAGCTATTGATATGGCAGAAACAGTATTAGAAATGAAAAAGGATGCAGATATCGATCAGCAATTAGAGAAACTTAGGAAAGAGGAAGCCGTATTAAGGGCAAAATTATGGAATGAGGTGTGTAAGTAAAATGGGATTAAAAGAAAGCAAGAAAAATGCAATTGGTAGTATCCACGAAAATGGCGGAGGAAAGTTTGAAATTTTAGAAAGATGGTTTGATGAAGAAACTGATACTATAATGTTGAAGTACAAATACCTAAATAACGGAGAGATTGAAATTAACAAGGAAGCTAATGTGAATGCTTCTGAATGGAAGTGGAAAAAAGTAAGAGGCTTAGCAGGTTCTAAAGCAGGACACCATTGTAGTAATGAGGATACTATTAACATGATTAATATGGAAGAGTATTTTGAGGGCATTTACATAAGGCTGGAAAAACACAATACTGAAAATAGCGATAATTTCAGACAGCTTCAAAAAGTATTTGCCGAACAGCATAGGATGTTATTAGAAATGATGTCCATTATTCAAATTCAGCAAAAGCAAATTGATAATCTAGTTAATGATAGAAACTTAGTTAATAAGTTATTAGAAAAAATTTAAAAGTACATAAATGCCTTAACATTCTATTTATGGCATAATATCTAAACAGCCAGCTACTATTGAGTGGGAACGATTAATTAAATCCACATAAGCCTTAATTATAAGATTTATGTGGATTAAATAATTTATAGAAGCAATTATTAATCGTATTTTGTTAAAATAAGGGTTTAACTTATGTTATAATATTGTAAAAGCGCAAAAAGGGGTAATAGGATGTCTAATTTTTCATTTTTAAATAAAAAGTGGACAACTCTTGCAAAACTTGGATCTCAGGCAGAAAGTTATTATTATACTGACAATAATGCATCAATGTTAAAGATGCGTATGTTTGGAGAGCAAATAATTGATTATATACTTACAGCTTTGAAAGTTAGAATACCTAAGTTTGCCACTCAGGATGATAAAATTAAGCTTTTAAGGGATACAGGAATAAATGGAGCTATTCCAGATTTGTTTAATATAGTAAGGCGTTATGGCAATAAGGCTAATCATGAAGGGTATGAAAATAAAAAAGATGCTTTAGAATGTTTAGTTTCAATGTATAAGGTGGCTGCATGGTTTTATATTAAAGTGACAAAGGATACTTCAATAAAACCACTAACGTACAAAATACCAAAGCCAGCTGCAAGTAAAGCTCCAGTATATAATATTGAAGATTATGCTAAAGAAAAGGAAGAAATTGAAGAAAAACATATTAAGGAAGTTAACCATGTTAGGGAAGAAACGAAAACATCTGTTATGACTGAAACCGATAAAGCTGTAGAAAAGGAAGTTGAAGCAGCTTTAGATTTTAATGAAGCTGAAACTAGGAAGAAGCTTATAGATATAATGCTAAAGGACGCAGGATGGGATGTTAATAATAAGGAACTAGTTAGAGTAGAATTTCCGCTGGAAAATCATAAAAAAGCAGGTAAAAAAGGATTTGCTGATTATGTGCTATTTAATAAAAAAGGTAAACCACTTGCCATTGTTGAGGCTAAAAAATCTTCTGTAGATCCTATTATTGGCCGTCAGCAAGCTGTGGAATATGCTAACACTATTGAAAGAGATTATAAAGTCAGGCCAATAGTTTTCTACACTAATGGATATGAAATATATATTTGGGATGATAAATACAGTGAGCCGAGACAAATTTGGGGATTTTATACTTTAGAAGATTTAGAGGAGCTGTTTTTTAAACATAAATATAAAAAAGATTTAAATAAAGTTGATATAGATACTGTAATTGCAGGAAGACCATATCAAATAGAGGGAATTAAAAGAGTATATGAAAAATATTCTAATGGGTATAGAAAAGCTCTTTTAGTAATGGCTACTGGAACAGGAAAAACAAGAACTGTTATTGCATTAACTAAAGGTATGATGAAAGCGAATTGGGTTAAAAGAGTTTTATTCTTAGCTGATAGAGATGAGCTTGTTAGACAGGCAAAAGAGGACAAGAACAGTTTTAAGACATTTATGCCGGAACAAATATCCTGCAGGTTTACAGGCAGAAACTCAGATAACAGAGAAGCTACATTTTACTTCTCAACATATCAAACCATGATTAATTACTATAGTAAGTTTAGTGTGGGATTTTTCGACCTTGTTATTTGTGATGAATCGCATAGAAGTATATATAAAACCTATAAAGATATATTGGAGTATTTTGATGCGCGTATTATAGGACTAACAGCTACACCTGTTGATTTTATAGAGAGAAATACTTTTGATTTGTTTAATTGTGCAAATGAAGATCCTACATTCAATTTTTCTATAGATCAAGCATGGAATCATGTCCCGCCATATCTTATTGAGCCAAAAGTAATTGATGCTACTACTGACTTTTTAAGAGAAGGCATAAAGTACAGCCAAATGACAGAGGAACAAAGAAAACAGGTAGAGGATGAGGGCTATGATGGAGAGATATTTGAATTTGATAAAAATGATCTTGAAAAGAGAATTACAAACAAAGATACCAATAGATATATATTAAAAACATTGATGGAAAATGGTATAAAGGTTGGAGACTACATAGGAAAGACAATTATATTTGCAAAAAATAAAGGGCACGCTAATTTGTTGGATTCATTATTTAATGAGATGTATCCTCAGTATAAAGGAAAGCTTACTGCTGTTATTTATTCTGGAATTACAGACAAGGAAAGGCTTATAAAAGATTTTAAAGAAGAAGAATTTCCTAGAATAGCAATATCAGTTGACTTGTTAGATACAGGAATAGATGTACCTGAAGTAGTTAACTTAGTATTTGCAAAGCCTATTTATTCAAAGGTAAAATTCTGGCAGATGATAGGGAGAGGAACAAGGAGATGTGATAACTTATTTGGAGAGGGAATAGATAAAACAGAGTTTGCTATTTTCGACTGCTATAAAAACTTTGAATTTTTTGAAATGCATTCAAAAGGATTTATTCCAAAACTGCAAAAAACATCTATGCAGGTTAGATTTGAGCTTATGTGCAATCTTTTAGAAATATATAAGTCAAAGAATAAAATGGATATATGTAATGATTTTATAGAAAAGCTAAAGTCAGATATAGCTGAGCTGCCATCAGAAAGCATAGAAATAAAGAAAAATAGAAAGAAGATAGAACAAGTTAAAAAGGAAGAATACTGGAGTCATTTAAGTGAAGATTTTATTAAAAAGCTAAAATTAGAGATAACTCCACTGATACAATGGATTGAAGCAAAGGACAATCAAGATGCTATTTTATTTGATAACTCAATATATAGAATACTTCAATGTTTAGAGGCTAATGATAAGGATGCATTAATTAGAGAAATCAATGCTACAATGGAAAAACTGGCAAGATTAAAAACAAATATAAATCAATTTGATGGGAAAAGAGAACTTATAAAATCACTATTAGAGCCCTCAGGCTGGAATAACCTTAGCTATGAAAAGTTAGAGCAAATAAGAATAGATTTAAGGAATTTAATGAAACATAAAGGAGCTACAGCAGGACATTTTGTAGTAATTGATATTAAAGATACTGGAGAAGTAGTAAAAGAAATAAGTGCTGCCTCAGTGCTTTATGGGGCTAATATGGAACCTTATGAAAAAAGGGTAAGGACAGCTATTGAAGATAGATTAAAGGATCAGTTAGTAATTCATAAAATAAGAAAAGGCGAAAAGCTTTCTAGAGCAGAGGTTGAAGGAATATATTCAATATTTAGTGATGGCTTTGTTTATAGTATAGATGAACTTTCAAGCAAAACTGATATAGACAAAGAGGATATAGTGGGGATCATCAGAAAATTTGTTGGTGTTGATGAAATAGAATTAAATAAAAGGTTTGAAGAATTTGTTCAAAAACATCACAATAAAATGAATGCAACGCAGATTAAAACTTTGGAAATAATTAAAAATGATATAGCTAAAAATAAAGGGATATCATTTGCATCATTGTTTGCAGCACCATATACATCTTTTAATCCAAATGGAGTGGATGGTATATTTGGAAAAATGGCTGATGAAGTTTTTGAGCTTATAGCACCATTCAAAGTAAGTGTTATATCTTAAATTTAGAAAGGGACTGAAGAAATGTTAAATGCAGAAACTAAGAGCAAAATTGATAGATTATGGAATAACTTTTGGTCGGGGGGGATATCTAATCCATTAACTGTAATAGAGCAGATATCATACCTTTTATTTATAAAGGGATTAGATGATATGGATGACTTAAATGAAAAGAAAGCAAATAGAATAGGTGAGCCTTATACATCTATTTTTCCAGAGGAATTAATGAAATGGAGTAAATTCAGACATTTAGATGTAAATGAGATGTTTGATATAGTATCACAAAAGGTTTTTCCATTCATAAAAAATATGGGTGGAGAAGGGTCCAGCTTTACAGCTGAAATGAAGGATGCTGTTTTTATTATTCCAAAGCCATCACTACTTCAAGAGTCAGTCAGACTTATAGATGGTATAGACATGGAAGATACGGATACCAAAGGTGACTTATATGAATATTTACTGTTGAAGCTTGGGAAGTCTGGTATAAATGGTCAATTTAGAACACCAAGACACATAATAAGAATGATGGTAGAGCTTATGGATCCATCGGCTGAAGATAAAATATGTGATCCGGCCTGTGGTACAGCAGGATTTTTAATTAATTCATTAGAATATATATTGGAAAAGTATACAAGAGCGGGGAGTGTATTTACAGACAATGAAGGAAATATCCACAAGAGAATTGGGGATATGATGAGCAAAGAAGAATGGAAGCATTTTAATACTGATATGTTTTACGGCTTTGACTTTGATGCATCCATGGTTAGAATATCATCAATGAATCTTATGCTTCATGGTATAGATAATCCAAATGTAAAGCAAAGTGATTCCATGTCAAAAGCATATGAAGAAGAAAATAAATATACATTGGTATTAGCTAACCCGCCATTTAAAGGAAGTATAGATGCTGGAGATATAAATCCAACTTTATTAAAAGGCTCAAAAACTACTAAGACAGAATTATTATTTTTAAAGCTGTTTAATAGAATTCTTGACTTAGGCGGGAGATGTGCTGTTATAGTGCCAGATGGAGTTTTATTTGGTTCAACTAAGGCACATAAGGATATAAGAAAAAGTTTAGTTGAAGAAAATGCATTAGAAGGTGTAATATCAATGCCTTCAGGGGTATTCAAACCGTATGCAGGAGTATCAACAGCTATACTTATATTTACTAAAGGCGGAGAAACAAATAAAGTATGGTTCTATGATATGCAAAGTGATGGATTTTCACTGGATGATAAAAGAATTAAGCTTGATAATGATGGAGACATTCCAGATATAATCGAAAAATGGAGAGAAATAAAGAAGGATAATAATCTGGAACCTGCTAAAGAAGATAAATGGTTCTGGGTAGAAAAAGAAGAAATAGCGAGAAATGATTATGATCTTTCTATAAATAAATATAAGAAAATAGAATATGAAGAAGTGGTGTATGAAAAGCCAGAGGTTATATTGGATAGGATTGAAACTTTAGAAAAATCAATTTTAGAAGATATAGCTGCAATAAAGGGAATGGTGAAGTAGTATGAAGAATATTAAATTGCCTTATAGATGGAAGATAGTTAGACTTGAAGATATTACACATGTTATAACATGTGGTGTGGCTGCTAGACCAGAATATACCAGAAAAGGCATACCGTTTTTATCATCCAAGAATGTAAAGAATGGTAAAATAATATGAATGATTATAAATATATATCGGAAGAGAATCATAAAAAATTAACAAAAATAAATAAGCCTGAGTATGGGGATATATTGTATACAAGAGTTGGGAGTTTCGGAGAGGCGACTGTCATAGAAGAAAGTATAGAGTTTAGTATTTTTGTTAGTTTAACATTAATAAAGCCGAAACATAAATTGGTCGATTCTTATTATTTGAAGTATTTCTTAAACTCTCCTAAAGTTAAGCAAATTGCCAAAAATACAACAAGGGGAATAGGTGTTCAAAATTTAAATGTAAATGATGTAAGAAATTTTGAAGTAGCCTTACCACCATTAGAAACTCAAAAGAAAATAGCCGATGTTTTAGAAGAGGCTGAAAGTGCTATAGAAAAGAGAAAAGAAGTTATTAATTTATTGGATGAATTAGTTAAATCGAGATTTATCGAGATGTTTGGTGATCCATTTGGTACAACTAAATGGCTAATCAAGAAGTTAAAGGAAGTTTCTATATCCATTTCGGATGGTAGCAATATTGATAAAAAGTACTATCAAGAGCGTGGAGAAGTGCTATTTTTAAGAATTCAGAATGTATGGTGTAATGAATTCAGATTAGAGGATTCAGTATATATTTCAGAAAATGTTAACCAAGATTATATAGATACTTCTTTACGTACGGGGGATTTGTTAATAACAAAGATTGGAAGATTTTATACAAAAGATAGTAGTTTAGGTCGAGTTTCACTTTATTTAGGAGAAAATGATAAAGCAAACTATAGTAATAATATTATGAGGGTTCGATTAAAAGATGAAGTCCTTAGCGAATATGTTAACGCTTTACTGAATTTGGATGATTATAACCAATATATAAGAAGCGTTAGTGTTGGAGGAACTGATAAAAGAGCATTAAGCAAAACACTAATTGGAGATTTTCCTATAATAGTTCCACCAATAGAACTTCAAAACCAATTTGCAGTCTTTGTCAACCAAGTCGACAAATTGAAATTTGAAATGGAGAATAGTTTAAAGGAATTAGAGGATACCTTTAATTCACTGATGCAAAAAGCTTTTAGAGGAGAATTATTTAATTAAGAATGGTGATTTTATGAAATGGGAGTAGGTTGGGAAAATATATCATAATAAATTTGTAAAACTTCAAATAAAGGAAAACAGTATAATAATACAATTAATGGCAATATACCATAATATATTTAATTTTAGGAGTTGAAGATTATGGTAGATAAGCTTATTGTTGAAATTGAACAGGAAATGATAAATTTACTTAATAATATGCAAAGAGAAGAACTTCATAAGGTTTTAATAAGAAAACTTCAAGGGTTGACACTTGTAGATAAAGCTAATAATAAAAGTTTGCGGAATGAAGAAATAGATTTTTGCAGTATATTTATTTGTGCAAAGCGTGTGGAAGGCTGCTCAGAAAAATCTATTAAGTACTATAAATCAACTATAGAAAATATGTTGAAAACATTAAATAAACCAGTTAAGCACATAACAACAGAAGATTTAAGAGAGTATTTAGCAGAATATTATAAAAAAAGTAATTGCAGCAAGGTTAGTATTGATAATATCAGAAGAATTTTATCAACGTTTTTTTCATGGCTTGAAGATGAAAACTATATTTTAAAGAGCCCCGTTAGACGGATTCATAAGATAAGAACTGGTAATATAGTTAAAGAAACATATTCAGATGAGCATTTAGAAATAATGCGTGATAATTGTAATGAAATTCGTGACCTTGCAATTATCGATTTGTTAAATTCTACTGGAATGCGCGTTGGTGAGCTAGTTAAATTAAATATTGATGATATAGATTTTAATGAGAGGGAATGTATTGTTGAGGGGAAAGGTGATAAGCAAAGAAGGGTGTATTTTGATGCAAAAACTAAAATACATTTACAAAATTATCTTAATAATAGAGTTGACAATGATAAAGCATTATTTGTATCGCTAATAAAACCTTATAATAGGTTAAATATCAGCGGGGTTGAAATTAGAATGAGGGCTTTAGGAAAAAGGCTTAATATTAATAAGGTACATCCACATAAATTTAGGAGAACACTTGCAACAAGAGCCATCGACAAAGGAATGCCCATTGAGCAGGTGCAGCATCTTTTAGGCCACCAAAAGATAGATACAACGCTTCAGTATGCAATGGTAAATCAAAATAATGTTAAGATTTCACATAGAAAGTATATTGGATAGTGTTTTACAATTATAGATTGTAAGAGTCAAATCGAGATTTATCGAGATGTTTGGAGACCCAGTCTCCAATTTTAAAGGATGGGGAAAAGTAATATGTAAAGATATTACTTCAAAGATTGGTTCGGGAGCAACACCTAAAGGTGGGAATTCAAGTTATAAGGAAAAAGGTATTTCTTTAATTAGGAGTATGAATGTTTACAATAATAAGTTTATAAAGAAGGATTTAGCATTTATTGATGATGAACAAGCACAGAAATTAAATAATGTAATTGTAGAAGAAGATGATGTCCTTTTAAATATCACAGGTGCATCAGTAGCAAGATGTTGTATTATACCTAATGAATTTATACCAGCAAGAGTAAATCAGCATGTTGCTATAATACGTAGTAAAAGTGAAAAAATACTACCAGTATTTTTATTGCATCAATTTATAAATGAGAATTATCAAAGATTATTATGGAATATATCGACAAGTGGTGGAGCAACAAGAGAGGCAATTACAAAGAAACAAATAGAAAATTTAGAATTAATAGTTCCACCAATAGAACTTCAAAACCAATTTACAGCCTTTGTCAACCAAGTCGACAAATTGAAATTTGAAATGGAGAATAGTTTAAAGGAATTAGAGGATACCTTTAATTCACTGATGCAAAAAGCTTTTAGAGGAGAATTATTTAATTAAGAATGGTGATTTTATGAAATGGGAGTAGGTTGGGAAAATATATCATAATAAATTTGTAAAACTTCAAATAAAGGAAAACAGTATAATAATACAATTAATGGCAATATACCATAATATATTTAATTTTAGGAGTTGAAGATTATGGTAGATAAGCTTATTGTTGAAATTGAACAGGAAATGATAAATTTACTTAATAATATGCAAAGAGAAGAACTTCATAAGGTTTTAATAAGAAAACTTCAAGGGTTGACACTTGTAGATAAAGCTAATAATAAAAGTTTGCGGAATGAAGAAATAGATTTTTGCAGTATATTTATTTGTGCAAAGCGTGTGGAAGGCTGCTCAGAAAAATCTATTAAGTACTATAAATCAACTATAGAAAATATGTTGAAAACATTAAATAAACCAGTTAAGCACATAACAACAGAAGATTTAAGAGAGTATTTAGCAGAATATTATAAAAAAAGTAATTGCAGCAAGGTTAGTATTGATAATATCAGAAGAATTTTATCAACGTTTTTTTCATGGCTTGAAGATGAAAACTATATTTTAAAGAGCCCCGTTAGACGGATTCATAAGATAAGAACTGGTAATATAGTTAAAGAAACATATTCAGATGAGCATTTAGAAATAATGCGTGATAATTGTAATGAAATTCGTGACCTTGCAATTATCGATTTGTTAAATTCTACTGGAATGCGCGTTGGTGAGCTAGTTAAATTAAATATTGATGATATAGATTTTAATGAGAGGGAATGTATTGTTGAGGGGAAAGGTGATAAGCAAAGAAGGGTGTATTTTGATGCAAAAACTAAAATACATTTACAAAATTATCTTAATAATAGAGTTGACAATGATAAAGCATTATTTGTATCGCTAATAAAACCTTATAATAGGTTAAATATCAGCGGGGTTGAAATTAGAATGAGGGCTTTAGGAAAAAGGCTTAATATTAATAAGGTACATCCACATAAATTTAGGAGAACACTTGCAACAAGAGCCATCGACAAAGGAATGCCCATTGAGCAGGTGCAGCATCTTTTAGGCCACCAAAAGATAGATACAACGCTTCAGTATGCAATGGTAAATCAAAATAATGTTAAGATTTCACATAGAAAGTATATTGGATAGTGTTTTACAATTATAGATTGTAAGAGTCAAATCGAGATTTATCGAGATGTTTGGAGACCCAGTCTCCAATTTTAAAGGATGGGGAAAAGTAATATGTAAAGATATTACTTCAAAGATTGGTTCGGGAGCAACACCTAAAGGTGGGAATTCAAGTTATAAGGAAAAAGGTATTTCTTTAATTAGGAGTATGAATGTTTACAATAATAAGTTTATAAAGAAGGATTTAGCATTTATTGATGATGAACAAGCACAGAAATTAAATAATGTAATTGTAGAAGAAGATGATGTCCTTTTAAATATCACAGGTGCATCAGTAGCAAGATGTTGTATTATACCTAATGAATTTATACCAGCAAGAGTAAATCAGCATGTTGCTATAATACGTAGTAAAAGTGAAAAAATACTACCAGTATTTTTATTGCATCAATTTATAAATGAGAATTATCAAAGATTATTATGGAATATATCGACAAGTGGTGGAGCAACAAGAGAGGCAATTACAAAGAAACAAATAGAAAATTTAGAATTAATAGTTCCACCAATAGAACTTCAAAACCAATTTACAGCCTTTGTCAACCAAGTCGACAAATTGAAATTTGAATTTACGAAGATGAAGGGCTTTAGATTCCTGTTATCACAAATTAAATTAAAATAAAAACTTAAAATTGCATTGGCTAAATAAAACAGATATTTAATTAAGCGCAAGTACAAAATTTTAGATTGGAGTTATTCATTATGAGAATTGAAGCATCCATAGAAGAATGGAGAGATTTATACCAGGTTGCAATAAAGCTTAAGAAATTGAAACCTTGGGAGGACTTATGGGATATGGATCTAATAACCATACTGCCTCTTGGAAAAGATGAGCCTTGTATATGCAGTGTCATGGGCAAAGGCGGAGAGTTCTACGGTATAGGCATATATATAGGTGGTAAGGCCATAAATGATTTTTTTACCATAGCAGATAATAATGATATTCCTCAAGATCAATTGATACGTTATCAAAATAATATTATGTGTAATTTTGGCAGCAGAGATGAACTGACAAAAAAAGAACTAAACATAATAAAGGAATTAGGGCTTAAATTTAGAGGGAAAAATGATTGGATCTACTTTAGGGTGTATGAGAAAGGCTATGCTCCATATATGCCCGATAAAAATGAAGTGCTGGAAATTACAGATATTTTAAAACATTTATACATGGCAATAAAGTCATTGCATAATGGACTAAAGGTTGATTTTGAAAACGGTAAAACTTTAATGCGCTGTTTCCATAAGGAAAGCAACTTATGGCTGAATTACGAAATGCCTTTGTTAATACCTCATATTCACTATGAAGTACCAGTATTGGAAGATCAGTTACTAATGAAGAGATTGAAAAATAAAGCTAAGAATAACTCTGTATTGGAATTGGATATAGCATACTTAAATTCAGTTATAAATGACAAAAGTTATGATAAGCCAATTATTCCAAGGCTATGTATTTTAGCGGATAAGAGAAGCGGTATGCTATTATCACAAAACATGGTAGCACCGGAAGATGATGAAATTGATGCAATGTTTAGCGCTGTAATAAATTATATTCTTCAGGCTGGAAGGCCTAAAAGAATTGTTGTAAGGGATAAGTATTCTTCAAGCATTATAGCTGATTTGTGCAAGCAAACTGGAATAGATGTGATGGAATCAGGAAAGCTGCCAGCAATAGATGATTTTATAGAAGCTTTTTATGAATACAGGAATTAAATACTATATATTGACATTGATTTTTTAGGATGATATAATATTTTCGTAATAAGAGAGATTTAACCTAATACAAACTTTAGTCCTCCTTAGGGGATGCGGTAATATGAATTAGTTAAATCCCTGATAAATAGGAGGGTCTATAAAATGGCTGATAAGACAATAGTATGTAAAGATTGTGGAAAAGAGTTTGTATTCACAGAAGGAGAACAGGAATTTTACAAAGAAAAAGGATTTGAAAATGATCCAGTAAGATGCCCAGAATGCAGAAAAGCAAGAAAAGCTGAAAAGAATAACAGAGGCTTCAGAAGATAATTTAGGGTACTATAAGATCGCTGAGAATTTCAGTGATCTTTTTTTATTGCTCTAAATTCTCGGAAACTTGATTTATTTTTATAAATAGTCTAAAATTCAAATAGGATATTTTTATTAAAAGTTTGGAGGAGATATTATGTCAAAAGCATTAAGCTTGGACTTATCAAAGACAAAACCTTACCTATCTGAACAGGAAATTACAAATTTACAGCCAATAGTTTCAGCAGCAGACAAGATGCTGAGAAACAAAACTGGTGCAGGCAACAAGTTTCTTGGATGGATAGACCTGCCAGTTAATTATAATAAAGAAGAATTCAATAGAATTAAGGCAGCAGCTAAAAGAATAAGAGAAAATTCAGATGCTTTAATTGTTATAGGAATAGGCGGATCATATTTAGGATCCAGAGCAGCTATAGAAATGTTAACTGATACATTTCATAATTGTCTGCCAAAAAATAAAAGAAAAAGCCCATTAGTATTTTTTGTTGGGAATAATATTAGTTCTACATATATGAGAGATTTATTAAATACAATTGAGGGTATGGACATATCTGTAAATGTCATATCAAAGTCAGGAACAACTATGGAACCTGCACTGGCTTTTAGAATATTTAGGGAATACATGGAAAAGAAATATGGTAAAGCTGAAGCAAAGAAAAGAATATTTGCTACAACAGACAAAGCAAAGGGAGCACTTAAAACATTAGCTGATGCAGAAGGATATGAAACATTTGTTATTCCAGATGATGTTGGAGGAAGATTTTCAGTACTTACTCCAGTTGGACTATTACCAATAGCCGCAGCAGGAATTGATATTGATGAAATAATGAAAGGTGCTGCAGAGGCAAGAGAAAAATATAGTTCTGATGATTTGAATAAAAATGATGCTTATAAATATGCAGTAGCTAGAAATTCCTTATACAGAAAAGGAAAAACTATAGAAATGGCTGTTAATTTTGAACCATGCATGCATTATTTTGGTGAATGGTGGAAACAGTTATATGGAGAAAGCGAAGGAAAGGATAACAAGGGTATCTTCCCTGCAGCTGCAGACTTCTCCACTGATTTGCATTCTATGGGTCAATATATTCAGCAGGGTTTAAGAAATATTTTTGAAACATTTATAAATGTTGAAAATCCAAGAAAAGATATGACCGTTGAAAAAGACAAAGATAATCTTGATGGCTTAAACTATTTAGCTTCAAACACATTTGATTTTATAAATAAGCAGGCATTCAGAGGTACTGTTTTAGCACATAATGATGGCGGAGTACCTGGAATGATAGTAAATGTACCTGAATTAACAGCATTTTATTTTGGATATTTAGTTTATTTCTTTGAAAAGGCTTGTGGATTAAGCGGATATTTACTTGGTGTAAATCCATTTGATCAACCAGGTGTGGAAGCATATAAAAAGAATATGTTTGCTTTACTAGGAAAACCAGGCTTCGAGGACATGAAGGCAAAATTAGAAGAAAGACTATAAGATATGAGGATTATTGTAGATGCAGATGCATGTCCCGGGAAATTTTTTATTGAAAAAGCTGCAAGAGAAAATGACATAGAAGTAATTATGTTTTGTGACCTGAATCACGTTATTAACAGCGACTACAGCAGTATTAAATATATTGACAGCGGATTTCAAAAGGTGGATATGGCTGTTGTTAATGAATGCAGGGAAAATGATATAGTCATTACACAGGACTTTGGTGTTGCAGCAATGGCCCTTGGGAAAAAAGCATTTGCTATTGGTACAAAAGGTCACATATATGACAATAACAATATAGATAAACTTCTTTTTGAAAGACATTTAAGCAGTAAAATCAGAAGAGCCGGTGGAAGAACATTTTCGCCTAAAAAGAGGAGCCCGGAGGATGATAAAAGGCTGTATAGTAATTTAGTTAAAATAATAAAAGAAAACAACAAGTAAAAAAGTAAGCCAGTGGCTTACTTTTTTATAGGTAAGAGGTAAGAAGTAAGAACTAAGAGTTAAGGATATTTTTCAGCAGAGCTGAAAAATTAAAAGTTTTGCCTGTGGCAAAAGCACATTAACTTAAACTTTTAGTTATTGAAATTTCTTAGCCCAATGGTAATTACAGCTGCATTTTCGACCTATCGGTCTGCGGATTTACCAATCCTTCAAATTAGTTTTTACCTAAAAAAACCACTTACTTCTTAGCTCTTAGTTAAAAAAAACCTCTTACCTCTTACTTCTTAGTTCTTAGTTAAAAAGATTCTAAACTGCGATAACCACCATACTAATGGGTTCTACGGTAATATTGTCAGCTGTAAAAGATCTTATAATTTGATCTCCTGATGAATATTTGTCAACTACTATATTCCATGTGCCATATGGAATGCTTACATTAACAGCATTTGGATTACTATTATAAATTACTATTATTTTATTCCAGCAGTCACCATTGGCATTATTATTCAAGCTAAATGCAACAGTATTTGGAGGGATCTGCTGCCAGAACGAAATTTTATTTTTAATTCCATCTTTATCAGTCATTCTAAAAGCAGGGTGATTTTTTCTAAGCTTAATTAATCCCTTAATATAATCAAATACATTAATAAACTGCTGCTTTTTATCCCAGTCAATGTTATTTATCTTATCTGGAGAGTTGTAAGTATTACTTATACCATATTTTGATCTGCAGATTTCCACACCGCTGTGTATAAAAGGAATGCCCTGACTTGTAAGTATTATTCCCATGGAAAGCTTATGAGCACTTATCCTGTCTTCATAGGAGTAATCACTGCAGCTGATATTAATTTTATCCCAAAGTGTAAGATTATCATGGCAGGAAACATAATTTAAACTCTGCTCTGGTGATGGCAATACCATAAATTCAGAAGTATTACCTGTGCAGGCTGTAACTACATGCTTAATGTTTTGTTCTAAATTTTTTTTGCCTGTGGCAAAGCCTCTGTCCATTTCATTAAATACACTTCCCTTAATATTATCTCTGGAAAAATCATTAAAGTAAGCTATTTTAGGTGTTTTACTGGCATTTTTTATAGAAGCTAAATTATTTTTATCATATTCAGTAGAAAGCTCCCAGCCTTCTCCATATAATATAATATTTTTGTTAATATGATGGAGTTCGTGTTCTATCTCATTCATAGTTTCTACATCTAAAATACCCATAAGATCAAATCTAAAGCCATCAATGTGATATTCTTTGGCCCAATACTTTACTGAGTCCACAATTAATCTTTTTACCATAAAGCGTTCACTGGCTAAGTCATTACCGCATCCGCTTCCACTTGAGAAGTTTCCATTCTTATCTCTTCGGAAAAAATATGATGGAAATAAATTTTCCAGGTTACTTTCCTCAAAATTAAAAATATGATTATAAACTACATCCATAACTACGGAAATGTTATTTTTATGAAGAACCTGAATTAATTTTTTTAATTCATAAATTCTGGTGATTTGGTTTTTAGGGTCCGAGCAGTAGCTTCCTTCAGGCACGTTATAATTCTGAGGGTCATAACCCCAATTATAATTTACTGGATTTAATTCATCTACACTTTTATATGAAAAATCGAATACAGGCATAAGCTGAATATGAGTGACTCCTAAATCTTTTATATGATTAAGGGCAGTAGGAAGTCCATCTTTATTGACAGTATTTTCTTCTGCCAAACCTAGGAACTTTCTTTTATTTATTACACCACTGTGCTCATTAGAAGATATATCTCTAATACTCATTTCGTAAATAACAGCATCAGTATAGTTATTTAATTCAGGTGACATGTCAGATTCAAAATTTTCAGGATTACTCTGCTTCAGGTCTATTATAGCTCCCCTTAAGCCGTTTGCTCCAACTGCAACTGCATATGGGTCTACAATTTCTCTTATGTGATTATATACATTTAGTGAATAAGTATAATACTTTCCATTGAGATCTCCCATTATTGCTGCAGTCCAATATCCATTATCTTCAGCCATGGGAATTTCAATAAATGATTCATTATTATTGCTGCAATAGTTTTCATAGATTCTTACATTTACAGAAGATGCTGCTGGGGACCATAAATTAAATTCAGTATAATTATTGTTATATACAATACCAAGAGCTTTTTCACAGTTATATTTTTGGTAAAATTCCTCCGTTCCAAATAGAGTAAAAAATTCTATTGGGGTTTTTATGTCATAGTAACTAATAAAATATTGAGATTTTATATTTATCTGTTCTTTAAGTCCTATGATTATTACATCATTATCCAATCTGCATGAAGCAATAGAAACTTGTTCTCCATTATTAAATACAGCAATTTTATCTATTTCCAGGTTATCAATATGATTATATCTTAATTGTATTTTAGTAAAGCTTACGGCTTCTGCATATAAACTACTCATAGTAAAAACTCCTTTAGAAAAATAATTATTGAATACCATATACTATAATATTAGAATAATGACTTATTTGCAAATTGTGATTAAATGGGAGCTAATTTGTAAATTACCTCTATTGTAAAAATTGGTAATGAGTTATAATATTTATATACATTGCTTAGGGGATGATATTAATGAATGAAATCACCATACACTGTAATCTGCAAAGTCCGCAAAGTGTAAATACATCAATATGTATTGAAGCAGAAAATAATGTTCAGGAAGTACTTTTATATAAGTTTATGATAGGATGTAATGGAACATGGAAAACTCTTAGAGATTTTGAAGCTGACAATTCTGCTCAATGGATTCCTGATGCTGAGGGCAAATACATAATTATGGCACAGGCAAAAGAGGAGAAAAGCACAAAACCTTTTCAATATGTAACAAGGCTGGATTTTATTATAGGCAACATTGAGGAAAATCTTATAGATTCCATTGATGTGAACAAAGATACTTTTAAAATTGGGGACAAGCTGCTTTTAGATGTAATCTCAAGCTATTCTCCATTAATGCTCAGGTATTGGCTAAGGCAGGATGAAAATTGGGAATTAATCAAGGAATATTCACCGGATAATACATTAACTTGGGCAATAAAATCTTCAGGAGAAGAAGAAATACTTGTAGAATGTAAAAGAGCAGAGTCTAAAAATAATTTTGATGACTTTAAAAGTGTTAAATTTCAGGTAAGTGAAATTAAACCTCTTGAAATAACGGATTTTAAATGTTTAAGCCATGATCTTTTAGTTGGTTCTGAAATAATATTTCAGGTAAATGCTTCAGCAGATGACAGCAGAACTACTTTATATAAATTTATAAAATTAAATTCAAAGGGAAAAGCTGTATGTGTGCAGGATTATTCAACAAAAAAAATGGTAAGCTTTTATGAGAAGGAACCTGGCATATATAGATTATTGTGTTTGGCAAAGGACATGTATTCCCAAAGTGAATTTGATGACAGAGCCATAATTAACTATGAAATTAAACCCTATAATAAAGTTGAAATTCAAAGCTTTACAAGTGATCTAAATTCACCTCAGATAAGCGGCAGTGAAATAGGATTAAAGGCAGTTGTAAAGGGAGGGAATGAATTACTTTATAGATATATAATTGATGGAAATTACGGAGAGGACTCAGGTTATATAAGAAATGATACATATAAGTGGAAGGCAGATCATTATGGAACTTATAATGCAAAACTATTAGTAAAGGACAAGCAATTTCAGGGATTAAGTGAGGATGAATCTAATTTTGAATTTACTATAGATGAAAAAAGTCATGAACCTGTAACTATAAAAGATGTAATAATTGATGGAAATGTTACCAGGCTTTTAACAAACAGCACTGTAAAAATAACAGCAGATGCTGAAGGAGGAAGTAAATTAAAATACTCATTCATTGTTAAAAAGGATGGCATGGATATAGAAAAAATACAATATGGCGACTGCAACTGGGTAAATTTTACCCCTGAACAATGCGGAAACTATGAACTTGAAGTATGGGTTAAAGATAAATATTCTGAAAGGGAATTTGACAGTCACAGCACAGTTTTTTTTGAAGCTTATGATTATCTGCCTGCAAATATTGATTATGTTTTGAAACCGCCAAAAGAATATTATGTCTGCGGTGACGTTATATGCCTATTAATTATCTGTGAAAATACATCAAATATTTTAGTAAAGTATTTACTAAAAATAAATGGGCATAATGTAGAAGAAAGTGAATTCGTAAAAGATATGAAATATTCATTTGTGCCAAAGGTACCTGGAATTTATTCAGTTGAGATATTTGCGAAAAATATAAAAAGCAATAAGGAATTTGATTGTAAAAGGGAAGTGACCATAGCTGTAAATGATGCTATCCCAATTACAAACTGCAGATTAAAAATAGATAAAGCAAAAATTCAGATTAATGAAGGTATTACCCTTACTGCAGAGTGTGAGGGAGGCAGAAATGTTTTATATGAATTTTATGTTATGGAAAACAATGACTGGATATTAGTGCAAAAATACAGCGTAAAAAATTATTATACTTTTATACCTTTTTCCAAAGGATTATGTAAGGTGCTTGCTCTTGCCAAAAGTTCCAATAAAAAGACAAGCTATGAAGATTATGCTATAATGGAGTTTATGGTACAGTAAATAATTTTGTTAGGTTGGTGAAAAGTATGGAGATAAATAGCGATAAAAGCGTTCAGCAGCTTCTTCAGGTACAATTATTGACTGATATGCTTAAACAGACTGCTGAAGCTTCTGGAGATTCCGGCTCATTTCAGTTAATGCTTCAAAGCCTTACAGAAGCTATTTCAAATGGTAATGGAACTTTTGACTTATCCAGCTTAGGATTAAATGAAAGTGATTTAAGCCAACTAGGATATGGTGCCGGCGAAAGATTATATAATGTTGTAAATGATATAAATAATGGCGTGAATAGTGGGAACACTACTGTTGATAAGGCAGTAGATGCTGCATCAAAAAAATATGGAGTGGACAAAAACTTAATTATGGCAGTTATTAAACAGGAATCATCCTTTAATCCAAATGCAACTTCTGGTGCTGGTGCTGAAGGGTTAATGCAGTTAATGCCTGACACTGCAAGGGAACTTGGGGTAAGCAATGCCTATGATATACAGCAGAATGTGGATGGCGGAACAAAATATTTAAGTGAGCTTCTAAGTAAGTATGGTAATGTGAAAGAGCTTGCTTTGGCAGCATATAATGCAGGGCCTGGCACTTTAGCAAACAGAGGCGTTAATAATGTGCAGAATATAACAAAGCTGCCATCGGAGACAAGAAACTATGTTAATAAAGTAATGAAATATTATGGAAAATAAAGCTTACAATTTAACGGAGGACAATTTATGGAGAGATTAGATAAGGTATTATCTAACTTAGGTTATGGAACTAGAAAAGAAGTAAAGTATATGGTAAAGAAATCCATGATTGAAGTAAACGATGTAGTTGTTAAAGACAGTGGCTTAGCCATTGAACCTGAAAAATGTAAAATAAAAGTTAATGGTGAGGAAGTAAACTATAGAAAGTATATTTATATTATGATGAATAAACCCAGCGGCGTTATCTCCGCAACCTTTGATAATTATGATAAAACTGTTATAGATTTATTAGATGAGGAATATAGAATATTTGACCCTTTTCCTGTAGGAAGGCTTGATAAAGATACAGAGGGGCTTCTTTTGATTACCAATGATGGAGAATTGAACCACAGACTGATTTCCCCTAAATGGCATGTGGATAAAAAATATTATGCCGAAGTAAATAAGCCTGTATCTGATGATGATGTGAACGCATTTAGTCAAGGGATTGTTTTAGATGACGGATATAAATGTCTTCCTGGAAAACTTAATATTATAAAATCTGCTGAAAATGGATCAGAAGTTGAAGTTATCATACATGAGGGTAAGTTTCATCAGGTAAAGAGAATGTTTGAAAGTTTGGGGAAAGAAGTTGTATTTTTAAAAAGGACGAATTTTGGACCTTTAAAGTTGGACTCTGCACTTAAAGAGGGTAGTTATCGAGAATTGTCGCAGGAAGAAGTATCAATTTTAAAAGATATTTAATTGAAATAATATTGGTAGTTAAATTGGCATATATTATGTTTAAATGAATTTATACATTCATTTAATAATTTGTTTACAATTTATTTTGCAAAAAAGCTTGATTTACTATTTTAATTTTATTATAATAATCATGCAAGGATAAATAAAAGGAATAAATAGCCCCCTTTTTATTTATGAATAAACGGTCCATGCCCCAATGGATCGTTTTGCGTTTTTTGTAAAATTTATATTTAGTATGGAAAGTACTTTGAATAAATGATAAGATAATAGATAATACTGATATTATTTGTGAGGGGTGAATACATATGGATAGCTATAAATCCAAATTAGACAGTAAAGAAATGGATTTTTTATGCCAAGCAATATTGAGCTTACAAAATAATGAAGAGTGTTATAGATTTTTCGATGATATATGTACAATTACTGAAATAAAGGCATTAGAGCAAAGACTTCAGGTTGCAAAGATGCTTAAGGAAAAAAGGACATATCTGGATATTGCTTCAACCACAGGGGCAAGTACTGCCACTATAAGCAGGGTTAACAGATGCCTGAATTACGGCAGCGATGGATATAACATTGTACTTGAAAGACTGGGCGTGAAGAAAAAGTAGTTTTTAATCTTTCTTTAAGTTATACATGTAAATAATTTGTTATAAAAGGATTATGCAGCTAAAAAATGAAAGATGCATAATCCTTTTTTATACTTTGCATAAAACATTACACAATGAAATTTCAGAAAATAAAATTTTAATGATTAAAGGTTTTATAAAATGTTATAATATTAAACAGATAGTTTTTGCGGGGTGATTGAATGGATTTAAAAAAGCTGCTAAACAAAGAGCAGTATGAGGCCGTAATAAATGTAGAAGGTGCACTACTGATACTTGCAGGCGCTGGTTCAGGTAAAACACGAGTACTTACATATAGAATTGCTCATATGATAAACGATTTAAAAATATATCCTTCTACTATACTAGCTATAACCTTTACCAATAAGGCTGCTGGAGAGATGAGGGACAGAGTAAGAGCACTGGTAGGAAATGAGGTAGATAATATGTGGGTATCCACATTTCATTCCAGCTGCGTAAGAATACTAAGAAGGGAAATTGAAAAATTAGGCTATAATAAAAACTTTGCAATATATGACAGCTATGATCAGAAGTCACTTATAAAACAATGCATGAGTGAGCTTGATGTAAATGAAAGGGATATAACAGACAGAGAAATAATAAATAAAATTAGTGAACAAAAGGATAATTTAATATCCCCTGAAAAATACAAAAGGGAAAGTGAAGGCAATTATAGATTAAATAAGATTGCAGATGTATACATGCTATATCAGAAAAAGCTGAAAAACAGCAATGCTCTGGATTTTGATGATTTAATATATAAAGCTGTAGAATTATTTAACAAGAATCCTGATGTATTGGAATTTTATCAAAAAAAATTTAAATACATAATGGTAGATGAGTATCAGGATACAAACAAGTCACAATATGAATTTGTAAGGCTTTTGGCAAAGAAGAACAAAAACATATGTGTAGTTGGGGATGATGACCAGTGCATTTATGAATGGAGAGGGGCAGACATAAGAAATATTCTGGAGTTTGAAAAAGATTATCCAAGTGCAAAAGTCATAAAGCTTGAAGAAAATTACAGGTCAAAGGCAAATATTTTAAATGCTGCAAATAATGTAATTAGAAATAATCAAAATAGGAAAAGGAAATCTTTGAGGACAGAAAGCGATAATGGCGAAAAGATAAAAATTTATCGTGCATATTCTGATATAGATGAAGGGATGTTTATTGCCGCGGAAATAAAAAGACTTGTGAAGGAAGAACAGAGACAATTTAAAGATTTTGCAATACTATATAGAACTAATGCTCAATCTCGTATTTTTGAAGATACTTTCATTAAAACTGATATACCATACAGAATAATAGGTGGATTGAAGTTCTATGACAGAAAAGAAATAAAGGATATTATGAGTTATCTTAAGCTTATAAATAACCCCATGGATGATGTAAGTTTAAAAAGAATAATTAATGTTCCTAAAAGGAGTATTGGAGAAACCACTGTGGAAAAGCTTCAGAGTGTTGCTAATTCCATGGAAGAATGCATATATAGTGTGCTGTTGGATGTTGAAATGGTACCATCATTGACTTCAAGGGCAGTGTCTTCTATTAATAAATTTGTAAGCTTAATTAATAGCTTTATTAGAAGAAGAGATGAAATACCTGTATCAAAGCTCATTGAGGAGATACTGGAAAGTACATCTTACTTAAATGATCTTAAAAATTCAAAAAATGCAGAAGACATAAGCAGAGTAGAAAATTTAAAAGAACTTGTTTCAGCTGCTGTGGAATTTGAAAATACATCAGATGATAAAACACTGTCAGCATTTTTAGAAAAGGTTGCATTGGTTTCAGATATAGATAATTTTGATGAAGAAGCTGATACAGTTGTTCTTATGACTGTCCACAGTGCAAAAGGTCTGGAGTTTCCTATAGTTTTTATGGCTGGTATGGAAAATGGTATCTTCCCTGGTACGCAGTCTCTTTCTGATTTTGAAGAAATGGAAGAGTCAAGGAGATTATGCTATGTTGGAATTACAAGGGCAAAGGAAAAACTGTATATGACTTCAGCAGAGTCCAGAAGGATATTTGGCAGAATGGTATCATATTCTCAATCTATGTTTATAGATGAAATTGCCCAGAATCTGAAGGAGTATGCCAGCATTAAGAATACATTTTCAAATCCAGGAAGTTTTACAAACAGCTTTAACACTTATAAGAATGAAGAAAGATTTAAACATAGGGAATCATTTGTAAATACACCTGCGGCATCAAATGAACGAGCCATGGAAAGCACTGTTAGTTCTTTAAAACCTGAAGATATAGCACCTGGTATTAAAGTAAAGCATAGCAAATTTGGAGTCGGAACTATTGTCAGCATAACTAAAGATGGCAGTAATACTAAATTAACTATAGCTTTTGATAAAATGGGAATAAAGAACTTAATGCTGGGAGTTGCTCCCCTGGAAGCTGTATAGGAGTGAAATAGGTTGAATAATAATGATATTAAAAAAAGATTAAATGATATAATAAGCGAATTAAATAAATATGCCTATGAATATTATGCATTAGATAATCCAACTGTGTCTGATAAAGAATATGATAAAAAATATGATGAACTGGTTAAGCTGGAAAAAGAAAGCGGAATAGTGCTGTCATATTCTCCTACTCAAAGAATAGGAGATATAGTGCTCACTGATTTTCAAAAGTATACTCATAAAGCAAAATTATGGAGCCTTGATAAGGCTCAGGGATACGATGAGCTTAATGACTGGTTTTATAAGAATTTAAGAGCCTGGGAGTCATATAATTCTTCCCATGTGGATAAACTTCCTGAAATAAAATATATACTTACGAAAAAATTTGATGGTTTAACCATTAACATAACTTATGATGAAAATGGAATTTTGGTAAAGGCTGCTACAAGAGGCACCGGAGAAATAGGAGAGGATGTTACAGCTCAGGCCAAGACTATTAAATCCATTCCTTTAAAAGTAGATAATAATTCTGTTGTTGAAATTCATGGGGAAGCTGTTATGACAACAGAAGCATTTGAAGGGTATAACAAAAATGCACAGGTGCCTCTTAAAAATTTAAGAAACGGTGCAGCAGGAGCTTTAAGAAATTTAAATGTAAAAGAAACTGCTAGAAGAAATTTATCCGCATTTTTTTATGATGTAGGATATAATGAGGGAAAGCCATTTAAAAGTTACATGGAAATGATGAATTTTATCAAAAGACTTGGACTTCCAGTGGACAAATACATAAAAAAGTGTAGTACTTTAGAAGAAATTAAGAAGGAAATAGAATATATTGGATCTATTAGAAATTCATTGAATTACGATATCGATGGAGTTGTAATGGTAATAGATGATTTGAAAACAAGAGACATGCTGGGGTATACCATTAAATTTCCAAAGTGGGCTCTGGCCTTTAAATTTGAGGCATTGGAAACTACTACTAAACTTCTTGATGTTGAATGGAATGTTGGAAGAAGCGGGAGAGTTACACCTACAGCACTTTTAGAACCTGTAGAATTGGGAGGAGTAACTGTGAAAAGGGCAACTCTTAATAATATGGATGATATAAATAGAAAAGGTGTTAGAATTGGCTGTGAGGTTTTTATAAGAAGGTCAAATGATGTAATACCTGAAATCATGGGTATTGTTGAAGGAAATCTGGATAATACTATTGCCATAGAACCTCCCAAGGTCTGCCCATATTGCAAAAGTGCAGTTGTACAGGATGGTGTGCACTATTACTGTGAAAATACTCTGTCCTGCAAGCCTCAAATGGTAAAAAGCATTGTACATTTTGGAAGCAGAGAGGCAATGAATATAGAGGGATTTAGCGAAAAAACTGCAGAACAGCTGTTTGAAAAACTGGATATAAAGTCAATTGCAGATTTATATAGAATTAAGAAAGAACAGCTTCTCACTTTAGATAAATTTGCAGACAAAAAGGCTGAAAACCTGATTCAATCTATTGAAAAAAGTAAAAAATGCGAATTAGCTTCATTTGTGTATGCATTAGGTATACCAAATGTAGGTAAAAAGACAGCAAAGGACATAGTAAATAAATTTAAAACATTACATGATTTAATGAAGGCAACTAAAGAGGAATTAACTACTGTACAGGACGTTGGAGAAATAGTTGCTGAAAGTGTAGTAGATTTTTTTAAACAGGAGAAAATAATAAAAAGTATAAATGAGTTACTAATTCTTGGAGTAAAACCATATTATATTAATGAAAAAGTTAAAGAAAGCGCCTTTAGCGGTAAAACCGTAGTTGTAACTGGAACTTTAAAGAACTATAGCAGAACTGAAATTAAGGAAAAACTAGAGTCACTTGGTGCTAATGTTTCTGGAAGTGTCAGCAAAAAAACTAATTATGTTTTAGCAGGTGAGGAAGCAGGTTCAAAATTAACAAAAGCAGAACAGCTTGGAGTAACTATTATAGATGAGCAGCAGTTTGAAAAGTTAATTAATAATTAATATTATATGACTTTACAAGTAATATTATAAAGTATAATATAATATTAGCTTTATTTTGTTAATCTTTTTACAAGATAATTATAATAAAGTTTTGTGCACTTTTGGAGGTTAATATGAGAAAAACAATAAATTTATTAGGGTGGATTTGTGTATTCTTCACAATAGTAAGTATTGTATTAACATTGCTTACCACTTATCAGTTTACATATGTTAAATATTTTAATGGGTATTACACTCTTCAATGGAGTATGTTTTTCACAATGATTGTATGGGCAATTAAATTATTTGATTTTAAAAGTAATTTTAATGGCAAGTTTTATCCAATAGTATGTACAATAATAGCTGCGGGAGCATTGTTTTTTATTTTTATGAAAGTTTATTAGATTTACAAACTAAAGTATTTGACTTCTTAATTTGAGTTGTCAGATACTTTTCGTTTTATTATATGTATATTAAGTTTTTTTGTGGTAAAATAGAAATGTTAATTTCTCGGATAATTATAAAATATATATGGAAAAGAGGGATATTATGTCAGTTTCAAAAAAAGATGTGGAATATGTTGCAGAGCTTTCCAGATTGAACTTTTCTGAAGAGGAAAAAGAAAATTTAGCTGGGGACCTAAATCAGATATTGAACTATATGGATAAACTAAATGAACTTAATACAGATAATGTAGATATTATTGTAAATCCTTATTATATTGAAAACAAATTCAGAGAAGATGAAGTGCAGGAATCTATGAATCTTAAGAGCGTTATAGAAAATGCACCACAAAATCTTGAAGAATATATAGTAGTTCCTAAGATAATTGAATAGATAAGAAATGGAGGTCTAGATTACATATGGAATTAAATAAGCTAACAGCTCATCAATTGAAAGATTTAATTGCCAAAAAGGAAGTTAAAGTTGAAGAAGTAACCAAGGCTTATATTGATAGAGTAAAAAGTGTAGATGATAAAACAGGAGCATTTTTGTATCTGGCTGAAGAAGAAGCAATAAATCATTCAAAATTACTGGATGAAAAAATATCAAAAAATGAAAATTTAAATGCATTAAGCGGAATTCCCGTTGGAATAAAGGATAATATAAGTGTTACAGGTATGCAGAATACCTGTGCTTCAAAAATTCTTTCAGGGTATAAATCGCCTTATGATGCTCATGTTATTGAAAAAATAAAAAAAGCAGATGGAATAATAATAGGAAAGCTTAATATGGATGAGTTTGCAATGGGATCATCTACTGAAAACAGTGCCTTTAAATTAGCAAGAAACCCATGGAACTTAGAAACAGTACCTGGAGGATCCTCAGGGGGATCTGCAGCAGCAGTAGCTGCATGTGAAGCACCTTTATCACTTGGAACAGATACAGGCGGATCTGTCAGGCAGCCTGCTTCACTTTGCGGAGTTGTTGGATTAAAGCCTACCTATGGAAGAGTTTCCAGAAGCGGAGTAGTTGCCTTTGGATCAACTTTGGATCAGGTAGGTACCTTTGGTAAGGATGTAGAGGATTGTGCACTTTTAACGCAGTGCATTGCTGGAATGGATTCTAAGGATTTTACAACTGCAGATATACCTGTTGATAATTATAAAAACAGCCTGCAGAAGGATTTAAAAGGGAAAAAAATAGGTGTACCAAAGGAATTTTTCAAAGAAGGATTAGATGATGGAGTTAGAAAGGCTGTAGAAGAAGCTATAAAGGTATTAGAGGAAAATGGTGCAGAGGTAAAGCCATGTTCTCTGCCATTAGCTGAATATGGCTTGTCAGCATATTATGTTATTGCCTGTGCTGAAGCTTCATCTAATCTTGCAAGATTTGACGGAATCAGATATGGACATAGGACCAAAGATCCAAAGGATTCTATAGATATATACTTTAAATCAAGAAGTGAAGGCTTTGGAGACGAAGTAAAGAGAAGGATAATGCTTGGAACATATGTGCTTTCAGCAGGATATTATGATGCATATTATAAAAAGGCATTAAAGGTCAGAAATTTAATTAAACAGGATTTCCAAAGGGTATTTAAAGAGTTTGATGCAATAGTATCTCCTACATCTCCAACTACAGCATTTAAAATTGGAGAAAGAAAAGAAGATATTTTGTCTATGTATTTATCAGATATATATACAGTGCCTGTTAATGTTGCCGGAGTTCCTGCAATTTCAGTACCATGTGGTTTTTCAAATGGATTGCCTGTGGGTCTTCAAATCATAGGAGATTATTTCAAAGAGGACACACTTTTTAATATGGCATACAGCTATGAACAGTCAACTAAATGGCATAACATGCTAGCGGATTTATAGAAGGGAGTGGAATACTTACATGGAATTTGAACCAGTTATAGGATTAGAAGTTCACGTTGAACTTTCAACAAAAACTAAAATCTACTGTGGATGCAGTACTGAATTTGGAGGAAAGCCTAACAGCCATGTGTGCCCAATCTGCTTAGGCCTGCCAGGCGCATTACCACAGTTAAATAAAGAAGTAGTTTCCTATGCCATTAAGGCAGGACTTGCTTTAAATTGTGAAATAACCAAGGTATGCAGAATGGATAGAAAAAATTACTTTTATCCAGACTGCCCTAAAAACTACCAAATTACTCAGGATGAATTCCCTATATGCAGAAATGGATTTATTGAGATAGAATTAGAAAATGGCAGTGTTAAAAAAATAGGTATTGAAAGGATACATATGGAGGAGGATGCAGGGAAACTTCTTCATACACCAGCTGGAACTCTTGTGGATTTTAACAGAGCTGGGGTACCACTTATAGAAATAGTTTCTAAGCCTGATATAAGGTCTGCTGAGGAAGCTACTTTATATCTGCAGAAGCTTAAAGGCATTTTATCATCAGTAGGTGTTTCTGACTGCAAAATGGAGGAAGGATCTTTAAGATGCGACGGGAATATATCTGTTATGCCAAAGGGAAGCAGTGTATTTGGCGTAAGAAGTGAAATAAAGAATGTTAACTCATTTAAATCATTGGAGAAAGCATTCCAATATGAATTTGAAAGACAGACCAAAGCAATAGAAAATGGAGAAAAGTTAACCACTGAAACCAGAAGGTGGGATGAGGCAGCTGGAATTACAGCAATTATGAGAAGCAAAGAGGCTGCAAATGATTATAGATACTTCCCTGAAGGTGATTTAGTTACCATAAATATAAGTGATGAATGGATTGAAAATGTAAGAAAGACTATACCTGAACTTCCACATGAAAAGAAAGAAAGATTTATAAAGGAGTTTGGTATACCTAAATATGATGCTTCTGTGCTTACATTAACAATGGACATGGCAAATTACTTTGAAGATACAGCTAAGCTGAGCGGAGATCCTAAGGCTGCATCAAACTGGCTCATGGGTGACATTTCCAGACTAATGAATGAGAAGTTAATGAGCGTTAATGATTTGAAGTTTACTCCAAAACAACTTGCACAGTTAATTAAACTTATTAATTCATCAACTATATCTAACAATATAGGTAAAAAAGTCCTTCAATATATGTTTGAAACTGGAGAGGACCCAGATAAAATTGTTAAAGAAAAGGGACTTATTCAAAATAGCGATGAGGGTGCTATTTTAGAAGTAGTAAAAAAGGTATTAGATGAGAATACTCAATCTGTAGAGGATTATAAAAACGGCAAAAAAAGAGCTGTTGGCTTTGTTATTGGACTTGTAATGAAGGAAACAAAAGGAAAAGCTAACCCTAAAATAGTTAATAAATTAGTTAATGAAGAGATAAATAAAAGATAAAAAGAAGACCTTATGGTCTTCTTTTTAAATATCTTTATTATTATCATCATCTTTTTTATCATCATTTTTCTTTCCTAACATATAAACATTCTGAGTAAGTTTCTCCATTAGGTAATTTTTGTATTTTAATTGATTCAATATCTGATTTAACGATATAAAACCCCAAATTAAAACAAGGATAATGGTGCACATTGTAATTATACCTAAAATTTCAATAGCTAACAGCATGTAAACTAACCTCCAAAACATTTACAATTATTTCATTAAATATTATAACACATAATTTACTGGTAAAATGATATTAATTTAAATTATTATATGCTTAATTTTAAGCTTTTATTTTATATATTGAAATAAGTTATATAAAGGTTTTCCCACATATACTATAGTAGACACATTTTTTGGAGGTAATTAAGTGAATTTTATTGACACTCTATATGTAAAAATAAGAAGTAAGGAAATTGTAAAAGCAAAAAATAAGCTAAAGAAATTAACGGTTAACACTATTACCGACAGTATTACTAAAAGTTGCTGGAAAAACAATATTCAATATGATATTATTTTAAAAAATTCAGAGGAACTTTTAATCAGGCTGGAAGGAAGAGGTAAAGTATGGTTACTGAAATATGATAAAAAAGCCATGATCTTTTATGATGAATTTGATAGATTTTTAAATTACATGGATATCTATAAAGCTGAAAATGGCATTTACATTACAATAGGTGTTTTTGAACCAAAAATAATAAAAAGCTGCCACCATATTTTCTTAAATGATGTAAAGTTAATAGATAACATTAAATTTATAAAGGAACAGCTTGGATATTGTAAAAAATGCGAAGAAGTATTTAAATATGGAAAGTTAAATTTTTATTCTTATCTGCCGGATTAAAATATTATTTATTATGTTTATTTTAATGATAAATGTTAATAATTAAACATAAGAAATAAACTTTGCATTAAAAATATTACATTGTACCGAACAAAATATCGAATAGTAACGATTTTTGTGAGAGCAGAATGTAGTATGTTTTTTGCAAAGTTATATATTGCATTTATGGAGATAACATTTATGAAAAAGCTTTTATGTATTTTATTAATTTTATGTCTTTGCGGCTTAAATGGCTGTGTTGAAAAAAAGAAAGCAGTAATAAGCAATGATAATTATGACAATTCCATAATTTATAATATTGGTAAAATACCAGATAGTCTTTTCTCTTTAGATAATAAAACGGACAGCAGTATTCTGCCTGCTCTTTTTCAGGGACTTGTTAAATATGATAGTAATAATAATATAGAAGGGGCTCTGGCTGAGAAATATATTATTAGTGATGATAAATTAACTTATAAATTTATCATTAGAAGTGATGCTAAATGGAGTGACGGAAGCAAAATAACAGCAAATGATTTTGTTAACTTTTTTAAGGAATATATAAAAAGAAATATTGATAATAATGATAATTTAGATTGTATCTTTGGAGTAAAGGAATACAGAACATCCAAAAACAGCTTTAGTAATGTTGCAATTAATGCAGTGGATGAAAATACATTTCAGATAAGATTAAATTATCCCTGTGATTATCTGTTAAGTATGCTTACTTTACCAGAATATACTTTAAGGAATATTGACACTGATCTGGATAAATGGAAGGATAATTATAAGCAGATAAAATATTCAGGACCATATATAATTAAATCTATTGATTCTAAGGGCAATATAAATTTAGACAAAAATAATTGCTACTGGCATAAGGATAATGTAATAAACAGCAATTTAGTTTTTTCCACAATAGATAATGATGAAGCTGCCTTTGCAAATCTCATTACCGGGAAAATAAATGTCTTAAGGGATCCTCCAATAAATCAAATTGGAGATTTAAAATCAAATGACAGTATAAACTTTTTAAAGGGAAACACTATAGCAGCTTTAGCATTTAATTTAAATAGTAAACCTGGTGACAGCAGCAATATATATACATTGAATAATGATTTCAGAAGTGCTGTATCCTTATATTTAGACAGAGGTATAATATGCAGTGACATATTAAAAAACAAATATGATCCCTCAGTTGATTATCTAAACTATAATGATAATGCCTCACTAAATAAAGCATATTTTCAAAAGAAAAGTTCTAGTAATAAGGCAGATGAATTAATTGAAAAAATTAAATTACCTAAGGGTCATACATTTGATTTAATATATGTGGATTCTATAGAAAATAAATTATTATGTGATACTGTGATTTCTCAAATTAATAATGACAAGCTGAATTTAAATATACATGCAGCAGCCTGCAATGAGGAAGAATACAAGCAGAGAATAACTACTGGGAAATATGATATGGCACTTATAGAAATTCATAAGGATTTTGATTCTCCAATATCATTATTAAAAAAGTGGGAAAAGAATTCGCCATTTAACAGCTTTGGATATAATAATGAAAAGTTTAATAATATTATGGTAAAATTGAATTTTGAGAAAAATGATAATATAAAAAGTCAGTATATTCATGATGGAGAAGATATACTAATGAATGAGCTCCCATTTATACCTGTAGGTATTAAAAGAAATATTTTGTGTAATAAGAATAATATAAATGGTTTATTTATTAATAAAAATGAAAACTTAATTTTTGAGGGAGCCTATATTACGAAATAAAAAGAAAACAGCTGTTTTTATTTGCTGTTTTCTTTATTTTTGTATTGCCTTTTAGGAGAAAAATATGCACAATCATTACTTATACCACAAATCAATGATCCAGGGATAATGTGATTTAAGGTGCATTTGCCGTTTTCCTCAAACTCACATTTATTTGAGCAATTGATGTTCATCATAATAAATACCTCCCAAATTACAAATACAAATATTTAAGAGTATATTTACTATCTTAACCTAAGTTCTGCTATGATATGTCTATTAATTGTTTCTAAAGTTGTAAATAGAAAGAAACAGCATCAAATATGGATTTAAAAAACATACTTGATGCATAAATGCTAAGTGATTTTATTCAATTCATCATTATCCTTTCGTATATTTCCCTTAGGCTTCAAACAGAATAAAATTAAAAATATGCACAATAAATATCTATTTGTATCAAAGGTAAGCTTTCCCTGTTTAAAAATCTGCTTTTTAGAATTATATACAATAGATTTTAGTAAAATAGGGGCAGCTTCAGCACTTTCCGGAGTAGGAATAGTAGCCATTCTATAATTTATTTCATCTAATAGGTCTTTTGAATTTAATGAAAGATTTAAATATCTTTCAGCCATGCTGGCAGTTGGTGCCTCAGGCCAGCTTGGAGCTAATCCTGAATTTACTACCATGTTTTTATATACATCCATAATAATATTATCATTGTCTGCTTTGTTTTCCTCATCTGAGAAATAAAAGCACAAAGATAGAATATATAAAATTATTTCTGTACAGTAATATTCCATATCGTTCTTATTTGGATTCTTAACAAAAATACTGTGCTCATCATCATAAATATCTAAAATTTTAGAAGCCATGCTATTAGCAAAATTATCAAATTTCAATATACCAAAGTTCTTATAAAACAGCCTGCAGTTTATATAAGTTAATAAATCAGATTCCATATTTTTTGAATCAAGGACTAATGGATTGTATCTGCTTAATAATAAATCCATAACATCTAAAATCAATGCTCTGTTTTCTGTATCATTGCAGTAATTAAAATATATATTTAATCCCAGGCATATTTTAGAAAGCTCATCTGTAGAAACTGTATATATTTCCTCCTTAAAATTCATAATCATATTAAGTATATCTTTAGAAAATACTCTATAACTTTGACTAATGCTATCATTTAGCATAATTGAATACCTATAATAGGCATCCATCATAAGAATATGGTCTGAAAACCTAAATTTTTCATTTTTATTTTCCAATTTGGTTTCATCAAATAATTCATCACTTGAATCTACCTTATCGGTGAAAACACCTTCTGGTGTTCTTAAGTTAGCAGCATAAAATTCCAGTTGTTTTCTGGCTAAACCTTTGTACAATCTACCTAAATTGTATTTTTCGGAATCTATACCCTTAAAACCATCGTAGTATTCAGCCATTTCCAATATTGACAATGTCATTAAACTATTAGAAAAAATATTAAATTCTTTTTTAAATTTTTTATAGTTTAATGAGAGCACATTGTTTTCCGAATCAAGTTTGCAATTTCCCTTCTTATACACACATAAAAGTGGAGAATTTGATTTAAATATGTTAATATCAAATTTGGATGTACTTTTTAGTAAATCTTTTGTGGGAATTGTTAGTCCACATTTTGAATTTAGTACAAGATATTTTAATGATTCTTTTGAAAAGTAGAAAAGTTGATTTTCAATATTTTCTCTTTTTAAAGAATTCATCCTTAAAAATGGACCAATATATTTCAAAATATCCACCTACCATAAATTAATCCTTATATAAATAATATGAGAAAAAAATTAAAATAGTGCTTGTACAATTCTATGAAAGGAAGATTTTTATGAAAAGCGGAAAATTAGATTGGGATATTTTAAAGAATATAATTGATAATTCAAGAGGAGCTGCACGAGAAGAAGTTAGAATCAGAAGCGGTATTGGCGAAGACTGCAGTGTGGTAAAGTTCGGGAAGTATGAATGTGTTTTATCTACGGATCCAATAACTGGAGCTCAATTAAATTCTGGAAAATTAGCAGTTAATATAAATTGTAATGATGTAGCCTCTTGCGGAGTTGAGCCTTTAGGTATCCTTGTAACAATATTGGCTCCTGAGAAAACAGAACTAAAGCAGATAAAAGATTTAATGACTGAAATAAGCAGCGAAGCAAAAAAGTTAAATGTGGAGATACTTGGGGGTCATACTGAGGTAACTGCTGCCGTTAATAAAATGATAATATCATGTACGGTAATAGGCAGAACACTTAGTGGAAAAGCTGTGGCTACCAGCGGGGCTGAGTGTGATGATGATATTATTGTTACAAAAGACCTATGTCTGGAAGGAACAAGTATAATTGCAAATGATTATAGTCATCTATTAAAAGATTTTTTAACTGAAGATGAAATAAATGAAGCAAAGAATTATATGGATAGTATAAGTGTTTTAAAAGAAGGCAAATTATGCGGTGAATTTGGAGTTCACTCCATGCATGATATTACTGAGGGTGGAATATTAGGAGCCATCTGGGAAGTGTCAGAGGCCAGTAAAACAGGATTTGAAATTTTTACAGACTCAATTCCACTAACAGCAGTAAGCAGTAAGATATGTAATAGATTTAATATTGATCCTCTTAGATTTATTTCCTCGGGAAGTATGCTTATTACTGCAGCACATGGAGAAAAGCTGATTAAAATTTTAAGAGAAAATGGAATTAAAGCCACTATTATTGGAAAAATTACAAAGGATAAAGGTATATTAGTTAATTCAGATAAAAAAGTTGAAGTTTCCCCGCCAGAAAGAGATGAATTATTTATTTTCAAGGAAAGATATAAATAAACAATCTGCTAAACATAATGAAAGGAGGGGTACTTATGAACAATAAGTATCAGGAAAGTTATGAGAATTGATGGAAGAAAGAATGATCAAATAAGAAATGTTAAGATTACAAGAAATTATACAAAATATGCAGAAGGTTCAGTTTTAGTAGAAAGCGGAGATACAAAAGTCATCTGTACTGCATCTATTGAGGAAAGGGTGCCTGTATTTTTAAAGGGAAAGGGAGAAGGCTGGATTACATGTGAATACAATATGCTTCCAAGAGCAACACAAGTAAGAAAACCACGTGATATCAGCAGGGGAAAAATAGATGGAAGAACCATGGAGATCCAGAGACTCATAGGAAGAGCATTAAGGTCTGTAGTGGATTTAAAAGCACTTGGCGAAAAAACCATATGGATTGACTGCGATGTAATTCAGGCAGATGGAGGGACAAGAACTGCTTCCATATCGGGGGCTTTCGTAGCACTGGTTGATGCAGTAAACAAAATGCATAAAAAATCTTCATTTAATATTTATCCTGTAAGAAACTTTGTAAGCGCTGTCAGTGTTGGTATTGTTAATAATGAGAAGCTTTTGGATCTTTGTTATGCAGAGGATTCAAATGCCATGGTGGATATGAATGTAGTATTAACTGATAAAAATGAGTTTATTGAGATACAGGGAACAGGAGAACAAAGACCTTTTTCAAGAGATGAGCTTAATGAACTGCTTGATTTAGCAGAAAAAGGAGCAAAACATATTATTGATGTTCAAAAGAATAGTTTAAAAATGGATTCATTATGGATAGGGACAGGTGATGAAAAATGAAGAGATTAGTAGTAGCCAGTAATAATCAGCATAAAATTGAGGAAATTAAGGCAATGCTTAGTAAGTACAATATATCTATAATTTCGTTAAAGGAAGCAGGATTAGATATTGATGTAGAGGAAGATGGAAATACATTCATGGAAAATGCATATAAAAAGGCCTTTGAAATATCAAAAATACTAAAAGATGACATGATATTAGCAGATGATTCAGGATTAATGGTAGATGCATTAGGAGGAGCACCTGGAATATACTCAGCCAGATTCAGCGGAGAACATGGAAATTATAAAAAGAATAATGAAAAATTAAAAGCTTTAATGCTTGGAAAACCAAAGGAAGAAAGAAAAGCCCAGTTTGTATGCGCTATGGTGTTAATAGCAGGTAAAAAACAAATAATTAAGGTAAAGGGAAGTATAAATGGATATATAATAGAAGAGGAAAAAGGACATAGTGGTTTTGGGTATGATCCATTATTTTATGTTCCTGAATATGGGCTGACATTTGCAGAGATGGATGCCTCACTTAAAAATAAAATAAGTCATAGAAGGAAAGCACTGGAAAAGTTAGATAAGGAAATTAAAGGTATAATACAGGAGGAATAAAATTTGTTAATCGGGGTTATTAGTGATACTCACAGATATGTATGGATAATAGAGAATGCTGTTAAAAAACTAGGAAATATAGACTTGCTAATTCATTTAGGGGACAATGTTCAGGATGTGAAAGAAATAGCCAAATATTATACAGGGCCAATATTAAATGTAAAGGGGAATTGTGACTTTTCTGTAGATACTCCTGGGGAAATAATTGAAGAAATTGCAGGAAAGAGATTTTTTATAACTCATGGTCACAGATATGATGTTAAGTCTGATATGTCAAGGTTAAAGTATAAAGCACTGGAAGTACAAGCAGATGTGGTTCTTTATGGACATACTCATATATCACAAATTGCATATGAAAATGGCATCTGGTTTATAAACCCAGGAAGTCCGGCTATTTCTCGGGATGGCTTTAATAGTGTGGCTTTAATAGATATTACAGATGGAAAAATCAATGCCAGCATTAAAGCAATATAGGCAGAAAATCAAAAAAATTTAAATTAAGTATTGACGAATTTAAATATATCGTGTAGAATAATCTATGTTGTCGGGAGTTAACAAAGCTTCTGATTCATCGGGGTGTAGCGCAGATGGGAGCGCGCGTGGTTTGGGACCATGAGGTCGCAGGTTCAATCCCTGTCACCCCGACCAACTTATACAGTTAACAGTTAACAGTTAAGAGTTGGAAGTTAAGAGTTAATAGTTAATAGTTGGAAGCCGACAGTTAAGAGTTATGAGTTAAAAATTAGTTGACAGTTAATAAAGTTTTTCTGCACAGCAGAAAAACAACATAATTTGTTATTTAATCTTTGCTCTTTAATCTTTATTTTAATTGTGCGGGTGTAGCTCAATGGTAGAGCGCTAGCCTTCCAAGCTAGTTACGAGGGTTCGATTCCCTTCACCCGCTCCAGATAACTTAATAATAAGCTGTTTGCGTCTTTAGCTCAGTTGGATAGAGCAACGGCCTTCTAAGCCGTGGGCCGGGGGTTCGAATCCCTTAAGACGCACCATTATGGTGAATGTAGTTCAGCTGGTAGAGCGCCAGATTGTGGTTCTGGTTGTCGAGGGTTCGAGTCCCTTCATTCACCCCACTTTGGGATGTCGCCAAGCGGTAAGGCACGGGACTTTGACTCCCGTATTCGTAGGTTCGAATCCTGCCACCCCAGCCAATGGTTTACTAGCTCAGTTGGTAGAGCACATGACTTTTAATCATGGTGTCCGGGGTTCGATTCCCCGGTAAGCCACCAATTATTTCAGTTAAGAGTTGAAAGTTAACAGTTATAAGTTGAGAGTGATTGAAATTTTTCTGCATAGCAGAAAAATAACATAGATTGTTATTTAATTAAAGTATGCAGGTGTGGCGGAATTGGCAGACGCACTAGACTTAGGATCTAGCGCCTACGGCGTGCAGGTTCAACTCCTGTCACCTGCACCAACTAATACAGTTAAAAGTTAAGAGTGGTAAGTTAAAAGTTAAAAGCTTATAGTTAAGAGTGGATATTTAACAGTTAAAGGTTGATAGTTGAAAGTAATTGAGGTTTTTCTGCATAGCAGAAAAACAACATAATTTGTTCTTTGTTATTTAATCTTTAATCTTTGTTTTTAATTGTGCGGGAGTGGCTCAGTGGTAGAGCGTCACCTTGCCAAGGTGAACGTCGCGGGTTCGAATCCCGTCTTCCGCTCCAATATACCGTGTTTTGCGGGTGTAGCTCAATGGTAGAGCGCTAGCCTTCCAAGCTAGTTACGAGGGTTCGATTCCCTTCACCCGCTCCAGATAACTTAATAATAAGCTGTTTGCGTCTTTAGCTCAGTTGGATAGAGCAACGGCCTTCTAAGCCGTGGGCCGGGGGTTCGAATCCCTTAAGACGCACCATATGCACCATTAGCTCAGTTGGTAGAGCACCTGACTCTTAATCAGGGTGCCCAGGGTTCGAGTCCCTGATGGTGCACCATTTTTTTATCTTTTTTCGGGGTGTAGCGCAGATGGGAGCGCGCGTGGTTTGGGACCATGAGGTCGCAGGT
>ENA-UOOI01000524-UOOI01000524.1-fermentation-metagenome-genome-assembly--contig:-NODE-524-length-48353-cov-77.178455_pt1 | contig 48353 bp, 58 predicted proteins | sample MGYA00245779_ERZ724027 | MGnify/ENA primary metagenome ERZ724027 (study PRJEB28704, sample SAMN03018318) | fermentation metagenome | biome: anthropogenic terrestrial biome; feature: soil; material...
GGGAGAGTGAGCCCGAATCCGGTTCTTCCCCGGAATCTCCTCGTGCACTGGACCGGGGTGGCTATCGCCATGGGGTGGGGCTGACGGGGAGGGGGCTCGCCCCCTCCCCGGTCTCTGCCTCGTGTCTTCACTTCAGCGTCCAGACTCAATTCCTACAGATTGCCACCCGCCTGTAACCCCCTCCCCGCCTGCGGGTAACCCGTATGTTCCTCCACAAAACCCCCGCCTCCGGGGTGGGGCAGTACGTGGGGATACGGGGGACAAGCCGTCTCCCAGGATGCAACCCCCCGGATAGTGTGAAAAAAGATCAATACTTCTCCTCCGTTGAGAGTGCCGGTAATTGGGAATCGATGCACTAGCTGCCGCGTGTGGGCTAATGTCTCGTTCAGATATGAGAAACACATCTATGCCGGGTCCGCAGAGGACGTTGCCCGGTATACCCTCAAGTATGGCCGCGTTAACGGCGTCTACGAGGACGAGCAGATCGCCTACGAAGTCAAGCGCACCGTTGCCGGGATGCTCCAGCGTGGGGTGCCTTACCGTCAGGTCGCCGAAGAGACCTCCGCGCTATAAAGCATTCAGAAAAGTGTGTGGAAGAAGCAGTGGCCGCGGCCAGCGTGAGAGGATTTGGATACCCATATATTTTCAAGCATCGAGCTCCTCGTCATGAAATTCCAGACCAGTCGATAGTCACGCTCCTTATCGGTCTTCTCCTAAAGTGTTGGAGAAAGTCGGTCTCCGTGGATCAGAAGATACATATCAAAAACGAGGAGAGGATGAGTAATGCCGCTACCACCCGCGCAACTTGAAAGGATGGAATATCTGCTTGGCAAGGCTCAACACACTTCGCTGACCCCGACAGAGCAGGATGAATTACGACGCTACGTTGTAGCGGAGCAGTCAGGGGCAAAAGACGTCACATTTGAAACCGTAGTGACGTTAGGGCTGATCATCGTCGGCGCGTATCTCCTGTATAAGTATCTCGAATCCACAGCCTGAAGATAAGCCCGCGGCCCCGGCGTGAGGGGAAGAGTTATTCCCCGCAAAGAAAGCGTGGTTGTTGAAGGGTTACCCCCTACCTCATTATTGCCGCCGGACATACTTCCACGACTATAGTCACTCCCGTAACAATTTAGAAGCATACTTTGGACTCAAGAATTTAACCACCCATTTCTCCCAATAACTTCTCTTCGCCACTAACTTCTTAAACGCCTCTGTGATCGTGGCCATCATGTGCTCACGGCCGGCGATGAATGTCGCTGCCACCTCTCGTTTGATCGCTCGCCATACCTGCTCAATGGGGTTGAGATCGGGAGAGTATGGGGGAAGATATGCGAAGCGGATACCGTTTTCAGCAGCGTATTCCCTGACGAGAATCGCGTGGTGCGAACTGAAATTGTCCAGCACGATAACCAGGCGTTTGTTTGGATTTGCACGCCTGAATTCCTTGAGCACCTCCCGGATATCCTCTTGTTTGGAGCGTTCCTGGAAGGTGACAATGGAGTTACCATTGACGGCAAAAATGCCAAAGGTGTTGGCCCGGATCTTCTCGGTGTTCTTCACCAATGGGGTGCGCCCAAACGACCACATACGCTGAGTATTGGCCGTGGTTTGGGGAGAGCACTCATCAAAGAACGCGAGCACGGTGTGCTTGCTCATCCGGGGAAGGTTTTTTTGAACTGTCGCTCTGCATCCGCAGGCCGGCGATAATCGCGTGGATAGGGTTTTCCAAAGTGCATACCAAACGATCGCAGGATTCGCCGAACCTGATTGAGACTGTATTTCACGTCAAAGTCTGACTGGATCAGGTGCTGAACTTCGGTGGTCGTCCAGTGCTCTTTTTCCCGAAGTTTCTCAAGCAATGCGGTTTTTTGGTCGGTGGTGAGGCGGGAAGGACGACCGCCGGCATACTTCGGAACCAACCCAGCTAACCCTTCTGCGTTCCAACGTTCCTGCCAGTTGTAGCCCGTTTGGGGAGAAACCCCAACAGCTTCCGCAGCTTTGACAACACTCACTTCTTTATACCGTAACCGAATAAACAGGAGGCGTGGGACTACTTCGGGCAGACCTTTGTGGTGCTTGATCCGTTTCTTCAAGACGGACATGGGAACGTGTTTAACGATCGCGATTTGTTCACGTCCGGTCATAGACATATGGGGGGCTCAAGGTTCTAAAGGGTATTGGCATAGACTATATGTCCGGATATCTTGGGCAATTGGAATCTATTAATTGAGAAAGAACAGGGCAGTTGTCCCTCTCCGGACGATTTTGATGAGAAGAACTACGATTGGCAAAAGGAGCAGTTACCATACCAAGTACCCAATATGAAGGTGAAACATTGGATACTCTTTATCGATGATATTTGTGAGCAAATAGCTCAGGATCATCTATGTTGCCATGAATATCGGTCCGGATCTTTAGAAGAACTTCCCACTCCTGAAGAAATGTTTATCGAAAGGGCTAGTGCACGAGCTTGTGAATATGCGCTGTGTGGGATTGATGGACGCGTGGATCTGGGTTGCCCGTGGAACACAGATTATCTCCTGTGCGTCTTCCAGAGAATACCTGCACTCTGGAATCAGATCCACCGGGACTTGAACCGTTGGAGAGACATGCATGAACGAAACATGTTGCGGATTCAGCAGGTACTTGACAAATATGACCCTTCCCCGTAATCGACACATGGCAATGTGCTCCGGAGTACTGCCGAAGGCTCTCCTGTGCCAAACCGCTGTCGCGCCTATGATCGGGTTCCGGGGCCACGTCCGCACCCTGTTTTGCTGATAAGGGGACCATAGGCAATCCCGGGAACAAATTCCGCTCTATAGACAGTTAAACCCATGACCGTGCGGCGTGAAAGTGATCCTCGCCCAAAACTATATCATTCCAGATACAGACATCATCATGTATGCCGACGAAGACGGTAGTCGAGCGGAAGAAGGCAACCCTTACTCAGGCTGAAATCCAAGCCAGTATCGATAGATTGGATGCAGACATGGAGAGAGCGGGGAAAGGTCGGAAATATACTCATGCTGAGATAAAAAAGAAATATGGGTTATAAATCGATGTGCGGGTACATCTGGTGTGCCTCCTCGAAACCCACGATCAGATGAATTTGAGCAAATCTGTTCCCTTTCTCCCCCATCACCTTGTAAAACACGGTGTATTTCCTCTGAACATGTAACCGGTGAGTGTTCTCCTTCCCTTTCAGTTTCTTCTTGTTGCATAGTCTGATCCGGTCGAAGAGGTGTTCACCCAAGCAAAACTCTATTTTCTGGATGATTTTTGCTAAATACTCGCCATCTCTGCGCTCAATTGCATCAAGATGTTTTTCCGCCGTCTCTGTGTATACGATCTCGTATTTCGTCATACATCCCTCAGACCTCGATGCCTCGTGCACGCAGTGCGGCGATCACACCCTGTTCTGCGGACTCTGACATGGGGATACGCTCCTCCCTTGCGAGGAGGTAGACGTTCTCACGGATGTAGACGGAAGTCTGCTGAAAGACCTCTCCCTTTGCATTGATTCGCTTCATAGCCGATACGTGGCAAGTATATCCACTTAAAAAGTAGGTGTCAAACAAACCGCCCCTGTTGTTAGACACAAGCCCTTTAAGACCCTCAGCGCAGAGTGTAACCTATACCGATATGTCCGGACGTGTCCGGACACGTCCGGACAGGAGAAAAGAAACATGGAAAAGAGAGAAAAGAAGAAACCGACGATAATCCAGAGGATTAGGAAACGGGTGCACACTACCGTATCGCCTGATACCTACGAGTATTTGAAGGAAACAGCCCTAAACGTGGGTAAATTGCTCGATAGCGCGGTTTCTGAACTCCGAAAGGTAACGCCGCGCAGTCTGGTGCTTATTTCCTAAAAGAACGAAGAAGAGTGGACTCGGCGGGATTTGAACCCGCGGCTTCTACGTTGCGAACGTAGCGATCTACCCCTGATCTACGAGCCCAAAATATGAGATCAGAGTATGATCTCGATATCTAGTTTTTCTGCCAGTTCCTTATATCTGTTCCTGATCGTGACCTCGGTTACGCCCGCAACCTCGGCAACCTCACGCTGGGTGCGCCGCTCGCCGCCGAGGATGGACGAGATGTAAATGGCAGCCGCTGCGACTCCCGTCGGGCCTCTACCGCTCGTAAGTTCGCGTTCTCCGGCCTGCCTGAGGATCTCAACCGCGCGGCTCTGGACCTCACCCTTCAGGTTCAGGCCCGAGCAGAAGCGCGGAACGTAGTCGATCGGCGACGTCGGCAGGAGCTTCAAACCGAGCTCGCGCGAGATGAACCGGTAGGTCCGCCCGATCTCTTTCCTCGATACCCGGGAGACCTCGGCGATCTCATCGAGCGTCCGGGGCACGCTGCACTGGCGACATGCCGCATACAGTGCCGCTGCCGCGACCCCCTCGATACTCCGGCCGCGGATCAGGTTCTTGTCCACAGCGTCACGGTAGACCACCGCCGCGGTCTCACGCACGTTCCGGGGCAGACCGAGCGCAGACGCCATCCGGTCCAGTTCCGAGAGCGCAAACGCCAGGTTTCGCTCGGTCGCGTTCGAGACCCGGATACGCCGCTGCCACTTCCGGAGGCGGTAGAGCTGGGCACGGTTCTTGCTCGAGATCGCCCTGCCGTAGGAGTCGCGGTTCCTCCAGTCGATCATCGTCGAGAGACCCTTGTCGTGGATCGTGAACGTCATCGGTGCGCCGACACGAGAACGCTTCATGCGCTGGTCATGGTCAAACGCACGCCACTCGGGACCGCGGTCAATGAACTCCTCGTCAAGGACAAGACCACAACTCTGGCATACGAGTTCGGCACGCTCGTAGTCGTGGACGAGCTGGCGGCTGCCGCACTCGGGACAGACGGACTGGACACTCTCCTCGGTACGCTTCTTCTCTGTCTCTTTAACCTTCTGCTCCCCTCTCTTCTTCAGGGCCTCACGCTGCAACTGCAGCTGTTTTATCTTTTCAACTTCTGCCATCGATTATACACCTATTTTGCAAAGATCTTCTCGCCAACCTGCACGGAACAGCCATTGTAGCAGAGGACTACGGCATAGGGGGATGATATATTCCCAAAGATGTCAACAACCATCCCCACAGGCTTTAACCGGCGATCCACAGCCCCACCGTAGAGACGGGGCAACTGTGCGGCATCACATCGCAAGATTAACAAGCGATTGCCGCAAATACTTACAGAACGTCCGATTAACCGCAAACTGCAACCTCTAGGGGACACTATAGTTGGATGTATTTAGTAACATATATATATTGACCCCTGGAGTATAAAAACATTTTGCTAAATTATAAATACCCCATCTCACTTCTGAAGAAGCCGTTTTACATCCCGGGAGAGAATCTCCCGGGATTCCGCCGCCGTCAGCCCGGCGCCGAGTGCAACCGCCTGCCGTGCATCCTTTGACATCAGATCAGACGGGGCGTGCGTATCAGAATCAACCGTGAGAGGACAACCGGCCTCCCGGGCCACCCGCACCACGTGGCCGTTCGTCCGGTTATGCCCCGCGCGAGACGTTATCTCAAGCGCTATCCCGCGCTCCGCCGCTATCCCCGCATCTTCGACTGTTATAAGCCCCGGATGGGCGAGGACATCCACGTACTCGCACATGCAGGCGGCGCGGTTGGTCCCCGGGGCGACCGGCTCCACCACCGTCTCGCCGTGGACCACGACGATATCGGCACCGCGCCGTTTTGCGTCGCGCGCAAGTGCCGGGATCAGGGACGGCGGCACATGAGTGAGTTCCACCCCGACGAGCAGGTCCACGCCGTAACACCGCGCAGAATCCCGGACCCGGCCCACCGCCTCCACCAGATGCGCGAGGTTCGAGGCGTCCGCATGGTCGGTGATGGCGAGGGTGTCGTAGCCGAGTACGGCAGCACGGCGGAGGAGTTCTGTCGGGAGCAGTTCGCCGTCGGAGAGGATGGTATGAGTGTGCAGGTCGTACATCCCGGTCACTTCCGGCCCCCGAGGCTTTTTGCGACCCTCCGGATCAGGTCTTCTTTGCTCCCTTCCCATTCCGTCACGATCCGGCCTTCACGCTCTGCCCACCGGGCAGGGTGGTGATGCTCCTCCAGGCGGTGCGGGACCTTCATCTTCCGCAGGACGGCCTCGATGGCGGGGAGTTCCGGGGACTTCACGCCGAGGTTCTTCGGGACGCGACGCCCCTCCCGCCGCTGCAGCGTGACGTCAAAATAACAGGGGTACAGGATGCGCTCAACGCTCATTGTCGTAGGGTTTGGGTGTTAACCTATAAACAGATCATGATCACAGTAGTACATCATGCATCATATCGACGTCCATGTAGAGAAGGACATCTACGACGTCAACAACCGCATTGCTGACGCCAACGCGGAACACCTCAAGGAGCACGGTGTCCGGGCGTTTGACCTCCTCGGCGCGATCGGGTCGGGGAAGACCGCCACGATCGAGCGGCTCGCACCCCTGATCCGGGAGCGAGGCCTCCGTGTCGGCGCCATCGCGGGGGACGTCTACGGCGACGACGATTTCCAGCGGATCGTCGCGCTCGGGGTCCCGGCCTACAACGCGAACACCGGGAAGGAGTGTCACCTCGACGCCCATCTGGTAGAGCACGCTATCGAGCACCTGCCGCTTGATGAGATCGACATCCTCTTCATCGAGAACGTCGGCAACATGATCTGCCCGACCGACTTCCGGCTGGGTGCCGAGAAGAGGATCGTCGTCGTCAGTTCCACAGAAGGTGACGATGTGGTGAATAAGCATCCAATGATGTTTCGCGGCAGCACCATCGGCGTCATCAACAAGGTCGACCTCGCCCCGTACGTCGGCGCCAACCTCGACCGGATGGAGCGGGACATGCGCCGTTACAACCCGGAGATGCAGGTCTTCCGGACGAATATGAAGACCGGGGAAGGGTTAGATGAGTTGCTGGACGCGATCCTCGCGTGATCAGCACGATTAAATACCTTCGCCCCGAATAGTTATAGCACTTTAACGAGAGATTGCTATCCCGCCACGGGTATCGCGTCCTCAACAGAGTATTTCGGTGGTCACATGCAGTGGCAAGGAAGATCAGTAAGGAAGCCATCGGGCGGACGCTACCATACCTCCCAGGGCAAGAAGAGGTCGGAGATCGGAAGAGCTCCGGCAGAGACGCACATCGGTGAAGAACGCAAGAAGATTGTCCGCACCTACGGGGGCAACCAGAAGGTCCGGGCACTCCGGGTAGACTTTGCGACGGTCGCGAACCCCGCAACCGGCGAGACCCGGAAGGCGAAGATCGAGGCGGTCGAGGCAAACAGTGCCAACCCAAACTACGTCCGGCGGAGTCTCCTGACCAGGGGCGCCATCATAAGGACGGACGCGGGACGCGCACGGATCGTCAGCAGACCCGGCCAGGATGGCGTCGTCAACGCCGTCCTGATCGCATAAGATACCCTTCTTTTTTACAGCCGGAGTAGTACCAGCCTTCCGCCTGCCTGTCGACCAGGTGCACAACGCCGGACGGGACTGTCTTCACGTAGCCCGGGAAGTCCTCCGCCACCAGATCCCGGGAACGGAGGACAGTTACACAGACGGCGATTAGGCCCGGGGTCTCCCCATCGCGCTCGCCCAAACCCGTATGACGACCCGCGAGGACGGTGTCATATCGCCACCACGCTCCCGCGGAGGTCGGCGCTCGCGGGCCCTCCCGCCAGGTAACGTTCGAGCGCCTCGACCGCCCGAAGATCGAGGTCCTCCCGGTTCTTCCCGTAATTCGCCGGTACGCCCTGGCCGGTGACGAATGCAGCCCTGTAGACGGCGTCCGGGTCAAGCCTCTTTCCGCCCGCAAAGAACTCCTGGATGCGGAATCCTGGCGGGTTCTCGAGTTTGCAGTAGAGGTTGACCCCCATACACCGCTTCACGTAGCCACCCATCTGGTTATAGGGGTCACGCGCGAAGGTCCGCTCCAGGTTCTCCTCCATCATAACCCGGAGTTCCCGGCCCGTGATCTCGACCATCGAGACCGGGGGGTTCACCGGGATGATATTCCAGAGGTCGTTTACCGTGACCGGACCCGGCGGCACCGGGGCGCCGTAGCGCCAGCCGTTCGAGAAGGCCATATCGGCACCGGCGGCGGAAAGCAGCGCCTGGAGGAGGAGGTTGTCCATCGTGGCCTCAAGGACCGTGTTCCGATTGAGGCCTGTCCGGGTCTCCCCGACAACCCGGGAGAGGCACTCGCGGTGCGGGTCCATGACCTTCCCGACCATCTCCTCGACCCCCGGATCGGGCCGGACCGCCTCGCCGACGATGATAAGGTTGTGATTGAAACGTTTCACCCGCCGGTTCTCGACCGTAAGGTCGAGACGCCCGAGGAAGGAGCCGTGGCAGCCGGACTGAATGATGATGGTGTTGTTGACGAGGGCCGGTTCGAAGAGGCGGTTGTGGGTGTGCCCTGAGAGGAGGAGATCGATCCCGTCCACTTCCCGGGCAAGTTTCACCTCCTGGGGAAAGCCAAGGTGCGATACCACCACGACCAGGTCCACCCTCTCATCGTCGCGGAGCCGGGCGACGTATCCCGGGAGTTCGGCGTTACCGAGGGAGAAGCGGAGCCCCTTCGAGAAGGACGGCGGCATCACCTTGTCGACGATGGTAGCGGCGATGCCGATGACACCCACCTGCAACCCGTCGGTCTCGCAGACGGTGTAGGGGGGAAAGACAAGGTCGTTGGTCGTAGCATCGTAGCAGTTGATGGCGAGAACCGGGTAGTCAAGATCGCGGGCCACCTTCTGGAACTGCTCCGGCCCGTAGGCAAACTCCCAGTGGGCAGTCATGGCGTCGAACCCGAGGGCGTTGAGGATCGGGACAAGTGCCTCACCCTCTGACCGGACAGCGGGATAGGTCCCGTGGATGGTGTCGCCGCAGTCAAACGCGAGCACCCTCTCCCGCCGCGCGTCCCGCACCTCCTCGATAAGCGCGGCTATCCGGGCATACCCCCCGGCCATCCGGTACTCGGCCCGGTCCCCGGCCCAGAAGAGTTCCGGGTGCTGTTCCAGATACCCGTGCGAGTCGTTCATCTGCAGGAGGGTAAGGTGGTCCGTCATACGGGTGCAGGGAGAGACCGGGGGTGTCAAAAACCTTTGCGTCTCCAGCGAGATCATATCCTTTTTACGTTCCGCAGACCTCAATTCTAGTGATGCGCAGGATATACCATCGTTTCCCCCAGTCCATCGATCTTGATTTTGAACTCGCCCGGCCGTTCCGGGAGGTCCTCGCCTGCATAGCCCGGAGCCACGACACCCATGCGGCCGTAAGGGGGGCCGAAGGCCTCGTCAAGGAACGGATCCTCATCCAGATCGCGGATGGGCGGACGCAGTTCCTGGACCTCGACGCCCTGCTGCCGCTCTCCGAGAACGTCACCGAGGCGGCGGATTTCCGGATCGACCTGCAGAGGACACTGCTTACCCCCGAGAAACGACTGCCGGTCGCAGAGAACATCTTCTTCCTCCGGATCGTCGATAAGGGTCCCGTAACGGAGTGTTACATCGCGAAGGACGGCCGCCTGGGTGACACGGATGCGATGGATCTGCGAAGGATGCTGAAGGGTGCCTGCGAGTGAGTGTCAAGATTGCGGTTGCCGCACCGTTCAAACATATGCGCAAGGAACGGCTGCAGAGGAGCGAGTTTGTCTTCTACATCGCTATCGACCGGAAGTGGATGAACAAGGAGCAGGCGAACCAGCTCCTGGAGCGGGCGAGGTCGGATGGGCTCGTCGAGGTGGACGGAGGAGCTATCCGGCCGCTCTTTGACGTCGCGGAGGTCTCGATACCACTCGGGTTCAAGCCTACCTCCGACGTCCTGGTGGCGGAGAGCCCCTATGAGGAAGTGATCGGGCGCATCGTCGCCGCGACCGGGAAGCCGCCGCAGGAGGTCATCGCCGAGCTCCACCAGATCGCCACCGACCACTTCGACGGCAACCTCCGGGTGGAGGCGGCGGTGGTCATCCTCGCGAAGAAATATGGGGTGGCGTTCGAGGATAAGCTGGCAGCCCTGGAGAGGTCGGTCGCAAAGAAGAGGTAGGGGGGGCGAGGGGGGAACCGGGATGACCTCCAGTGCACACGTTATGCTGGAGAAGAGTGCATTATGGACCCTTACCATCAGGCAAGGGATCCCGGGCGGCCGTAACCATATCTACGCGGAGCGACAGTAGGTTGTGACGACCCCGCCGCCGCCGGGAGGCCTGAAGCCCGTGCCCCCAAAAGAATACGGCGCAGAACATTCCGGGTAAGAGGAAGTGGCGTTCGGGGTGCGATACCGGGGTGAGGAGACCTCAGCGGGCAGTCCCGGCATGACCGGATGCTGCCCGTCATCCCCGCGCGACCCCGGCGTGTATGTCCCGCGCCTGCGGCTATCGCAGGAGCCAGGTCGGGGAAAAACCCGGGAGTCACCTGGGTGCGACTGTCAACAGGAGGGGAGTTTGAGCACCCGGAGGGTGCAAGGTGAAGCAGCAACCCGGGAGGGCTCTCGCCCACTCCGGAAACGACACTTCTCCAGAAAAAGATGGGTGCTGATTTATTCAGCAGCCGCCTTGGGCTGTTCGAAGTATTCAGGTAAGGGTTTTGCGCCGCTCTGCTTCACGGCGGCATTGATCTGGACGAAGTCAGGACCGATCTCGCTCCCACGCACCGACTTTCTGCGGCGCTCCCCATCCATGACCGGGTGGAACCCGACGCCCTCGGAGAGCAGGAGCCTCCTCCGTGCGGGCCCGGGGAGGTCGCGGCGTGCCGGGATGCCGGTCTTGTCCGTGCCGCCGGTGATCCGGATCGTGTAGCCCGCAAGGCCGAGGACGCCCCCGTCGATCTCGTCACCGATGCGCTTGCCGATGAGCGCTCCGGCAGCGGGGCCGGTTGCATCAATCTTATATGAACGCCCGGTCTCCGGGTCTGATAGGATAATTTTGAAATCTACCATGTTAACGACTCCTTCGAAAGTACCTATACAATTTGATAATATGGTATTAAAACTCTACCTTTGCGGGGTTGCAGGGGAAAGATAGCCGGAAGCCCCATCCAGAAGCACGAGCAGTTCACTTCCCCCAGAAGGGATCTTCCCGGCGCCTGAGGGTGGTGAACTCTTCGAGGGTCTCCCGGAGGCTCGGGCTTAACTGGTTGATCATCTCCCGCTCGATCACCTTCACGTGCCGCTCCGGTATGTCCACATAGAGGTCGTCGTCGACGTTGATCTGGCGGCCGACCGTCGGCCCCTCGATGGAGATCGCCACCTCCTTCCCTGCCTCCGCCTCCTGGACCGTCTCGTTCTTCGCCTGTATCTGCTTGATGCGACCTACCTTCTTTCCGTTCGGGAGGGCCAGATCCACACCGCTCTGGAGTTTTCCCCCAAGGACCCGGACACCGACCACCGCCGGGTTGCTCTGCCGGAAGACGCAGTTCGGGAGGATCCGGATCTTCGCCGGCATGATCAGTTTTTCGAACTGCTGCCGTTCGAGTTCCTGCTTTTTCTCATCCCGCCACTCGACGTAGTCGTCGAGGAGCTGGTAGATGACCCCCCCCTCGAATATGCTGACATGGGACATCGAGGCATCCGCCAGGGTATCGACCGCGTCCGGCAGGACCGGGGTGTTGAAGGCGATGATCGCGCTGTAGAGGGGATCCCGGATCGTCCCCGCCTCGATGACGTCGTGGCGGGTAACCGGCCCGACAGTGGCCCGCATCACCTGGATCTGGTGCCCTTCGAGTTCCTTCGAGAGCGCCTCGAGGGCGCCGATGGTGTCCGCCCTGATGATGACCCCGACATCAGAGAGAGCCACCTGTATGTCCTGGACCTCGTGCCGGACCCGCTCGATCATCTCGTCCCGGTTCCCACCCCTGATGACCCGGAGGGGGGAACCCGCAATAACCCCGTCGAGTTTCGGAGCGGCCACCTTGATACCCGCGGCGGCGGTGACGGACTTGACCCGTTCGAACCGCTCTTCGAGCAGGATCTCACTCATGGGGCGGGGTTTTAAGAGGGAGCGCACCTTCGTCTCGATGATCTGCTCGTTTCCCGCAACGACGATCTCGTCCCCGACCTTGAGGGTTCCGTCGTAGAGGATCACGTCGAGCGTCATCCCGAGCCCCCGCTCCTCCTTCACCTCGAGCACCGTGCCCGCACCGGGACCGTCGACACTGACCTTGAGGTTCTCGGTCATGTAGCGCTGGGCGAGCCCGATCAGCACCATGAGGATATCGGGGACACCTTCGCCGGTGAGGGCGCTCGTCGGCACGATGCAGATGTTCCGCGCAAAGTCCGAGACCCGGTCGAACCGTTCGGAGCTGAACCCGAGGTCGGAGAGTTTTCCGACGAGTTCGTAGACCTTCGTCTCAAGGATGCCCTGGACGCGCTCGTTCTGCTGCGCGAACGTCTTCAGGAACGGCTGGCCCTTCAGGACGCGCCATCCGTGGATGCGGTCGACCTTGTTCGCCGCGATGACGAACGGCGTCTTGTAGTTGCGCAGGATCTGGAGCGCCTCGATCGTCTGGGGACGGAAGCCCTCGTTGATGTCCACCACGACGATCGCCATGTCGGCGAGCGCCCCGCCGCGCGCACGGAGGGTGGTGAAGGCATGGTGCCCGGGGGTGTCGATGAAGAGGAGGCCCGGGACGTTGACGTTGACCTTGCTCAGGGCTCCACCCATACGGGTGATTGCGTCGATGGGGACGAGCGTGGCGCCGATGTGCTGCGTGATCGCGCCCTCCTCGGTCGATACCACCGACGAGCCCCGGATCCTGTCCAGGAGCGATGTCTTGCCGTGGTCCACGTGACCCATCACGCAGACGATGGGAGTCCTGATCGTTGGTTGCTTTGCCATGATAATCACCTTCCGGTATATGAGTTATGGACGGATAATCCCCAAAAAACCTGGAATATTGACCGTTTTTTCTGAATCATGCCATAGTATGGATGATTCTCCTACCCCCGGGGCTTCGCTCGGCGCCCGGAACACTGGTACGTTATAGAACATGGAGTCTATTAATAATTCACTCCCCACTTCGAAGACCTTCAATGCTCACGTCCACTACGTTTGCGTCCCGAAGACCAAATGTCTTCGAGTTGAAGACGTGATGAAGAGATACCTTAATCAAATCTGACTGCCAACTAGAATGAGTACTTTGCCAGGGTGGGGTAGTCGGTTATCCTAAGGGACTGTGGATCCCTCGACCCGGGTTCGAATCTCGGCCCTGGCCTTCTTTATTTCACGTTCGATCTTCTCCGGACCATTCTGCAGCAGCTCCGCCTCCGGAAGAGGCACGGGAAAGCGCCTGCCCTCCGGTGAAGGTGCAGAGATGTTGTTAGAGAACAGATCTTCATCGGGTTCTTCGCGTACCTGCTCGCCATCCCTTTGATCTCGGGGAGGCGGGGGGTCTGCCGGGGATCGTCGCGGGGATGAGCGCCGGGAGCATCGTCGCATACGTCCGGGCGCGGCTCTTCATCAGGTGGCCTGCGAACAGTGCCCCGAGAAGGCAGCCCACAGCTGCTGCCTGATAGCCTTAACCGACTCTCCTCCGCCGGGTTACCGGCCTGGGGAGAGAATGGATCCCTGAATACAAGGGTTTGTGGGGAGAGTGAACTTGTGTCTCCATATTCTCATGCGGTATGCCTGAGCGGAGTGCAGACTGGATGGAGCAGGCGCGGCGGGATCTCGCCATGGCCGGGATACTGGGTTCTTCGAATGGGCTCGGTTCTCATTTCGCAGCAGGCTGCTGAAAAGGCGATAAAGGCCGTCTACCAGAGGTCGGGGGCGGTTCGCGTGGGGTCATTCTCCTCGAAGGTCTCCGGGCAGCCGGCCGGGAGATCCCTGCCGACCTCTCTGGGATTGCACGCAGTCTCGACCGCAACTATATTCCGGACGGGTTTTCCCGGGGGAAACCGGCAGACTACTTCGCCCGGGAGGATGCAGTCAGTGGTGCGGAAAGAATCATTCAATTCTGTGACGGTCTTCTGGCTTGATACGGATCTCGTCCACGAACGGCTACGAGCGGCGGTGGAGAGGCTGGCATCCGACCAAAACGTCCTCCGCGTCGTCCTTTTTGGGTCGTTTGCCGGGGGGCGGGCCGTTCCCGGGAGCGATCTCGATATCATGATCGTCCTTGCACACGATTGAACGGCCCCATCTTTCGAGCGGGTCTCCACGTACCTCACGTACTTCTCCGGGATCGGGATCGGCGCCGAGCTCTTCCCCCTTGCGAATCCCCTCGCCCGACGGGTGGCGGAAGGTTGACCGCAATCCGTCAACTCGTGAAGCGAGAGGACCGGGGCAAGGGGGCTCGATCCCCGTTCTCACAACCCGCGGTATGCACTACGACGGTGGCGGACATAGAGGATGATGACCTCCTGCTCCGCATGGTTCACGGCATACACGATCCGGTAGTCTCCCACGCGGATCCGGTAGAGATGCTCTGCCCCGCTTAACTTGCGCACGCCAAACGGCAGAGGCGCCTCAGACAGAGTCTCTATGCTCTGAAGAATGCGTGGAATTACATCGCGCGGCAATGCCGCGATATCTCTCTCGACGCTTGCCTTGACCTGGATCACGTATCCAGCCATTAGCGCCCGTACCGCTTTTTGAATTCCTCAAACCCTATGGCCGGTTCTTCGCGCCGCTCCGCTACAACAACAAGGTCGTGAAGGTCTTCCTGCAGTTGCTCGTACTCCTGCAGGGGGAGGATCACCGCGACCCGGTTCCCGTGCTCATCGACAATGTACTGTTCTCCTGCTGTACTCATTTGCTGCGAACCTCCTCACCTCCATATGGAGTGCAGGAACTATCAATCTTCGTTCGCTCCGCCGGTGGGGAGGGTCCTCAACCCTAACATGGATTCAGGATGCCGCCCCGGCGAGGTCATCTATGCCGGGGTCCCTCTTGACGATATCCGCGATGGCATCGTCTCCATCAACCCCTCTATCTGGCGTTTAAGGAGTTCGTGGACGATCTCCTGCGGCGCACGGCCCCCTGATTCACGAGGGGCACAGGGTCTGCTTCTTCTCCGGGGACGGTTCGATCAGCAATCATTATGACCGTGCGTTCACAAGTATTCGTTGTATGCTCCCGGTCAGGCGGCCGATCGTCCATGAATTCGCGGCAAAGGCGCGTGCGGCGTGCGGCGACGCAATAGAGGAGATCATCCTCTTCGGTTCCGTGGCGCGGGGAGACGATCGGCCGGACTCCGATATCGATATCCTCGTGATCACATCTGAAGAGGACTTCCGCCTTCGTGAATACCTCACCGGACTGGCGTTCGATATGCTCTCCGGCTCTCGGTCAAGGTCCTCTCGCGGGCGGATGTATGCAGGCGCACCGGGAGTACCCCTTCATCAGGCAGGTTCTTCATGACGGCGTGGCGGTTTAGCATCCCTTGAGATAAGTATTTCCGCAGCGTTACATGATATCACTGGCATGAAAGTCAATTGCCTTATTGAAAAAGACGAGGATGGTTACTACTATGCCTCGGTTCCCTCTCTACCGGGATGCTTTACACAGGCAAAGACTTACGAAGAATTGATCGTACGGCTTGATGAGGCAATTTCACTCTACCTTGAAGTCAACGAATCGCCTGAACCTGATGAGTCGCGAGAGTTTGTGGGGGTTCAGGCAGTTGAAATTAGGTCCTGTGAAGGCTGAAAAGCAATAAAAGTGCTTGAAGAATCTGGCTTTTCCTTTGCCCGGCAGAGGGGCAGCCACGTCATTCTGCAGCACCTTGATGGAAGAAGTATCGTTATCCCCGTCCATCAGGGAGAAGAACTCGGGAGAGGGGTGCTACGAGCGATAATCCGGCAGGCAGGCCTCACCCGCGAGGAGTTTATGATGAGGCTACTGAAATATCGGTGAAGATAACGTTTATTCGTCCGACAGCGATGTCCTCTTCACTCTTCTGGATCGTCGCCATCGTCTCGGGGTTGCTCGAGATCTCGAGCGTCGAGATCCTCCCGCCGGACCATTGTCTCCTGTATCGATTTCAAGATAGAGTTCATCGATGGTGACGGCCGGGGTCATGACTGGTAGTCACCGTCAGCGCTATTAAAAGTATTTCGATGGGATCGGAGGCTGTTATGGGGATGGTTTTCCTCCCCGTATACGGCCGGGTTGATCGTAATCGATGCCGGCTCTCTCCTTGCTGAACTACCCGGGGAGAACCTGATCGGCGACCGCGTCGTGGGTCCGTTGCCTACACCCGGACGCCTTCGGCCAGTGCCTGGAGGATGAACGGGTTGCCGCTCCGGACCAGTTCGGTGAACTCTTCGTCGGTGTAGCAGATCGGTTCGACCGGGAGCTCGGTGAGATCGAGGATGGCTGCCGCCCGGCTTTGTGGAACCGCTCGCGAAAGTCCCCGACGACGATCAGGTCGACATCGCTCCCCTCGTGGAAGTCGCCGCGGGAAAACGACCCGTACAGGATGATGGTGGAGACGTGCCGGCGCGCCCCGGGCAAGGTCCCGGACCTGCTCGATCACCCAAAGAGCGTTCGCCTCACGGCACCGCAGATCGAGTCCGCGTACTCGATGCATTCCCCGGCATCCCTCTCGTCGTCGGTGAAGGCTTATTCATCTCCGATCTCTTCCAGCATCCGGGCGACTGTCCCCGCAAGGAGGGGAAGATATTGTTCGATGACGTTCCAGACACGCAGGGGATTGACGCTGAGGTACTGGTGCACGAGGATATTCCGAAATCCAGAGATGCCCCGCCAGTCGATCTCCGGATGGTTTACCTTCAGGCCTTCATCAAGGCGTTGCGTGGACTCGGCGAGAGTCTGGAGGTTTCGGAGGACAGCATCCTGTATCATCTCGTCAGCAAGAAACGCTTCCTTCCCGCCGCGGGTATACCTGATAATTCGGTCGGTGCACTCCCTGATGTGGAGCAGGTAGAGCGTGGCGTCCTTCACAGCGGCACCGCCTCTGCCATCACCCGGTCCCTGATATACCAGTGCAGGGTTAGGGGCTCGGCAACATCGACGGGGATCCCGAGCAGTGTCTCCAGCTCCGATTTCAGGGCAACGAGGTCGAGGAGGCTCCGATCCGGTTCGAGGTCGATCAGAAGGTCAAGGTCGCTCTCCGCTTCTGCCTCCCCACGCGCTACGGAACCGAAGATACGGACGTTGTGTGCGCCGTGGCGTGCGGCGATCTCGCAGATCCGGTCCCGCTCGGTCATGACCCGCTCTAAGATCCCTGCCCCGTCTGTCATGCCCTCTCATTCAGGAGTATGGAGGACAACCCCCTTGAAACTTGCCATGCAATTCTGGTTCGGGTTGCCCGTCGCGACCACCCTGCTCTCCGCGAAGATTCTCGCAGGTGTGGTCGTTCCCATTAAGACCGGCGATGATCTGATCCAGGGTCCGGCCTCACCCGCGAGGAGTTCACGGCAAGACTGATGAATTATTAGCACAGCGAGTTATTTTTCGTGAGCTGCCCACCCTTACGGACGGGATCGTTCACACCCGGATGCCTTCGGCCAGTGCCTGGAGGATGAACGGGTTTTCGTTCCGGACCAGTTCGGTGAACTCTTCGTCGGTGTAGCAGAGCGGTTCGACCGGGAGCTCGGTGAGATCGAGGATGGCTGCCGCCCGGCTTTGTGGAACCGCTCGCGAAAGTCCCCGACGACGATCAGGTCGACATCGCTCCCCTCATGGAAGTCGCCGCGGGAAAACGACCCGTGCAGGATGACGGCGGAGACGTGCCGGCGCGCCCCGGGCAAGGTCCCGGACCTGCTCGATCACCCGGAGAGCGAGCGCCTCGCGGCAGTGCAGATCGAGTCCGCGTACTCGATGCATTCCCCGGCATCCTCCCTGTCATAGTATTCCGACGGCGTTAGATTCCCCACGATGCTGTCCGGATAACGTGCCATGATGTAGGCGCTATCGAGTACCTTCGCTCCGCTCTTCAGCTCCTGGAACGAGGGCTCGAATGCACCGACCTCTCTCGTCAGTCCATAATGCAGAGATTCCGGGGTCTTTGCACTGCAATCTGATCCTTTGCTATCGTTCTGATACAAGCCTCTCCATCCGGTCAATGAACTGCTCCGTCAGGTCAAGAACACTCTCGATCTCGTCGGGGAGAGGCGCGGGACTGAACGAGTACTGGCTGTCCTCACGCCTCTTTCGCATCCGCGAAAAGAGCAATAGCCATCGGGCGTCGAGTTTCCCTGCGGAAACGTATGTGCCGAGATACTGCTCGAGGCAGTAGTGGCTCTTCTCCCGGATGCCGTCCGCAAAAAGAACGGATCGGCCGGCGTGGAACCATGCGAAGTAGAGGCCGTTCATCGCCAGCCGGGTGGTGCCGATGGCCCCGGACTGCCGTGCCTCGTCAAGGTAGGCACGGGCGAGGGCGATCGACTGGCATGCCTTCTCGTATGAGGGCTCCACGGTCCGGAGTTTCCCGCCGGCAAAGCAGTCGTCAAGCGGTCGCAAAGTCAACACCCTCCATGGTTACGTGTCCTGTCGTCAAGGCCGTATAGAACGGCCGGTCGTGTTCTCGAAGATGTCGTACTCTATCGGGGGTGAGGATGAGGGTGTTGACTTCGCACCGGGTATGCATTGCGAGGGTCCCTTCAAGCTCCGCCGCCCGGATCTCGGTGTCGGAGCTCGCGGTATCGACGAGGACCCAGAGGTCGAGGTCGCTCTCCGTGGTGTTGGTGCCGCCGGCCCAGGACCCGTAGATCCCGACTCCCCGCGCCCATTCCGGTAGAACGATCGTGTCTTTGAGAAGATCGAGGTTGAGGAGGCGCTTGATAGCCGGCCACAGGGGCGTATCATCCCTGTGAAATGCCCGGTTCTCCAGTCTGAGCAGCCCCTCCCTGGCGAGCATATTGAGGTAGCCGGAGACAAGCCCTTTGGAGACGCCGGTGGCGAGGGCGACTGTTCCGACCGTGGCCGATTGCCTGAGGCTGATGTGGCGGAGGATGCGGATGCGTTCTTCCGTCTTGAAGATCTCTGAGAGCATGATCCAGAGAGGTTGTTTGTGGTGGGGGGAGATGTTGTTTTCGATCCGTGAACATATTGTTCATGGAGCATGAACGTCGGCCGCACTCCGGCTGCCGCAGGATCGGGTCGATCACCTCTGTCTTGTGCTCATCTATGAGCCGAAGGCTCATGGCGGGCTCTGGAGAATGGGAATAATAGCATTATGCGGCAACGCCGCGGTGTCTCTCCGATCGCACCTGTCGCGAATCGCGTACCCCCCGCTCCCTGAACTCTATGGCCGGCTCTTCGCGCCGCTCCGCCACCACAGCAAGGTCTATCCTTGCGTTGCTCGTACTCCTGCAGGGGGAGAATGACCGCGACCCGGAACGCGAGCTCATCGACAACGTATTGCTCTCCTGCTGCACTCAATTGCTGCGAACCTCCTCACCTCCATATGGGGTGCAGGAACTATCAATCTTCGTTCGCTCCGCCGGGTGGGGAGGGTCCTCAACCCTAACATGGATTCAGGCTGCCGTCCCCGGCGAGGTCATCTATGCCGGGGTCCCTCTTGACGATATCCGCGATGGCATCGTCTCCATCAACCCCTCTATCTGGCGTTTAAGGAGTTCGTGGACGATCTCCTGCGGCGCACGGCCCCCTGATTCACGAGGGGCACAGGGTCTGCTTCTTCTCCGGGGACGGTTCGATCAGCAATCATTATGACCGTGCGTTCACAAGTATTCGTTGTATGCTCCCGGTCAGGCGGCCGATCGTCCATGAATTCGCGGCAAAGGCGCGTGCGGCGTGCGGCGACGCAATAGAGGAGATCATCCTCTTCGGTTCCGTGGCGCGGGGAGACGATCGGCCGGACTCCGATATCGATATCCTCGTGATCACGTCTCGGGAGGACTTCCGCCTTCGTGAATACCTCACCGGACTGGCGTTCGATCTGCTGATGCTCTCGGGTGAGCGGCTCTCGGTCAAGGTCCTCTCCCGGGCGGATGTTGCAGCGCACCGGGAATACCCCTTCATCAGGCAGGTTCTTCATGACGGCGTGGCGGTTTAAGTGAACGATCGGTCTGTTATAGCCGCGCTTCTTCTCAAATCGCATCAGCGTCTCGATGCCGCGCGCATCCTCTGCACCGAGGGTCATTACGAAGATTCAATTAATCGAGCTTACTATGCGATGTATCTTGCATCTCTTGCTCTTCTGCATCGAAAAGGCGTAGAGACGAAGACTCATGCCGGGTTGATCTCTGCTATCGGTCTGGAATACGTTAAGACCGGTGAGCTCGCTCCAGAGCACGGAAGGGCATTGAACCTGGTCGAAGAACTCCGGGAGGAGGTGGATTACACGATCTGCCGGGAGATTATGCGGGAAGAGGTGGTGTCGGTCATTACCAGGGCAGCAGATTTTGTCATGTGTGCAGAGCAGATATGTGCGGAAGATTTGAACGAGTGATGCCGCTACTAACCTCGCACAACTTGAACGGATGGAGTACCTGTTGGGCAAGGCCCAGCACACCTCGCTTGCCCCTGCCGAACAGGACGAGCTGCGGCGATATGTTCAAGTTGCGCAGCCGGGGGCAAAGGACGTCACGTTCGAGACGATCGTGACGCTGGGCCTGATTCAATCGTCGGTGCGTACCTGTTGTATACGTATATCGAATCTGCGGCGTCCGCCGGCTCCGGGGACGGCCCCGGAGTGCTGCCCGCTGCTTCGCCGGGTTTTATGCCGGTACCTCTGCACCGGAGGTCTTCCAGTACGTCCTCCCGGTTTGCGGGGTCCCCCCGGATACCCGATCGTCCGGGCCGGTTACGTGCAGCGTGGATCCCTGTGCCGGTCTCCTGCCGCCGGCAGGGTCTTCTTCCCGCCGTATGCGGCCGGGGATGCTATCCTCGTCGCGGGTGTCGCTGCCGGGGGGATCCGGGCCGCGAATGGTCTCCGGTATCGATTTTTCCCGCGTACAAAGCGCGCATACCGTATCAGCCCCGGAGAATCCGTTCTATCCTGAATCGGGGCAGGATCTCGCGGGTTAACCGCTCCTGGTTAACCGGAGGGGTCCGGGACGCTGCCCGGGCAGGTGATCCCGGCCCGAACCCCCGGTCCGTGGGGAGGAGAGAACTTCACCGAACGGAGGCCTTAAAGCGAATATTATTCGGAATGTTTCTCTCTGGCGGGCGTTCTCATTAAGCAAGGTTCTAATACTATAGCCTGCATATAGTATCAAAAATCCCGCTGCCGTTCGCGGGCAGATGTTCCCGCTTCGGTCCGGGAACCCGATATTTTTTAAATAACCCTCCATATCATTTCCGGTGGGATTTCGTTATCTTTTTAACTATCCCTGTGGTAAAATACGTATATTAGAGAGCGGCCTCCGGCGTCGTCTGCTCCCCGGCGGCCGCTGTGCCCTCTCGATGACCAGGATACCCATGATAGAGTCGATGAATCCCCTGAGCCTCTCCTCCCCGGATTGTGCCGGTGCCGCCGAGCCGGGGCTCGCGGTGGTTATTCCTGCGTACAACGAGGGGCTGGTGGTCTCTAGAATGTCCCCGGAGGGACCGCAATGACTATCCGGGCACGTACTCCCTCTTCTCCCCCCCGCCCGGCCGGGCCGGTCACCAGAGCCGGCGACAACGGGGAGGACGCAACCCTCCTCGTCGACGATCTCGCACGGCAACGGCGGGCCGTCCGGACGCTTGTCGCCATGCCGGCCTACAACGAGGAGGCCTATATTGCGAAGACGGTCGTCGGCGCCGCCCGGCACGCGGATGCGGTGCTCGTCGTCGACGACGGCTCGAAGGACGAGACCGTCGCGATCGCGGAAGCCCTCGGGGCGATCGTTGTTTGTCATGAGACCAACAAAGGCTACGGCGGGGCGCTCCAGACGATCTTCGCGACCGCCCGGGACCTCGGTGCGGAGGAACTCGTCATTATCGACTCCGACGGCCAGCACAACCCGGGGGAGATCCCGCGGCTGCTTAGCGAACTCCGGCAGGGGAACGACGTCGTGATCGGCTCCCGGTTCGTCGAGGGTTCGGCCGGCGAGATCCCTGCCTACCGCAAGGTCGGGATGAAGGTCCTCGACACCGCGACCACGCTTGCCGGGAACAACCTCGCGATTTCCGACTCCCAGAGCGGTTTCCGGGCGTATGGGAGAAAGGCGATCGAGGCGATCCACATCAGCGGCGAAGGGATGAGCGCCGGCTCGGAGATCCTGATCCAGATCAGCGACCACCGCCTGAAGGTCGCCGAGGTGCCGATCCGGGTGCGCTACGACATCGAGGGGACCTCGAGCGAGAACCCGGTGTCGCATGGCGTCGGGGTGCTGATGAACATTGTGCGGCTGATCAGTCTCCGGCGGCCGCTGGTCTTCTTCGGGATACCGGGGGCGGTCTTTGCTCTTATCGGGGTTGCTGCGGAGATCTACACCTTCTCCGAGTATTATCGGACTGCCCAGTTCCACTACATCGTCTTCACCGGGGGGTTCTCGATGCTGATCCTCGGGCTTTTGCTCGCGACCGTGGGAATCATCCTCTACTCGCTTGTGCAGATTATTGAGCAGGGAAAGGGGGGAAAGACGACTTCCGCCGCTGCGGCCGGGTCCCCGGTCGGGCAAGGGGCCGGGAAGGCAGACCAGGGGACTTCCCACTAGAGAGGACCTACAAATGATTGCAATTGTGCTTGGAACCCGGCCGGAGATCATCAAGATGTCCCCGATCATCCGGGAGTGCGAGGCGAAGAACCTCGACTACTTCATCATCCATTCCGGGCAGCACTACTCCTACGATATGGATGCGGTCTTTTTTGAAAATCTCCGTCTTCCTGATCCGAAATACCGGCTGGGCGTCGGCTCCGGGCCACATGGCCAGCAAACCGGGAGGATGCTTGCCGGGATCGAGGATGTTCTCCTGAAAGAATCGCCCGACTATGTAGTAGTTCTCGGCGATCCCAACACCCCCCTTGCGGGAGCACTGGCGGCCGCAAAACTGCATATTCCCGTCTGCCATGTGGAAGCCGGGCGGAGGAGTCACAACCGGAAGATGCCCGAAGAGATCAACCGCATTGTCATCGATCACATCTCAGATTGTCTCTGTGCGCCTACAGAACTAACAAAGGAGAACCTCCTGAAGGAGGGGATCGATGCGGAAAAGATTGTCGTGACCGGGGATCCCATCGTCGATACTGTCTCGGAAAACCTTGTCATTGCAAGAGAGCGATCGACTATTCTCCAAGATCTGGGCCTGACGTCGAAAGGATATATCCTGGTCACTGTTCACCGGGCAGAAAACACCGAGCTGAAGGAGCGCCTGCAGGGAATCCTGACTGCTCTTGGCGCTCTCTCGGACTCGTTATCTCTTCCGGTAGTCTTTCCGGTTCATCCGAGGACTGAAGGAAAGATCCGGGAATTTGGTCTCCGGATGAACGGCATCCTGCAGACCGGCCCTCTCGGGTACCTTGACTTCCTTCACCTGGAGGCCAACGCGGGACTGATACTGACCGACTCCGGCTGTATTCAGGAGGAGTCATGCATTCTCGGTGTGCCGTGTGTGACTCTCCGGGACGACACCGAGCGGCCGGAGACCCTGATGGTCGGTTCAAACGTACTTGCAGGGACGGATCCGCACCATATCCTCCCTGCAGCTCTCAAAATGCTATCAACAAAGTGCAAATGGCAGAACCCCTTCGGTGATGGCAGTGCCGGAAAACACATCGTTCAGCATATTCACAGTTTAGAGGCGTAGTTAATGGATATAAAAGGCATCTTGAATAACAAGACCATTCTGGTCACCGGTGGTACAGGCTCTTTTGGCCATCAGGTTGTAGAACGGATTTTTGCGGAGTCTTATCCGAAAGAAGTCATTGTCTTCAGCCGGGACGAGAAGAAGCAGTTCGATATGAGAAACGAGTTCCAGAACCCTAAACTCTCTTTTAGAATTGGAGACGTCAGGGATGGAGACTCGGTTCGCAAAGCAATGAAGGACGTGGACTTTGTCTTCCACGCTGCCGCGTTGAAGCAAGTTCCCAGTTGTGAGTTCTTCCCCCTCGAAGCGGTGAAGACCAACATCCTTGGTGCCTCCAATGTCCTTGATGCAGCCGAAGAGGCCAACGTCGAAAAGGTCGTCGTTTTAAGCACCGATAAGGCGGTATACCCGATCAACGCCATGGGGATGACCAAGGCCCTCATGGAGAAGCTGATGCTTGCAAAAGCACAGAGTACCCGGTCCGACACCATCTTCTGTGGCGTCAGGTACGGAAATGTCATGTACTCCCGCGGATCGGTCCTCCCCCTCTTCGTTGACCTGATCCGGCATCACCACCCTCTGACCATAACCGAACCCGATATGACCCGGTTTCTGCTCCCTCTGCCTATCGCAATAGACCTCGTGCTGTTTACCATGGCCCACGGGGAGAACGGGGATGTATTCGTCAGGAAATCCCCGGCAGCAACGGTAGAGCATATGGCTCAGGCGATGCTTGATATCTTCGAGTCCGATGTGGGCATCGACGTGATCGGAACCCGTGAAGGGGAGAAGATGCATGAGACCCTCGTCACGCGGGAGGAGCTCCTGAAGGCGGAGGAGTACAAGAATTACTACTGTGTCCGGAACCTCGGCGAGATCGATTACGACAAGTACTTCACCGAGGGCAAGGATGTTCTCATCCCCAAGGAGGGCTATACCTCCGCAAATACCCGCCGTTTAACCCTGGAAGAGACAAAACAGTTGATCCTCTCCTTAAAAGAGATCCAGGAAGAACCTGCCCTTGAGCATGCAGATAAGTCATCTCTGGGCCTGGTGAAGGAGAAGCAGGACGTCGTTTCATGAGTAAGTTGAAGGTTGGGATCACCGGGCAGTCCGGCTTCATCGGCTACCATCTCGCCCAGTACCTGCGTCTCCACGGGGACGAGATCGAGATCGTCCCCTTTGATGCCGCGTATTTCCGGAATCCGGATCGACTGGAGCAGTTCGTGCGGCAGTGCGACACGATCGTCCACCTTGCCGCGATGAACCGGGGTCCCGACGACGAGATCTATGCGACCAATGTCGGGCTGGTGCAACAGTTAATCGAGGCGCTTGAGCGGGCAGGGCATATCCCCCATATCATCTTCTCTTCCTCCACCCAGGAGGAGCGCGACAACGCCTACGGGCGATCCAAACGCGAGGGTGCTCGCCTGCTTGCAGCATGGGCGGAGCGGCACAATGCACGGTATACAACCCTCATCATCCCGAACGTCTTCGGACCCTTCGGGCGGCCGTTCTACAACTCGGTCGTGGCAACCTTCTGCCACCAGCTGACTCACGGGTTGAATCCCAGGGTCGATGTGGATGCAACCCTTTCCCTGATATCGGTTCAGGATCTCGCGAGAGAGATCTTCGAGGTAATCCAGGGGGCCTACGATACGCCGGTAGTCCGCCTGAGTGCCACCGCGGAGAGGGGTGTGAGCAAGATCCTCGCTCGGCTTTGCGAGTTTAAAGGGTGGTACCTTGACCGCCACATCATTCCCAGCCTGAACGGGCCTTTTGACACCGCCCTCTTCAACACATTCAGGTCCTTCATCGAGCCTGACCACTTCCCGGTCTATCCTGAAGTTCATGCCGACGACCGCGGCTATCTTGCCGAGGTCCTCAAGGAACTCTCCGGGGGACAGGTGTTCTTCTCGGTGACGAGGCCCGGGATCACCAGAGGGAACCACTTCCACATGCGGAAGGTCGAGCGGTTCTGTGTTATCCAGGGCGAGGCGGTGATCCGCCTGAGGCGGATCGGGACCGATCGGACTATAGAATATCATGTCCAGGGCTCCAAGCCGTCGTTCGTCGATATGCCGGTCTACTACACCCATAACATCACCAACACCGGGACTACTGATGTTCTGACTCTCTTCTGGACAAACGAGCTCTTTGATCCCGAGGATCCCGATACCTTCTACGAGGAGGTCTGAGGTGGCACACACGATGGAGAAAAGTTCACTGAAGGTCATGACCATCCTGGGCACGAGGCCCGAGATCATCAGGCTCTCCCGGGTCATGGCCCTGCTCGACCGGCACGTCCAGCATATCATCGTCCATACCGGCCAGAACTACGATTATGAGCTGAACGAGGTCTTCTTCAACGATCTGGAGATCCGGAAACCGGATTATTTCCTCCAGGTCGACACCAGTTCTCTGGGAGCGGTCCTGGGTGACACCCTCATCAAGATCGAGCAGGTCTTAAGGGAAGAGAGGCCCGATGCCGTTCTTATCCTTGGGGACACGAACAGCAGCGTTGCCGGGATCATGGCCAAGCGGCTGAAGATCCCAATCTTCCACATGGAGGCAGGGAATAGATGCTTTGACTTCAATGTGCCCGAGGAGATCAACCGCCGGATCATCGACCATATTGCAGATTTCAACCTGGTCTACACCGAGCATGCCCGCCGGCATCTCCTCTCCGAGGGGCTGCCCCACCGGCGGATCTATCTCACCGGTTCGCCGATGTACGAGGTCCTGACATATTACAGGGACAGGATCGAGGCCTCGGGCATCCTGAGTGAACTCAACCTTCGGGATCAGGGCTACTTCGTCGTGAGCGTTCACCGGGAGGAGAACGTCGACAATCCCGGGAACCTGGAGAAGATCCTGACCGTGCTGAACCGCCTTGCGGAGCGGTACGACGTGCCGGTCATCGTCTCTACCCATCCCCGGACGAGGAAGAGGCTGGAAGGTGTTCAGAGCATGGAGATGGACCCGAGGATCCGCTTCCTGAAGCCCTTCGGCTTCTTTGACTATGTCCATCTGGAGATGCATGCCCTCTGCACCATCTCGGACAGCGGGACGATCAGCGAGGAGTCTGCGGTGCTCTCCTTCCCTGCGGTGACGATCCGCGAGGCGATTGAACGGCCCGAGGCGCTGGATGCCGGGAGCATCATCCTCACCGGCCTCGGTGTCGATACGGTGCTGGATGCGGTCGGGCTGGTGATGGCCGAGGGTCGGGAGCGTCTGGAGAAGGAGATTCCTGCCGAGTATCGGATCCCCGATACTTCGTGGAGGGTGCTAAAGCTCATTCTTGGAATTGCGAAGTTGAGCAACCCTTGGGCTGGGATCAAGCTAAATTCTACGTAGGTGTGTCCGCATAATGAAAATACTCCTAATAACTCCACACTTCGTCCCTGAGATTGGAAGTTCGGCACATATTTACTACGACCTTGCCAGGGGCTTTGCAAGGAGCGGTCACGAGGTTGATGTCATCACCTCATGTCCGCGACGGTTCAACATGGCCGCGTCGGATCAGGACCGGGAGTTCCCCCTTGATGAGACCACTGAAGGGGTCCATATCCACCGGTGCCAGCATCCTGCAACAAGGGATAACGTCGTCGTCCGGGGACTGGAGCACTTCTATCTCCCCCTGTATTATTTCAGGAGGTTCCGCCAGTTAAAGAAAAAATTCGATATCTGCTTGATGCATATCCCTCCGCTCCCCCTGTATTATCTCGCGAGAGCGATCAAGAGGTACGATGGAACACCCTTGGTTCTCAACATCCAGGACTTTCACCCTCAGGAACTTACTGACATGGGAATATTGAGAAACCCGGTGATGATTAAAGTTCTAAAATACATTGAGCGTAGATCCTACGAAAGTGCTGACTATATTACTGTCCTGTCAGAAGGAGGCATACAATACGTCGTTGATAGAGGGGCAGATCCAAAGCGAGTGTCCCATATCTTCAACTCAGTACCCTTTTCTGACTTTGATGGCCTCGTCCAGAGGAAAGATTTGAAGGAGAGGGAGGGCATCCAAGATAAATTCTTGATATCCTACGCGGGGATACTCTCCCCTTACCAGGGTATCGACAACATCCTGGACACTGCAGAGGTCTTGCAGGATTATGACGATATCATCTTCTACATTGCGGGGGACGGCTCAGAAAAACAGCACATCGAGGGGAGGATCCGGCAGGAGGAGATTAGCAACGTCAGGTTGTTGCCCCTTTTGCCCCGTGCCGAGTACTTCAACCTGATAAACTCTTCCGACGTCTCATTCATCTCGCTTGATGAGAGGATGAAGGCCCCCTGCCTGCCTGGTAAGACGATCAACCTCATGGCCTGCAGTCAGCCTATCGTCGCCATGGTCACGGAGGAGAGCGAGACCGCCGATGTCATACGGGGAGCACAGTGCGGGATTGTTGTAAAACCCGGGGACGTTGCGAGCATACGGTCTGCGGTTCTTCACCTCAAGGAGAACGCTCCCGCCCGCGAGGTGATGGGAAACAACGGCAGGGTTTACTTGAAGAGGAACATGGGCCTAGAAGAGAACGTGTCTAGATATGAACAGATCTTTAGTTCTCTTGTCACAAATGGCTTCTATTCTTGGGGCCTACGTGCTTCTAGGGCTAAAGATGTATCAGAAGTAGGGCTCAGACAACAAATTGTAGGAGATTATTCAAAAAAAAATTAAATATATAAACACAGATGCAAATCGAAAAGTAGAATATTATTAAGTAAAACTATATTAGGTGATTTAGTTGAGTAATGTAAAGATTTTACACAATGGTGGTGGATGGATAACAAACATTGGAAATGCGTTTGTAGACTATGGTTCAATGGCCTCTTTTCGTGAAGCCATCTCCGATGTTGATGTTTATTTAACAAGCGTATTGAATAGGTGGGTTTCATTTCACGTGAGCAGAGGAACAATTGGGGGTTTTCTCAGAAAGCCTGCTGATATCTCAAATGTGTTCGATATCCAAGGCGCTGCAAAGGTTGATTACATATCTCAATCTGGTGCATTTCTCGCAAGTCATTGGTTTGAACTTCATGGTGAAACGTTGCTCAAGGCAAAAGAAAAAGGTATTAAAATAATATTTAATGGGGCTGGGATGACCGATACCACTTATTCGGATGACGAGATTGAAAAAACGCGTAAGTGGATAAAGAAGATTAATCCTGATATATTTATTTCTAGAGATGAAACTTCATATGACAATTATAATGACTTAGTAGAACATTCTTATAATGGCATTGATGTGGCTTTCTTCTTAAATAATGCATACTCCCCAATGAAAATGGATCCATCCCCTGACTATATATTGACTTTTGATAAAGGTGATATGAATGATTTGCAAGTATTAGGCATAAATGAAAAAGATAGGATAATTAGAACACATCATTCTTTTTGGCTCAACTTTAATCCTAAGGATATTTACAAAATGAAAAAGGAATATTATGAGCAAGAAAATACCATGATATCTGAAATTCCTGAAGACTATTTGAATTTATATGCAAACACCCAAGTAACTTACTCTGACAGGGTACATGCCTGTATTGCGACGCTTTCGTATGGAAACCCGGCGAAATTATTCAGTTCATCACCAAGAACGCTCCTATTCGAAAGGGTGGGAGCAAAGAGTATAACTCAGAAACTTACTTACCCAGACGTAGATAAAATTAATGCTGAAAAAAGTAAACAGACAAAATTTTTATCCGAAGTTCTATGAGGAGATGGTTGAAATTATTTTTGCCGATGCACCAAGCAATATACTTTCTATATGCATTTTATAATATCTTGGAGAGTCGGTGAGTTTTAAGCATGAATGATCTCATAATTACTCTTGTAAAGCCAAGTGATCCAACATTGGATTCGCGGCTCATCAAAGAGGCTGGCTCTATCAAAAAGAAAGGTTATAGTGCAAATATCATCTCGATGCATAAATGGAATGCTGATTCGAAAAAATATGATCAAATTGAGGCGTGTCAAACATTCAATTTGGGACTAAATACCAATAAGGGTTTTAAATCTTTATTTCTTTGGCCCATTTGGTGGGCATATGAGTTCTATTCCCTATTTACTGTCAAATCAGATATTTTCCACGTTATAAATTACAACTCTGTACTTCCTGCATTGATAGTTGGGAGAATAAGGAGAATCCCAGTTATTTATGAAATGTTGGATACTACGTACGATACGCGGGATTTACCTAAAAAAGTTAGGTCTTTAGTAATGCGATTAGACAAATATCTTATGTCGTGGTCAGATGCTGTAATCCTTGTTGATGAAAAACAGGCCGTGGAATTTGGTGGTATCCCCAATCCAAATGTAAGTGTTATCTATGATACTGCGCTTGATTTTGCACATAATGCCTCGGTCGAGGACGTTGGGGATGGTACCTTTTTAATCATATATGTTGGAACCTTATATAAGTCAAGGAAGTTGAATCTAGACCTATTAGTTCAGACGATAAAAAACCTAGAGGGAATCAAGTTTATTGTTGCTGGATACGGAGATCTCGTCGAGGACATTAAAATATGGGAAACAGAATCTAAGGGGAAGGTTGAGTATATCGGATCGCTAGATTATTCTGAGGCCCTAAAGTTAAGTTTAAAAGCTAGTTGTTTGGTTGTTTTACGCGATTCAAACATAATAACCAATAGATTCATCTGTGGATCCAAGATATGGGAGGCGATGATGTGTGGTAAGCCCATTCTAGTTAATAGTAAGACCTCAACTGCTGATAAAGTGTTGAGAGAAAAATGTGGGATGGTAGTAGATGTCAATGATTTACCTGAACTGGAGAAGACAATTGTCTTATTGAAAGATAACCCTGATTTGTGTAGACAGATGGGGCAAAATGGTAGAAATGCCTATGAAGAACGATATAGTTGGGATCTTATGGAGGAAAGGTTATTAAACCTCTACTTACACCTCGCCGAGAGATAGCAATTAGTAGGTTTCCGAGTGCGTTAAAAGAAGACCTAGCGTATAGCATTTTCTTGAAGGACACGTCGAAGTTCCAGAGCAGGTATTCATTCGGATATAAACATAGAATGAGATAATGAACTATGGCAAAAAAACCTTTAAATGTCGTTATAATCACTCCACCGACTGGCAATGCGGGCATAGTCCCCCTATCTCATCTAGTTAAAATAATGTCTAACATCTCAAAATCAGTTAGTGTTATTACCGGAAATGTAGATGTTAAATCCTCAAATATTCAAAGTTCAAACGTTTCTGTCTACAACATTTTCTATTCTGTAAAGTCTAATCCAATCTCCAAGATACTTAATCATATACGCCTGCAGGTAATGATATCTCATAAATTATTAATTTTAAGAAATACGGCGGATATTTTAGTCTATTTTTTAGATTCACATGCTTACTTCTTGCCAGTATTTTTCGGGCGTTTATTAAGAAAAAGGGTGGTCTTTTTATTGGCCGCATCAATCTCGGATTCGGTGATATCTAAATCAAGTAATATTGAAAGAATATTAGTTCTTTCAGAACGCATCAACTTTAAACTAGCTGACCGTATTGTTGTCTATTCACCATCTCTCATCGAAAAGTGGAAATTAAACAAGTACTCATGTAAAACGCTCATCGCTCACCGCCACTTCCTTGACTTCAACGCCTACACTGCCTTCACCCCTCTCTCCGATCGCTCTCCTCTCATTGGCTACATCGGTCGGTTGAGCGGGGAGAAAGGTGTCCAGCACTTCGCCCAGGCTCTCCCTGCCATCCTCTGCGACCAGCGAGATTTACGGGTGTTCATCGGAGGGGACGGGCGATTGAAGGAGGCAATTGAGGTCTCCCTGCAGAAAGAGGGGCTCCTCACTCGTGTCGATCTCCCGGGTTGGCTCTCCCGCAATGACCTCCCTAACTACCTGAATCAACTGCGCCTCCTCGTCCTCCCCTCATACACTGAAGGGCTCCCGAATATCATGCTTGAGGCGATGGCCTGCGGGACGCCGGTGCTCGCGACACCGGTCGGAGCGATACCGGATGTTATAATAGACGGGAAGACCGGATTTATTATGGAGAATAACTCACCGGAGTGCATTGCAGAGAATGTGATTCGGGCGCTGAATTCCCCGGAACTAGAACAAATCGCAGAGAACGGGAAGCATTTTGTAGAGGAAAAGTTTACGTTTGAGCGTGCAGTTGATAGATGGGATAAAGTGCTTGAAGAGATACGATGATGTGGAATAAGAAAATATCTGTGCTAACAAACCTTGATAAAATATTTGCAATTATTGGGGTTGCCATATCACTTCCAATGATTATTGTTGGAGGGGTTTATGGAAGGCTGGCGTTCTTAATCTTAGGCATATTGACTCTATGCTCATGTCTTATTTGGCTTTTAATTAGGAATAATGCTCAACCCCTGTTGGAATTACCTATATCGAGATCTGGTTTTTTCTTCTGGAGTACATGCTTTTTTGTTTTGTATATAGTTAGTATCGTTTCCATTTATTGTCGTCCACACCTTTATGAGCGACCCCTAGTTTACTTCGTATCCACTGCTCTCATGGCAGGGGTCATTGCGTGTCAGGTACTATGTGCAAGACGGCGCTATGACACATTTATTCTTATTCAGATTATTTTACTTGGGGTGAGTATCGGCTGGTCTCTGCTACTCATTGTTCCAGATGTTATTGGTAAAGATCCTTGGTTCCATATGGGTTTTACTAATCTGATAATATCTGAAGGTTATATCCCACAGGGGTCAATGTATAAAAGTTATGAACATCTTCCACTGTTTCATCTCGTAATCGCTGTTATGTCAATGGTCACGGGTTTCTCATTTAAATATGCTGCAATAGCCTCCGTGAGTATCGGGCAGATCGTGTCCAATTCTTTATGCATTTATCTAATTGCTAAGTCCTTATTTAGTAATAAAATAGGATTACTTTCTGCTTTATTTATGGTTACTGCATGTTATCATGTTCTCATGTCTTGTTTATTTATCCCAAATGCTTTTGGTGTTGTATATATAGTCCTTTTATTATACCTGATATTAATTAAATTGGGTGATGCATCTTCAACTGCTGTTAAAATATTAACAGTGATTTTGATGGGCACTATCATTCTGACGCACTCGATTGTGTCTATTATTATGGCTATTTTTCTCCTTTCTATATGGGCCCTAGGAACTATTCACCGAAAAATTGAAGGACGATTTTCTTTTAATCTGAAATTAATCGTTCCTGTAGGTTTTACCCTTTCCACCCTTGCGTGGTGGATCTACTCATCTGGGCATATAATTAAGCTTACTGAATATCTAGTCGAAGGTTTCAATATCGAGGGAAAATGGCCTGAACTAGTTAATTACAAAGCAACTGTCCCCTTTACAGAGGCACTTTTTGATCTTCTTCCATTGTATGCTTTCTTAACATTATCTTTAATCGGTGTACTTTATATGATCTCAAAAAAGGAAAATGGCCTGGTTTCTTTGATGGCCGTCATTGCGATACTTCCTATCTTAATCGCTTTTATGTTCAATATATCCGGTCAAAGCGTTATCGAACAACGCTGGTTTTACATCGGTCAGATATTACTAAGCATTCCATTGGCACTAACCAGCTGCATATTAGGGCAGATATCAAAGAAATATAATAACTATTATCTAATTATATTCGGGCTTGTAGTCACTCTCAGTTTACTCACATTCTTAGGTAATTTCGGGAGTATGGATTATAACGCGTTCACCCCTAATTCGACAGAGAAACTTTATTATACAGATTCTGAAATGCTGGGGAGTAGTTTTGTTAACGAAAAATTGATTGGACCAATTTCCTCAGATTTAACATACTGCATAAATCCCAGTAGTAGCATATTTATGCATGTTCATCAAGTTGATCCCGAAAGACTAACTTTGTTAGAGATGTCATTCTATACTGGTATATTTAATCATGATAAATCAAGTAAAGTTATAAGAGCTGGATATATCGAAGAACTTCAGAGGAAGAAAATTCTCTCGAGTTATATTTTGCCTGACATCAATGTATATCTATCTAATATGGGTTTCAATAAAGTATATGATAACTCTGCGTTGACTATTCATACTGAGTAACTTTGCAACGTCCCATCTGTCAATGCCAGAAAAAATGGGGCTGTATGGAAATTGCCACGGAATAATGATACTTATGAGGAGTTGAATGAGCCTATGGAGCGGAAATACTAAAATTGAAGGGTTATTATCATACCTTGGTTCTTGCCACCTTTTTATCAAACGAGTGCGCCGTTACGTCTTAGTTAAACTGTACATCTCGTTTTTTGGGCATATGGGAAAAATTTTCCCTTTGATCCAGATAGTGAATGTTACTTCAAAGATGGCTATGTTGACCTTTCACCAATAAAGCCGCACATCGGCCGACCCCGATGCGACCCCCGCGGACTGTTTAACAGTATCCTGTACTTCCTGACCACTGGCTGCAGCTGGCACGATGTTCCGGCGAACTGTGGCACCAAATCGACGGTTCACCGGTATCGCCTTGAATTATGCGAGAAGGGGGTGTACCAGATGTTCCTCCTCGACCTGCTCTGTTCAGGATACGAGATCCAAAATATCGATCTCTCGCACTGTGCTATGGGTACGATGGGTATCTAGGCTAAAAAGAGGGATCGACCGGCTATGATGGCTATAAGAAGGTGAATGGGAACAAGCTGAGTGCTCTGGTCGATCGAAACGGTCTTCCCCATGCTTGCACGGTTACACTCGCCAATATCCATGATTCCCGGCTCTACGAGCCGACCCTCGAAGCACTTGAGATTCCCGATGTGCAGGAGTGTCCCTCGATCATCTCGGCAGGTGCAGCCTACGATGCCCAGAAGATTCGTCAGTACAATCGAAAACGAGGAATCAAGAGCGACATCCCGGTCAACAGGAGAGCCTGGAGAGATCTGAAACGAGGGAGGCCATTCTGGTTCGATCCAGAACTCTACACGAAGTGCAGTGCAGTAGAGCGGTTCTTCAGTTGGATTGAGGCGTTTAACAAGATTGTTCCATGTTAACGAACGATATGAACGCTCATTTATGGGATTGATCTATTTGGCATGTAGTGTCATGATCGGAAGAATATTGGGATGACCTCAGACCAAAGAGATGTGTTAATTCAAGAGGATATAAAAAATACTTTTAAGTTGTTTAAAGGCCCTTGTCAACTAGATTATGATCTCGGACAGAGAATCGAAAAGCAGGGATATTCTAAAACATATAATGCTAACTCAGTCACTATATATTCCAACATATGACTGAAAACCTGCCCCTCTATTCCTATAAGCCTTTAATTGATGTTGTCGAATAAATAGAACGTTCCGAAACGCCAGGATGATCATTTTGTTGATATATCCATGAGCAATTTCTCTGCCCGTGAGTACCATGAGTATCTTCTGGCAAAATGTTTTTGTGCAGTATCTCCAAGTTGAATACGCATATGTTCATTCTTGGATAAGGTTATTAGTGCCTCCTCCCATGAATCAATATTTTCCGGATCGCATAAAAGGGCATTTTGCTTATCAACCAGAACCTCGCGCAAAACCGGAATATCAGAGCATATTATCGGTTTTCCGGCCGCCATGTACTCAAAAATTTTCATAGGTGATGTCCACTTGCCAATGTCACTTTCACCTCCATAAGCAGATACTTGCTTTTGGTTTGGGACAAGGACAACATCAAAAGCAAGAGTGTAACTAACCGTTTTCGAGTGGGGTAAATAGCCGTAATAGAGAATGTTTTTAGTGTTTCCCGTATTTCTTTTCCAGTAGGTGATATCATTATCTAGTCCCCCAATTATGTGAAAGTCGGCCCAACTGCATCGTGGCGCGAGGTTTGAAATAATTTCCATCCCTTTACCGTTATATAAATGGCCGACATAACCCACCTGTAACCTCTTACCTTTATTAGGTAATACAACTGGTATCACATCGTCAGGTACAGGATCTGCCCCGTCAGGAGCAACAACAATTCTATCTGATATGAAAGGATACCGGCTAGAATAATAGTCCTTTAATGCATGAGTAATGACAACAAGTTTCATTAATTCTGGCCTTTGAATAAGCCTATTAAAGATGTTGCTGTAAACGAAGCCTTCGATGGGGGCATGAGACTCAAAAATAACTGGCAACTTCAGTAAGGAAGCAAAAAAACCGCCAGGTAGATCTCGCCCATAGACTATATCCGGCTGCAATTCCTTCGTTTCTTTGGCCGCTTGAAATCCATAAATAAGGCCCCTTCCCTTAACAGGAAGTAGAGGTAAGTACAAAATCTCGAAGCACCTCTCTACGCCATAAAAATCAAACACGTCCTCGATACCGGGTTCGCAATTCGCTTGATTATCAGGGACAATCAACGTGACCTCATGCCCGTTCTGAGCAAAGGCTTGACACATCTTCATAACGTGAATGCTGTTTGCCGTGCGTGATGGGATGGTTGAGGTGGCGATGTACACAATCTTCATACTAATGTCCCTCACTCAAGCGGATTCTCAGCACAATTTGCCGCCAATCCGAGCAACACACAAAACGCATCCCCATGATCCCTTCGCCGTCGCATATGCTCCTCCCAGAGCGCATCCAGATCCAGCCATGGTACTACATGATTCTCCTTTAGATACTCAAACGCAGCCCCAAGCGTTGCTTGATAATCTTCCCGGTTGCGGAACATCTCGTTATAGTCTAGGTAGTTTGCCGCGAGCGAAGATCTGATCCCGAGCCACGGCGCCCGCCTCTGCACCTGTGAGCGGAAGAAGTGGCTTCCCTTTCGTACCATAGAGCGTACACCATGGCTCCACTTGGTTCCATAATTTGCTTTCCCCGGCAATGAAAAGAGCTCCGGAAACTTTAGGTTGAGCATCTCGAGATAGAGTTTCTGTCCTTTACGCACTTCCCGCGGGGCAGAGAGCCAATATCCTGCCCAGGTACTGTCAGCAAAGGGGGCAATCACCTGGGCGCCACATCTCTCTTTCCCAATTACAGCTCCCCACTGCTCCCACTTATCTATAGGGAGGACAATCGGTGCGATACCACATGCCTGACGTAATCCTAGATCGAGCGCATCGTTGTATCTGGTTTTTATGTTTGTCTCAGGAAGAGGAAGGGCATCTGTAAGGGAAAAACTGGGGGGGCATAAAGGATGTGTCTTTCCTCGCTGTTGTTTTGATGAGAAGGCAACTATCTGCTCATAATGTGGCATTGAAAGATCCGAAAAATGGCTTCCGGCGAGTGGATCTCCTAGAAATCCACTCCAGATAGTATCAGAACTGCTGGAGACCAGATTTCGGCAAAGGGAGTTGAACAACCCATCCGGTACGTACGTCCAGGGAGATGTAATGACAGACCGCCTGACAGCCTCCCAAGTAAATTCAACTGATCTCAGGTCAATTGCATGGCGCTCAATACCGGTCGAATCTGCAACCATCTTTCCCAAGTCATAATCTAATTGGCCTGGCACGCCGAATGTGACGGTTGCTATCATATCTGAATCAATGCGTTCCAGCAATGCACCAAGGATGGCACGACTATCCCAGCCACCGCTGAGAGGGATGATGTGCCGACCTGATGAGGCCTGTTCGACAAGAGCATCGAAGAGAGCATCGAACCATTCTGCTGCCTCACGGGGGGAGTATTCCTTGCCTGTAGCTGCTGGTGTAATGCAGTCGGATAGCCAGGCAGGGAACTCGCTTGGAGGGAGATATCCACACCAAAGATATTGGTTAACCTGAACTGAATTCATATTCATCACCTACTCAATTCGAAATTGGCCGCGGATGAGGATGCTGCATCTTAGCGCGGTATGCCAGAGTCATCAACAACTAAATCACCACATTTTGGGCTACTATCTTCTTTTCTCTCAAATATTTGCACTCGAAACCTACCATTAAGACTGTCCATAGGAGATAATAGCATACATACGCAATACCTGCGCCAGCTAGTCCTATCCATTCGATGAAGATGACTAACAATGGGAAATACACGATTGTGCTTAAAAGGTGCACCCAGAATGTTGTTTTTGGTTGGCCCATCGATAACATAGCCGGTTGTAAAGGAAAACCATAAATGGCTATAACCATCGCTAGCATGTACCAAACGAGCACAGGTTGGGCGGGAACAAACTCCGCTCCAAAGACGATCTGGATAAAGAAGGATCCTAAGAGAACAACACCCAGCCAGATTACTGTAGCCCCTCCCCCCGCAACAAGGCCCGATCGAAGCAGGAGTTGCTTAAATGCTTTTATCTCTCCTCTTGCCCATAGTCTAGACAAATCAGGGTAGATGACCTGATACAGAGGATCTGATAGCATAGCTGGGATTGCAGCAATTTGTTTCGCGATTTTATACAAACCAGCTCCTTCAACTCCTACAAATCCGCCGACAAGCATTGTATCCAACTCTCTAGAACCAAGTCTGATAGAACTGTTCAGATTTGTTGTTAACACAAACTCCCAGATCCCCGGATGTTGAGTGGAAATGTCTCTTATCGGCGCCATAGACGTTCTCTCAAAGCCCCGTTTATGGAGCTCGCGCCAGCCCAGACCGAACAACAATAACTGGCCCAGAATTGTCGTTATCATCCAGAGGATAAGAACGAACCACAGGCTTGCACCGGTAAAGTATATAATGAGAATGCCAACGAATTTTATCGTTGCAATTACAATATTTTGGACCGCAAATAAACGAAAACGGTTGAATAACCGCAGTATTCCAGTTGGAGTGCCACTTATATTGAATAGGATAACAAAGCTATAGATCGCTGCCATCAGCACAGTTTCGCTCTCCCATGATAGCCACTGGCCGACCCATGAGGCAGCCATGATACTAACAATAGTTCCAAGAACTGCTGTGGCTACATCCAAGAGTGTACAAAACTTTACAATACTCTTAAAACTGTCATTATTTTTCTCCAGAACTTCGGCCCCATACTTGATCAAGGCCTGCCATGACTGGAAGTTCAATATTTTGTCGACAATAGTTACATATGTAGTGATGAGCACGAATATGCCAAATTGTGTTGGTCCTAGGATTCGAGCGGTGATTGCAAAAGTAATGAGTCCCAATATCCATGCAATCATATTCCCGCTCAAAAGAGTGCCAGCGTTCTTGAAAAGTAGCCTGAAAGAATCTTCTTTAAACCATCGATAGACTGTGCTAAGGGAAAAAGACCGAATAGTATCTAGAAGAGAACTCTGGTTCATAGTCGTCGCCTAAATTATGATGCACTAATGTAATATTTGGGCATGTAGATGGTTAGAATCCCAGTAGCCAGACCTTCTGACTTTGCAACGTTTGGATTCAGACATTATCTGGCCGGTACAACAGATGATGATGGCTTTTCTCGTAGTTTTAGTAGGTACCCATACTTTTAAGCCAAGCAACATACTGTTCGAGGCCGACTGTGATCCTGTTCTTTGCTTTCCAACCCAGCATTCCTTCAGCCTTCTGCGTATCAGCCCAGGTGTCCAGGACATCGCCCTTCTGCTCTTCGACGTAAACGAGCGTCGCGCTCTTGCCGGTGGCTTCCTCAATCGCGCTGATGAGGTGGTTCACGCTGATCCGGTTCCCTCCACCGATATTGAAGACTTCCCCGTAGATGCCACTCGTCGCAGCAAGGACGTTTGCCTCGACGGCGTCATCAATATAGGTGAAATCCCGGGTCTGCCTGCCGTTCCCGTAAATAGTGATCGCCTGTCCAAGCAGGATGGCGTTGACGAACTTGTTGATCCCCATGTCCGGCCGCTGGCGGGGGCCATACACCGTAAAATACCGGAGCGATACCGTGGGTACGCCGTAGTTCTTCCAGTAGAGATAGCAGAGGTGCTCTGCCGCAAGTTTTGAGACCCCATAGGGGGAGAGCGGCTGCACCATCTGGCCTTCACGCATCGGCAGTTCCACATTGCCATACACCGAGGAAGAGGACGAGTACACAAATTTCCGGATCTTCAAGTCTTTATAGAACTCAAGCAGCCGCTGGGTTGCCTGGATATTGTCCCGGGTATAAACATCGAAGCTCTTCCCCCACGAGGCCCGGACACCCGCCTGGGCGGCAAGGTGGAAAACGTAGTCAACTTCGGGGAAAGTCTCCATCTCGACGATGTCCTCTTCGAGAAGAGTAAATCGCGGGTGTTTCATCGCGAGGGAGAGGTTTCGTTCCTTGAGATTCCGGGAGTAATAATCCGAGAACCGGTCAATGCCGATGACATCATAACCGTCATGTAAAAGCCGATCGGTCAATGTGCTGCCGATAAACCCCGCACATCCGGTGACGAGTACCCTCATCTTTGAATCACCTTGCTTAAATATGCCACGAGATCGTCCCGTAAGTCGTCATGCTCCAATGCAAAATCAATAATCGCTTCAATATACCCCATCCGATCGCCCGTATCATACCGCCTGCCGTTGAATGTGTATCCATAGACATTCTGACGGGAATTCAGAAGGCGGATGCCGTCTGTCAACTGTATCTCTCCTCCGATACCCCTGGACGTCCGTTTCAAACAATCAAAGATCTCCGGTGTGAATACATATCGCCCGATAGCACCCATCGTCGATGGTGCTTCTTCCATCGTCGGTTTCTCCACGATGTCTTCGAGCAGGTAGAGAGACTCTTCGAGTTGTTTGCCCTTGATGATCCCATAACTGCTGACCATCTCCTTCGGGACATCCTCGACCGCGATGACGGAGCAGCGGTAGCGCTCGAAAGTGTCAATCAGTTGCTGGGTGCAGGGTCTGTCGTTCTTGATGATGTCGTCACCGAGCAGCACGGCAAACGGCTCATCGCAGATGTGCTTCTCGGCCCGCAGGACCGCGTCACCAAGTCCCAGCGGCTCTTTTTGCCGGATATAGTGAATATCCACGAGAGAGGAGATATTCTGAACGATATCGAGCAGATGTTGCTTCTTGTTTTTTGCGAGATGCATCTCAAGTTCAGGAGAATCATCAAAGTAATCCTCAATAGCCCGCTTGCTCCTGCCGGTTATAATGATGATGTCGTCAATTCCCGAGGCGAGAGCTTCGTTGACCACGTAATGAATGACCGGGATATCGATGATGGGGAGCATCTCCTTCGGCATGGATTTGGTAACCGGTAAAAACCGTGTACCAAGACCCGCTGCAGGAATTACTGCCTTAGTAACCCCCGTCACCAGCACACCCCCTCATATGTTGACCCTTCCCGGGCTCTCTCGATCCTTCTCCCATCAATGACAATTTTATTTCGATAGTCGAGACCTTCAAAGTCTTTCCATTCGGTCGCGATTATTACCGCATCCGCTTCAAGGACACTGTCCGCTGAAGAAGCATACTCGATCTGCGGGTATAACTTCCTGAAATTGCCCATGGCCATGGGATCGTAGGCTAGTACCGTCGCTCCTCTCTGGAGCAATTCTTTAACAAGAGGGCCGGCACGACTATCCCGCACATCATCCGTGTTTGGCTTAAAGGCCAGCCCTAATAGGCCAATCTTCTTCTTTTCAAGACCTGGTACATGTTTTTCAAGCAGATCGAGCAGCTTTAACGGTTGTTCGTCATTTACCCTGGAGACATCTTTAAGGATCCGGGCATCTACACCGAGTTCTTCTGCTTTCGCAATAAGCGCATGGACATCCTTTGGGAAACAAGAACCGCCAAATCCAATGCCTGACTGGAAAAACGCAGGATTGATGCGGTGGTCCATCCCGACCCCTGCAAAAACTTCGGCGGTATCAATCCCCATCTTTTTGCAGATGTTGCCTATCTCATTTGCAAAACTGATCTTTGTTGCAAGGAATGCATTGCTGACGTACTTGATCATCTCGGCGACAGGGATGGCGGTGCATAGCTTCGGGCAATCAAACGAAGAGTATAATGTGTCAAGCGCCTGGCGTGAATAATCATCGGCTACCCCGATGACGATCCGATCTGGTGAGAAGAAGTCGGACAATGCAGACCCTTCTCGGAGAAACTCCGGGTTTGATGCAAGACCGAATTCCACGTGTGCGGTCTTCCCGGACACCTTTTCAAGGATCTGCCGGACTATTCCCTCTGTCGTCCCCGGGAGGACAGTGCTCTTTATAACGACACTGTGTTTTTCGTCCTTCTGCTTCAGTACATGACCGATATCCCGGCAAGCAGACTGTATATAGGCCAGATCGATTGACCCATCGTTGTTTGAGGGCGTTCCGACACAGACGAAGGTGATCTCAGTTTCCTGTATTGCTTGATGAGTATCTGTAGTAGCCGAAATTTGTGTTCGGTTTTTTGCAAGCAATTCGTTCAGCCCAGGCTCAAAGATAGGGGAGACTCCCGAACCGATCGCTTCGACTTTCGCTGGATCTACATCGACAAAGAAGACCTCGTGTCCGAGTTCAGCAAAGCACGCCCCTGTAACAGCCCCGACATAACCACACCCTAATATTGAAATTCTCAAGAATTATCACCCATGAATTGTACTTTCCGAAGTTGACTCGATCACTTCTAATGGATTGCTTGCAGATAACCTGTTTTATCTCAGAGCAAATATGATTCTTCTGTTACCTTTACAGTTCGCCTCTGAGCCTTTAATCTGAAACGATTTAACTTTGGGCCGCGAAATTCTTGGACTCTCTAGGGGATAACGAATATCTACAGCGTGCAATACACGCACCCCGCCCTTACCCCATCATTCCTTCGGAGCATCCCCGTTACGTCCACGATGATCGGCTTGCCGTTGCAGATCGAAACCACCTTCTCCAGCGTCAGGGATGCAAACACCCCATGTGGAGAATTCACGATGATACAGTCCACCGGCCCCTCAAGCCCCTGCAACGACGCGACCGGCTTCGCCCCAAACCGCTCGATCTCGGCGGGCCCGAGGAGCGGGTCATACCCATACACATCCACATCGAACTCCTTGAGTTCGTGGACCATCTCCCCGGCCGGGCTCTCCCGGGTGTCCGGGACGTTCTCCTTGTAGGTCAGGCCCAGGATGAGGACTTTTGAGTCCCGGATCACCTTGCCGGCCCGGTTCAGCTCCTTGATCGCGATATCGGCGACGTGCTTGGGCATGCTATCATTAATCGCGCGGCCGGCCAGGATCACCTGCGGGTGGTAGCCGAGCTCCTCGGCCTTGTAGACCAGGTAGTAGGGGTCGACCGGGATGCAGTGGCCGCCGACGAGGCCGGGGCGGTAGTTGTGGAAGTTCCACTTGGTCCCGGCGGCTTCGAGCACCGCCCTGGTGTCAAGCCCCATCTTCCGGAAGATGATCGAGAGCTCGTTCACGAGAGCGATGTTGATGTCCCGCTGGACGTTCTCGATCACCTTCGCCGCCTCGGCGGTCCGGATGTCCCGGGCGACATAGACGTTGGTCACGAGGCCGTAGAGAGCGGCGAGGCGCTCAGCGGTCGCGGCGTCCATGCCGGCGACGATCTTCGTGATCTTATCCAGGGTGTGGTCGACGTCGCCCGGGTTGATCCGCTCGGGGGAGTAGCCGACGAAGAAGTCCTTCCCGCAGGTCCTGCCGGAGGTCTCCTCAAGGGTCGGTACCATGATCTCCTCGGTGAGACCGGGGTAGACGGTCGACTCGAGGACGACGATCGCGCCGTCTTTGAGGTTCTGGCCGACGGTCCCGGCAGCAGAGACCACGTAGGAGATATCGGGGTCCTTGGCCTTCGTCACCGGGGTGGGAACGGCAATGATCACGACGTCGGCCTCGCGGATCAGGGCGGGGTCCGTGGTGGCGATGACTTTGTTGCCCGGCTCGGCGTTGATCCGGTCGATCTTCTTTGCATCAAGGTCGTAGCCGATTGTCCTGAGGTGCTGAGAGAATGCATCGGCAAGGGGATAGCCAACGTATCCGAGGCCGACGACGCAGACGATTGTATCGTTGAGTGATCCCTGAACCATAGTGAGAGTCTCCCCGAGGTTAACTGGTGTAGAATATACCATGTGGATGTACTTGAACACTACGATTCTTCACGATGACATGAAAAAGGGTTCAAGTGAAAATAGTACCGAAGGGAATCTCACCCTGAGAAAATGGGTTGTCTCCAGGAGATTTCAAGAGATAAATTGTATAACGCGGTGATGGACCTGCCGGACGCGCGTGGGTGTGCAGAAGACGTCCCGGCCATCCTGCGAGTGTCACCCCAAAAACGGGGGAGGTGACCCCGGCCCCCTTTACGCCCCCTCCCGGAACCACGCCACCGCGTGCCGGAGCCCCTCCTCGACCGGGTACCGGGGATCATACCCGAAGGCCTCCCGCGCGCGCGTGATGTCGGCGAGCGAGTCCCTGATGTCGCCCGCGCGCGGCGCCTCGTAGACGGGGTCGCACCGGGTGCCGATGATCTCCATAAGGGTGGATGCAAGCTGGTTGAGGCTGATCCGGCGGCCGCAGGCGATGTTGAAGGCCCCCCGGGCATCGCTCTCCATCGCCTTGATGTTCGCCTGCACCACGTCGGCGACGAAGGTGAAGTCGCGGGTCTGCTCCCCGTCGCCGTAGATGATCGGGGGCTTCCCGGCAAGCAGCCGGGTGACGAACTTCGGGATCACCGCGGCATACTCGGACTTGGGGTCCTGCCGGGGGCCGTAGACGTTGAAGTAGCGCAAGAATACTGTCCGGATGCCGTAGAGATCCGAAAAAACCTTCCCGTAGCACTCGTCCGCAAACTTCGTGACCGCGTAGGGGGAGAGCGGGTTTGGGACCATACCCTCATGCTTGGGGAGGACCGGGGTGTCGCCGTAGACCGAGGAGGATGAGGCGGCAACCACGGCGGGCACCCCGCAGTCCTTCGCCGCCACCAGCACGCTCACGGTGCCGGTCACGTTCGCCTCGTTCGAGGCGAGCGGGTTCTTCACCGACCGCGGCACCGAGGGGATCGCCGCCTGGTGGAAGATGCCGTCCGCGCCCGGGAAGACCTCCATCAGGAGGTCGAGGTCGGTGATGCTCCCCTCGATGAAGGTCACCCGGGGGTGGCTGAGGAGGTGCTCGATGTTTTCCCGCCGGCCGGTGGCGAGGTTATCGATGATGACGACGTCGTGGTGCTGTGCTAAGGTGTCTGCAAGGTTTGAGCCGATGAAGCCGGCCCCGCCGGTGACGATGTAGCGCATGAAGAGGTTATGACGGGGACCGGTTTAGGGCTTTCTGAATTGAACTGGGGCATCTGGTCTGATTCGGTTCGAATTTCTGAGGAGAGATATTACAGGATTCGTAAAGTGAGGGGTAACAAGCACTGAGGATTAATTATTTACGTTGGAGGCCTACAGTGGTAGTTGTGCATTGGTATGGATGAGTCCCCCAAACTGGATGAGGTGCAATTCAGAGAGATAAACCTGATTCAGGATGTAGTCAAGCGAATGGCTAACAATTCGTTTCTTATTAAAGGATGGGCAGTTACACTTGTCGTCATAACTATGCTGTTAAGAGGGACAAATACCCAGATACTTATTGCATTCATCCCCGTGATTGCCTTTTGGACTCTTGATGCCTATTATTTAAGGCAGGAAAGGATGTACCGTGAACTCTACAAATGGGTGATAACTAACAGGCTAAATTCCAACGAACATATGTATGATCTAAATGCACGCCGGTTCGAAAACGACGTAGACTCGATACCCGCAACGATGGTATCGATAACATTATTGTGCTTTTATGGGACAATCCTCTTAATCTTAGCCGCTTCAGTAGCGATACTATATATACTTCCCGCCCCAATAACCCAAATAGTTACAAACATTACTGGAGGGTTCTAATGGTCAGAAAGGTGTTTTTTAGTTTTCATTTTGCCAGAGACAATTGGCGGGTAAACCCGGTTCGTAATCATTGGATCACAAAACCGAGCGCTGCATCGGCTGGCTATATTGATAAAGCAGAGTTTGAAAGACTGAAAAAGAGAGGAGATACTGCCATCAAGAACTGGATCGATGAACAGCTCAAAGGTACGTCAGTTACTGCAGTGCTCATTGGTGCAGAAACATACACGCGAAAGTGGGTGGACTATGAGATAGAGCAAAGCCATCTTAAAAAGAATGGATTGCTCGGCGTGTACATTCATGGAGTGGAGAACTCTGAGGGGAAAACAGATGTTAAAGGATTAAATCCATTCGATAAGTGGCATATAACCCAGAACGGTCGGAAAATTTACTTCTCAGAGTTGTATTCAACATATGACTGGGTATCTGATAATGGGTATAACAACTTTGGAAAGTGGGTCGAAAAGGCAGCCGCCGATGCTGGAAGGTAAGATATTCTGCATACCACTTTAGCGCGATACTCTGCAGTGACCACCGGGAGCAAAGAAGCTCGCTCAGCCACCTCACTCAAAAAAGAAGGCAACCGCTCGGCCCGGGTTGGTCCCATCAGGCGCGAAAAAAACCGCTTCTCCTTCTCTGATAAGTCACATCCCGGTGCAGGCCTGAATTCGGACGTGCCATTCCGGTAATGGATGATGCCTGAGATCCGTCCAGAAACATCCTCGCCAAACCCCATCATTATTTCAGGATATGCATACGTGCGGTTGATGATGAGGATCACCGGGTAGTCAGTACCACTGGTGGCTTCCTGGATCTGCTCGGTAACTTTGCTCTTCACTACAACCTGCGCTCTTGAGGGACCGGCATACCCCTCCCTCTCAATCCCCCGGCTGGGATCAAAGAAGCCGGCATGCGGTGTATCACTATACATCGACTCAGTCTCCAGGTGCATCCGGGGCGTCGTGACCTCGATGAGGATATCCCTTCCATCCGGGCGGACCTTGAAGTCGAGATTCTTCCCGGTCTTACCCCTGGGTGCCACATCCCTGTCCGGAGAACAGCCCGCTCGCTTCAGTGCGTCGTAGACCTCGAGCTCGGAGGAGTGGTTCAGGAAGTTACTCAAGAGTTTTTCACCGAATTTGGCGTTTACATACTCGGGGTAGAGATTCAGCCAGTTCTCCACACGCTGAAGTCGGTCCCGGAACTCCTCATCCTCTCCTGAATACAAGAGGATCCCGCCAAGAGATCGTTCAGCAATCTCCTCAAATCTCTCTGGAGGTATCTTCCCATTATACTGGTCGAAAGCACCCGGTAGAGCAGAGGCTTCCGGGGAATGCTACTGCTTAACACCGGATAGCAGGCGAGGTTCTGCAGTATGATCCCTTTCTCTTTGTCGGTGGCCTCAATGGTATTACGCGTCTCCTCCTCTACCCTCCATCAAACCCCCGGGAGAGAACGACTGTTGTCATATTTACCGACATAATCATGCCTTTTTCGCCAGGATTTATATACCATTACATCCCGGAAAGGCAGGTGGAACCAATAGATTAAGAGGAATCTCCTTCTGCTTCAAGAACGCGCCGGTAGAGTGCATCCTGGATCCAGAAGCCGCCCTGCTCCCGCAGCCGGTCCATCTCCTCCGCAAGCGAGGAGATCCGCCCTTCGCGCTTTGCCTGGATCAGCAGTCCGATAATGCCGGTGACCGGAAGGCCGTAGAGCCCCGCTACGCGGCGGGCCTCGGTCTCATCAAGGAGAAGCACATCGGGCCGGACCTCAAGAGCAAGGGCGATGCTCTCTGCTTCGCCCGCGTGGAGTTCCTGCTTGAGCAGGCGCACCAGAGTCTTATCGGAGGGCTCGACCACACGCAGCCACCCCGACTCACGGGCATCCCGGATCTCGGCTGCCCCCGGGCGGCTGCCGCCCTGTTCTACGACCTCCTGCCAGACCGCAGGAGGTATGCAGATTGATGAAAAGCGGCGGAGCAGGCTGATACGCCCAACCATGGAGAGATGAATCAATGGCGAGGAGTATACTCTCCGCGAGCGGCATAGGCAATGTCCCGGTCGAGGTCCTCATCGGAGTAATGCCGAGGAATCTTCCGTGCCCCAAGGAGTTCCTCCCATTCCCACCGGTTCATCTCTGCAAGAGCCGCCGCCTTCCCGGAAGAGAGGATGCCCCGCTGGTAGAGCGCCACTGCAAGCTCTCGCTGCAGTTCGACGGCAACGGTATCGGGAGGGAGCCGAAGCGCCTGGACGATATCCTGGGGAACCCTGATGGTAATATCGGACATAGCCAGTTTCACCTGATGGAGAAGAGATAGGGGGGAGAACCGATAAACGTGGCGGTGAGTTGAGGCGCCGCAGAATTACCTTCCGGTCAGAAAGTTCTCTTGCCACGAGGGCCTTAATATCCTCATAAAAGCAGGGTTCTTCGATCTCATGCCCTGGGTACGGACGCTTCAGGAGATCACCGTCCTGCGGACCCAGAATCGCCACTACGCGATCTGCGTCGAGTGGGGCCGACCATCACCCCGAAACCGAGGGTGTCGCCGTAGACCGAGGAGGACGAAGCGGCAACCACGGCGGGCACCCCGCAGTCTTTCGCCGCCACAAGCACGCTCACGGTGCCGGTCACATTTGCCTCGTTCGAGGCGAGGGGGTCCTTCACCGACCGGGGCACCGAGGGGATCGCCGCCTGGTGGAAGATGCCGTCCGCACCGGGGAAGGTCTCCATTAAAAGATCAAGGTCGGTGATGCTCCCCTCGATGAAGGTCACCCGGGGGTGGTCGAGGAGGTGCTCGATGTTTTCCCGCCGCCCGGTGGCGAGGTTATCGATGATGACGACGTCGTGGTGCTGTGACAAGGTGTCCGCGAGATTCGAGCCGATGAAGCCGGCCCCGCCGGTGACGATGGAGCGCATGAAGAATCTATGGCGGGGACTGGTTTAGCGCTTTCTGAATCGAACCGG
>ENA-UOOI01000525-UOOI01000525.1-fermentation-metagenome-genome-assembly--contig:-NODE-525-length-48296-cov-3.715118_pt1 | contig 48296 bp, 35 predicted proteins | sample MGYA00245779_ERZ724027 | MGnify/ENA primary metagenome ERZ724027 (study PRJEB28704, sample SAMN03018318) | fermentation metagenome | biome: anthropogenic terrestrial biome; feature: soil; material...
AAATCAGGGTCAGGAAGAATTCTGGGGCTCACCGCTTACCAGATCATTATTCTGCTTGTGTTGATCGCGATGCTCTTTTTTTTCAGCGACAGCAGTGTTACCAAGAGGATCAGATATGAATCTCAGATTAAAGACCTTGAATCCCAGATTGAATATTATCGCCATCAGACGGAAACAGACAGAGAAAAACTGAATGAGCTTCAATCCAATAAAGAGGATCTCGAAAAGTTTGCGCGGGAAAATTATCTCATGAAAAAAGAGAATGAAGAGGTTTTTATCATTCAAGAAGAGAAGTGAAAAAGATATTGGGATGTAAAAATTAAAAAAAAGTAATATATTTGTAGGATCATGATCGGATTTTGTTTTGTTTTTCTTAATTAATACGTATAAAATGCATCACGTAAAAAATGTTTTATTTCGGGTTTCCGGCATTTTGATTTTGCTATCAGCGGTATTATATCTGTTTATACCTGCCGTAGCGCCCTGGATAATGGCATTTGCCGTGGGGGTCTTCTCCGTCATTACTTTTACCCATCCGTATCCGGGTAAGAGTATCCGCGGCAAGAGGCTGTTCAATTTCCAATTGTTTTCCTGCATATTGATGATTGTGGCGACCTATCTGATGTTCAGAGGGCGTACCGAATGGGTGCTGGCTATGATGGCAGGTGCGATTTTTTTGTTATATGCGGCTGTAGTAATACCGCGGGAACTGGAGAAAGAGAAAAACAGATCATAGACCTTACAGTATATGCATGTAATTCTTTTATGGATAATACAAGAAGAAACATACTCGTTATTGATGACAATCTGACTGTTTGTCTGATGCTGAAATCGTGGCTGGTAAAAAAGGGGTTCAGCGTGGAAACGGCTACCCATGTCGATGGGGCGAAGGAGAAGGTGAGGGAGCATCCGTTCGATTTAATCCTGACTGACATAAGGATGCCTGATGCCGACGGATTCAGCTTTCTGTCCTGGGTGAAAAAATATGATTCGGATATACTGGTGATCATGATGACCGGTTATGCGGATATCGAGTCGGCAGTTGAATCGATGAAATCAGGAGCGGTAGATTATATTTCCAAACCGATCGAACCGGAACAACTCTTCAAAAAAATCGATGAGGCATTCATCCTTCAAGAAAATATGCTGAAAAACAGCCGTTTTAATGATGATTTTATTAAGTTTCCCGGAAAGGAATACGAACAACTTTACAAGCAGCTCGATCATACCGCGGAAAATAATACCCATCGGTTGATCATTGGAGACAGGGGTACGGGGAAATTGTCGGTTGTAAGATATATCTACGAAAAAGGTATCCATCTGTCAAAACCGCTGGTGATTTTCGATATTGAAAAATCCGCAGATGCTGTGACCCTCCGTCGCGCGTCATCCAATGAAGCTGAGGACAGGTCGCCACTCATGCAGAAGTTCCATGAAGCAAAGGGAGGCCTTTTATATATCCGCCAATTGACCCATCTTAACATCAATCTGCAGGATGAATTGTTAAGCATCCTCACCCGGCAAAAAAGGGACGATGATTTTATACAAGTGATCATGAGTACGGATATGAGTAAAAGGGAATTGCAAGAGTATCTCATTCCCAAACTCTATTATCTGATTGAACCGGAGTGTATTACGTTGCCCACCCTGAAAGGAAAAAAGGAGGTAATTATTTTTCTTGCCGCCCATTTTCTCCAGTTTGCCAATTCCACGCTCCATAAACAGATACAGGACTTTGATCCCGCCATACAGGATCAACTGGTCGGTTATGCCTGGCCGGGAAATATTCAGGAACTGAAAAACTGCATTATAAAAGCTGCCTTGCTTACCGAGGAAGCGGCCATATCGGCCTCCATTGCGCCGGTGTTGTTTGGGTATGAATCAAAGAATGGGAGCCGCCTGCTTTCTTCGAGCCCTATACAAGGGCTTCGCAAGGAAAATTACGAGAAAGAAAAGATCATGGAGGCACTGGAACTGGCCAAAGGTAACAAAACGATGGCAGCGTCCATCCTGAATATCGACAGAAAAACACTTTATAACAAGATAAAATTGTATAACGTTCCTATCCATAACTGACAGATAATATGGATTTATCATCAAAAAACGGAAACAGAGACTCTTCAAAGGTTAAATCCACTGTGATCATCGGATATGTACTTGTGATGGCGGTGATGGCCTTCGGTCTCATTACCCTGTATAATAATCTGGTAAACTATTCCGATAAAAGGATCAGAAGTGAAGATATGTCGGAATTACTGATGGTGGGAAACACGCTTTCCATGCTTTACGAGATTGAAATCGAGCAGAATCTGTTCAGTGCGGAAAATGCGGAACAATATTTCCGTAAGTATGATTCCATTGCCCCGAAGATAAAGGTTAACCTGGATGAATTGAAACAGATGGCTGCCGATTCTTTGCGGATAGGAAAACTGGATACCATACAACTGTTGGTCGACCGGAAAAGGGAAAACCTGCAGGAAGTTGCTATATTGCTCGACTCCATCCGCCGTGCACCGAGGATCGTGGTACGGACCGAAAGCAGCTATATACCCAGGGAATTGAACAGGGAGATAGCCGACTACCTGGAAAGTAAAAATCTGAATAATCCCGCCGATAATCAGAGTGATACGAGTGTAGTTATCGGTACAAAAAGAGGTTTTTTGGATCGTGTTCGCGATGTGTTTGTAGCCCGTTCCGACTCCACGGTTGTGATAGAAAACAAGTCGATTGTCTCAGACAACGACCTCAGACTGATCGTAGACACAATTATCAACAAGGTACGCTATTCGGAAAGGCTCGACCTTGAACGGCAGAAGCAATTTCAACTCGCTTTCCTCCGACGCCAGGAGGTGATGAGCCAGACCAACCGGATGCTTACTTCACGTATCGACGAATTATTGAAAGGGATTGAGTATGAGGAATTAGAGAAGTCGGTGCGGCTCCTTAAAGAGAAAGAACGGACGCTTGCAGCTTCACAGCATACCATGTTTATTGCCTTTTGTATGGCGTTACTCATCGCGTTTGTTTTTGCCGTACTGTTTCTGGTAGATATCAACAGAAGCCAGCGCTACAGAAAACAACTGGAAGCATCGAACAAGCGTATTTCCGACTTGCTTGCCTCAAGGGAGAAACTAATGCTTACCATATCGCATGATATCAAAGCGCCCATGAGTTCAATCCTCGGATTCATTGAACTGATGAACACCCACGGGGATCAGAAAAACGAGTCCTATCTGAGCAATATGAAGAACTCAGGGGAACATATCCTGGAGCTTGCCTCAGCATTATTGGATTATCATAAACTGGAGGAGGGAAGCTGGCAGTTGAAGGAATCGGATTTCAACGTGCACAGCCTGGTAAATGAAGCTGTTTCGGGTTTTGAACCGCTGGCCACACGGAAAGGACTTGAATACAAGGTTGAAAATTATTTGCCGGAACAATTGTCTGCCTATGGCGATCCGTATATGCTACGCCAGATCATGAACAATATTATCTCCAACGCGATAAAATATACTCCTGAGGGTAATATTCTGATCAAGGCCCGGATGGAGAACGGCGATCTCCCGAAACGGCTGGTATTTTCCGTATCCGATACGGGAGCGGGAATCGATGAGTCTGATCAACAGATTATCTTTCAGGAATTCAAGCAATTGTATAATCCTGCCGGAGGGCATGTGCCCGTGGAAGGAAGCGGTCTGGGACTGGCTATCACCAAAGGGTTCGTGGAAGCCTTGAAAGGGAATATCCGTCTCAATTCCCGGAAAGGGGAGGGCTCGGAATTTATTGTAGAGATTCCGCTGAAAGATATACAGGAAGAACAGAAACAAAGCATAGACAAGCCTGAAATGGGACAGCAAGATATTGAAGGTGTCTCCGTACTGCTTGTGGACGATGATCCTGTTCAACTGACAATGACTTCGGAGATGTTTGCGAGAAAGAAAATAAAGAGCGTGGCGGAGGAAAACCCCGATAAAGTGTTGCCGCTTCTTCAATCGTTATCATTCGATATTCTGTTCATGGATATTCAGATGCCCGGTACCGATGGACTAATGCTGGTTGAAAAGATCCGGCATTGGGAGAGCGGACAGATAAAAAATATGCCTATCATAGGGTTATCGGCCCGATCGGATGTATCTAAGGAAAAAATGAAAGCCTCCGGATTCACCGATTTTCTCACCAAGCCGTTTACTTCCGACAGGTTATATCATATGATCCATAGATATGTGGGGAATGAAAATCCTGCGGAAGATACTTTCATGACGGATGAAAAACAGTCTTTTGACGAAAAGGGAGCCAGGGCGTTAATAGAGTTTGTAAGTGACGACAAACAAACCTCTGGAGCTATATTGCAATCGTTTATCGATGAAACGGGAGAGAGCAGGACTCAACTGGAAGAGGCTTTTCAGGAAAAAGACGAACAAACGGCCCGGCGAATTGCCCATAAGATGTTGCCGTTGTTCCGGTTAATGAGCAGTAAGTTGCTGGTAACCCTTATGGAAAAGCTGGAAAAAGGAGATCCTTTATCGGCCGGAGAGGAATCTTTGATACTGGGTAAGATCGGAGATCATCTGGAAGAGGCGGGAATCCTCCGAAAAGAGATAGGGGAAGATTGAAATGAAACCGACTCCGGATATTGAAAAATATAAGCGCTATCTTCTGTTGGAGAAAGGATTGTCATCCAATACCATCGATGCCTATATGACCGATCTGCAGAAGTTACTTGATTTCATGCAGATCCGGCAACTCACCGTAAGTTCAGTGCAGATCACTGAACTGGAAGAGTTCCTCGCCGGGTTGCACGATAAGGATATCTCGCCGCGTTCCATCGCCCGTATCATTTCAGGCCTGAAATCATTTTTCCGTTTCCTCCTGCTGGACAGGCAGCGTGATGACGATCCCAGCGAATTGCTGGAGGCTCCCAAGACCGGGCTGCAACTTCCGGTTGTTTTGTCGGTGGAGGAGATCGATTCGTTGCTGGCTGTCATTGATGTCTCAACGGCCGAAGGCACGCGCAATTATGCCATCATTGAAATGCTGTACAGTTGCGGCCTTCGTATATCCGAACTGACCAACCTCCGTTTTTCCAACCTCTTCTTCGGGGAAGGGTTTATCCGTGTGGAGGGGAAGGGGAGTAAACAGCGGCTGGTTCCCATTTCCGATATAGCCATACAAAAAATCAGGGATTGGCTTTACTACCGGAATCAGATCGCTATTAAAAAAGGAAACGAAGACATTCTCTTTGTCAGCTCGCGCGGCAAAGCGATTTCCCGTGTCACCGTTTTTTATTATATCAAACGGTATGCCGAAGAAGTGGGATTACAAAAGAAGATCAGCCCGCACGTTTTCCGTCATTCGTTTGCTACCCACCTACTCGAAAGGGGAGCCAACATACGGGTGATCCAGGAGATGCTGGGACACGAGAAGATTACTACCACGGAAATCTATACGCATATCGACCGTCATTTCCTGCGGCAGGAGATCATTGAGCATCATCCGAGAAACAGATAGCAGTGGTTAGGTGGAAAGGTGATTTGAAAGGATATGGAAAGCGGGAAGTGGGACGATGTCGATAAATTTATCGGGAAAACAAGGGATGCTCCAAGATAATTTTATATATTTGCTGAAAAAATAAATATTTTAATCATATGAAGTTTGTAGTATCGAGTGCCACATTGCTGAGTCATCTGCAGGCCATTAGCAGAGTTATCAATTCCAAGAACACGTTGCCCATCCTCGATTGCTTTTTGCTCGATCTGAAGGGTAATACACTGTCGCTTACCGCGGCCGACAACGAAACCCGGCTTGAGACAACGGTGGAGGTGAATAGTGCGGAAGGTGAAGGAAGCCTGGCCATCAATGCCCGGAACCTGCTCGATCCGCTTCGTGAATTGCCTGATCAACCGCTTACGTTCGATATCAACGACGAAACGCTGGAGATATTCCTCTATTACCACAACGGTAAATACAATTTTGTCGGTTTGAAAGGAGATGAGTATCCGGAACCGAAGCCGCTCAAGGATTCATTCATGACATTAGCGGTAGAGGCCGATACACTCTTTTCCGGTATCAACCGGACAGTCTTTGCCACTGCCGATGATGAGTTGCGCCCGGTGATGAACGGTATTTACTTCGATATCACTACCGATGATCTTACTTTTGTGGCTTCCGACGGGCATAAGCTGGTACGTGTGACCACTACCGAGGCTAAAGGCGAAGGACGCTCTTCGTTTATCCTGCCCAAAAAACCGGCTAACCTGCTCAAATCACTCCTTCCGAGAGAATCCGGGACGGTAGAGATCAGGTTCGATGAGAACAACGCGTACGTCGCCATGGCGTCCTATAAGATGGTGTGCCGCTTTGTGGAGGGGCGTTATCCCAATTATAATTCGGTGATCCCGCAGAACAACCCGAACACATTTACCTTAGACCGCCTGACACTGCTGAACGCCCTCAAACGCGTGGCTGTGTTTTCCAATCCGGCAAGCAACCTGGTGAAATTCCAACTATCGGAAGACAAAATAGTGGTGACCGCCCAGGATATCGATTTCCTGACCACCGCGGAAGAGACCATCCCCTGCACCTATGAAGGGAATGTGATGAACATCGGCTTTAAAGCCTCTTTCCTGATTGATATTCTTGATAATATACCCTCTTCCGATGTGCGTATCGAACTTTCCGATCCGTCTCGTGCCGGATTGATCCTCCCTGTGGAGAAGGAAGAGAACGAAGATATGCTGACACTCCTGATGCCGATGATGTTGAATGATTAATAACAATCTGATGAAGTTAAATCTCAAAAATCCGCTGGTTTTCTTCGACCTGGAGACGACCGGGATCAACATCACGCACGACCGCATTGTAGAGATATCATTCCTGAAAATTCATCCCAACGGAAAGGAGGAGATCAAATCACGCCGTGTTAATCCTGAGATGCCCATTCCGCCCCAGGCGACAGCCATTCACGGTATCACCGATGAAGACGTGAAAAACTGCCCTCCTTTCAAACAGGTGGCCAAGTCACTTGCCGACCAGTTGGAAGGGTGTGATCTGGCCGGCTTCAATTCGAGCAGGTTCGATGTGCCGATGCTGGCGGAAGAGTTTCTTCGCGCCGGTGTGGATTTCGATATGAGCAAACGTAAATTTGTGGATGTGCAGATCATCTTCCATAAAAAAGAACAACGCACGTTGGAGGCGGCTTATGCTTTTTACTGCGATAAAAAACTGGATAACGCGCACTCCGCCGAATCCGATACCATCGCAACCTATGAGGTGCTAAAATCGCAACTCGACCGCTACCCCGATTTGGCAAACGATATAGAGGCGCTGTCGAAAGAGTATTCGAGTTTCAATAGCAATGTGGACTTTGCCGGACGATTCATCTACGACGAGAAAGGAGTGGAAGTTTTCAACTTCGGGAAACACAAGGGAAAACCGGTGGCAGAGGTGCTCAGAAATGAACCGGGCTACTATGCCTGGATGATGGATGGTGATTTCCCCCTCAATACCAAACAGGCACTCACCAAGATCAGATTGAAGGAGTTGAACGGTTAACCGTTATTCATCAAAGATGCCTCGTTTTTTCATCACGCTCGCCTATAACGGTAAAAATTATGTGGGCTGGCAGATCCAGCCTAACGGAATGAGTGTGCAGCAAGCGCTTCAGGAAGCGCTTGCTGTCATTCTGAGACAAGAGGTGGCGGTGATAGGGGCCGGCAGGACCGACGCGGGCGTACATGCACGCGAGATGGTGGCTCATTTCGACTGGGAGGGGGATGCCTTCTCTTGCGGTGATCTGGTATATAAACTCAATAATTTTCTTCCAAAAGATATTTCCCTTTCCGCTATACGCCAGGTGCGTCCGGATGTGCATGCCCGTTTCAGCGCCATATCGCGTACTTATAAATACTATGTGACGACGGTGAAAGACCCGTTTCTCCATGAACACACCTACAGGTTGTTTTTTCAGCCTGACCTGGAAGTGATGAATGCCTTGTGCGATGTGTTGAAGGAATATAATGACTTCACCAGTTTCAGTAAGCTGCATACCGACGTAAAGACCAACAACTGCCGGATTGAGTATGCCCGGTGGGAGAAAAAAGGCGATCTGTACGAGTTTACCATTCGGGCCGACCGTTTTCTCAGAAATATGGTGCGCGCTATTGTGGGAACCCTGCTCGAAGCGGGTAGGGGGCGGCTCGATGAGAGGGGATTGCGAGGTATTATTGAAGCTAAAAACAGGGGTGTGGCGGGCGACTCCGCACCCGGGCATGCCCTCTTTCTTGAAAAGGTGATCTATCCCAATGATATCTGGATGTAAAAAAGAACCGGCGGACAGGGCTCGGGATAAAAGTAAAAAAACGCAGCGGAACCGTGAAGTTCGCTGCGTTGTATTTTTTATATGTGTTTCCCCTTTACAGGGAAACTTTTGAATAGGTTTCCTCAGCAATCAATCATTCATAGAAATAAGGAACTCTTCATTGCTTGAAGTACGTCTCAGACGGTTCAGCAGGAATTCCATCGCTTCCACCGAGTTCATATCCGACAGGAAATTGCGGAGTACCCACATACGGTTGAGCGTTTCTTCCGACAGGAGCAGATCGTCACGACGGGTGCTCGATGCGATGATATCCACAGACGGGAAGATCCGTTTGTTGGAGAGCTTGCGGTCGAGCTGCAGCTCCATGTTGCCGGTGCCCTTGAATTCTTCGAAGATCACATCGTCCATCTTGGAGCCGGTTTCCGTAAGCGCTGTGGCGATAATGGTGAGCGATCCGCCGTTTTCGATATTACGGGCGGCCCCGAAGAAACGTTTCGGCTTGTGCAGTGCATTGGCGTCCACACCACCCGAGAGCACTTTTCCCGAGGCAGGCTGCACGGTATTGTAGGCACGAGCCAGACGTGTAATGGAGTCGAGCAGTATGACCACATCGTGTCCGCACTCCACCAGCCGGCGGGCTTTGTTCAGCACGATCTCGGCGATCTTCACGTGGCGGTCTGCGGGTTCATCGAAGGTAGAAGCAATCACTTCCGCGTTCACGCTTCGTTCCATGTCGGTCACCTCTTCCGGTCGTTCGTCAATCAGCAGTATGATCATATATACTTCCGGATGATTGTCGGCAATAGCGTTGGCAATATCCTTCAGCAACATCGTTTTCCCTGTTTTGGGTTGTGCCACGATCAGGCCGCGTTGTCCTCTCCCGATAGGAGAGAAGAGATCAACCACACGACAGGAGAGATTATCATTGTGTCCTTTGGTGAGGTTGAATTTCTGGTTGGGAAAGAGCGGTTTCAGATGATCGAAAGGCACCCGGTCGCGCACATCATCGGGATTACGTCCGTTGATATTGTCTACTTTTACCAGCGGAAAGAATTTTTCTCCCTCTTTGGGCGGACGGATAGGGCCTTCCACCACATCTCCCGTTTTCAGTCCGAAGAGACGGATCTGCGACTGGGATACATAGATATCGTCGGGTGACGACATATAGTTGTAATCGGAGGAGCGGAGGAAACCGTAACCATCAGGCATGATCTCCAGCACACCGGCGGCATTCAGGATCCCGTCGAAATCGTAACCGGGATCTTTTTCCTTTTGTTGTGGTTGCAGGGACTGCACTTGAGCCTGAGCCTGAGGCTGTGGTTTGTTCTGTTGCGTAAGCGGCTGTTTGGGTTGCAACGGAGAAGGTGATATAAGATCCATCATAGAGAGTCTGCTCCCGGTGACGGGTATTTCTTTCGCGGAAACGACCGTTTTTTCTTCGGGCGCTTCTTCGGCCACTACAGGAGGTAATGTGACGGGCGCGGGAGCAGTACTTTTCTCTTCATTCCGGTGTTTCGATGAGCGGAAAACCAGCTGGATCGGCTTTTCGGGAGCCTTCGGAGTAATTTCTCCTTCAGCTTTTTTCTCTGGGATGTCAGCTTTTTTCTCAATGCCTCCGCCACTCTTTTCGGGAACTGTTTTGGCGGCTGCCGGTTTTGTTTCAGGTAAAGGAGCCGGGGCCGGGACACTCTCATTTTTCGTAGCCGGGGTTTTCTCCTCTACGGCCGCGAGTTCCTTCTTCACTAATTTGGGCTTTTCAGTAACCTGGGCCGGCTGCGGTTTGCTTTGGGCCGGTTTCCGGTCTTCTTCTTTATCTGCATTCTTTTCTTTGGATTCCTCTTTCTTGGCAGCGGCCCTGTTTTTCTGGTTATTTGTTTTGTTGTCGGAACCTCTTCTCGGTGTGTAACCTTGTAGGGTTCCGCCATCCGTACTCAGTTTTTTTGTCTCGGCAATTGCCTGTTCATCAAGAATCTTATAAATGAGTTCCTCTTTCTTGTATGCATCAGGGCGTCTTATCCCCATCTCTTTGGCAAGAACCCGTAATTCCGTCGTAAGCTTTTCATTAAGCTCAATAATGTTATAAGCCATGTAAATGTATAAAATTCGTTATGGTTTTTGAATAAATATTGTTGTTGAATAATTATATGTCCGGTTTCAGTGACGAATGCATTGATTTCATTCATGATGAATAAAACGGGCTGATATAATTGAATTTGAAAATGAATTTAAAACAGTGAACGTTCGCATCTCACTAAAACCCAAATAAGTTTGTTCTTTGGGTTCGCGGTTTCTCGTCAGCTACTTTGCCGAACGCAGAACTATTTCGTTAAGCCAAATAAGCAAGAAAGCAAGTTTGATTCCATTATACCGTGGCAAGAACTCCTTCGTTAAGCGAACACAGAGACAAATGAAATAGTCGAATCAAGTCCGAAAAGTCTAATTTTAATAAACAGTAGAATATAAGTAAAATTACTGTTGAAGATCCGGGAACAAAGGTACTCTTTTTTTTGAAAACGGGAATAAGTTTGCGGTTTTTTTATGGTTTAAATGAAATAAACCTGAAAAAAGCGGCCTAACCCACTTCTTTCGGGCTCTGCCTGATAAATATTTATCAAAAGTCACCCATATCCAACTTGTTGGTATGGTTGATCCGTCTCCCGATTTCATTCTTGTAAAGCAATGATCTTCTTCTCTCCGGAGAGTTGGGTGCTGTGGATTCATTGAACAGGTTGTTCGAGATGGTAGCCCATTCCAATGCCCGGCTCATATCATCCATCATCTCATAGGCAAGTGCAATGTTACTGGCCGCTTTGGCTTTGTCGGTTTTTTTAGAGTGAGTGTTGTAAAACGCTTCCCATTTCTCAATTGCATTCTTCCATTGCGATCCTTTGGCATATGTTTCCCCTTCCCGCATCACTGAATTAGGAAGCGTATAATACCATCGGTCCTGTATTTCCCAGTGTGGGGCAAATACGTAGGTCATCTTTTCCGCAGCCCTGACTGCCAGCAGTTTTATCGCTTCTTTATGGGAGGGGATCATCATATCTGCATAAGCCCTTCCGTCGTGGATGTCGAATCCTTCCCAACGGATGCTGTCGCTATATTGTACAGCCGGGATCTTTCCCGCCATCGTAGGCAGATATACGCGGAGAATGGAATGTATTTTCCCTGTCATGTCGGCATAGGTATATCCCTGTTGCCGGAAATGATCTCTCTTTTTAGTCTCAATGATCAGTTTGTCGAGAGAGATAATGGCCTGGACCCCTGTTTCCCTTCTGATCTTGTTCATCGTTTCGGGATCGACAGGTTTTTCCCGGAAGAAATCATTGTCATCCCTCAGAGGTTCGTTGTAATAAATTACCTGCTGAAAATAGTCCTCCTCATTCAGGAACTGCGCCAGCGCTTCGGTATAGAAAATGGCGGCACTGTCGGACGAAACTTTTGCCCTTTCCGCGTGTGTATGGCCTATGGGTATGCTGTCATGGCCTATTTCATCCGGTTGCTGCACCACATTATTAACAATCGCTATAGAAAGAACATTCGAAGGCAGATTCACTTGCGCAGGCTCACGCGTTTCTACTGTCAGGTATTTAATCCCCGCACAGCTGCCCATCAGCAGAGCCATAAGAAGAGTCGTCAGGAAGGAAGTTATTTTTTTCATACGATTATTAGTTTATCGCAAAGTTATTATATTTCATTCATATTTCCGGCAAAACAAATGTTTTCTGTTATTGTCCTTCTGTTAAATCCGCTGCCGGGAAGAAATATAGACCGTTCTTATAATGATTTATTTCTACCGGTTTGGTTTAATGACTCTTTTCATTTTTTTAGAAAATTGATAATGAAGCGGCGGGCGCATAGTAAAATTTGTGTATATTTGCAGTCCGATTTCATCAGACTTTTTCTCGTCATGGCAGAACCCAAGCAAGGTAGCCTTTGCTTATTTGGCTTAACGAAATAGTCCTTAAAACATCCAATAAGAAACAAACTAATCTAATGAATATGACATTTAACATTATTGTGTTGGCTAAGCAGGTTCCCGATACACGGAATGTGGGGAAGGATGCGATGAAAGCCGACGGAACTGTGAACAGGGCGGCGTTACCCGCGATCTTCAATCCTGAAGATCTGAACGCAATGGAACAGGCGCTGGATATCAAAGACCGGTTTCCGGGTTCAACGATTACGGTGTTGACTATGGGGCCGGGACGTGCTGCAGAGATTTTACGCGAAGGATTGTTTCGGGGAACCGATGATGGGGTACTGTTGACCGACCGGGCTTTTGCCGGCGCCGATACATTGGCTACTTCATACGCTTTGTCGATGGCCATCCGCAAGATCGGGAAATTCGATATTATTATCTCGGGACGTCAGGCTATTGATGGCGACACGGCACAGGTAGGTCCCCAGGTGGCCGAAAAGCTGGGGGTTCCGCAAATCACGTATGCAGAGAACATCGAAAAGGTCGAGAACGGTAAGGTAACCGTCAAGCGTCGTCTGGAAAACGGGGTAGAGGTGGTGGAATGTCCGCTGCCTGTAGTGATTACAGTGAACGGTTCTGCCCGCACATGCCGTCCCCGCAACGCGAAACTGCTGTTGAAGTATAAACATGCCAAAACCGTTACCGAGCGTCAGGCGGAAAATATCGATTACATAGATATCTATAGCAGCCGACCCTATCTGAACCTCATTGAGTGGAGTGTGGCGGATGTAGAAGCCGACCCTGTTCAGTGCGGTCTTTCCGGTTCTCCCACTAAAGTGAAGAAAATAGAAAATGTAGTATTTCAGGCCAAAGAGAGCAGGCAGCTCACCGATGACGACGTCGATATCGATGAACTGATGAAGGAACTGATAGATAGTCATACGATTGGATAACACAACGAACTATTTCGTTAAGCAATACGAACAGAAGACAAGTTTACTTGGTTATGCCGTTGCGAGAAATAGTCTAACTTTATTGAAAAATTAAAAATGAACAACTTATTTGTATATTTGGAAATCGAGGAGGGGATAGTGGCCGATGTGAGCCTGGAACTACTGACCAAAGGACGCTCACTTGCCGGACGGCTGGGTTGTAAACTCGAAGCCGTTGCCGCCGGCGGCGCGCTCGACAGGATCGAAGAACAGGTATTCCCTTATGGTGTGGATGTGTTGCACCTCTTTAAAGATGACCGTCTGTCGCCGTACACCACACTCCCGCATACTTCTATTCTGGCGGAACTTTTCAGAAAAGAGAAGCCGCAGATCTGCCTTATGGGAGCCACCATTATCGGCCGGGACCTGGGTCCCCGTGTTTCATCCCTTCTGGGCAGTGGGCTCACAGCCGATTGTACCTCGCTCGAAATAGGCGATCATGAAGACAAGAAGGCCGGAAAGACTTATAAGGATCTGCTCTACCAGATACGTCCTGCCTTTGGCGGCAATATTGTGGCGTGGATCATTAATCCCGACCACCGCCCCCAGATGGCTACGGTGCGTGAAGGGGTAATGAAAAAAGAAATTCTCGATCCTTATTATAAAGGGGAGACCGTGGAACACAACGTGGCTGATTACGTGAAGGAGGCGGATTTTGTGGTTTCCATTATCGACCGTCATATTGAAAAATCAAAGGTAAATATTAAGAACTCGCCCATTATTGTTTCCGGAGGATACGGTGTGGGATCGAAGGAGAACTTCCAACTGCTCTACCAACTCGCCGATGTGCTGGGAGCCGAGGTAGGTGCTTCGCGTGCGGCAGTGGATGCAGGGTTTGCAGAGCATGAACGGCAGGTAGGACAAACAGGGATCACTGTTCGTCCCAAGGTTTACATAGCCTGTGGCATATCGGGACAGATACAACATATCGCCGGTATGCAGGACAGTTCTATCATCATCTCTATCAACAACGATCCCAACGCACCTATTAATCCCATCGCCGATTATGTAATCACCGGCGAAATAGAGAAGGTGATCCCTAAAATGATCAAGTATTATAAAAAAAATACGAAGTGATTGTTTGAGAAGGTGGAACTCAGAATTAAGAACTCAGAATCAGGAACTTGAGAATGACAAGTAGAGAGGTATCATCATTTCAATCCCTTATTATCTGGCAGAAAGGCCACCAATTTGTATTGGATATCTCTCGGATGACAGGAAGATTTCCTGAAGATGAACGCTTTGGTATTGTTGGATAAACTATGGAGTGCATATGGTTCTGAAATTTCCAAAGATATTCTAACTTCTTAGTTCTAATTTCTTACTTCTTGTGGAAAGAATACAAACAACTAACAATATACCTAAAACGAAATGGCAAACTTTTATACAGATACACCGCAATTCCGTCATTACCTTCAGCACCCGCTGATGAAGCGGATTGTGGAATTGAAAGAGAGAAACTACGCAGACCGTGAGACATACGACTACGCTCCGATGGATTTTGAGGATGCAATGGACAGTTACAATAAAGTGCTGGAAGTGGTGGGCGAGATCTGCGGCGATATCATTGAGCCGAATGCCGAGAAGGTAGACCAGAGCGGGCCTACCGTAAACGACGGGCGCGTTGCCTACGCAACGCCTACGCAGGAAAACCTCGACGCGCTCAACAAGGCGGAACTCATGGGTATGGGGCTTTCACGCAAATACGGAGGGCTTAATTTCCCGATGGTGCCCTATATGATGAGTGCCGATATCGTCAGCCGTGCCGATGCCAGTTTCCAGAACATCTGGATGTTGCAGGATTGCGGTGAGACCATCTATGAATTTGCCGATCAGGGACAGAGAGAGAAATATCTGCCACGCATCGTGAAGGGGGAAACCATGTCGATGGACCTCACGGAGCCCGATGCCGGCTCGGATCTGCAGGCCGTGATGCTGAAAGCCTCTTACAACGAGAAGGAAGATCAATGGTATCTCAACGGGGTGAAGCGTTTCATCACCAACGGTGATGCGGATATCCACCTGGTGCTCGCACGTTCCGAAGAAGGGACGAAAGATGCCCGCGGCCTGTCGATGTTTGTCTACGACAAGAAAAACGGCGGTGTGGACGTACGCCGTATTGAAAATAAGATGGGGATCAAAGGTGCGCCCACCTGCGAACTGGTTTTCAAAAATGCCAGGGCTGAACTGGTGGGATCGCGCCGGATGGGACTGATCAAATATGTGATGTCGCTGATGAACGGAGCCCGACTGGGGATCATGGCCCAGTCGGTCGGTATTTCGGAAGCAGCTACCCGCGAAGCCTACAACTACGCGATTGAGCGTCGCCAGTTCGGTAAAGCCATCATTGAGTTCCCGCCGGTGTATGAAATGCTGGCGAATATGCGGGCTAAAACTGATGCGTCACGTGCCTTGCTGTATGAGACCTGCCGTTTTGTGGATATGTACAAAACGCTGGAAGATATCAGCAGGGAGCGCAAACTGACCCCTGAGGAGCGGAATGAAATGAAGCACTTTTCCCGTCTGGCCGATGCCTTTACGCCACTGGGCAAGGGGATGAGTAGCGAGTACGCCAACCAGAATGCTTATGATTCCATTCAGATACATGGTGGTTCCGGGTATATGAAAGATTACAAGTGCGAGCGGCTCTATCGCGATGCACGTATCACCAATATCTATGAAGGTACTACCCAGTTACAGGTGGTGGCCGCTATCCGCCATGTCACGACCGGAACCTACCTGCAGCAGATCAAAGAGTATGGCGATATGCCGGTAGTGCCTGAACTGGAGCCGTTGAAGCGCGTTCTCTCGAATATGGCAGAGACGTATGAGAAGCTGGTAGAAGTGGTCACTTCCCCCAAAGACGAGGATTACCTCGATTTTCATGCCCGTCGGCTTGTGGAAAGCGCCGGCCACGTGATCATGGGACACCTTCTCCTTCAGGATGCCAACAAGGAACCGGAGCTGTTCCGTCGCAGCGCGGAGGTCTATATCCACTATGGACAGATAGAGGTAATGAAGAACTATAACTTTATCACCAAATCTCGCATCGAAGATTTGGGTTACTATAAACCGGTCTTCAACGACTAAGGAAAACCGGTCTTCAGATATGCATCAAGCGGGAGAATTGAAATTCTCCCGCTTTTTCTGGTTCCTCTGTATTTGCAATTAAGTTCTGTTTTTATAAATAATGGTTTGACAATCAATTATATATTGAATAATCTTTTCCTGATCGTCGTAGGCGTTGAGCGACACTGTATAGTCGTCAGTTAGCCCGGAAATAAGTTGTTCCGGCAAGGCAAGTATAATTGCATCTGATTTAATCCTTCACCGGGAGTTAAATAAGGACAACTTCGTATTTCTATTCTGAAATGATTTCAATTTGTTTTTTTATAGAAAAAATGTAACTTTGTCTTGCCCTCAAATCGTCATATGTATGCGTAGTAGTTTTACCGGTCTGTCTGCCGTGATCCTTTTCGCTGTGTTGGTTTTGTTCTCGTGTAACCGGGAGCGGAACGAATCCTCCAGCCTCCGCCTGCAACAATGGGACATACTCTGTGACAGTCTGCCCGAGGCGATCAGGGACAGCCTGAACACGATGGATCCCCGGGATCTGTCGCCGGATAGTCGTGCCTGGTACGGACTGTTGAAGACCATTACCGATGATAAAACCTACACGCTGTTTACTTCCGATTCGCTGATCAACAGTGTGGAGAACTATTATCAGCGGCATAATCAGGAGTCACGCAATCATATTCGTTCACTTATCTATCAGGGGATTGTCCGTGTGCGTATGGGCGTTACAGACAGTACCGCGTATGAACCGTTGAAAAAAGCGCTCGCTATCCTGCATACACAAAAAGATCCCAACCCCACTTTGCTCTATTTTGCCAATTATTATATAGGGCATATACACCGGAAGAGCAATAACGATGATCCTGCGTTGTACTATTTCCAACAAGCCCTGACGTGCGCAAAACATGAGAACAAGGTAACGCATCTGTTTGATATTTACCAGAGATTATTCCAACTGCGGATGTCAGAGAAAGAATACGACGATGCCCGGCTCTACATAGATACGTTGACAACGTATGCCCGAACTGCGGAAGATAAGTATTATCTGCTGGATGCGGAGGCTGTTTATCTTGATATGCACGGAGAATATCACGAAGCTTTGGAAAAAGAGAAAGAGCAGTTGGTTTTGGCAGATCAATTGAAAAAAAAACCGGATTATTTCCGGATTTATTATTCCCTTTCCGACCGGTACTATCAACTTACCCTATTAGACAGTGCCCTGTATTATGTCCGTCAGGCCATTGCCCATATCGAAGATTCTACCTACCGATTAAATTATTTACTGTATGATAATGCGGCTGATATTGCTGTTGGGATGAACGATTACCGCCTTGCCGACAATTTCCGCCGGCAAGCACTGGAGTCATATAGTATTTCGGTCGAAGAGCGGCTGGATACGCAGATCCATGAACTTGAAAAACGGTACGACCTTGCCGAAGCCGAGAATCGGGCGTTGAAAACCGGAAACCGGCTTCGGTTTATTGTGGTGTTATCCGTTTTTGGGTTACTTTTTACGGTTATCCTGATACGCTATTTTAATAAGCAACGCGCCCTTGGACGGTTGCGGCAGGCAAAACTCACAGAAGAAAAGAATCGTGCTGAGGCGGAATCCAACCTGTTCCGTGAACAATCTGAGAACCAACGGCAGTTGTTGTCGCGCTACGACTCATTCCTGAAATTCCATGCCGAACAGCAACAGCAAATCCTGAGAATAGCTGATAAAATGCGATCTAAATATCCGTTACAGGGGGATGCCTACGACAAGATGCTGGAAATGGGCCGGCAGCGGTTTAACAGGCTCGTAAAGGAACTCTTCACGGCCGAGGATATGCAGCGGATGTTCGATATCCGTGACGACCAAGGTATTTTGACCGAGAGCGACCGGCTGTTGCTCTTTATGCTTGCCAACCATGCCCATAACGAACAGATTGCCGCGTTGCTCAATACCAATGTGAACAACCTGAAATCCAAAAAGTCGTACCTGAAAAAGAAAATTGCCCAATATGCCACTTCCGACAATGGTTTCCAACGCCTGTTAACGTTATTTTGAAAAAAATCCACTCGTTATCCTCTTTTACTTTTCGGTCAGGATTGCTTATTTTAAGTTTTTCATCTGATCAGAACAGCTTTTATTAGTAAGGGTCTTTTTTTACATTGATTTTTTATAGCTGAAGGACGTACTATTATCGGTAATTTCTGTGGAATTACTGATAATATTGTAAAGTGAGGTTCTTTTATTTTTCTTTTTCAGGTTAGAATCACCTGTTTAATATTATATTCATCTGTTTTATATATAGACGTTTATATACTTTATGATAGGTCAAAATGATATGACTCTATTGACAATCTTGTTTTTATATATTTACTTTGTAGGAGAGTGAATAAATATTTTTTTACGCATTGTTAAATAAAAACATCATGAAACAAAAAACAATCTTTTTAGTTGCTCTTATGCTTCAATTCTGTTTAACCAACCTTCTTGCAACACCCCAAACAGCAGGGGATCCGAAAGAAAAAGAAAAAATTGAATTGAAAGAGAAGGAAAAAATGACTTATTCCGATACAGTTATAGAAGTAGAAGCGTATCACGATGGATCTATAATTGAACTGTTTGTGAATAACTATACCGGATATGTAACCATGCATATACCGGGTAGCAGCCTGTATATAACTATGGAGGTCAATGAGAGCGGGTATGCCACAATGGATATTTCGCAATTACCAGAGGGAGGGCATACGCTTCTCATAAGGATTGGAAGTATGATCTTTGAAGGAGAAATTGAGTTATAACAACCTTCAATAGGTTGCTTTAACCTGCAATGAAACGCTAAATGGCTATTGCCAGAAGCGATAGCCATATTCCTTTTGTTGGATTTGTTATATGACCAGTATGTCGCTACCATACATACATTCTCTGATGCAAAAAATATGCTTTATTGTCGTCCTTGTTTTTTTGCACGCCTGCCAGAAAAAAGAGCCTCCATCATTACTGAGTCAGGCCCTTGTTCTTGCGGCAGAAAACAGGTATGAACTGGAAAAGGTACTATCCTTTTATAGCCAGGATCCCGGTGACAGCTTAAAATATAGGGCGGCCTGCTTCCTGATAGAGAATATGGGACATCACTATTATTACGACGGAGAACAACTTGAACAATATCAGAATTACTATAAAGCCCTTCATAATCATAAGAATAAATCGGCAGATCCGGTAGCTATATTGGATTCTATTTCTATGCTTTATGGTCCTTTTTCACTTAAGAACCTGACTCCAAAATATGATTTAAAAGAGTTGGATTCAGCTTATATATGCAATAATATAGAATGGTCTTTTAAAGTCTGGGAAGAGCAACCCTGGGGGAAAAACATATCGTTTGAGGATTTTTGCGAATACATTTTACCCTACCGTATTGGAGATGAAAAACCGACAGCATGGAAACAAGCTTTTTATGAAAAATACAATCATTATTTAGTACCCTTATCGGATTCGACCTATTCAGGCAGGGATGATCCTGTGGTAGCAGCAAAATTATTAATGGGATCGATTGCTAATCCCGATAGTGTCTACTTTACAATGACGGCTCCGGCCGGTTATCCACACGTTGGAGCACAGACAGCACTCTATCAAAGTGGCAGTTGCAGGGATCTGACTGATTTTGCCATCTATGCCTGCCGGGCTCTGGGGATTCCCTCTCATATAGATTTTATGATTGCAAGAGGAGATAACAATGCCGATCATTTCTGGATATCCTATACGGATAAGTCGGGTGAATTACATGTACAGGATTTTCCCGGATCTTTCAGAATTGCTCGCCAGGATGGTCTAAGATTTGACCCCAAAGCAAAGGTATATCGATATACGTTCAGCGTTGATCATCACACCAGAAACGCGATAATGTCCCTTGACAGCTCTGCCCCCTCATTTTTTGAAAGGCCTTTGTTTAAGGATGTTACAATATATAGTTCCGGATATTATATCCAGGAACTAAAAATACCTTCATCGCAAATATACAGGGCAAGCACAAAAGGGAAGATCGCTTATTTATGCCTGAGCCGGCAAATGGACTGGATTCCGGTAGCATGGGCTAGCTTCGATATAAATAATTTATCCTTTAAAAATGTACAAAAAGGCAGTGTAATGCGTGTTGCAACATGGGAAAATAATCGTCTGGTATTTCAGACCGACCCTTTTTCTATGCATTATTTATCGAATGAAATAACGTTTTTTCCAAGAACAGGTAGTTTGCAGGATGTGGTGTTGTATGCAAAATTTAAGTTGGACGAAGAAAATATTTACCGTGACAGGATGCTGGGGGGAGTCATAGAAGCAAGTGACTATCCCGATTTCAGAAAGAAAGATACATTATATGTAGTGAACGAAGTCCCCAAGAGGCTGAATACCAGTGTTCCTGTAAATTCTGTAAAACCATATAAATACTTGAGATATTATGGGGCAGACGGTACTCATTGCAACTTATCTGAATTGGCATTTTATGAAAATGTAAAAGATACGGCTGCGGTTAAGGGAAAAGTTATTGGTACCCCGGGAGACTGGCAAGGCTATGGCACCCATGAATATACAAATGTATTTGACGGAAAAACCTGGACATCGTTTGACTATAAAAATGGATCAGGAGGCTGGGCCGGATTAGAACTGGAAAAACCTGTAAAAGTCGGTCGAATAGTATATACTCCCCGTAACAGGGATAATTATATCAGACCGGGCGATACCTTCGAACTTTTTTATTGCGATAGTGAATGGAAATCCTTAGGAACAATAAAGGATGAAAACGCAGATTCTCTCTTATTCAAAAATGTCCCACAAGGGGCTCTCCTTTATCTCAGGAACCATACAAGGGGAGTACAGGAACGAGCCTTTGTATATGAAGGCGGTGAGCAAAAATGGAAATAATAGCATAAACAGACAAGCTGTGACATTGAATTCAAATATTCTACTTTTTAATAATCGTGATATCCGACATGGCTAAATTGATTTTCATTTTAATCTATACACCTGTTATACTTTTCTTCTTGGGTTGTAAAGAAGAGGTTTCAGACGCAGTGTATATTAGAAATGAGATACGCCCGCCTGCCTATCCTTTGATAATGATAGATCCCAATATGAACGCATGGTCAATGGCTGATACCCTTTATAATGATCATGTAAGACATTGGTCAGGACGGAAGTTGCCGCTGGTTGGAGCATTGCGGGTCGATGGCGAAATATATCGATTTATGGGGACTTCTGCCGTTGCTATGAAACCGCTTATACCCATATCAAAGGATGGTGAGTGGGAGGGAAAATACACTTTTATCCGGCCTGAAAGCGATTGGGTGGGACAGGATTTTGATGATTCCAAATGGCAGACAGGGAAAGCTGCATTTGGAACCAGAGGAGAGTTTAATGTCCAAACAATCTGGCCAACACCTGATATTTGGATACGCAGGGAGATAACTTTAGCTGATAGCATTCCGGAACAGGATTCTCTGATATTGATATACTCTCATGATGAGACGTTCGAGTTATACATAAATGGCATCCAATTAGTAAAGACAGGCCATGAATGGCATCAGAATGTAGAAGTTGGTATCCCGGATCAAATAAGGAAGACTTTTTCGGATGGAAAAATAATGATAGCCGCACATTGTAAAAACATGGAGGGTGCCGGGCTTGTCGATTTCGGTATTTATATAAAAAAAGAGCAACTATATTTAGAAAGGGCCGCATTTCAAAAATCAGTAGATGTCCAGGCCACCCAAACTCTTTACACTTTCGAATGCGGGGATGTTGCATTAGAACTTAACTTTATCTCTCCGTTCCTTGTAACTGATCTGGAGCTGGTGTCCAGCCCTTTCAACTATATTTCATGCCAGACCGTATCATTGGATGGAGAACCCCACGATATTCAACTCTATCTCGAAGCCTCCCCCTATTGGGCCTCTAACGAAGATAAACGGATGAACAAACCCGCATATAGCGAGACGAAAAATATGTTGCTTGTTAAGACAGGTAATATAGAGCAAAAATTACTAAACCGGGATGCTGCAGGTTGGGGATATTTCTGTATAGGAGGAGAAAAACAGAATTCTACAATATCTGCAGGCTATGCCGTAGATTTGCAGGAAGAGTTCACTTTAAACGGCAGGCTCATAAATGATGGGAATATCTCAGATAATTCAACTATCGCAATATGTCAGAATTTAGGAAAAACTTCAAAAACATCAGGACATGTAATAATCGGATATGATGACATTTCTGCCATTTCATATTTTGGTGATAACCTTCGGCCTTATTGGAATCGGAATGATAATAAAACAATAGAACAAATATTTGCAGATGCCAATAGTAAGTATGATGATATTACCACCCGCTGCCGGATTTTGGATTATGAAATAATGACTAAAGCGAGAAATGCTGGAGGAAAAGAATATGCAGAATTATGCGCTCTTGCCTACCGGCAAACGATTGCGGCGAATAAGCTTGTTCAAAGGGCCGACAAAGAGTTGCTTTATTTCAACAGGGAGCTCGGAACAGTAGATGTCTTCATGGCATCGGCACCCTTATTTTTATATTTTAATCCGGAATTAGTAAAGGCGCTCATGAACCCCTTATTTGAATATAGTGAAACCGGTAAATGGCCAAAAGCGTATCCGGCTCACGACTTGGGTCTTTATCCAAGAGTGTGTCAACAGGATTTCTTCGATTTACCTGTTGAAGAAGCCGGGAACATGCTGATTCTAACCGCTGCTGTTACAGCCATTGACGGGAATGGTGCATATGCTGACAAACATTGGGAAATACTCTCCAAATGGAATGATTATTTAATTCAAAATGGAATAGATACAAAAGATCAGCCATCTACAGATGTTTTTACATCTGTGATACCCCATAATGCCAATTTATCCATAAAAGCAATTATGGGAGTGGCTTCTTATGCTTATATGGCCAAGATCCTCGATAAGAATGAAATATCTGAAAACTATTTCAACAAAGCCAGGGAGATGGCAAGTGAGTGGGAAAAACTGTCGAATGCGGGCGACCATTATCGGATAGCATTCCATCAACCGGATTCTACCTGGAGTCAGAAATATAATTTACTCTGGAACAATGTATTGAATCTCGGTATTTTCCCGGATTCGATACATAAAAAAGAAATTGATTACTATAAAACAAAACAGAATAAATACGGATTACCTTTGGATAGCCGTGATCAATTTGCCAAGTCGGATTGGATATCCTGGATAGCTGCCATGGCAGAAGATAAAGAAGGTTTTCAGGAATTTATAAGACCTTTGCATCGGTTTATGAATGAGACAACAGACCGTGTTCCTATGGCAGATCTCATAAATACAGATACTGCAACCCACCGGGGATTCAGAGCGCGTTCCGTGGTTGGCGCCTATTATATGAAACTTTTAAAAGAGAAACTCAATACGAAAAACAATGAAAATAAGGAGTAATACGATTTATAGAGCTTGTATCCTATTCTTGCTGATAACAGTTTGTATTTCCTGTAGGAAGGATACCAAAAAAGCGGAAGCCGAAAAGATAGTTACAGAATGGACGGGAAAAGAGATTATTTTTCCTGCCGATATACACTGTACGTACCTAGGCCGCGATACGGTTTGCCCTGATCTCGATACTCCGTATAAAATCCTCCTCTATACTGATTCTACCGGATGCACAGATTGCAAATTGAAACTTTATAAATGGAATGCTATAATAGAGGAAGCGGAAACAATCATGCCCGGAAAGGTCAGCTTTCACTTCTTTTTTCAGCCTAAAGATGAAAAAGAGTTGAAGTTTATGCTGAGACGGGATAATTTTAGGCAAGCCGTCTATATAGACAGTCAAGACAAGCTGTACAGAGCAAATAAATTACCCGGCAATATGAGTTACCAGTGCTTCCTCCTGAATAAAGATAATAAAGTGCTTTTGATTGGAAACCCCACTCTCAATCCTGCAATATGGGATTTGTACAAGCAAACTGTTATGGAAAAGGAGAGTATGGGGCAGGAAGGAGATATTCCCCTTTTGATAAAAGATATCTCAGTTTCCTGTGGCTGCACTGTTCCCGAATGGGATAGGAAACCGATAAAACCGGGGGAAAAGACAGAAATAAAAGTAAAAGTGACGCCTGATGGTACGGGGTATTTCAGAAAAACCGTAACAGTATTTTGTAACACAAAGAGAGGAGCAATTCCACTATCCGTAAAAAGTACGGTAAAAGGATAAACCAAAGGGAAAAGGGCGGAGGATTGTCTCCTCTTGCAAAGTCCGACAATAAGACTCCGCCCTGCCTTCCCTGCTTAACAAAAAGAAAGGAGGTAATGCAAAGGTAAGTATTAAAATTTGAAATCCGAGTGGTTTTTCACTTGTTGAGACAACGGGCTGACAGTTTAAAACCTGTTAAAACTTATGCACCGACCAGAAAATCATCATAGGGAATACCTAAATCATGGTTCTTGTGGTATTCTTTGATGATTTTTATCGATCGCCACACCGATCGTAGCACATAAAAGTCTCCGGGATTTTCCCATCCCGGGATTGTAAATTAAAAAAATATCAATTTAAAAATTTGATTCAAAATGAAAAAGAAAATTTTATGCGGAATTGCAGTGTTGGCGACAGTGGCCATTGCAGCATTTAACATGAATTTGAATGTGAATAATGGAGAAGTTTCCTCTTTATCTTTGGCTAATGTGGTAGCATTAGCAGGAGAAAATGATGGAACTAACAAATGTATCCAAAATCACACAAGTGTGTATAGTAAGGAAATGTGCAGTACTTATCCTGTGAAGTATAGAATTCAATCGGGATTGAATTATACTTTTAAAAAAGATCCTAATGGATTTCTAACTCAAGGGAAAAAAGGCTTTGAAGGAACAATTACCAATGAATGTGCAGTTTGGCCATCACCCACGACGACCAATGTAACAGCCCCAACGGTAAATTGTTAGCATAATATTTTTTGGTTTATGGTGGTTTTTCATAATCACCATAAACTAATTTCTAACTCTATAACTCAGGCACAAATGAAAAATATTTGGAATCTTTTGTTTCTTTCAATTCTTGTTTCATGTACGGCTTCTTCAAGAAGATGGGATACTTCCCCTATTGCAAGAAACGAAGAATTATATGTAGTTAATATAGATAACGCACCAAGAGAAGATTTTATTAATTTATCCAGTTTCTTATTGTTGTAATGGATAGCGAAATAACTGAGACTGTCTTAGTTTTTGACAAAGAGGGTCGTTTCCTGCATCGAATTGGGCAAATCGGACAAGGGCCAGGTGAATATATAGATATCACAGACTCAAGTATAGATTTTGAAAAAAAAGAAATCTATTTAATTGATTTTCCAACGAATATGGTACATAAATATGACATCATTTCCGGGAAGTTTATTAACTCGATATATATAGATCGCGATGATTTCAAGAGTTATTTTATGCAATATGTCAATGGTAAAATATATACTAGTACGATACCATACTTTGGAACTGATGATTCTTTCTTGTTACAGGAATTTAATGCAAGTACAGGAAACCCAAAATCTTCCTATTTGAATGCTTCAGCATACAATAAGGGATGGAATGACTTTTATTCTCGTTCTGATGGATTCTTCTATCCAAATGAAGATGGAAGTATTAAATATATCCAGATGTTTATGGATACTGTCATCTCTATAAGAAATGATGAAATTATGCCTTATTTGGCGATTAAATCCAAAAATTGGATTACGGAAAAGGATATCCAGGATTTAATTGAATACAAAATAGCAAATGAGGGGACTTTGTCTCACGAAATACTATTTGGACGAAATATTTCATATAATATTAATCATTACTTTGATTTAGATAATATAGTTTATTTCCAATATCTAAATAGTGGAAATATGGAATTTGTTATTTATAATAAAGAGAACAATACAACGAGAAGAGCAGATTTTCTTAAAGATGATATTGTGTATAATGGAGACTGGTTTTTATTACCATCATTTGCATATGCAGATAGTAAGGGAGTATACAGTTATCTCAAGACAGAACAAATCCCCCGATTTTTGGAAATTGCATATTCAGATGGTTTAAATGCTGATTTAGATAAACGGGATCTCTTAAAGGGATTGCCAGAAGATTCAAACCCGGTAATATTCTATTATTCAAATAGATAAAATATTATTTATTTAAGAAATACAATACTTAATATGAGACTTAGGTTGTAATAGATATTGGAGGGATATTGGTATTTTTGGCGATAAAGGTCAAAAAACCGAATGAATATGTTCAGTTAACAGATATTTTAATCAGTTCTACAGATATATCATTGAATTTAATAAGTAGAATGAATAAAAAGATCTTGAAATAGAGTGTTATGGAAAAATATTACTATATAATCCTATTGATTGTCATGCATATTTCATGTGACAAAGGGGATGTACGTCGAGAGGTAACGGCAGATACCTTTATTTTCATTGATCGGGAGGAAATTAACATAGAAGTGATGGAGAAAGCTTCGACATATATAGAAGCCGTTCAATATATTCCTTTAGAAACTAATAATCAAAATATAATCGGAAATGTTACAAAAATCATATTATCTTCTAATTATATCCATATTTACGATAGTCAAACTAATAATGTCTATCAGTTTGATTATAAAGGAAAATTTGTAAGAAAAATAGGAACAACGGGAAATGGACCGAATGAATATGTAAGAATATCTACTTTTTCCGTTAATCCAAAAACAGGGAATATAGCAATTTATTGTGAAATTAAGCAATCAATAATTGAATTCACTTCGGAAGGATTACCAATTTCGGATAGAAAATTGGGATTTGTTTGTTCTGATTTTATATATTATGAGGACGGATATATGTTTTACGGGGGAAGATTCCCAAATCAAAACATATTTAAAGATATTTTTCCGGAACAATATCGATTGGTAAATATAGGTGCAGATAATGAAATAGTGGAAAAATATTTACCTACAACATATAATGAAGAATTATTAAGAACAGCTATTACCTCTGAGAGAAATTGTTTATATTACACACATGACAATGAGCTTAGGTTATTGGAAAAGTCAAATGGACTTGTATATGATGTGAATAATAATATGAAGTCAATTTACGTTGTTGATTTCTATAAATATACAATACCTGTTAGTTTTTTTTATGATTCAGATATTGGAGAGAAAGATATCCAATGCATTGAAAAAAGTGATTGCTGTTATTTATCATCATTTTTTGAGACGGATAACTATATTTATTTATCATATGTTGTAAACGGTTATAATAAAATGATTAGCCAATGCATGTATCTTAAAGGAAATGCAAAATCTGTCAACATTGGACCGATATGGGTTAATGACATTGATAACATAGCCATGCCGACAATCATTACATCTTTTAATAATTCTCTAGTCGGGTATTACGAAGCATATGAATTAAAAACGATGATTGATTCGAACACAAAAGAGTTAATATCAAAGATAACAGAATTGGGTGAAATAGTAAAAGAATCAGATAACCCGATAATCAGTATCATAAAATTAAGAGATATAAGTTGACTCTGTCATTATTCGTTTAGCGTTGATTTGTAGATTATTTCTTATTATGAAAACAATAATTTTAATACTCCTTGTATCAGCCATCAGTTGCATGAACGTTCATTCGCAAACCGTCATACATTCGTCTAAGTCAGATGAACGTATTATTTCTTCCGAAAAGATTGAATACCTAAATATGGAAGTAGGATGGGCGCAAGAAAAGAAAGTGTGGTATTATTATGGGAACCGGATAATGGTTACGCCTGTATCCTACAAATTGATAGAAACAACAGACAGCACTTATATGTCGAATGGGAAAGAAATTAAGATCCGGATAGAAATCAGAGAGGAATCATCCGGCAGTTATCAAACTTCTGAAGATGGGTGGAAGTGGAATAATGGAATTTGGATCTTTAGCGGGGATACCGTCCGTTCATATCCTCCGTCTTTTACAAAAAAAGGCCATGTAAGGAAAATGAGAATCGATAATGATGGCCGGAAAACGATTCAAACGGCTGAAATAGAGGAATTTTATCGAATTGATAGTGAGAAATGGACTTGGAGTTCAGATAGGAGAATTTGGCTTTATGACAATATTGACGTTCATAAATTGCCTAAATATAAAATCATAAAGTCAAGGATAGTTACTCATACCAATTAATACGGATCAATTACATCAAAAATTTAAGAAAATTGAAAGTCAAAAAAACGACAAGATCAATTATCCAGTGGATCTTTATCATTTTGGGTGCCATTGTTCTCGCTGTCTCCCTGCGTGTCTTTATCTTCGACACCTACACGATACCCACCCCATCGATGGAACCGGCCATCATGTCGGGCGACCATGTGGTGGTGAATAAACTCGTGCCGGGCCCCCGCATTATCAGGAACTTCTTTTCCTTGGGGAAAGGAGTAAAACCGGTCTTTACGAGATTAACCGGCTGGAAGGTTGAACGTAACGATGTGCTTATCTTCAATTTCCCATATTCAGACCGGGGGCGGATGGATTTGGATATGAACCTTTTCTACGCTAAACGGTGCGTTGCGGTTCCGGGTGACACCTTTTATATCGAAAACGGGTTCTATAAAGTAAAGCATGTTTCAGACACATTGGGATACCATGAAAATCAACGTATCCTGTCTGAAAGGCCGGACCATGAATTTGCCCCCGAGATATTCCATTGTTTCCCTTACGACTCTCATCATACATGGAGTATCAAGAATTTCGGACCGGTTTATATTCCGGAAAAAGGATCCACAATGCCGATCGACACCCTGAATGCAATAATATACCGGAACCTGATCACATATGAAACCAGGAAACCGGTATCGGTAAAAAATGGGACAGTGGTATTAGGAGATAGTGTTATCAGTGAATATACTTTCAACAGGAACTATTATTTTATGGCTGGCGATTATGTTTTCGATTCCCAGGACTCCCGCTATTGGGGGTTATTGCCGGAAGATCATATCACAGGAAAGGTCTCTTTTGTATGGAACACCAAGGATATGCGTACCGGTAAGATCAGATGGAACAGATTTTTGAAAAAAGTAAAATAGAAGAAAGGTGCTGAAAAAGATCGTACATAATTCAATCAACTCCCTATTACTGGTGCCATTTATAATGGTGTTGAGCACTGTTTTTATCGTCAGTAAGGATTTGGCAAACGGAATAGTGGCGGGAAAATATTTCTGGTTTTATCTTTCCATGATGCTGATTTCCGTAAATATTATGGTTTCTTTCTGTATGAACCGCAAAAAAGTTGTTTTTTCCATATTGGATATACTCATCGGCATATTCTGTGTTTCCGGAGTAGTAATAACATACATCCATAACGAAAGTATATCTAACAAATCGGTAATATTGTTACTGGTCTTACTCTTGTATTTTTATTTTAAAGTCTTCATCGTCCAATATAGATGGAACGCGTTTATCCTTATCATTGTCTTTGTTTCCACGGGATTTGTTGAGGCAATATGGGGCTTAAAACAACTGTATGGTTTCTCTTCTTCACAACATAGCCTCTTTAAAACGACAGGTTCATTTTTCAATCCGGGCCCTTACGCCGGGTACCTGGCAATGATCATGCCGCTCGCATTTTACTATATCCTCAACGATTACCGCATATTTAAGAATAAATTCCAATATACCCATATTCCATTCTATTGCAGAGGGGGGATATCTCTCCTGTCATTTTGCAGTATTTTGCTGGTACTCCCGGCAACAATGAGCCGGGCTTCATGGATTGCTGCGGTTACAGGTTGCCTTATAGCAGGCATATTATACCTGATGAAAAATCGAAAACTAAAAATATACATCAAACGTTTTCGCAACCACATACTATTTATTTTGTTGGGAATAGTAGCCCTTTCAATGGTCGGATTGGCAGGTATTTATTATTTAAAAAAGGATTCGGCGGATGGAAGGGCCTTTATCTGGAAAACGTCCATACAGGTTATCAAAGAACACCCTTTGGGAGTCGGTTTAGGTAATTTTCCCGGGGTTTATGGTGAAAAACAGGCTGAATATTTTGGCACACAACAAGGCTCGGAACAGGAGCAACTTGTAGCCGGGAACCCTGAATACGCATTCAATGAATATGTGCAGGTATGCGTTGAGTCCGGAATAATTCCATTCTTCCTATTCATTTCTATAATTATATGTATTGTTTATACTGCCGTCAGGAAAAAAAGATACGCGCCCCTTGGTGCCTTTTCCTCCATATTGGTCTTTGCTGCTATGTCATACCCGTTCAGTATCCTTCCATTCCTGATCTCATTTGTTTTTTTAATCGCTTTATGCCTGCCGGACAATCTGGCAAAGAACTACGCTTATTCACCAAAACTTTCAGTGACAATCATCTTTATTGTAGCTTTATTTTTTATCACAACGTTCTCTATCTATAACAGGTATCCGTCATATGATGCATATAAGCGGTGGAATAAATCGAAAACTTTATATGGCGTAGGTCTATACAAGGATGTGAATAAAGAATATGCCAAAATATATCCTTATCTTGATCATGAAGTAGAATTTTTATTTGAATACGCTCAAAGCCTTTCCAGATCAGAGTACTATGAGGAAAGCAACCGGATTTTAGAGAAAGCCATAAGAATCAGTTGCGACCCGATGCTATACAATATCACGGGAAAAAACCACCAGGCAGTTGGTAATTATGCTTTGGCAGAACAATATTTTAATAAAGCGGCTATGATCGTGCCCAGCCGGCTATACCCTTATTACCTGCTGGCGAAACTCTACGATGAGATGGGAGACAAGGAAAAAGTGTGTCAAATGGCCGGATTTATCCGGTCAAAAGAAGCCAAAGTACATTCTACGGCGGTTGATGAAATGAGGGAAGAAATGAGATCTCTATGTGAAAAATATAAAACGAAATAATTATGTCAAAGAAAATTCTTATGGGTATCGTCCTTACATCTGTATTGTATTCATGCTCATCCAACAAGGAAAATGAAGAGAACGAAAAGGAAGTGATAACAGAGATACCACAAGATAAACCGGTGGAGGTGAAAGCTAAACTGTTGGAATACCGGGATTTCAACTATGAATTGATCTCCAATGGGACAATAGCTGCCTTGCATAAAGCGGATTTACGCTTTCAGTCGCAGGAACACATTGTGAAGATATATGTGAAGAACGGCGAAAGAGTGGCCAAGGGCCAAAAATTGGCGGAACTCGATAAGTTCAAACTGCAGAACAGTATGGAACAGGCAGAAGAATCATTCGAGCGGGCCAAACTCGATTTGCAGGATGTGCTTATAGGCCAGGGATATTCTCTTGTCGATTCCACACAGATCCCCCCTGAAATAATGAAAATCGCCAAAATCAGGAGTAATCACGAGCAAAGCCGCAATAATTATATAATGGCTAAATACAATCTGGATATGACCACATTATACGCCCCGTTTAACGGGGTCATAGCGAACCTTACCGTCAAGGAATACAACCAGCCCGGAGGGGATCCCTTCTGTACGATTGTCGATAACCAGAATCCCGAAGTGGTCTTTCATATCCTTGAAAATGAATTGGCTCTTATTAATCTGAATGATAAGGTAATAGTATCTCCTTTCTCTCAAAATACGTATTCCGTAGAGGGAAGGGTATCCGAAATGAACCCCATCATTGACAAAAACGGGATGGTAAGAGTGAAAGCTGTGGTAAGCAACCGGGACAATAAATTTTATGAAGGCATGAATGTAAAAGTGCGTGTACAGCGTTTGTTGGACAAACAGCTTGTAATCCCCAAGTCCGCTGTGGTATTAAGGACTAATAAAAAAGTGGTATTTACATTGAAAGGCAGTAAGGCCATGTGGAATTATGTGGAAACAGCGCAGGAGAACTCCGACAGCTATGTACTTGTCCCGGATAAAATAAATGCCGGAGATAGTGTGATATATGACGGGAATATGAACCTGATGGATCAGGTACAGGTAATCGTTAAACGGTAAATTATGAAAATCTGAGTTGTGAATTAAAATTATAAAATAATTGCATGATCAAATATCTTATTCATCGCCCCATATCCGTATTGATGGTTTTCTCGGCACTTTTTATACTGGGTATTATTGTCTACATGAACATCCCGGTATCCCTGCTGCCCAATATAGCCATACCCGAAATGACCGTGCAGATATCCGGGCAGAATACTTCTGCCCGTGAGTTGGAAAACACGGTGGTCAGCCACGTCCGCCAGCAGTTGATGCAAGTGGGCAAACTGCGGGATATCCGCAGCGAAACCCGTGATGGCCACGCGGTCATTCGACTGAGTTTCGAATATGGGACCAATACCGACCTGGCCTTTATCGAAGTGAACGAGAAGATCGATGCCGCGATGAACTACCTGCCCCGTGAAATGACCCGTCCGCGGGTGATCAAAGCCAGCGCTACCGATATCCCGGTATTCAGCCTGGACCTCACCCTCCGTTCCGACAGTAGCTTCGAACAAACCGATGTCGCAAAATTCATTGAACTGGGTGAGTTTGCAGAAAGTGTCATCCGGCGGCGCTTCGAACAACTGCCCCAAGTGGCGATGATAGATATGTCGGGGATGATGAAAAAACAAATCATGATTTCTCCCGATAAGAGAGTGCTTGATATCAGCGGTATTACATTGTCTGATATCGAGAGGGCATTGAATAATAATAATGTGGATCCGGGGAGCATGGTTGTCCGTGACGGATATTATGAATATGTGATCCGTTTTTCCTCCATACTTAGGACGCTGGAAGACATCGGGAATATTTATATCCGCAAGAATGAACGTATATACCAACTGAGAGATCTGGCCAAAGTGGAGTTTGCACCTGAAAAAGAACAGGGAATGGCGATATACAACGGTAAGCGTGCCATCGTCCTTTCGGTAATAAAACAGTCGGAAGAAAATATGAGCAGCATGCAGCGTGCCATGAATGAGGTGGTAGGGCAATTCCGGAAAGATTTTCCGGAAATAGAGTTCAATATGACGCAAAACCAGACGGAACTTCTCGACTATACGATATCCAATCTGCAACAAAACCTCATCCTCGCGTTTATCTTCGTATTCCTGGTCTCTGTGATTTTCCTGAAAGACGGGCTTTCCTCCGTTATTATCGGCCTGAGCCTGTTTGTATCGCTTGTTATCAGTCTTTTGTTTTTCTACCTGTTCAATGTTTCCCTGAATGTAGTCTCCTTAACCGGGTTGATCCTGGCTTCGGGAAACATGATAGACAACTCCATTGTCGTTACCGATAACATCGGACAATACCGGAAGCGGGGTATGGCGTTGGATCGAGCCTGTATAACGGGAACCAAAGAGGTGAGTGTCCCGATGTTGAGTGCCGCATTGACCAATATCTCTGTTTTTCTCCCCCTTATCTTTATGAGCGGGATAGCCGGTGCCATATTTTTCGACCAGGCGTTTTCCGTTACGGTCGGGCTTCTGGTTTCGTATCTTACGGGAATGACGCTTCTTCCCATACTTTACAAAATTGTATATTCAGCAAAGATTCCTTTTATCCTACATAATAAAAATACGGCAATAAAGAAAGAAGAAAAGGATTCCCTTGCCCAGAAAATGTACCATAAGGGGATTGATTGGGTATTCTCCCACAGGATGCTGACTTTGATGCTCATGCTTGTTTTGTCCCCGGTGTGTGTGGCGTTGTTCATGGTTATCAGGAAAGAAAAAATGCCGGATATCAACCAAAATGAGGTCATAGTGCATGTTGAATGGAACGAGAATATTCATATACAGGAAAATTATGGTCGTTGTATCCATTTCTTCAAAACGTTCGGATCCCAAACGGAGGAAAATTCCGGTCTGGCCGGCCTGCAACAATTTTTATTGGATCGGGACCGGGATTTATCTTCCACCGAAGCGGAGATTTATCTGAAAACCCCCACAGCAGAGGAAATAAATCAGCTGAAAGAAAGTATCCAAAACTATTTTCTGCAACGATATCCGGAGGCCTTGGTCACATTTTCGCCCGTAGGTAATATTTTTGAGAAGATATTTACCACCGGAGAAGCAGACCTGGTCGTGGAATACTATTCTACGGATAAAACCCGGAATGTGGATGCGGAGACAATTCTTTCTATTGAAGAAAAACTGGAACGTTCTACCGGAGAGGTCCCCGTGGGGAATTCGTTCCAGAACCAGGTGAATTTGCGTATAGACAGGGAAAAGCTGCTACTTTACAATGTTGATTACGATCTAGTCTACCAGACGCTAAGAACTGCGTTTAAAGAAAATCAGTTCGCGACACTACGTTCCCAGCAGCAATACCTGCCAATACTGTTAGGGGATGAAGAAAAAACGGTTACGGAGGTTATCGATAATACGCTGGTCGAGATCTCCACAAATAACGACGGCACAAAAAATAAAGTGGCCCTTTCCACTTTTGTGACAGCTACCCCTACCGAAGACCTGAAGACGATCGTGGCGGGAAAAGCGGGGGAATATATTTCCTTCCCGTACTTTGAGACAGACAATGCGGAACGGATCATGGACAAGGTAAAAACCGGGACAATAAAGGATAGGGATTGGGAGATTGATTTTTCGGGGGGATTCTTTTCCAACAGGAAGATGATCAACGAAATGATCGTGATCCTTCTTGTTTCGATCATGCTCATGTATTTCATCTTGGCCGCCCAGTTTGAGAATTTCAAACAGCCGCTTATCGTATTATTGGAAATACCGATCGATATCGCCGCCGCTTTGGGTTTACTGATCATTACGGGGCATACGCTGAATCTGATGTCTGCCATAGGTATCGTGGTCACCTGTGGTATCATCATCAATGACTCCATCCTTAAAATTGACGTGATGAATCAACTGCGAAAAGAAGGGATGCAGATTATGGAAGCGATCCATGAGGCCGGCCGCAGGCGGTTGAAAGCTATCCTGATGACCAGCATGACCTCCATTGTGTGTATGCTCCCACTTTTGTTTACCAATGACCTGGGGTCTAATCTCGAGAAGCCCTTGGCGATAGCTACCATCGGAGGAATGCTCATGGGGACTCCCGTCAGCTTGTTTGTCGTACCCTTGGTTTATTGGTGGATATACAGGAAGGAAGAAAAAAGAAAGGATAAATAAGATCTTAAATAAGCGATAAATGAAGACGAAAAGGATACTATTATTTTGTCTGAGTACAATTCTAGCCCCGGTTTGGGCTATTTCCCAGACAGTAACACTTGACCTGGACCGGAGCATCGAAATAGCTTCTGACAGTTCACTGCAGGCTTTCCGGGCAAAAAACCTGTATATGGCTAATTATTGGGAATACCGCTCCTTCAGGGCGGGCCGTCTGCCCTCATTGTCTTTAAGAACAACACCCATTCAATACCGGCGTGATTTTACACAAAGGTACGATTCGGAGAATAACATCGATGTATACAGGCGGCAACAATCGTTGCACACCTACGGGAACCTTTCCATAAGCCAGAATTTTGACCTTACGGGAGGTACATTCTTCATAGACTCGGAACTGGGGTATATGCGCAACTTCGGGGACAATACCTATTCGCAATTCAGTTCGGTCCCGGTACGTATAGGGTATTCCCAGTCCCTGTTTGGCTTTAACAGTTTTAAGTGGGAGAAAAAAATAGAACCCCTTAAATATGAAAAAGCCAAGCAGCAATTCCTGTATGCAATGCAGGAGATATCGGAATCGGCCATCTCTTACTTTTTCTCGTTGGCCATGGCGCAGGCAGAATACGACATGGCAAAAGAAAATGTGGCTTCTTCCGATACACTTTACCACATAGGTGCAAAGAGGTACAAGATAGCCTCCATATCCCAATCCGACCTGCTGACATTGAAACTCAATGTGGTAAATGCGCAGAATACCCTGCAAAACACGGAAATATCGCTAAAAAGAGCCATGTTCGGTTTTGTATCCTTTCTCAATATGGACAAAGAAACACACGTGATGCTCGAACTGCCCGGACGTCCGGAAAAAATAGAGATATCGCCGGATTTGGCCCTTCAATATGCAAGGCTGAACAATCCCGATTTTATGGGATTCGACCAGGAGAGGCTGGAAGCTGAAAGGGAAGTGGACAGGACAAAAAAAAGCTCAAATTTTGACGCCAGCTTTTCAGTGAGTGTCGGATTCAACCAGGTGGCCGGTAATTTGACGGAAGCATATAAAAATCCCCTTCAACAGGATGTAGTAAGTATCGGACTGACGGTACCTATTGTCGATTGGGGAGTACGCAAGGGCCGTGCGAACATGGCCCGTAATAACCTGAACGTGATAAAAATATCTATCCAGCAAAAAGAGATGAACCTGGAGCAGGATGTCATTATGACGGTAAATGATTTCAATGTCCAGCAAAACCTTATAAGTAGTGCCGAGGAAGCTTTGGAGTTGGCATCCATGGCCTATGATGTGACAAAAGAACGGTTTATTATCGGTAAAACCGACCTGAATAGCCTTATTCTTTCCCAGGAAAGACAGAACAGGGCGCATCAAAATTATATCTTGTCGCTCAGGAATTACTGGTTAAGTTACTATAAATTAAGGAAGTTGACGCTTTACGACTTTTTAGGACAAGAGGTCCTGAGCGAACAGTTTGACAGGATAGAAGGGGTGAAAAACTGATATTATATGCGGGATAAAGATGAATTGACATATAGGGAGAATAAGGAAAAAGAGAGGGCAACAGGAAGATTCCCTTCTTTCTCCATTATCGTTGTTTTTATTTGTTTACTTATACTGGGATTAATCCTGGTTCCACAGTTGTCTGTAAAGCTCAATCCCTCAAGGAAATATCCGGTAGTCAATATTTCGTTCAACATGTGGGGACAATCGGCAAGGGTGATAGAGATGGAAGTAACTTCCAGGCTGGAAGCAATGCTCATGCGGATAAACGGGGTTCAGGACATAAGTTCCTATTCATCCAACGGGCAGGGCAGCATAACGGTGAGGTTATCCGAACATGTTGATCCGGATATGGCCCGGTTCGAGATGTCTACGGTTATCCGCCAGGCCTGGCCTTCCCTGCCGCCAGGGGTTAGTTATCCTTCCCTTTATATGTCAGGAACAACGGAAGAAGTAAACCAGCCGTTCATCCGTTACACGATAAATGCACCTGTTTCCCCGATTTTGATACAAGAGTATGTGGATAATAATATAAAAACAAAACTCTCAGGGCTGAAGGGTGTCGATCGGGTAGATGTAAGCGGTGCCAGCCGGATGGTTTATAAGCTGAAATATGATTTTATCCAATTACAAAATTATAAAGTCTCCCTTAACGATATACGATCAGCCATTCAGGCATACCTGAATAAAGAATTCCTGGGGACAGGTAAAATAAATGATGAAGAGGGCCATGAGCAATGGATCCGCATAGCCCTTATTGCCGGAAACAGGAACCAGCCATTTAATCCCTCTGTCATTCAGGTGAAAAATAGCGATGGAACAATTATATACCTGGACCAGTTGGTAGAAACCAGCTTCGAAGAGGAGGAAGCCTCCAGTTATTTCCGGATAAACGGGTTGAATTCGATTTATTTGTCTGTAACAGCTGATGATGCGGCCAACCAGTTGAATATGAGCGGTCAGGTTCAGCGATTGATGAAAGAACTCGAAAAGTCCATGCCTTCGGATTATGAACTGCATTTGTCGTATGATGCAGGTGAATATATAAAGGCAGAAATGGATAAGATATATTTCCGTTCGGGACTTACCGTATTGATCCTTTTATGTTTTATATTACTTATCTACCGGAATTTAAAATATTCATTCCTCATCATATTTTCTCTGGTTACAAATATCTCGATAGCGGCAATTCTTTATTATCTGCTGAAAATCGAACTCCAGATGTTTTCTTTGGCGGGAGTGACAATCTCATTGACATTAATTATCGATAATGCTATCATCATGTCGGACCAGATTATCCAGAGAGGGAACAAAAAAGCTTTCCTGGCTATCCTGACAGCCACAATCACAACAATCGGATCGCTGGTCATCATATTTTTTATGGACGAGGGCATAAGGCTCAATTTACTGGATTTCGCATGGGTCATTATCATTAACCTTGTCGTATCGTTATTTATAGCGCTGTTCCTGGTGCCTGCTCTGATCGAAAAACTCAAAATAGGAAAGAAGAAAAAAAATACAGGCAAAAAAAATAAAATGCATCAACGCGACAGGCTGTCCCGTATCCTTAAGAAAATAAAGGATAAAAGGTCATTGGCCATATTCAACCGGGTGTACGAAAGGATCATTTTATTCATGTACCGTAAAAGAGTCTGGTTTATCGTGGCACTCATATTGGCTTTTGGACTGCCGGTCTTCCTTCTGCCTGATAAGATCGATAAAAAAACGGAAAGGGGTTATTTTACCATAATTGAAACAAAGGGATTGGGATTCTGGGGAAACCTGTATAATAAAACATTTGGCTCTCCATTTTATAAAGAGACAATAAAACCGGTGTCGGATGTCGCGCTCGGCGGGACGATGCGCCTGTTCGCACAAAAGGTGCGCACCGGGTCGTATGCATCCGGAGAACGCAGTGAAACATCGTTGAATGTAGCTGCTACCTTGCCCAATGGTTCAACCAGGGATCAGATGAACACACTGATCCGGAAAATGGAAAACTATATAAAACAGTATCCCGAAGTTAAGCAGTTTGAAACAACTATTGAAAGTGGGCAGAGGGCCAGTATACGCATATTATTCGTAAAAAACCATCAAAGAAGTTCGTTTCCCCATACGTTGAAATCCAGACTGGTCAGTAAAGCGCTTGAGCTGGGAGGTGGTAGTTGGGGCGTTTACGGTTTAGGAGACGGTTTTAATAATGAAATCAAGGAGCAGGCCGGTTCCAGCCGGATAAAGCTTTTAGGGTATAGTTATGACGACCTCAATACATTGGCTCTGGCTATGAAGGACTCCCTGATGCAGCATCGCAGGATAAAAGAGGTGACGATCGACTCAAAATTCAGTTGGTACAAAAGTGACTATATGGAGTATGTCTTTAACCTGGATAAGGAAAGGCTGGCCCAGGAAAATATCCTGCCGGCAGACCTATTCCATTCACTGACACCGATGTTTGAAAAAAATATACATGCAGGAGATTGGATTAACGAGAGCCGGATAGAACCTGTCCAGCTTTTTTCCGAACAAATTAGCAAACTGGATATCTGGAACATGGAAAACTATCCGGGAAGAGTGGGGGATAGGGGATATAAACTGACCGAAGTGGCAACCATAGAAAAAGCACAGGTTCCCCAGGATATTGCAAAGGAAAACCAGGAATACCGTCTTTGTCTGCAATATGAATATATTGGCAGTTACCAACAGGCCTGGAACGTGATGGAACGCACCATTCAATCCTTTAATCAGACAGCACCGTTAGGTTATAAGGCCGAAAGTGAAGCTTACAGGTACTGGTGGGATCAAGGGGGAACCAGCCAATACTGGTTATTACTCCTGGTAATAGGAATCATATTCATTACTACAAGTATTTTGTTTAACTCCCTGAAGCAACCCTTGGTCATTGTCTTTATCATCCCGGTTTCCTTTATCGGTATATTCCTGACATTCTACTTGTTCGATTTAAACTTCGATCAGGGAGGTTTTGCCGCTTTTATCCTTTTGGCGGGGATCTCGGTCAATGCAAATATTTATGTTTTGAACGAGTACAATAACATCAGAAGAGCCAATATTCGGATAACGCCAATAAAAGCTTATTTAAAAGCATGGAATGTGAAGATCAGGCCAATTTTCCTGACTATTGTATCCACTGTGCTGGGTTTTATTCCCTTCATGGCAGGTGAACATAAAGAGGCTTTCTGGTTCCCCTTGGCAGCAGGAACAATAGGGGGGCTTATATTATCCTTTTTTGCATTATTTCTGTTTCTTCCACTGTTTATGGGGGTGGGAAGGTGCCGGTTAACTTAATTAAAGGATATCCAAATACAGTTTTGTACTTCTTTTTTCAGGTCAGAATCATTTGCTTGATACGTCATTATTTGTTTTAATTATAGCTGTTTGACCATTTTGTGGTAGGTCAAAATCACATAACCCTATTGCCAGTCTTATTTTTAAAAAGTTTTCTACATGAAGATAAACCATATATTTCTTGTTTTAGTAATCATTCTAATGGCTTTTACTTTAGCATGTAATGGAAATCGAAATAACATTGAAAGCGGGAAAGCCTCTAATGATTCTTTGGAATTTACTTATTTAAGGATAAATCCCAAGAAATTTAAAGATAATAGTGAATGGAGAGGTAACCGGAAAATATAAATTTAAGTTCACGACCAATAAAGAGACATTTAATTATAATAACAGTGAGGCCGTGAATAACGCTATTTACGAGAAAATAAAAAATGGCGATTATGTCAAATTGGGTTCATGCCTTGAATCAGATCACTATATATTTTTCAGCTACGGAATGGACGATTTTGTAATGGAATCATACATCACTAAAAAGATTTCGAGGTCAATAATGTAGGCCTGTTCTATTTTGATGATTTCAATGGTATTTCTTTTGGAGCGAGCATGATAAGTATTGAACGTAACAAATTAATAGCAACTATAGAACCGGCTGATTTACTTGCTCTAACGCAAAAAACAATAATGTATCGGAGAATCTCAGAGTTATAAAGAATAAAATAGACATGTCGGATAACCCGGTAATTATAATAATGGACTTAAAATGAAAACAAGCGGTGAGGCTCTGCTGGCAGAAGAATATGATAATTCACTGAAACCAATGGAGTAAGGAAAACTGACTTTTGGGGTCACTCCGGTTTTAGTATTAAATCCCTTTGTTTAAATATGTGTGAATAATCTGTATCTAACGTTAATAACTGGGTTTTTATGCAACATTTTTCTTAAAATTTCATCTATGGAAATAGAGGTGAAAACTTTCAATAACTGTATAAATACTTCAATGAAAAATTTAAGTCATTTATTATTAGGGTTATTCCTTATCCTTTTTCTTTTTTCCTGTGAAAAAGAGCCCATCGATTCCTCTTTTTATATAGAAGGAATGACTGCGGAGAATTATCCCCGTGTCGACGGTTCCACTTCCACGGCGCCCTTACAAACGCTTATTGCTTGTAAACTATTGAATTGCCGTTATGAATGGCGGCAACTGTTACATGCCTATTTCACATGGGAAATTGCGCCGAATTATGACGATGTGCCTCGCAGTTTTTTCGAAGAACGGATAAAAACATCGCAAACGCACCATTCTTTTATCAACTTAATCGATAAAAAGGCCGATTTTATTTTGACGCATCGTACCGTGTCGGACGATGAGAAAAATTATGCCGGGCAAGCCGACGTATCGTTAACAGAGACTCCGGTCGCACACGATGCTTTTATTTTTATCGTTAACGAGGAAAATCCTGTTAAATCGCTTACCCATAAGCAAATTCAGGATATTTATATGGGAAAGATAACCAATTGGAAAGAAGTCGGCGGAAACGATATGCCGATAAAGCCTTATGTACGGAATCAAAACTCCGGCAGTCAGGAACTGATGGAGACCATTGTGATGAAAGGGTTACAAATGCCGGAATGGAGCGAAGAAGCGGAACTTTCGAGCATGATGCTCGCTTTTACGCAGGTTCGCAGCGAAGAAAATGCTATCTGCTACACCGTATATTATTATAAAGAACAAATTGTGAGAGATGCCGAGCGTGTAAAAACATTGTCCGTCAATGGAATTTATCCCGATAAGAGCACCCTGTCAAGTCAAACTTATCCTTATATGGCGGATGTGTACGCCGTAATTCGTTCGGATCTGGGCAGGTTGTCCAATGCGTACAAACTTTATGAGTTGCTTCAAACAAAAGCGGGAAAGAGTGTAATTGCACAAAGCGGATATATTCCGAATTAATAAGAACGGAGTAATCTATCCCGTGCGCTTTATGATAAAAAACAGACAATAATAATTTAAAATCCCGGTTTATGAAAACAAACACTTATTTTTTTGCGCTTTTTGTATTGGCTTTTTTTATTTCGTGCCAATCGGGGCACGAAGATGACATTAATTTAGGGGATTGGAACAAGGGTGAAATGCCGGATATGTATAACGAGAAGTACAAGGACTATGATGAAAATCCGTTTTTGAAAGTAAGCGAATTCCCAAAATCCACGTTTTCCATTGACGCCGACGGCGCCTCTTATGCCAATATGCGCCGTTTTGTGTATCTCGGGCAAAAGCCGCCCAAAGCTTCGGTACGGACCGAAGAATATGTCAATTATTTTACGTACAATTATCCTGAACCTGAATCGAATGAAAATGTTGCATTGAGTTCCGATATTGTTACCTGTCCGTGGAATGAAGAGCATCATATTCTGCGATTGGGCATGAAAGGAAAAACTATTCCCGAAAATCAGTTGCCCAGTTCCAACTACGTGTTTCTGATCGATGTGTCCGGTTCCATGAACTCTCCCGATAAACTGGGTATCCTGAAAACAGGATTCAAGCAATTAGTGGACGAATTAAATCCGGAAGACCGGATCGCCATCGTCGTCTATGCCGGGCAGGTGGGGGTGCTGCTGCCATCTACCAGTGCATCAGAAAAGGATAAGATTAAAAACGCGATCGATAAGTTAGGCGCCGGAGGTTCAACGGCCGGGGCAGCAGGAATTACAACGGCATACGAAATCGCACAGGAAAATTTCATTCAGGATGGGAATAACCGCATCATATTGGGAACCGACGGCGACTTTAATGTGGGTATTTCCTCCACCGATGATTTAGTAGAACTGATAGAGGAAAAACGGAAAAGCGGCATTTACCTCACGGTGCTGGGTGTAGGTGGAGGCAATCTCAACGACCACATGATGGAACAAATTGCCAATAAAGGGAACGGCAATTACGAGTATATCGATAATGCATCGCAGATACAGAAAGTATTTGTGTATGAGAAATCGAAATTCCATACGGTTGCTAAAGATTCCAAAATACAGATTACGTTCAATCCCGATAGGGTGGACTCTTACCGGCTCATTGGCTATGAAAACCGTAAATTGAAAGATGAAGAGTTTGAAGACGACGAAAAAGATGCCGGTGAAATAGGTGCTTCCCAGACCATTACAGCATTGTATGAAGTGGTGTTGAAGAGCACGGATGCTGCGGGCGAATACGCCGATTTCGATTTCCGTTATAAATTTCCGGACAGTGATAACAGCCGGATACTGAATCTCTCCATTCAAAATAAACCGGTTAGTATAACTTCCGGTTCGCCTGAAACGCGTTTTGCAGTAGCGGTTGCCGGATTTGGCTTGCTTATGCGGGAATCGGAATACAAAGGTTCGCTCGATCTGAAAAAGGTAAAAGAGCTTGCCGGTTCTTCCCTTTCTTTTGATCCTAACGGGTACCGTAAAGAATTTGTGGAACTGATCGGAAAAGTGAATTAAAGTAAAAGAACCGGTATTAAAAATAGAAATACAGAAGCTGACGAAGATGAATATTATATGCCGATTTATTATTGTTTGGATCATTGCAGTGATTTTTTTCTCTTGTGATAAGAATATGATCACTCCGCCGGACATAAATGCCCCCACAATTATAGACACGGAACTATACAATGGGATTTCCGGTGTGAATGTGTTGGATGCGGAGATTATTGGTGATGTGCTTAAAGTGAGCATCGGTGCAAGCGGTTGCGACGGTTCAACATGGGAAGCCCGGCTGATCAGTGCGGGAGGGATAATAAAAACAAATCCGCCGCAACGCGAAGTAAAAATAGAGTTTATAAACAAAGAAGTATGTGCTGCCGCGTTAACAAAAACGTTTGTTTTTGACCTGAAGCCTCTCCGGGTAAAGGAAATCCGAAAAGTAAGTATTCATTTAGAGGGGTGGCCTCACCTGTTATTATATACATATTAATTAAAAACGTCTTTGTTGGGGCATTACACTATAGGGTATAATATCCCAACAAATCATTTAACATTTTATTTTTGGTTGTTGGCGACCTTATATTTTCCTCAGCGCTTCCAGGTTCTCCGCGGAAGCGGCTTGTTTTCCTTCGGGCGTATAGAGCGAGGCGATCCTCGAAGCGTATGTTTCATATACTTTATGCTTTACGATCTTCATGGTGGAGTTCACCAAACCGTTCTGTTCGGAAAAAGGCTCTTCTATCACGGCAAAGCCTGAAGGGATCCAACGGTGGGGAAAGAGACCGTCATGCTTTCCGCCGCTCCTGTACTCATTCAATGCTTTTTCTATCAGAAGGGCCGCCTGTTCGGGATCGGCTTTCACTTTTTTCAGTTCTGCTGCGTTCGGCACGATCAGTGCCGTGGTATAGGGACTCTGATTGTTATAAAGCACACACTGGTCGATAAAGGGTGATGTGGAGACGATCGATTCCTCGATCCCTTCGGGAGAAAACTTTTCACCGTCATCACTGATCAATAACGACTTTGTACGCCCGAGCACGTAGAGGTAGCCATCTGCATCGATATATCCCATATCTCCTGTCCTGAGCCATCCGTCCACGATGGTTTCGGCTGTTGCCTGGGGATTTTTCCAATATCCTTTCATCACATTTCCTCCACGAATGATGATTTCTCCTTTTTCACCCGTGGGCACCGCCTGCAGGTTGTCGTCCACAATCCTGATATCCATGCGCGGCATCGGCTTGCCCGACGATCCCAACTTGTGCTCGTGTTGGCTGTTTGCCGAAATAATGGGGGTGGCTTCCGAAAGTCCGTAGCCCTGGTACATAGGTATACCGATCGCGTAAAAAAAGCGCTGCAGTTCAATGTCGAGCAACGCACCGCCACCGATAAAATAGTCCATATTGCTGGCAAACGATTTTCTTATCTTCGAGAAAATCAGCTTGTCGTAAATAGCCAGCATCCAACGCCCTCTGCCGCCTTTGTTGTACCCTTCCTTATTATACGCGTAGGCCGTTTTAAGCGCTCTCCTGAATAGTGCGGAGGTAAATTTTCCCTTTTTCTCGATCTCCGTTTCGATGTTTTTCCGGAAATTAACGGCAAGTGCCGGAACGCTCATCAGTAGATGGGGATTAATGATCTTCAGACTTTTGGGTACATTTCTCAAAATCTCCATGGGTGACTTTCCCATCGCGACGGAAGCAATGGAAGCCCCGCATTTCATGAAGGTGTAAATGCCTGCTGTGTGCCCGAAAGAATGATCCCATGGCAATATCAAGAGCGTGCGGTAATAAGAGGGCAGGCCGCGGAGGTGGTCTACTGCCTGTTCCGCATTGCACACGTAATTCCCATGGGTGAGCATGATCCCTTTTGGATTGGCGGTTGTACCGGATGTGTAGGATATATTCGCCAATGAATCGGCTTTCACGGTATCCATCCGTTCTTTTAAAGCCGAGGGATCCGTATTCATGAGCTTTCTCCCCTTTTCCATGACCGATTCAAATAACCATTCGTCTTTTTCGGGCTGATCTTCCGGATCGAGTAAGATATAGTATTTCACAGTATTGAACAATTCCTTTATCGGACGCAGTTTCGCTATTTGCTGATCCGATGCCAGCACGGCTACACACCCGGAATGATTGATCCTGAAACTCAAATCCTGCTCGGTTTGCAACTTTACGGACAGAGGCACACTGATTGCCCCGGCATGCAAAATGCCCAACTCGCCGATCACCCAGTTATTCTTTCCTTCGGAAATAAGGGCTACTCGGTCACCGGCTTCAATTCCTAAAGTAATGAGGCCTGCCGCGAATTGCATGGATTGTTCTTGTACCTGTGTATAGGTAAGGGAAGTATATTGTGTACCCTTTCTTGCTTCGTACAAATAAGGACGATCGCCATATTTTTCTACGGATTCGTTCAGGAAATCCAAGATAGTTCTGTCTCTCATATGATTGTATTTTTAAGAGGTCTGAAATTTGAGAGCCAAGATTATCAGAATAAAGAATCATGACATCTTTTCCCCTCGCGGATACAAATATACTATTATTTTCTACATAAGAAATTTTCATTGACGGTACTTTTTATGTATTGAGGTTGGTACCTGTAAAAGTAATATGAATCGGTAAAATAACCTGAAGACGTAACATGGATCTATTTTACCATTCAGGAAAAGGTACACAGTGAAATTTCATCTCTTATTATTTGGCGATTATACTTTTTTTATTTTTCTTTGTCTTATAAAATAAACGTTAAAATCATTTGCCTATAAGTCCTCTTTACTCTATTGAATTTATATAACAATTAAGAAGTAAAGCAATGGATACTTTCTGCATGATGACCGATGAGGAATTGGTTGTTTCGTATGCCGAGGGCAATGATGATGCGTTTGATGTACTCCTCAACAGGCACAAACAATCTCTTTACGCCTATATTTTCTATACTGTTCGTGATCAGGGGCTGGCTGAAGATATTTTTCAGGACACTTTTTTCAAAGCGATTACTACTATCAGGCAGGGTAGATACACTGAAACGGGCAGGTTTAAGGCATGGATCACCCGTATAGCGCACAACCTGATCATCGACTATTTTCGTCAGAGAAAAAATGAAAACACCGTTTCCAATGATGATTACGAGGTAGATCTGTTGAACAATTCCTCGCTGTGCGATGATACGGTAGAGCTGGAGATGGTGAAAACGCAGGTGTTCAACGATGTGAAGAAACTGATTGGTTTTTTACCTGATGTACAGCGCGAAGTGCTGGAGATGCGATATTACCGGGATTTAAGTTTCAAGGAGATTGCCGATGTTACCGGCGTGAGTATCAACACCGCCCTCGGACGCATGCGCTACGCCATTCTCAATATGCGTAAACTGGCGACTGACCACAAAATGATTTTAACCGTCAATTGAGCATGCTATTATTCATCTCCCCGGTCTGAAAAGTAGTTCCAGTTTGGGTTGCGGGCGCATCTTGCCGGAGAACATATCCCGGATCCAGATCATACCGGCTTCCACACCCATAGTGGGTTTGAACCAGTGTTCCACGGAGCCGCCGTAATAGGGAGTATTCATCATTGGCATCATGGGGCGGTTCGGCTGATTGTTGTTTTGTAATACAGGCATCCCTCCGTAGGCATTCAGATACCAGTCGTCGGAAAGCCGGTAGCGGCCATGCAGGTCGACCATTACTGCCGACTGGTTGAGGCTGAACATATTGCCGGCAGTCTTCATATAGGTCAGCCCTCCGTCGAACATCAGATTTCGATTCAGCTGGTAACTGGCGTCAATTCCTGTATTCCAGAAAGGCATTACCCCGAAATTGGAATTGTAACCACCGCTGATTCCCATCATCAATGCGGGATTAATGGTATAATGAGCTCCGGCATCTAATATGTAGTAATAGCCTTTGCCGAAAAAAGGAGTTTCCACCAGGCCGATTGTGGCGGATGAATGCAGCAGCAGGCCGGGCATCGGCATGGTAGTGGCAATGGCCGTACGGCTTTTGGTATTGATGAAGTCGGATGCGGCCCCATGCCAGTGGATGGGTGGGAGATTAGTATCCGAATGTTGTGGCGTCAGGGTGAATCGTTGGTAGGGAGTGAACTGCGGCAGAAGATTCTCTGCCGGATTCAGTCTGGGAAATCTTAAGGGAAGCTGCCCGGATCTGAGGGAATCGGCCTGTTTGGGTAATTCGCCGGTGACCCCGGTTTTCAGATCCAGACTATCCCCTTTCACCGGGATATCCTGCGCAAAACTTTTCGTGTATACGAAGAAGAGGATCATCAGAAGCGGAAAGTAAAATCGTCTCATATAGCCTGTGGAGTTAAGAGTTACCCTGCTGGAACAAAGATAATGTAAAAATTCAGGAAATCTTATTTTCAAATATCACTCTTTTCCTTATTTGCATTCTAATAAAACCTATACAGGGTGCTATTGCGGAACATTCAATCCTTCGTTTTCTATGGCATGAAAGAATTAGGAAGATTATAAATATTTGTTTTTGAGGGAATTGAGCTATTTTGAAAACTTGTTTCCAAAGCATAAAAAAAGAGACTGACTCTTGGTGTG
>ENA-UOOI01000528-UOOI01000528.1-fermentation-metagenome-genome-assembly--contig:-NODE-528-length-48145-cov-59.423539_pt1 | contig 48145 bp, 46 predicted proteins | sample MGYA00245779_ERZ724027 | MGnify/ENA primary metagenome ERZ724027 (study PRJEB28704, sample SAMN03018318) | fermentation metagenome | biome: anthropogenic terrestrial biome; feature: soil; material...
GCCTAATTTTCTAAAAAGAAAAAGCCCCGGCAAAACAAACCGTTGTAATCAGGTCGATCACAGCCGCCGCAAAGGCGAGTATCATGATCGAGCCGAAACGGGAAAGATAATCCCAGAACGACAAGGGGGCCGCACTCCCCTTTGCCGCGGATGGCCCGCACGACGACAGGATTTTCCGTGAAAAAAAGATTCCCTCTCTTGCCGCAAGAAGAATGGAAATCATCGAAAGGAACGCCCCCGGCAGGACGACCGCCGCGTTGAACAGAAATCCCTGAAACCCGTAGGCCGCATATAAATAACCCGAGGCAAGGCCGAAGCCGAAGCCCCTGAAAAACGGAACCACCGGAAGCAAAAACATCCCCCATACCGAAAGCCCCAGCAAAAAACAGACCAAAACAAACAGAAAAACAGACCCCAAAGACGCCGCAAAAACCGCGGCGAACGGCTGAACCAGCCTCGTCTGGTAGTTGCTGAAAAAAAGGAAATCCAGCTTTTCCATCAGGGGAAAATCGGCTTTTCGGGCGAACACCGAGCCGAACACCGTGCCGAGCAGCAGCAGCGCCGCCAGAAACACGACGGCCGGGTTCGCGCGCACCGCATCCATCAGGTTTTTCGCATCGATGATCTTTACGGGCCGGAAAGATTTTTTCTTCGGTTTCTCCGTTTCCTTCCGGCGGTAATGGATCGGGATGATTCTTGTCCTTTTCATGATCATATAATCCTCCTGAGGCGGTATGCCGCTAAAGAATTGTATGTCCGAAAGGCACGCAATATGATTAAAAGGTTTACCTGCCGAGCTCTTCCGCCCTCTTGGTGCAGGCGAGCATCGCTTTGTCGATCATTTCTTCGAACCGGTACTCGTAAAAGACATCCAGTGCTTTCAGCGTGGTTCCGCCCGGAGAAGACACCATTTCGATCAGCTCGTCGGGCGTATATCCGGACTTCAGCATCATCTCCGCGCTGCCGATCAGCGCCTGGCAGAACAGCTTCAGGGACGTGTCGGTATCGATCCCCTGTTTCGCACCGCCTTCCATCACGGCTTTGGCAAGCAGGTACACATAAGCGGGGCTGGTGCTGTTTACGGAAATGACCGCGTTCATTTTGCTTTCATCCAAAACCGTGACCGTTCCGCACGAAGCAAAAATCGACTGGATGAAAGCAAACTCTTTGTCCGTTACGTTTTTGGAACGCGTAATCGCCGTGGCGCCCTGGCCGATCAGAAGGGGCGTGTTCGGCATCACGCGGATCACCGGGCAGTCGCACGAGAGAAGCCTCGTGACGTACCCCGTGGAAATTCCGGCCGCGATCGTGACGAACAGCTTTTCCTTTTTTACCTCTTTCCCGGCTTCCTCCAGAACTTCCACGAAATTCTGGGGTTTCACCGAAAGAAAGATGATATCGCAGGATTTCACCAGTTCCGGGATGGAACCGGCCGCCAAAAGGCCCTTTTTCTGAAAGGCGTCGCGTTTGTCCTTCAGGATATCGTACACCATGATTTGGCCAGCCGGGTGGATACCGGAGCTTACCATATTGTTGATGATGGCCCCGGCCATATTGCCGGCGCCGATAAATCCAATGATCATTTTATGATTTCAACCACCAATTCTCTGATCAATTTTTGGCCGCACAGACCAGCTATCCGCCGCGGCAGAACCTTTTCCCGAAAAGAGAAAGATTCTCACTTAGGTATCTACTATAATACTTTTTCGGCCGCAAAGCAAGAAAAAGAAGCGGAATTTTCTATTTTTATACAATTCTTCAAAAAGAAGGAAAAAGTATTATGTAAACCAATCTGGATTATGTCAACTACATGAAAATGAATATTCCTGCATAAATATACGCACATCCGAAAATCCTGCCGGAATGCGTGCCTGTTTTGTGGTTTAATGGTTTTTTAATCGCCTGCTAAAGCCGCTTTGATCATGATGGCGCACTCAACCCTTTTTTTCTCCAGCTCGCAGGAAATCCTGTGGGATTTCAGGATGTCGTGCTCATACTGCCAGCTGTTTGCGTTGCATCCGCCGCTGCAGTAAAATTTCGCCCAGCAGTTCCGGCAGTCTTTTTTGCTGTAAATGTTATACCGGGAGAAGTCCTCTTTCATGGCGCGGTCAAAGCTTCCGTCCAGAACGTTCCCCATTTTCCAACTGTCGTCGCCCACAAACTGGTGGCACGGGAAGATGTCGCCCTCCGGCGTGACGGCGACGTATTCGTTCCCGCAGCCGCAGCCGCGCAGCCGCTTGATCGCGCAGGGGCCCTGATCGAGATCGATCATGAAATGGAAGAAGTTGAACCCCCTCCCCTCTTTGCGGCGCTGAATCAACAGATCCGCCAGATGCTCGTATTCCCGGAAAATCGCGGGAAGATCCTCTTCCCGGATCGAATAATCCAGCTTCTCATCCGAAACGACGGGCTCCATGGAAAGCTGGTCGAACCCCAAGTCCGCCATATGGAGAAGGTCGTTCGTGAAGTCCAGATTGTGCTTCGTAAAGGTGCCGCGCACATAGTAATCCTTGTCGCCGCGCGTGGAAACCAGCTTTTGGTATTTGGGGACGATCAGATCGTAGCTTCCGCTTCCGTCCGGCTTGACCCGCAGCAGATCGTTGACCTTCTTCCGGCCATCCAGCGAAAGCACCACGTTTGACATTTCCCGGTTGATATATTCGATTTTGTCGTCGGTCAGCAGCACCCCGTTTGTGGTGATGGTGAAACGGAAATTTTTATTGTGCTGCTTTTCGAGCCCGCGCGCGTATTCGACGATCCGCCTGACGACGTCGAAATTCATCAGCGGTTCCCCGCCGAAAAAGTCCACTTCCAAATTATGGCGCCCTTTGGATTCCGCGATCAGAAAATCGATCGCCTTTTTCCCGACCTCAAAGGGCATCAGCATCCTTCCGCGTCCGAAATCCCCTTTCGAGGCGAAGCAGTATTCGCACCGCAGATTGCAGTCGTGCGCCACGTTCAGGCACATGGATTTGACGGGGGCATCCTTCATCATGCCGCAGAATTTTTCATATTCGTCGGCGGAAAAGAGAAGGCCTTTTTGATAAAGCTCCCTCAGCTCGCCGTAGGCTTCGTCGATCTGTTCCCCGTCGTATTTCCCCTTCAGAGCCTCCCTCATTGCGGCAGGCATTGTTTCCGGTACGGAATCGTCGAGAAAATCGAGCATCCGGTACGGCAGTTCCTCAAAAAGATGGACGGCCCCGCTGTTCGTGTCGATAACGATATGATAGCCCTTCAGATTATATTTATGTATCATTTTACTTTTCTCCATTTACGCAAAATTTAAGGGACAGAACTCTGTCCCTTAAAAAGCTGTTTCAGTTAGGAACGCGGTTACGCCCTTTTGGCGTTTTCACATTTCTGGTTCGCTACGGTGCAGGAGGTTTTGCACGCGGACTGGCAGGAGGCCTGGCATTCGCCGCAGCCCCCGATGACGGCGCTCTCTTTTAAGTTGGCTTTATTCAAAGTTTTAATCTGTTTCATTTTGACGATCTCCATTTCCATAAAGTAGATTTTTTCTTATATGATTGCGTGAGGCCCCGAAATACGCGGAGCACTCATCAATGCCCTCAAGCGGCTTCGCTTCCGCTTATGCCATGAAGGTTACGACAGCCCATATTATAGCACAAAAGCCGGCGATTGAAAAGATTATTTTCTCTTTGATCTCCGGTTGACCGCCCAGATTCCCGCAATTGCGCCGATCAGAACCATAATCAGGCCTTTTGTCGCCATAAAGGCCGACATGCTTTCCTGGGTGATTGCGAGCCCGGCGAGAAACAGAAGCAAAAACAACAGCAGCGCGGCGCAGGCTCCGTAGAGCAGGCCGCGTTCCCGCGAGATTTTAGCCGCAGCATATCCCGCAAACAGGGCGCCCAGCGCGGAAATAAACACAGTGATCGGCGGAATGATCCCCTGCGGCATGCGCTTGGCGACAACGAGCGCAAAAGAAAGGCCGATCAGCAGGACCATGCAGACCGCGGCGCCCACGACTGCCCCGATGACGATCGGCCGCAAAAAATTCACGACCGGATTTTCCGCGCGTTCCCTGCGCTCTCTTCTCGTTTTTGCTCTTTTCATACGACACCCCTCCTGCGCGTTTCTCTCTTTTCATAGATATTCGCAAAAGGGGGTAAATATACTACGGCATTTCCAGATAAGATGCAGAATTTGTTTTTGTTCCTCCCCGCCTTTTGGCGGGGAGGAACAAATCCGGATCCGCAAGCATCAGTGGATCTGCTGTAAAATCAGCCGATTTAGTCTTTCTCGTGAACCGTGAGGATTTTCCCGAGCGCCCAACGCTTGATAATGATTTTATTGCGGTCGATTCCGGTTTCGATGACGAAGCTGTCGCTTTCTTCCTTGATCGCGACAATACGGCCGACAACGCCGCCGATGGTGACAATCTCATCGCCGATCTGTACGTTCTTGCGCATGGCCTCTTCCGCTTTTCTCTTCTTCTGCTGGGGGCGGAAAAAAATCAGATAAAGCGCACCGAACAAAAGAATATAAACCACAACGATTGTCCACATGGAATTGCCCGATGCAGCAGCGGCCGTGGCGGCCAAGGGCATGAAATGATCCATAAATAACAGCACCTCCATTTAATGTTTTGATTATAGCAACAAATAAAGCGTCATGCAAGCAAATTTAGATTCTTTGTCCAACTTTTTCGATCTGCTCGCGGTAAAAAGACTCAAAAGAGCCGCGGTCCAGCGCTTCCCGGATTTTTTCCAGAAAGGTATTGTAGAAATAAATGTTGTGCATGACGGCAAGACGCATCCCGAGCATTTCGCCGCTTTTGAACAGATGGTGGAGATAAGCCCGCGTGAAATTCCGGCAGACGGGGCAGCCGCACTCCGGGTCAAGCGGATTCTCATCCAGCTCGTACTTGGCGTTCATCAGGTTGCGGCGGCCCTCCCAGGTGAAGATATGGGCATGGCGCGCGTTCCTTGTCGGCATCACGCAGTCGAAAAAGTCGACCCCTCTGCGCACCGCCTCCAGAATATTCGCGGGCGTGCCGACTCCCATCAGATAGCGGGGCCTGTCCTTCGGCATTTCAGGCTCGACCGTTTCGATGATATGGTACATTTCCGGTACGCTTTCCCCCACCGCAAGGCCGCCGATCGCATAGCCGGGAAGATCGAGCTCGCGGATTTGCCTCATGTGCTCTACCCTCAGGTCCTCGAATGTGCTTCCCTGATTGATCCCCCACAGCATCTGATCGGGATTGATCGTCTCCGGCAGGACGTTCAGGCGGTCCAGCTCCGCCTTGCAGCGGACAAGCCAGCGCGTGGTGCGCGCGCAGGAATTCTTCACATAACCGTACTCGGCGGGGTTCTGCACGCACTCGTCGAACGCCATGGCGATGGTGGAAGCGAGATGCGACTGGATCCGCATGCTCTCCTCCGGCCCCATAAAAATCCTGTGGCCGTCGATATGGGATGCGAACGTAACCCCTTCTTCTTTTATATTGCGCAGCTTGGCCAGGGAAAATACCTGAAAACCGCCGCTGTCGGTCAGAATCGGACCATCCCACCGGGTAAAGCGGTGCAGCCCCCCGAGTTTTTTCACCTGAACGTCGCCGGGACGCAGGTGCAGATGGTAGGTGTTGCACAGCTGAACCTGGCATTTCAGATTTTTCAGGTCAAGCGCGGAAACGGCGCCCTTGATCGCGCCGCAGGTGGCCACGTTCATGAACGCGGGCGTCTCCACCGTGCCGTGCACGGTGGAAAGCTCGCCTCTGCGCGCGGCTCCCTGCATTTTCTTCACAGTAAACATCGTCGGCTTCCTTTCAATAGAGAAACATTGCGTCCCCGAAGCTGAAAAAGCGGTATTTTTCCTGTACGGCGACCCGGTATGCGTTCAGGATCGTCTCGCGGTCGGCAAATGCGGAAACCAGCATGATCAGGGTGCTCTCCGGCAGGTGGAAGTTCGTGATCAGGCCGTCGAGCACTTTGAACCGAAACCCCGGGTAAATAAAGAGGTCGGTGAATCCGCCGCTTTCCCTGATGCAGCCTTCCCGCTGGGCGACGGATTCCAGGGTGCGGCAGCTCGTCGTCCCTACCGCGATGACGCGTCCCCCGCTCTTCTTGGTGCGGTTGATCAGATCGGCCGTTTCCTGCGGCAGCCAGTAATGCTCCGAGTGCATTTTGTGCTCGGAAACCTTGTCCACGCTGACCGGGCGGAACGTTCCGAGGCCGACGTGCAGCGTGACGAATCCGATGGAAACGCCCTTGTCCCGGACACGCTGCAGCAGTTCCTTTGTAAAGTGGAGGCCGGCCGTCGGCGCGGCGGCGGAACCCACCTCGCGGGAATACACCGTCTGATAGCGCTCCTGGTTCTCCAGCTTTTTCTTGATGTACGGCGGCAGGGGCATCTGGCCGATTCGATCGAGCACCGCGTAAAAATCGCTTTCGTGGCGGAATTTTACCAGCCGGTTTCCCCCTTCCACGATTTCAAGCACCTCGGCTTTCAGAAGGCCGCCCCCGAACGTGAAATGCGTGCCCGGCTTTGCGCGCCGGCCCGGGCCGGTCAGCACCTCCCACACGTCGTCCCCCTGCGGGGAAAGAAGGAGGAATTCCACCTTTGCGCCGGTGTCATCCTTGATCCCGTAAATTCTGGCGGGCAGAACCCGCGAATCGTTCAGGATCAGGCAGTCTCCGGGCATAAGGAAGTCGACGATATCATAAAAATGTTTATGGGTGATCTCCCCGTTTTTTCGGTTCAGAACCAGAAGCCGGGAAGCGTCCCTCGGTTCGATCGGTGTCTGTGCGATCAGCTCTTCCGGCAGATCGTAGTCGAAATCTTGTTTTCTCAGGTTGGTTTCCATTTTTTCAAATCTCCTAATTTTTTATGCAAAATCTATTATAATTAAATTGACAACCAATAGCAATACATGGTATGATAATACAGATCAAAATAAAAGATAGAGGCGCGTCTTTAAACAGTAGCAGGATGAAGGTTGCCGCAACCGTTGAGAGCTTGTGAAAGGTAAAGTCGCCGAAGGGAATGCCTGGCAAGCGTTTACCTGGTCATAAGCTGCGAACAGCAGCATGACTGTCATCATACAATGTGATGGAGTGCTATCTGATGAACAGCCGCCAAGGCAGCATCGCATAGCTTTTATTATATTGGATGGATGACCGGTTTTCAACCGGCTTTTTTATTTTGAATCTAAATTCTGCCCTTTTAGGAGGATCATCCCATGAAACAGTTTAAGGTCGGCATCATTGGCGCAACCGGAATGGTCGGGCAAAGATTTGCGACCCTTCTGGAAAACCATCCCTGGTTTCAGGTAGCCGTTCTGGCGGCCAGCGCGCGCTCCGCGGGAAAAACCTACCGCGAGGCGGTCGGGAAACGCTGGGTGATGACCACCCCCATCCCCGAGAAAATGGCCGGCATGACGGTTCTGGATGCTTCTGCGGATATCGAAAAGATCGCATCCACGGTGGATTTTGTCTTCTGCGCCGTGAATATGAAAAAAGAAGAAACCAGGGCCCTGGAAGAAGCCTATGCCAAAATGGAATGCCCGGTCATCTCCAACAACAGCGCCCACCGCTTTACGCCGGACGTCCCGATGATTGTGCCCGAAATCAACGCGGGCCATGCGGAGATCATCCACGCCCAGAAAAGGCGCCTGGGCACAAAGCGCGGATTCATCGCCGTAAAATCCAACTGCTCCCTGCAAAGCTACGTTCCCGCCATTCACCCGCTGATGGATTTCGGCGTGACAAAGATCCTCGCCTGCACCTATCAGGCGATTTCCGGCGCGGGAAAAACCTTTGAGAGGTGGCCGGAAATGCTCGACAACGTGATCCCCTATATCGGCGGCGAGGAAGAAAAATCCGAGCAGGAGCCCCTGAAGCTGTGGGGTCATATCGAGGGCGACCATATTGTGAACGCGACGACTCCCTCCATTACGGCGCAGTGCCTGCGCGTCCCGGTTTCCGACGGCCATATGGCGGCCGTGTTCGCCTCTTTTGAAAAGAAGCCGGAAATCGAAGAAATCATTTCCCGCTGGGAAAACTTCAAGTCTGTTCCCCAGGTGCTGGAGCTGCCGAGCGCGCCCAAGCATTTTCTGCACTATTTTCGCGAGAACGACCGCCCGCAGACCCGCCTGGACCGCAATCTGGAAGGCGGCATGGCGGTTTCGATGGGCCGCCTGCGCCCGGATACGCAGTACGACATCAAATTCGTCTGCCTTTCCCACAACACGCTGCGCGGCGCGGCGGGCGGCGCGGTGCTTCTGGCCGAACTGCTCTGTGCCCAGGGATATCTGGATTAATGTGATTTGACGAAAACTGGAGGCTGTTTTCCATGAAGAAGGTTATTTTTACCGGTTCCGGCGTTGCCATCGTCACCCCGATGAAGCCGGATGGCTCCGTCGATTTCGAGATGATCAAAAAGCTGATCGAGTTCCACCTTGAAAACGGAACGGATGCCATCATCTCCTGCGGGACGACCGGAGAATCCGCCACCTTGAACCACGAGGAGCACTGCAAGGTGCTGGAGTGCACGATCAATGCCGTCAACGGCAGGGTCCCCGTGATCGCCGGGGCCGGAAGCAACGACACGGCCTATGCCGCGGAGCTTTCCGCAGAGGCGAAGAAACTGGGCGCGGATGCCCTGCTCAGCGTCACCCCGTATTACAACAAAACCTCCCAGGCGGGGCTCGTCCGGCATTACCGCTACATCGCGGACCGTGTGGACCTGCCGATGATCCTGTACAACGTCCCCTCCCGCACCGGATGCAACATCAAGCCTGAAACCTATCTGGAGCTTTCCAAAATTCCCAGCATCGTCGCGATCAAGGAAGCGAACGGGGACCTGTCCGCCGTCGCCAGAACCGCCGCGCTCTGTGGGGACGAGATGGCGATCTATTCCGGGAACGACGACCAGACCCTGCCGATCCTCTCCCTTGGTGGCAAAGGGATCATTTCCGTGTTCGCCAACATCTGCCCGAAGCAGATGCACGATATCTGCCGCCTGTTCTTTGAGGGAAAGCTGGAGGCGAGCCGCGCCATGTTCCTGGAATACCTGGATCTGATGAACGCCCTGTTCACGGATGTCAACCCCATCCCGGTCAAAGAAGCGATGCGCATGATCGGCTTCGAATGCGGGGAATGCCGCCTGCCGCTGGCTCCGATGAACGACGCGGCAAAAGCCTCTCTGCGCGCGGTGCTGAAAAAGCATGCCCTTGTTTGAGCCCCGTTTTTAAAAAGTAAGGAATGAAACAATAAAAATGAAAAGAATTATCATAAGCGGCTGTAACGGAAGAATGGGAAACCAGATCTCGGAAGGGATCAAGGCGCGCTCCGACTGCATCACGGTGGCCGGCGTCGACGTGAACGGCAGTGCGAAAAAGGAATATCCCGTTTTTTCCAGGCCGTCGGAAATCAACTGTGAAGCGGATGTTCTGATCGACTTTTCCAATCCATCCCTGCTCTCTCCCCTCCTGGAATTCGGCCTCGCCCGTAAAATGCCGCTGGTGATCTGCACGACGGGCTATTCCGAGGAGCAGACGGCCCAGATCCGCAAAGCGTCGGAGAGCATCCCGGTTTTTTATTCCGGGAATATGTCCCTCGGGGTCAACCTTGTGATTGAGCTTGCAAAAAAAGCCGCGGCCGTTCTGGGGGACCAATTCGATATCGAGATTATCGAAAAGCACCATAACCAAAAGCTGGATGCCCCCAGCGGGACCGCGCTGATGATTGCGGATGCCATTTCCGAAGTACGGGATGGGAAAACGAATTATGTGTATGACCGCCATTCCCAGCGGAAGAAGCGGGAGAAATCCGAAATCGGCATCCATTCCATTCGCGGCGGAAGCATCGTCGGCGAACACGAGGTTCTATTCGCGGGCCCGGGGGAAGTCATCAGCATCTCCCATTCCGCCCAGTCCAAAGAAATCTTTGCGACCGGTTCCATCAATGCGGCGCTTTTTCTGGCGGGGAAGCCGGCCGGGCTTTACCGGATGGCGGACCTGATCAGCAAGGAGGAATAAAAAATGTCCACTGCTACCGTCACTTCTTCCAGTGAAATCACTTTGGTCACCCTGCAAAAGTGTCCCGCGGATATTTCCTTTCTTTCCGGGATCTTTCAAAAAATATCGGAACTCGGAGTCAATATTGACATGATTTCCCTGGCTCCGGCACACGGCGCTTTCACCTCTTTGTCCTTTACCATTGCGGACGATGATCTCGGCAGGATTCTGGAGTACACCTCCGAGCTGCAGGAGCGCCACAATATCAAAATGATTGTCAGCAGCGGCAACTGCAAGATTTCGGTGTACGACCCGCATATGAAAAACACGTCCGGCGTGGCCGCCAAAGTGTTCGCCGCGGCCGCTGACGTTTCCACCGATGTCCGCATCATCACCACATCCGAAGTGGAGATCTCGCTTTTGGTCACACAGGCGGACTTCAATGAAACGCTGGATGCCATGGAAAAGAAAATGAATACCGAAAACTGAACTTATAAAATCCGTTAGAAAATCAAAAAATTACAGAAAAATGGGGCTGTTTTTCAAAACAGCCCCATTTTTCTTCTCATCCGGCCCAATATACAATGACCGGGAAAATATAAATCCCCACGAAGACCAAAGCGGCCAGCAGCTTGAAAAGCAGAAAAACAAAATTTTCCAGAATGCCTCTCAAACGGGGGAACTTCCGCTTTTTCAAAGCGTACAGCAAAAACGGGAGAAGCACGACGCCAAACCCTGAAATCACGATTCCCGCCCGGAACCCCGGCGGCAGATAACTAACGCTTACCTGATTTTCCCCATCCGAAAGCTTGATCGCCATGAAGTCGTCAAAGACGCGGAAAATCTGCGCATCCTTTCCGTTGACGGTGGCCGTGTATCCCTTCTGGAACGGCAGCGGCAAGAAAAGGTACCGGTCGTTCCCCGAAGCGGTCACCGTCCCGGAAACGGCGTTCCCCTGCTGTTTCAGGCTGACGCTTGGCGCGCTGTCCAGTGCGGTGCCGAGCGTGCTCAGGTCCATGCCGTAAATGCCGAAGGATTTTGCAGAAACATCTTTATAGACCGTCAGACGCACCCGCACCAGCTCATCGGTAAAGGTGCCGAGGTTCAGCAGACCGTTCTCCTTTTGGGCGGGATACATCGACTGAACGGTGCGGTCGTTTACCGAAACATGGAAGCTGTTGTTGATGGGCTCCGAAAGGTTGTTCGTCAGCTTGTCGAAGCAATCGAGATAAAGGGTCTGCGTCCCTTCCAGCAGGATGTCATAGGAAAGCGTGCCGTTCGTTTCCGGATCTTCTTTAATCATAACGGTTCCGTTTTTCGTTTTCGTGCATTTCAGGTTTTCAGACGAGGAATACTCATACTCCGTCACCAGCTTTTTGGACGAATGAAAAAGCTGTTCAAAAATACTCTGCTGGATTTCCATGCGCATCGCATCCGGAAGATATTCCGATTTGGAAATATCCTGGCTGCTCATCACGGTCCCGAAGGACATCCGGTATTTGTTTTTCAAAATGGCATACCAGTCGTTCTGGTACACCACGTCGTCCTCCGGCTTCACTTCCCGCGACTGGACGACCGTATAGCGGTTTCCGAGCAGAGCGTCCGTCAGAAGGGAGCCGTCCTGGGAGCCGACCTCCATCCAATAGGAGGAATACCCCAGCTTTTTCATCGTGAACATATAATCCTCGTCCGTCAGCGAGGTGTAATGGTTCAGGGTGGGATATCCCAGGCCGCCCATCAGATTCAGGTCAAAATATTTGTGGTTGTTCTTCACCCGGTAAAGGCTGTCATCGCTGATCCGTCCGCTCAGGTCGAACACCGGCTGGTAAAATAGATCCGGATTGGCGGCGGAGCCGATGAAAACGCTGCCGCTGAACAGGGATTCGCAGACGACCGCGAGGATCAGGAAAAAGGAGAACATCCCTTTCGTCAGCATCTGGTTGCGGTAGAGGTACATCAGCAGAAAATACGAGAGCACGGCCACGGCCGTGAAAATCAGGAAAGTCAGGATCGAGGTCTGGTCCAGCCACAGGGCCCTGGTGTAAATGGTAAGGTCTTCAAACCGGTAGGTGATCAGCATATATGCCACGAGCGCCATGGAGCCGACGAGAAAAAGGCCGATCACAGCCCCGGGAATCTCCTGTCGGAAAGGAAGGTCCCCGGAACCGTTCAGGTCGGAAATCGCTTTGGCCAGAAAAATCAGCCCCAGAAAGACAGGGATATAGCCGTAGCGGGCCGGGAACGCCTGATAGCTTCCCGTATGCCACATCTTGTTGACCGGCTCGATAAAGATGGGAACGACCGTCAATAACCAAAGAACCAGAAGGGCCTTTGTCTCCCGGTCGAAGCCCTGCCCCTTCAAGATGGCGATCGCTGCAAACACGCCGCCGCTGCACAGCAGGATCGGAAGCGTCGTGTAATAATGCGTCATGAAGCTGCCGGAAGCCAGGTTTTCCAGGATGCCGATGGTGCGCGCGGATGACAGGTACTGCAGGAATGACGGAAGCCATACCGCCGCCGTAATCAGCATGGTCAGGAACGCCGAAACGCCCAGAAGAAAAACCGTCCTCTTTCTTTTTTCCCGGTCTTTTTCGCAGAAGAACAGGAAAAGGCCGAACGCCAGAATCAGAAAGACGACCACCATATAGGTCAGGTAAAAATTCAGCACCAAAACGGTGGAAAAAGCCAAAACAAAACAAAGGATCCGCCCCTCCTGCACGAGCAGGTCCACCCCGATCAGAAGGATGGGGAACATCGCCATCACATCCAGCCAGACCATATTCTGAAAATAGAGCATGGTGTATCCGCAGAACGCATACATGACGGAAAGGGCGGTCACCTGCACGGTGGACAGGTTCCGGAACCGCCTTTGGAAAAAGAGAGCGGCGGTCAGCGAGCAGACGCACATTTTCAGCAAAACCAGGATGTTGGCGAACAGGTACATCTTCGTGGCCGGAACCAGCAGCACCAGAAACGTGAACGGGCTTGCGATGAAAAAGAAAAAAACGCCCCAAAAACTCATGCCGCCCGCATTTTGCAAATTGAGCAGCATGTCCGAATTGCCTGATATGATGTTTTTAAAATCCAGAAGGAACGGAATGACCTGCTGTTTCATATCGCACCAGGCCAGCGTCTGGTCGGAAAACGGATAAAGCTGGAAAAGGAAGAACAAAAGCAGTGTCACCGCGGCAGTGGATGCTGGCGCCGCCAAACACCGTTTCCTCATGGCCTTTCCCCCTTCGTTTTTGTCCGATTTGTTTAGTTTACAAGAAAATTATGACTTTAAGATGACTTTATGATAAACTTTTTTCCCTTTTTTGATGATAATAAACCCTTTTTCAAAAGCATCGGACGAGAGTTTTTCCGAAACGGAATTAATCTTGCGCCCGTCTACGGAAATTCCGCCCTGTTCGATCAGCCGGCGCCCTTCGCCTTTGGAAGGGATCAGCCCGGTTTTCAGCAGGAGCTCTGTCACGAAAATTCCGTCGTCGGAGAGATCCTGCACGGAAATCTCGGTGGACGGCATGTGGTCGGTGTCCGACCCCGCGCCGAACAGCGCCCTTGCGGCCTCCCGCGCCTTCACGGCCTCTTTTTCCCCATGGATCTCCTTTGTCACTTCGAACGCAAGCACTTCCTTCGCGCCGTTCAGCTCGCTGCCGGAAAGCTTTTCATACTCCGCGATTTCCGAAAGGGGCAGGAAGGTCAGAATCTTCAGGAAACGGATCACGTCGGCATCATCCACGTTGCGCCAGTACTGGTAAAAATCAAACGGAGAGGTTTTTTCCGGGTCGAGCCAGACGGCGCCCTTTTCGGTTTTCCCCATCTTCTTGCCCTCGCTTGTGGTCAGCAGGGTAAAGGTCATGCCGTAGGCTTCTTTCCCCTTCGCGCGGCGGATCAGCTCCACGCCGCCGATGATATTGCTCCACTGGTCGTCCCCGCCCATTTCCAGAACGCAGCCGTAACGGTTGTTCAGCTCCAGAAAATCGTAGCTCTGCATGATCATGTAATTCAGCTCGAAGAAGGAAAGCCCGCGCTCCATGCGCTGCTTGTAACACTCCGCGGCGAGCATGCGGTTGACCGAAAAATGGACGCCGATTTCGCGCAGGAACTGAATATAGTTCAGGTTCAGAAGCCAGTCGCCGTTGTTTGCCATGATCGCTTTCCCATCCGAAAAATCGATCAGGCGCGACATCTGTTTCTGGAAGCAGGAAATATTGTGCTCGATTTCATCCCGGGTCATCATTCTGCGCATGTCGCTTTTTCCGGAAGGGTCGCCGACCATGCCGGTTCCGCCGCCGAACAGCGCGATCGGGCGGTGCCCGGCCCGCTGCAGGTGCGCCATGACCATGATCTGGACGAAATGCCCTACGTGGAGGCTGTCCGCCGTCGGATCAAACCCGATATAGAACGTGACCTTTTCCTTGTCGAGAAGGTCTCTCACCCTCTCCTCGTTCGTCACCTGGGCGATCAGGCCTCTTTCCTGAAGTTCCTCAAATACTCCCATGTCTGAAAAAATCCTCCATTCAAATTTCAGGGGGAACAAAAACGCCCCCTGCTTTTTTTGCAGAGGGCGGAAAAATCCGCGGTACCACCTCAGTTCACCGCGGTCTCACAGCCGCGGCCTTACGGGTACGGAATCCCATACCCTTGTGCGGTAACGTGCACAGCACCGGCCGGGCCTAATGAATCTTTCTCAGCCCGGCGGCTCCGGAACGTATTTCCGGAAAGGAGCCGCATCCGCTTCCACCAGCCGCGGATTCTCTTTGCCGGCCGCCTTTTCGTACTTTTTTCCTTCTTCGCCGTTGCTTTGCATTATACCCAAAGATGGAAGCCTTGTCAAGTCTTTTCCGCCTTTTCGAATCCATCGGCGGCCGTCTTCAGCATTTCCCGCGCGTTCTGAAGCATCAGCCCGGTCACTTCGGCGCCCCCCATGATCCGGGCAAGCTCGCGCGCCCTGCCCTCAAAATCGAGCGCGGCCACCCCGGTGAACGTGCGCCCTTTCTCCAAATGCTTTTGGATCAGCAGGTGCCGGTCCGCCAGCGCGGCGATCTGGGCAAGGTGAGTGACGCAGATGACCTGACGGTTTTGGGAGACCTCGCGCAGTTTCCAGCCGACCTTTTGAGCGGCGCTTCCGCTGATCCCGGTATCCACCTCGTCAAAAATCAGGGTGTCGATTTCATCCTTCCCCGCCAGCACGGTTTTGATCGCAAGCATGATTCTGGAAAGCTCGCCGCCGGAGGCGATTTTCGCAATGGGCTTGGGCGGCTCCCCGGGGTTCGTGGAAATCAGGAACTGGATCTTGTCGCATCCCGATGCGTTCAGCGGGCAGCGTTCCTGCTCCACCTGAAAATCGACGCCGGGCATATTCAAAAATTTCAGCTCCCGTTTTGTTTTTGCGATAAATTCCGCCGAAACCTGCTTCCGTTTTTCCGAAAGCTCCTTTGCAAGGGCGACCGCCTTCCGCTTCGCCGCTTCGTACCGGATCCCCAGTTCCTCGCGTCGCTCGTCGGAAAGCTCGATCTGCTTGAGCTCCTTTTTGCTCCGCTCCAGATATTCCATCATCCGATCCACGGTTCCGCCGTATTTCAGGCCAAGCCGGTAAAGGCAGTCGAGCCTTTCCTCGATGCGGGCAAGCTCGGCTGGCTCGTATTCCAGCTGTGACGCCGCGTCGCTGATCTCGGCGCCGCAGTCTTCCAGATCGTACGCCATGCTCTGCACGCGCTGATAAACCGGTTCCAGCGAAGGAAGATAGCGCCGGGCTTCATCCAAACGCTCCGCCAGCGCGCCGACGGAAGCCAGGACGCCTTCCCCGTCGCCTTCGCCGCCGTCCAGCAGCTCCCGCGCGCCGGAAAGGGCGCGGGCGACTTTTTCGCTGTTCCGGTACAGGTTTCTCTGCCCGATAAGCTGCTCCTGCTCCCCCGGCTGAAGCTGCGCGTCTTCCAGCTCGCCGATCTGGTACCGGAGCAGGTCGATCCGCTTCTGCTTCTGTTCTTCATCCATGTCGCAGTCGCGCAGCTCCTTCCGGACCGCGCACATGTCCCGGTAAGCCGCGCCGTACTGCTCCGCAAGAGGTTCCAGGCCGCCCATGCGGTCGATATATCCCATATGCAGATCCGGCGACAAAAGCTGATAGCTTTCGTGCTGCCCGTGTATGTTGACCAGATGCGCCCCCAGCTCTTTCAGGACCGAAACGGTCGCGGGCCGCCCGTTGATCCGGCAGACGGCCTTTCCTCCGGCGCTGATCTCCCGCTGGATGAGAAGATTTCCGTCCTCATCGGGGGAATAGCCGAGATCGCCCAGCTTTTTTACGGATGGCCCGCCGATCCCGCAGAAAACGGCGCTGACCAGCGCACGGGAAGCGCCGGTGCGGATGATCTCCCGCGAGGTGCGCTCCCCCAGCACCGCCCCGATGGAATCGATCAGAATGGATTTCCCAGCGCCGGTCTCGCCCGTCAGCACATTCAGGCCCGCCTGAAAATCGATTTCACACTTTTCAATCACCGCGACGTTTTCAATGTAAAGCTGAGATAACATGGCTGTCACCTGCCAACGATAAATTTTTTCAGCTCGGCGGCCATCTTCGCGGCCTGCTCTTCCGTCCGGCACAGCGCCAGGATCGTGTCGTCCCCGGCGATGGTTCCGACCACGTTCTCCCAGTGTATGCTGTCCAGAGCGGCGCAGACCCCCTGCCCCATTCCCGTAAGGCATTTGATCACGACGATGTTCCCGGCGTAGTCGACCCCCACCGCGGAATCCGAAAACAGAGAATAAAACTTGGAAGGAGCGTCGCGGGCCGGTTCCTTGCTTGTCGCATACCGGTACTTTCCATCGCTGGAAAGGGTTTTCACCAGCCTTAATTCCTTGATATCGCGCGAAACGGTCGCCTGTGTCACGTCGAATCCATCTGCGCGCAGCCTGCGCAAAAGCTCTTCCTGCGTGTCGATTTGATGCTCGTTGATCAATTCCAGGATTTTGCTGTGTCGTCTCGCTTTCATATCACGCTCTCCGTTCCGATAATTTTTCATTGACCACTTCATAAAAGGTTCTCTGCTTCAGATTGACCATCTGAACCGACAGCCGGGACTTTTTGAATTCGATGCATTCTCCGTCGGGAATTTTGAGAAAGGACTCTCCATCCAGCGTCAGGAAAATGTCGTCATGATAATGAGAGGTCGTCTGAATGCGCAGCCTGGAGGCTTCGCCGAACACCACAGGGCGGGTGACCAGGGAATGCGGGCAGATCGGGGTGAGGATGATGCACTGCATGGACGGGTCGATCACGGGCCCGCCCGCCGAAAGCGAATAGGCCGTCGAGCCGGTAGGCGTCGCCACAATCAGGCCGTCCGCCCGGTAGTCGCAGATATCCTGGTCGTTGTAGGAAACCTTGAAATCCAGGATCTTGGTTCGGGAGCCGCGCGAAACGACCGCGTCGTTCAGCGCATAGTGTGGGGTTTTGTACAGGTCGCTTTTCAGGGAGGCCTCCAGCATCATGCGCTCTTCGATCCGGTAGTTTCCGCCCGGCAGGTTTTTCAGCTGCGCAAGCTCGTCGGCCTCCAGCCCCGCCACAAAGCCGAGCCGGCCGGCGTTGATCCCCAGGATCGGCTTTCCGGCGGACGCCGCGTGTTTGGCCGCGTGGATGATGGTGCCGTCGCCGCCGACCGCAATCACGATATCGCATCCGTCGATCATGCGCGTGAAATCGTCGCAGAAGGAGACCCCCAATGTTCCGAACGCATCGCGCATGGCGCGGTCCATGAAAACCTGCGCGCCGATGTCCCGAAGCTGCCGGATGACGGCTTCGGTGGCCTGCTGCGCGTTCTCTTTTGTCAGATTGGGGAGGATTGCCGTTTTCAAATGCTATTCACCGCCGCTCAGTGTCTGATGGGAAAGTTCCACAAGGGATTTTACGGATATGCTCATCGTTGAAACAGGGGCATCCGATTTCTGAAGAAAAATCAGGTATTCGATATTCCCCTCCGGCCCCTTGATCGGGGAGAAGGTAAGGCCCAGGATGGAAAAGCCGTGCTCCAGAACAAACGAGCAGATCGTTTCGATGACTTCCTCGTGCACGGCCCTGTCCCGGACGACTCCCTTTTTGCCGACTTTGCCCTTTCCCGCCTCAAACTGGGGCTTGATCAGGCAGACGGCCTGTGCGTTCGGCGCCGTGAACTCCCGGGCGACCGGCAGCACCAGCCGAAGGGAAATGAAGGAGACATCCACGCTGAAAAAATCGACCGGTTCCGGGACCTGCTCTTTTTTCAGATATCGGACGTTGGTGCGTTCCAGGCAGACAACGCGCGGGTCGGTGCGCAGCTTCCAGGCAAGCTGGCCGTAGCCGACATCCACGGCGTAGACTTTTTTTGCGCCGTTCTGAAGCATGCAGTCGGTGAATCCGCCCGTGGAAGCGCCGATGTCCATGCAGGTTTTCCCGTTCAGGCCGATCGGGAACAGGGACATCGCCTTTTCCAGCTTCAGGCCGCCGCGGCTGACATAGGGAAGCCCGCCGCCGCGCACTTCGATTTTCGTCCCGGCGGGAAGCATGGTGCCCGGTTTGTCCGCCTTCTGGTTGTCGGCGTAAACGTCCCCCATCATAATCAGCGCCCGGGCCTTTTCCCGGCTTTCCGTCAGGCCGAGCTCATAAACCAATGTGTCGAGCCTTTTCTTTTCCGTCACTTTTCAAACTCCGTTTTTATGATCGTTTCCATACCCTTATCGTCCAAGCCCAGCTCGGACAGGGACTCCCCCATCGTCGCCTGTTGGACAAAGCCGCTTTTTACGGCGTGCAGAACGATTTTTCCGCGATATCCCTGCTGATACAGCAGACAGGAAAAATGTTCGCCGATGCCGCCCCGGCGCATCCCTTCCTCAAAGAAGAAAATGCGGCCTGCCTGCCTGCAAAAGGCGATCGCTCCGGGGTCGAGCGGCTTGACGCGGTTCAGCTTTAATATTTTGACCGGTATGTTCTCTTTTTTCAGGCGTTCCCGCGCCAGGCAGGCAAACGAGAACAGACGCCCGTAAGTGACCAGTACCGTCTGTGCCCCGGCGTCCCCGTAGACGTCGTAGGGATTTCCCGTAACGGTGAAATCCGCGGGCCTGTAAAGCTGATGTCCGCGCGGATACCGCACCGCCGCGACGCCCGTGCACCCGTATACCGCCGTATTCAAAAAAATGGACAGCTCCTCGTAATAGGAGGGCGTAAAAATCGTCACGTTGGGAACCGCATTCAGCAGCGCGACGTCGAACAGGCCCTGATGGGTTTCCCCGTCCTCCCCCACTACACCCGCGCGGTCGATCGCCAGCGTGACCTTCGCGTTCTGAAGGGCGGCGTCGTGGATCACCTGGTCGACCCCGCGCTGCAGGAAAGTGGAATAGACCGCGAAAACCGGCAGCATGCCGCCCACGGCCAGCCCGCCCGCGAAAGTGACCGCGTGTTCCTCCGCGATCCCCACGTCGAAAAACCGGTCGGGAAATTCCTTTTTGAACCCCGAAAGGCCCGTCCCCGTCTCCATGGCCGCAGTGATGGCGCAGATCCTGTCATCCTGCTTTGCCATATTGCAAAGACAGATTCCGAACTCCCTGGAAAAGTTGTCGCCGGAAGCCTCGGCCTCCCCCGTCTTGATATCGAAGCAGGAAATCCCGTGAAACGCGCCCGGATTTTTTTCCGCGAACGGATATCCCTTTCCCTTTGAGGTGATGACGTGCAGCAGAACGGGATGGCTGATGCTCTTGGCCGTCTGCAGCACCTTGATGAGCTGGGAAATATTGTGCCCGTCGAACGGGCCGTAATACAGAAAGCCCATGTCCTCGAACAGGGTACTGTGGTACAGCATCTGTTTCAGGACGGATTTGGAATTCAGAAGGAAGTGGTTGATGGGCCGCCCGATCACGGGGATGCGGTCCAGCGTTTTCTCGATGCTGCCCTTCATTTTCAGATAGCCCGGCTTTGTGCGGATGTGCGCGAGATAACGGGCGATGGCGCCGACGTTTTTGGAAATCGACATCTTGTTGTCATTCAGCACGACGATAAAATTTTTCGGGAACCGCCCCGCATTGTTCAGGCCCTCGTATGCAAGCCCGCCCGTCAGCGCGCCGTCGCCGATCACGGCAACCACATGGCCGGCCTCCTGATTCATGCGCTTGGCGTTGACAAGGCCGAGCGCCGCGGAGATCGAAGCGCTGCTGTGGCCCGAATGGAACGGGTCGTAGCTGCTTTCGCGCGGATTTGGAAAACCCGAAAGGCCGTTTTGTGTGCGGATGGTTCCGATTTGGTCTCTCCGCCCCGTCAGGATTTTATGAGTGTAGCACTGATGCCCCACGTCCCATACGATTTTATCCTCGGGCCTGTCGAAAATATAGTGAAGGGCGACCGTAAGCTCCACGACCCCGAGGTTGGAAGCAAGGTGGCCCCCGTTCGCGGAGACCGTTTCAATGATTTTCTCCCGGATTTCCCCGCAGAGCGCATCCAGTTCCGACATGGAAAGGCCGCGCAGATCCTGCGGAGAATTGATTTTATTTAAAAGAAATCCCATTCCTGAACCTCTGTTTCACCGTGATGAAGGATAGGATCGGATCGCCTACAATCCACAGTGGATCTTTGCGGCCGTCAGGGTGTTCTTCAGCAGCATCGCAATGGTCATGGGGCCCACGCCGCCCGGAACGGGCGTCAGATATGAAGCGACCGGCTCCACGGATTCAAAGTCCACATCCCCGCAGAGCTTTCCGTTTTCATCGCGGTTCATTCCGACGTCGATGACGGCGGCACCGGGCTTCACCATATCGGCGGTGACAAATTTCGCCTTTCCCACAGCGCTCACCAGAATATCCGCCCCGCGGCAGATTTCTTTCAGGTCCTTCGTCTTGCTGTGGCAGACCGTCACGGTTCCGTTCTGGTGAAGCAAAAGCATGGCCACCGGTTTTCCGACAATATTGCTCCGGCCGATCACCACGCAGTTTTTTCCTTCTATCACAATATTTTTGGATTTGAGAAGCTCGATGATTCCAGCCGGAGTGCAGGGCAGGAAACGGTAGTTCCCGATCATGATTTCCCCCACGTTCACCGGATGGAACGCATCCACATCCTTATCCGGACGTATGGCTTCCACGATCGACTTGTCATCCAGCCCTTCCGGCAGCGGAAGCTGAACCAGAATCCCGTCGATATCCTGTTTTTCATTCAGCCGACGCACAAGGTCCATCAGCTGTTCCTGGGTAGCATCGGCGGGCAGCAGGTATTTTTCCGAATAAATTCCGGCCTCTTCACAGGCTTTTTCCTTGTTGCGGACATATGTTTTCGATGCGGGGTCATCCCCGGCCAGCACGACCGCCAGCCCGGGAGTGACGCCCTGATCTTCCTGGAGCTTCAGAACCTCTTGTGCAATCTGCGCGCGTATCTGCGCGGCGATTGCCTTTCCGTCGATCAATTCCGCCATAATTACTCCCCATTTTCTTTTATTTTCCTTTTTCTATCAGCCTAAGATTCCTCGCCGCCCTGATCTTTATTTTCTTCCGGCGCGCTTTCCTGCCGTTCTTCTTTCCGGGGCTTCTCAGACGCGCCGTCCTGCTCCGGCTCTTCCCGGTTGGGGGTGGAGACCGCGGATCCGCCTTCCGTGTCTTTCTCCGTATTTTCTTCCGCCGCTTCTTCCCCGGCTTTTTCTTCTTTATCGCCGAAAATCGTGCTGCTTCCGTCCTCGGGCGTTTCAATGGGCTCGTCCTCGCTGCGGATTCCGTTCCGCTCCATCACCACCGCGGCTCCGCACCCGCTAAGGCTCGTATTTTTGCGGAAAACGATCAGCAGCGCAATGCCGGCCAGAACCGTGACGGCGGCCAGAAGCTGCGAGACCCTCAGATCCAGAACGGGCGTGATCAGGCTGTCGGTTCTGAGCCCCTCGATAAAGAAGCGCCCCAGCCCGTACCAGACCAGATAAAGCAGGAAAACCTGTCCGTCGTACCTTCTGAACTTTCTGCTAAAAATATGTAGCAGAACAAAGCCCAGAGCGCACCACAGCGATTCATAAAGGAAGCAGGGATGAACCGGGCCGGACGCCACCATCTCCTGCGTCCGCTCGCTGAGCATCCCCCACGGAAGGTCCGTCTGCGTGCCGAACGCTTCCTGATTCACAAAGTTTCCCCAGCGCCCGACGGACTGGCCGATCAAAAAGCCCAAAGAGGCAAGATCCAGAACGGCGGAAACCTTCAGCCTGCGCAGCCTGGCCATCAGCGCGCCGCAGAGCAGCCCGCCGATGATGCCGCCGTAGATGGCGAGCCCGCCGTTCCAGATGTATAGGATGCTGATCGGGTCCCGGATATACTGGTCGCCGGGATAGAACATCACATAATAAAGCCTTGCGCCCACGATGCCGCCGATGATGCCGACGATGACGGCGTCGATCAGCTTATCCTGATCCATATGAAATTTTTTGCAGCTCGACATCACATACAGGAACGCCAGCAGAAAGCCGGCCGCAATAATCACGCCGTACCACTGGATGGTAAAATCGCCGACTGTGAACGCCGTCGGGTTGATGGTAAATTTCCAGCCCAGCTTCGGAAACTGAACCGTGTGAATTTGATACATCCTGGTTGCCTCCAATTATTTGATAGGTGAAACGACCGACAGGGCGGAATATTCTCTCAGCATCTGCTCCGCCAGACGCTTCTGCACATCGGCAAGCTCCGTTTCGGCAAGGGTGTCAAGATAGGAAAACAGCTCGCGCCCCGCGAACGTCATGGAGACCATGGAATTTGCGATGGATTCCGGGCTGTTCAGGGCGGCCACGTTGCGCCCGTAAACGGCCTTTTTGGCGCGTTCAAAGGCCGCGGGGTCGATCCCGTCCCGGCGGAGGCGTTCGGCTTCCTTCCGGATGATCTCGGCGACCGCATCCGGGTCCTTGGATTCGCCGGAGAAAATCACGGCGGAATAGCCCGGGCCCTCAAAGTATTCGCTTTCAAACGACGAGGTGTTGATGAGGGAGGCGTCAAGCAGGGTGCGGAACATCGGGGAAGCATCCGACGCCATCAGTTCCAGAAGGATCTCCGTCTGCGCGATTTCCCGTTCCGTCAGCCTGCGCGCGGGCTCCTTGAAGCCGAGCTGGAACAGCGGCACCGCGACCGAAAGCTTCTGTTCCACCCTGCTTTGCACGATCTCTTTCGGTTCCTCTTCAAAAATGCGGTCCACATGGACGGGCTTGGAGGGCTTCAGCATTCTGTCGCACAGGGCCAGCGCCTTTTCCGGGTCGATATTGCCCGCGACGCACAGGGCCATGTTGTTCAGGTTATAAAACGTATGGTAGCAGCGGTAAAGGTATTCGGGCGTGATCTTCGCGATGCTCTCCACGGTTCCGGCCACGTCGATCCGCACCGGGTGCTTGTGATAAAGCGCCCGGAGCAGGTTGAAAAAGACGAGCCAGTTCGGGTCGTCGTCGTACATCCGGATCTCCTGCCCGATGATCCCCTGCTCCTTCTGCACGGTCTGTTCCGTAAAATACGGGGACTGGACGAAATCCAGCAGGATTTCCAGCGACTCATAGACGCGGTCGGTGCAGGAAAAGAGATAGCAGGTCATGTCGAACGTGGTGTAGGCGTTGGCGGAAGCCCCCGTCTTGGCATAGCGGAGGAAGGCATCCCCATCCTCGCTCTCGAACATCTTGTGTTCCAGATAATGGGCGATTCCCTCCGGAACCTTGCAGACCTCCGTTTCGTCGGAGCGTTTGAACATGCTGTCGATGGAGCCGTACCTCGTGCCGAACACGGCGTAAGTCGAATGGCAGCCCTCCTTTGGGTAAATAAAAATCCGCAGCCCGGATGGATGCCTGACCTCATAATAGGAATCCTTCACCCGTTCATTTGTGATCTTCTTCATTTCCATGCTGGTCTTCCCCCTTCCCTTCCAGACGATAAACCGTATCCAAAACCACGTTCCGGGCGGCCGTCACGATCTGTTCCTTTGTGACCACCCGGATCTGCCGCGCCGCTTCTTCCGGGGACAGAACATTTTTGCAGAAGGTCTGGGAAAGGTACCAGCTTTCCAGCCCGCCCAGAAAATCGCCGATCGTCCGATAGCTGTTGCAGAGGCTGAGCTTCGCCGCCCCGATCTCTTCGTCGCTGACGTTTCCCTTTTTGATCTCTTCCAGCTGGCGCAGGATCTCATCCTTAGCCCTTTCGATATTTTTCGTTTCCACGCCGCTTTCCACCAGAAGAATCCCCTTGTTCCAGTCGTAGCGGGCCGCGCAGTAATAGCAAAGGCTCAGCTTTTCCCGCACGTTCAAAAACAGCTTGGAATTCGGCGTGCCGCCGAAAACGGCCGTCATCAGCTTTGTGGGGACAACATCATCCTGCGGCACGGCGGCGCCGGCGCGGAACCCCAGCACCAGCTTGGACTGCGCGACCGTCATGGTTTCCGTGACGTCCCTGGCCTTTTCCACCGTTTTTATCACTTTGGTCCCGCATTTTTCAAGCGCGCCGCGGCTGAATTTTGAAAACGCCCGGACAAAATCCTCGTAGATCTGCCGGGGGTCGCAGTCGCCCAGCGCCATGATTTCAATCCGCGCCGATTTCAGCGCATGCTCCCAGATTTCGGTCATACGGGGAAGCTCCAGGGACTGAATCTCCTCGCGGGTCCCGTAGCGGCTGATACCGAACGCCTCGTCCCGGCACATGATCTGTTCGCAGCGGAGCCGCGAAAAAACACGCTTGTCGTTATAGTCGGAATCGATCATTTCAATCGTCTGGCGCTTTTCCTGATGAAAACCATCCGGCGGAAAAAGGCCGTCCGTGATGGGCGGGTCAAAAAGGATGCCGCAGAGAAGCTCGGCGAGATCGCCGGAGATATTTTCACCGTTCAGGGCATACCGGTCGGCCAGCCCGAGCGCGGCGATTGAGAGAACCTGATTTTCCCCGAGCTTGTAGACATCCGCATTGATGTCGGCTCCGTAAAGCTCGCTCAGCCGCTGGCTCAGCTTTGTAAAATCCGGATATTGCCTGCTTGCCCTTGCCAATAAAAAAGGAAGCAGCGCATTGGCTGCCGCCGTATCTTTCTGTATCGGTAATAAAAAGCTGACAGCGATCCGCATCGTCTTGAAACGCGTATCCTGAATGCTTCTGAAATTGACGCCGTCGGTCACGGGACGCTGCTCAATTTTTACCATTCATCGATCATCTCCAAAATATAGTCAAACTTATTTACTGTATATTATATCACAACAATACGACAGATAAAAGCAATAATATTCTAAATATTTTGTGAACCGGCTCCCTGCAGAGCGCAAAATCCGGCTTTTTCCCACCCGGGAGCAATCTGCAAATTTTTTCTTTTTTATTGCGTTTCACCTGCGATTGCAAACCTGTTTCCGCATCCCTGCCGGGGAGGAACAAATCCGGGTTCGCAATCGTCAGCGGGATTGTGCACTGGAAATATTATAGTATCTTCCAAACCGGGCAAAAACATTCGCTTTCAGAAATCGAAAGGGCATGTCCGCCTTTTCAAAACGCCGGTTCGGCTTGCTCCGGTCCGTCAAAAATACCTCCCCTTTTTCAGAAGCAGCATCAGCATCAGATATCCGCTGACGATCAGCAGGGAAAAATTATACCGCGAACGCAGCAAAATAAAAAATCCGAGGATCGCGATCGGAAGGATCACAAAAAAAGAAACGACTTCCACGATTTTTTCGGAACGCTCCGCTTCCCGGCTGCGGCACAGGAACGAATACAGCGCCTGCCCGCCGTCCAGCGGCCCGACCGGAAGCGCGTTCAGCAGGGCGAGCAGCAGGTTCGCCGCCGCCAGATTGGCGAGATAAAGCGAGGAAGTCAGCAGAAAAGCGCCCCAGCAGACGGCGAAGGCCAAAAGGTTCGCGGCCGGACCGGCAAGCGCCACCCCCGCATCCTGCCCATAAGTGCGCCGGGAACCTTTTTTTTCCTGTATCTCGATTCCAAAGATGCTCATGCAGACCTGCTCGGGCGGAAAATGGAAAAGGGCCATTGCCGCGAAATGCCCGCTCTCGTGGAACGCCGTCGCCAAAAGCCCGACCCCGGCGATCCCCGTGCGGTCGATCAGGAGCGACAGCGTGATCAGGGCCACAAACCAGAACCTGATTTTCACGCGGCAGCCGAACACCGTAAAACACATTACAGCTCCCTGCTTTTCAGCAAAGGCTGCGGGTCATAGCAGACGCCCGAAAGAATCAGCTCAAAATGGACGTGCGGGCCGTCCGAATCCCCGGTGCTCCCCACCAGCGCAATCGGCTTTCCGTAGGTTACGGCGTCCCCCTTTTTCACCAGCAGGCTTTCACAGTGGGCATACCTTGTAACAATATTCCGGCCGTGGTCGATCAGCAGGTATTTTCCGTATGAATCGTTTTCCGCCGCCTCCGTCACCGTTCCGGGCAGAGCGGGATAAATGCTGCTTCCCTCCGGCGCCGCGATGTCCACGCCGCGGTGGGGCTTATTGTTGCGCATGCCGAACCCGGATGTGATGACTCCGTCCTTTACGGGCACGTCCAGAAAAACCGAAACCATAACCGGGGATTTGGAGTAAATGCCGGTGGTGTAGGTCACTCCGGAAGCCGAAGGTTCCGCAGGCGGCGCGGATGAGACCGGGGAATTGACCGATTTCCCGGCCTTCTGGCCGGATCTGGGGGATGCAAAAAACTCCACCCAGGCTTCCGTAACCCCATTGATCTTTTCCTGGGCGATCAGCGAATCGTTCAGGTGCACGGAATACCAGTCCTTCACCGTGCCATAGGCGGCTCCCCCCATCGCCTTCAGCACCATCACGGCCAGAAGGACCAGAAGGCAGAGAACCATCTGAATCATCACCAGATATTTTTTATGCGGCCTCTTCACCCGGCGCGGCGCTTCCGCATCCTCTTCTTCCTCATCCTGATCCGGTTCCACATAGTGGTAATCGTAAGCGTATTGATAGCCTTCCTCGTCTGTTCTGTAATCCGTTCCGTCTTCTCTTTCCATGATTGTCATCCCTCCTGCCAATTAATATGAAGGAAGGGACAGGATCATGACCGGCAAAAGAAAATCCGCCGTTTTCGCGGCGGATTTTTCAAAGAATCAATGATTCGAGGATTTTTGTTTGGATTTGATATACTCGTCGATGGAACGGGCGGCGTGTTTTCCCTCGCCCATCGCCAGGATCACGGTGGCGGCGCCCGTCACGGCATCCCCGCCGGCAAAGACCCCCCTGCGGGTGCTTTCCAGCGTGCCCTCGTCGACAACGATGCAGCCGTGGCGGTTTACTTCCAAGCCGTCGGTCGTCTTATGGATCAGCGGATTCGGGGAATTCCCGATCGCCATGATGACACAGTCGACGGGAATCCGGAAATTGGAGCCTTCGATCTCGATCGGCCTGCGCCTGCCGCTCTTGTCCGGCTCCCCGAGCTCCATTTTCACGCATTCGATTTCGGTGACCCGCCCGTCCTTGTCTCCGCGGATCGCAACGGGATTGGTCAGAAGCTGAAACCGGATCCCCTCTTCCTTTGCGTGATGGATCTCCTCGCGGCGGGCGGGCATCTGCTCCTCCGCGCGGCGGTAAACGATATGGACCTCCTGCGCGCCGAGGCGCTTCGCACTGCGGGCCGCGTCCATGGCGACGTTCCCGCCGCCGACCACCGCCACGCGCTGCGGGTGGATGATCGGCGTGTCGTACCCTTCGCGGTACGCCTTCATCAGATTGATCCTCGTCAGAAACTCGTTGGCGGAATAAACGCCGACCAGCCCCTCGCCCGGAATGTTCATAAAGCTGGGCAGGCCCGCGCCGGAGCCGACGAACACGGCCTCGAACCCCATCGCGAACAGCTCGTCGACGGAAAGGACCTTTCCGATGACCATATCGGTTTTGATTTCGACGCCGCTCGCTTCCAGCGTCTCGATCTCTTTCTGGACGATCTCTTTCGGAAGGCGGAACTGCGGAATCCCGTACATCAGAACGCCGCCGGCCGTGTGGAGCGCTTCAAAAATCGTGACGGAATAGCCGAGGGCGGAAAGGTCTCCCGCACAGGTGAGGCCCGCCGGGCCGGCGCCGACCACCGCCACCTTGTGGCCGTTCGGCTCCGTATGGTGCGGATGGCGCTCGCGGTTTTTCATGTACCAGTCGGCGACATACCGTTCCAGGCGGCCGATGCCGACCGGCTCGTTTTTGATGCCGCGCACGCATTTTTGCTCGCACTGGGATTCCTGGGGACAGACGCGGCCGCAGACCGCCGGAAGCGAATTCGTCGAAGTGATGACCTGATAGGCCTTTTCGATGTCTCCGTCCACGATGCAGCGGATGAATTCGGGGATCCGCACGTTGACGGGGCACCCGCTCATGCACGGCTTCGACTTGCACTGAAGGCATCTTTTTGCTTCCTCCAGCGCCATTTCGTCGGTATAGCCGAGCGTAACCTCTTCAAAATTCCGGCTGCGGATGTTCGGGTCCTGTTCCGGTATCGCCGTTTTTTTCGGGGCCATATTAGGCATGGTCCGCACCTCCCATCAGGCGGCAGTGATATTCACGCGTCGCTTCGTCTTCCTGTTTTTTGTATGTTCTGGAGCGCAGGATCGCCTCGTCGAAGTCCACCTTGTGCCCGTCGAAATCGGGGCCGTCCACGCAGGCGAATTTGGTCTCGCCATCCACGGTCAGGCGGCATCCGCCGCACATTCCCGTTCCGTCGATCATGATCGGGTTCATGCTGATGATCGTCTTGATCCCGTATTTCTTCGTCAGGTTGCACACGGCCCGCATCATCACCAGCGGCCCGATCGCAATCACCAGATCGTAGCCCGCCCCTTCCTCGATCCGTTTCTGAAGGGCGTCCGTGACGAATCCCTTGTTTCCGTTGGAGCCGTCATCCGTCATGATGACAAGGCGGTCGCTGGCGGATCTCATCTCGTCCTCCAGGATGATAATCTCCCGGTTTCGGAAGCCGGCGATCATATCGACGCTTGTCCCAAGCTGATGCAGCGCTTTCGCCTGGGGGTAAGCGATGGCGCAGCCCGCGCCGCCGCCGATGACCGCGGCTTTTTTGTAGCCTTCCAGTTCGGAGGGCATTCCCAAAGGCCCGATAAAGTCGAGGATAGCATCCCCCTCGTTGAGCTGATCGAGCATCAGAGTGGTTTTCCCGACTTTTTGGAATATAATGGTGATCGTTCCCTTCACCCGGTCGTAATCCGCGATGGTGAGGGGAATTCTTTCGCCGAATTCATTGACGCGCAGGATGATGAACTGGCCGGCCTTCGCTTTTTGGGCGATGAACGGCGCTTCGACGACCATTGAGGTCATGGAATCGTTCAACCTGCGCTTTTCCAGAATGGAGTACATTCAGACACTTCCTTTATCGAGAAATCATATTTGTTCTTTATTATACCATGAATACGGGCCAGAGCAAACATTTTGACACGGAAAATTTTCAAACGCACAAAGCTTATCATGGTTCCATGTTTTCTCAGGCGTCGAAGGCTTTGCCTTTGCTTGAGGCTGTTACAGCCTTGTAATCCGCTGGTTTTCAAGCGGAAGGCCCGGTTTTCTTTTCGAAAACCGGGCCTTCCGTCTCCATTTTATTGTTTATAGAATGATGCAGATCAGGCCGTTGCAGCCTTCGTTGATAATGCGCTCGATGGTTTCCTTCACTTTCTCCCTCGCGTCGGTCGGCATGCGGTAAAGCTTATTGTGCATCCCCTCGTTGACCAGCTCGTGCAGGGATTTTCCGAAAATATTGGATTCCCAGATTTTTCCCGGGCTTTCCTCGAATTCCTTCAGAAGGTAGGTAACCAGGTCTTCGGACTGCTGCTCCGAACCGACGATCGGGGTAATTTCCGTCGAGATTCTGGTTTTCATCATGTGGATCGACGGGGCGCTCGCCTTAAGCCGGATCCCGTACCGGCCGCCCTGCTTGATGATTTCGGGCTCCTCAAGCGACAGCTCGTCGGTCGTCGGCATCACGATCCCGTACCCGGTATCCTGCACATCCTGATAGGCGTCGCGGATTTTATTGTATTCCTTTTGCATCTGCGCCAGATTGAGCACAGAGGTCAGAAGGTCGCCCTCATCCTTGATATCCAGCCCGGTTTTCTCCCCCAGCACACGGTAGAACAGGTCCTGCCCCAGTTTGATCCCGATGCGGGCGTGGCCGGTCCCCAAATCCACGGCGAGGGTCTGCGCGTTGTCCACGTATTCGCACTTGGCGACCTCGTCGATGATCCCGGCGACCTCGCGGATTTTGGATATTTTGGCGGCCGCCTGCTGGATGCTGGAATACACGGCCGAACGGAGCCAGTGGCTCTTTTCAAGGGAAGACAGCCAGTGCGGCATGTCGACCTTGATTTCCTTGACGGGGAACTCGAACAGGATTTTGGAGAGGATCCCGCGGATCTGCTGCTCCTCAAGCTCCAGGCAGTTGACCGGCATGACGGGCACCTTGTATTTTTTCTGCATCCCTTCCGCCATCGACTGCGCTTCCGGGGAATCCGGGAACGTGCAGTTCAGAAGGACGATAAAGGGTTTTTTGATCTCCTTCAGCTCGTTGATCACGCGCTCTTCGGCTTCCTCGTATTCCTCTCGCGGGATTTCGCTGATGCTCCCGTCGGTCGTGATGACGAGGCCGATGGTGGAATGCTCGGTGATCACCTTCTGGGTGCCGATTTCCGCCGCCATGTTGAACGGAATCGGCTCGTCGTACCAGGGGGTGCGGACCATGCGGGGCATTTCGTTCTCGATATACCCCAGCGCGCTGGGCACGATATAGCCCACGCAGTCGATCATGCGCACCTTGAACGTGGCGTTGTCGTCGATATGTACCGTAACCGCCTGCTCCGGAATGAACTTCGGCTCGGTGGTCATAATCGTCCTGCCCGCGGCGGATTGGGGCATTTCGTCAATGGCCCGGTCGCGCCGGTAGCTTTCATCCATATTCGGGATGACGACGGTGTCCATGAATTTTTTGATAAAGGTCGATTTCCCGGTCCTGACCGGACCGACGACACCAATGTAAATGTCACCGTTGGTGCGTTCTGAAATGTCGCTGTAAATATTTCGCTCTTCCATTTTACCTCCCCCTCAGGCAGAGAATTTTGATTGATCGGGAACGCTTACATCGGAATCAGCAGCATCCCCCTATTCTCAACGGAATCTTCGGCCAGCTCGTTTTCCTTTTTGATCGCATCCACCGAGGTGCAGTAGCTGCGCGCGATGTCCCAAAGGTTTTCGCCGGCATCCGCGAAGTAGATGGTCAGCGCGGCGGACGCATCCTTTTGTTTCGGGTGGGTTTCATCGGCGCTGATGTCGGAAATCATTTTGCAGCTGCTCCGCAGGAATACGGCGGCGGTGAGCTTCAATTCCGCCTTGATCTCGATGCCCGAGGCTCCGGTGATCCGGTAGCTGAGATTATTGACGTTCACCCTCGGGTCGCATAAGACGCCCGCGGGCTTATTGCTCCAGTCGTGGCTGGCGGCGAAATCGACGACCCGCTCGAAATAGAAGGGCTTTCCCTCGCCGTTCAGCGCCAGCAGGCAGAGATTGATCTTTCCGGTGAAAGAGAGGCTTCCGTTGTCTTCTTCGGCCGAAACGTTGCTCATTTCATTCCACAGGTCCACAACCTTCGAGATTCCGGCTTCGCCGAGGTCGAAGCTGTTCTTCTGGGCGCTGTTGTCGCTGACGATTTCGACCAGGTGCGGGATTATCCTGGACTGATAGTCGAGGGAGAGATCGTAATTCGTGGAATAGGCGTCGGTCACAACGGAGACCTCCGTATCCTCATAAGCCACAAGATTGGCGGAAAGCTTGACGTCCGCCTCGAACAGCGTGTTTTCGCCGGATGAATCGTTTTTGATCTGAACATTGAAATTCGTCACATCCACGTTGACATCGCAGACGCTTTCCTCCTCCACGCCGTCGCAGTCCAGCATCTGGCTGTACGGGATCACGTATTCCATCGCTTCCGGCATCACGTCCTCCGCTTCCGGCGCATACAGAAGCTTCAGGCTGACTTCCCCCTTTAAGATCACCTTCCCGGAAACGACCTTGAAATCCTGGACGTTGGCATTGGCCCCGGAACGGACGATCGTCTGTGCCGGCGGCTTTCCCTCGCCGATTTCCAGCACCTCCGTCACCGGGAACTGCTGCTGGGAAACGGCGTTTACCCTGCTTGCCGGAACAGACTCTACCTTTTGCTGGATGTCTTCCCCTTCAATGCCGGAAACCACCTGGTTTTCCGTCTTGTCTACCACTTTCGCGCACACGGAAAAAGCACCGTGAATATCCAGACGGCGCGGGCTGGTGGCGCGGCAGTTAATATATTCGACCCTCGTTTTGGTAAAGGCAACCGCATTTTCCGCCGTCCGTTTCAATGTGATGGAAGCGGAGAAGGGCTTGGTGTTTTCACAGCATCGGATGCAGCATGCGCCTAAATCCAGATACAGCACCTTAACGGTCGCGGAGCCTTCGACTTCCAGGTGGTCCCCCAGAATATTCCGGCTGGTAATGCAGGGGTAGACCTGACATTTTAAAATGCGCTGAATATCCGGGCAATAATCAGGGAGGCTGAAATCCAGGTCGATTGGCTGCTCCTGGCAGCCGTCAAAAATAACTTCATTGGCACTGATCGTCTGCCGGTTAAGCGTATACTCCATAAAGGTTCTCTCCTTTTCCTGTTTCTAACTAATTTCTATTCGCATCCTGTCCCGGATATGCTAAAAATAAAAGAAAAGTACCGGCTGCCGCGGCAGCCGGTACTTTTCTTTTTATTCCTCTTTCGCTTTTGCAATATGGAAAAACTTTCTCAGGAAGAACCCAACCAGCCCGGAACTCTTGACAACGACGACTTTCATCATGCAGACCTCCCAGTTATGTTTCAGGAATAAAGGAGCGCCAGACCAAGCGCTATGATGATGACCGCCATGATAAACATAGTCAGCCCCGTGGGGCAAAAGCAGGAGATAACCAGGCCGAGTCCGAAAGCGACCGCGTAGTAGGCTTTGTTGTTGCACCGTTTCTTCATCGCACACCGCCCTAAACACAGAGTAAGACTTTGGTGGTCATCTCACCGTCTTTAGTACAGTATATACACAAATCAGAAATTTGGTTCCAACACGATAATCAAAGCCGTTCCGCTGTGCAGGATCACCTGCGCGTCGTCCTCCGCGATGCTGTTGCTTACCCCCAGGGGGTCGTGCGAATAAAGAGTGTGCTTCATCAGCGGGTATTCCAGCCCGCGGTAGCTGACCGTGCAGCAGGAAGATCCGAACGGAAAAACGGAAATACCGCAGCCCTTCATCCGGGTCAGGCGCAGCTTTCCGCCCGTCATCATAAAAATTTTACAATTGTCCCCGAAGATCACGCCCCTGTCGTTCTGCGCCGCAATATACTGCAGCGCGCAGAGGCTGGCGAAGGAATGGTCGAACCGCTCGCCGCCCAGAATGCCGAACAGGGAAAAATCGTGGTATCCGCGCCGCATGGCCTCTTTTATGGCGAACATCGTATCCGTGTCGTCCTTGTGGACGGACAGGCGCACCGTTTCCACTTCCGGCGGCGGGGAAGATTTCGCCGAGTCGAAATCCCCGACGATCAGATTCGGCCGGATTCCGGTTTCAAGGGCGGTATCCAGCCCCCCGTCGGCACAGACGACAAAAGAGCCGACGCAGTATTCTTTGAGCACCCCGGTGTTTTTGACGGGCACCGAGCCGATAATGGCACAACGCTTCATTTTAACTGCCAGTCCTTTATTTTCTTGATTTCCCCGTAGATGGCCGCATAATTTTCGTATCGGGAAGGATGGATTTTCCCATCCCTCACCGCCTGGATCACGGCGCACCCCTTTTCACAGGTATGGGAACACGACGCAAACCTGCACTGATTCAGGTACGGACGGAATTCCCGGAAATCGAACGGCAGGTTTTCCCTGTTGAGGATCGCTCCCCGCTCTACGTCGATGGAGGAAAACCCGGGCGTATCCGCCACATAGGTGTCCCCATCCAGCTTCAAAAGCTCCACCTGGCGCGTGGTGTGGCGCCCGCGCCCCAGCTTCCGGCTGATCTCGCCGGTCTTCAGCTTCAGCTCCGGACAGATCCGGTTGAGCAGCGAGGACTTCCCGACGCCGGAGTTTCCGGTGAACGCGGAAATTTTCCCTTTCAGCAGCGCGCGCACCCCGTCCACCCCTTCCCCCGTCACGGAGGACACCGCAAAAAAACGGATGCCCGCAGCGGTATAGATCTGCCGCAGGCCTTCCCCATCGTGCAGGTCCGTCTTGGAAACGACCACGACCGGCTCGATCTCCCTTTCCTCGGCGGCAGCGATCATCTTGTCGAGCAGCAGGGTGTTGGGCGCGGGGTCGCTCACCGAAGCGACGAGAAAAAGAAAGTCGAGGTTCGAAATCGGCGGCCGTGCCAGAAAATTTTTCCGCCCGTGGATCTCGTCTATCGTGCAGGTGCCGTCCGGCCCGATCCCGATGGCCACCCGGTCGCCCGCCAGCGGGGTGACTCCCGTTTTCCGGAAGATGCCCCTGGCTTTGCATTCATATATCGTATCGGCGGCTTCTACATAATAGAAGCCGCCGATCCCTTTTCTCAGCAACCCTTCTTCGGTTCTCATCAGGGCGCCCTCGTAATTCCGCTGTTATTGCCGTCCGACGCACTCGGGTCGCGATAAGGGTAGGTTTCCTTCTGCTCCGGCTTGCCAGTGTCGAAGTTCAGAGTAAAGACGTTGTATTTCTGGTTGTCGAGCTGAATGATCAGCGTTTTCTGTCCGGAAGATCCCTTAAAGCTCATCTGATAGACCCCGTTGTAAGAGGGATTCACCGTCTTTTCCGAAGACAGCGTCCCGTCGAGATACGCTTTCAGCGAAATATCATGAGTGACGTCTTTCGGAAGCTGAACGAAAATATCGATCGATTTTTCGCTCTTTTTCCCCGAGCTGACGCTGATCTGCACCGAAGTGCCCTTCGCGACCTTCACTCCCGGCAGGGGCGAAGTCTCGATCACGACGTCCTTTGCCTTGTCGCTGTCGTCCACATAGATGATTTTCTGGTCCACCGTAAGGCCGACCGCGAGAATATCCGATTTTGCGGCGTCCAGATTTTTCCCGATCACCGCGGGCACGCTGATTTCATCCGAGGCCGGCCCCTTGCTGACGTAGAGCTTCACTTCCGTGCTGCTCTGCACCACCTCGGTCCCTTCGTTGGGGTCGGAGCTCTTGACATATCCGGCGGCGGTCTGGTCATCTTCCACCGGATAGACGGTGTATTTCAGATTCAGCTCTTTCAGCTTGTTTTCCGCTTCCTCCTGTGTCAGGCCGACCAGCGGAGGAATGGTCACTTTTTCGCTCGCGCCGTTGACCGTCAGGGTGATGTCCGCATTGGCCTTGACCTTCTTTTCCCCCTTGGGGTTCTGGTCGAGCACAACGCCCTCTTCCTTGGTGTCGTCGGTGGCGTATTCGATGGTGAAATGAAAATTCTTGTATTTCTCGTTTGCCTGGATATCGCTGAGCTTCTGTCCGACAAAATTCGGCAGGTCGACATCCTCCGCCTCCTGATTGCTGCATCCGCGCATCACGGCCATGATGCCGAAAATCACCGCCGCAAGCACGAACGCGGCCAGGATTCCGCTGATGACGAGGGATGCCGTGGACTTCTTCTTTTTCTTTTTCGGCTTGGAGAAGTCCTCCTCGTATTCGTAATTGTCGTCGTAGCCGACCGGCTCGGCGCCCCGCACCGTATTGATGGCATCCACATATTTGGTCGGCTTTTCATCGACGAAATATTTGTACTGGAAGCTGATGCTGGGGTTTCTGCGGAACTGCTCGATATCGCGCAGCATTTCGGCCGCAGACTGGTACCGCTGGGATGCGTTTTTCTGCATGGCCTTCAGCGTGATTTCCTCAAGGCCCTCCGGAATGGACGGGTTGATGTCCCTCGGGGGTTTGGGATCTGCCTGAAGCTGCATGATGGCGACCGAAACGGCGTTGTCCGCTTCGAACGGAAGCTGACCGGTAAGCATTTCGTAAAGCATGACGCCGACGGAATAGATGTCGGATTTCTCGTCCGTCAAATCGCCGCGCGCCTGCTCCGGCGCGATATAATGGACAGAGCCGATGGCCTTGTCGGTCATGGTATGCGTTTCGTTGCGGGAAAAGCGGGCGATGCCGAAATCCGTCACCTTGATGGTGCCGTCCTGAAGCAGCATGATGTTCTGGGGCTTGATGTCCCGGTGTATGATCCCTTTCTCATGGGCATGCTGCAGCGCGCGGAGGATCTGGACCGTAAAATGGATGGCTTCCTTCCATTTGATGACCTTCTGCTGATCCAGGTATTCCTTCAGTGTGATCCCGTCGATATATTCCATGACGATGTACTGGATGCGGTCGCCGAAGCTGACGTCATAGACCTTGACGATATTCGGGTGCGACAGGACGGCGATCGCTTTGGATTCGTTTTTGAAGCGGCGGATAAATTCCTCGTTTCCCAGAAATTCATCCTTCAGTATCTTAATGGCGACGGTGCGGTCATCAATAATATCATAAGCACGGTAGACAACGGCCATGCCGCCCATACCGATTCGTTCATGGATCTCGTAGCGGCCATCCAGCCTTTTTCCGGTATACCTATCCATAAAGCAACACTCCAATCAAATGGTCAGTTTTCAATGATGGCAACCGTAATGTTGTCACTGCCGCCCGCGTCCTTTGCCAGCGAAATCAGCCGCTCGCAAAATTCTTCGGGGCCCAATTGCTTCGAAAGCTGAGAAATCTGTTTGGTACCAACATTATTGGAAAGACCATCGGTGCAGATCAGCAGCCTGCCGCCGGGCGGAAAGGGATGCGAACAAAAATCCACTTCCACCGACGGCTGGACGCCCAGTGCCCTGGTGATGATGTTTTTCTGAGGATGGACCTTGGCTTCCTGCTCGGTCAGGTCGCCCTTGTCGACGAGCTCCTGCACCATGGAATGGTCCACGGTGAGCTGCCGGATATCGCCGTCGGGAGAAATCAGGTAGGCCCTGCTGTCCCCGGCGTGGGCGACGTAAACGGCCGGGCCGAGCGCGACGGCGAGAACGACGGTCGTCCCCATTCCGCGCAGGCCCTCCTGCGCGCGGGCTTTTTCATAAATGGCGGCGTTGGCGTCGCGGACAGCCGAAACCATCCGTTCCATGACCCTGTCATCCGCAAGCTCCGCCGGCGCGCAGGAACGGATCTGCCGGGAAATCTGCTGCACCGCCAGCGTGCTGGCGATATTGCCCCCGTTTGTTCCGCCCATTCCGTCACAGACGACCGCCCACGCCTTGTCATCCGCAAGAATACCGACGTCGCATGCGTCCTGATTGGAGCTTCTGACAAGGCCGATATCCGTTTTACTGCATACCTGCAAGATCGGCAACCTCCTCTTCGTGTCTGCGGCGAAGCTGGCCGCAGGAAGCGTTGATATCTGAACCGAGCGTTCTTCTCACCGTGGCAGTCAGGCCGTTCTTCTCTAAAATATGACGGAACCTCTGCAGCCGGTCCGCCGAACTTTTCCGGTACCCCGCGCCGGCCCCTTCGTTCACCGGGATCAGGTTGACATGGCTCAGGGTGCCCCTGAGCCTGCCGGCAAGCTCCCTTGCGCAGGCGTCGCTGTCGTTGACGCCGCTGATCATGGCGTATTCGAACGAGATCCTCCGGTGGGTCGTTTCGGAATAATAACGGCACGCCTTCAGCAGCTCCTCCATATTCCATTTCCGGTTGACCGGCATGGTCTGGGACCGGATCCGGTCGTTCGGGGCGTGGAGCGAGACCGAAAGCGTCAGCTGAAGCTTATGGTCGGCCAAATCATAAATTTTATCCACCACGCCGCAGGTGGAAAGGGAAATATGCCGCATGCCGATGTTCATGCCGGCTTCGGAAGCCACAAGCTCCAGGAAGCGGAGCACGTTATCGTAGTTGTCGAGCGGCTCGCCCATGCCCATCAGAACCACGTTGGAAATCCGGATTCCGGCGTCGGCCTGGGCGGACTGAATCTGAGAGATCATTTCGGACGCGGTCAGGTTTCTGGAAAAGCCGCTTTTCCCGGTGGCGCAGAACGTACAGCCCATTTTACAGCCGACCTGGGTGGAAACGCAGATGGTATATCCGTGGTGGTATTCCATCAGGACGCTTTCCACATACTCGCCATCCCGGAACCGAAATAGATATTTAATGGTATTATCATAATTTGAAATCAGCTTTTTTTCAATAGTTGCTACACAGATGTAATACTTTTGTGAGAGAATTTCCCGAAACGCCTTAGGCAGGTCCGTCATTTTTTCAAACTCATCCACCGCGCCCTGCTGCAGCCATTTATAAACCTGGCGCGCCCGGAACGCGGGAACGCCGAGCCCGGAAAAGTCCTGCTCCAATTCCCGTTCCGTCATGGATTTGATGTCTTTCAGCGCCATTTTTGTCATTCATTCTTTCCTGGTTTTTAAAAGCGGCGGCGGAACGCGGCGATAAAAAATCCGTCCGTGCCGTGAATATGGGGCATCAGCGTAAGTTCGTTTTCCGGTTCGTCCATCACGCGGGAAATCGTTTCCGGCAGACAAAGCGGACAGGGCTCGAATCCGCCGTGTTCCTTCAGGAAGCGCTCCGCGTTTTCCCCGTTTTCCGAAGGGTTGAGCGTGCAGGTGGAATAGACCAGAAGCCCGCCCGGCGCGGTGAGGTGCGCCGATCTACAGAGTATAAGGTACTGCAAATCAGGCAGGCTGTCAAGAGTGTGCTGCGGTTTATACCGGATTTCCGGTTTTCGGCGGATGATGCCGAGCCCCGAGCAGGGCACGTCGCACAGCACGCGCTGCGCCACGGAAAGGTCGTCCGACGCCGCAGCGGCGTCGCGCACGCCGGTCTTTACCGCCGAAAGGGACAGGCGGGCGGCCCCTTGCCGGATCAGCCCCGCTTTGCCCTTATATTTGTCAAAAGCGAGCACCTCGCCCCGGTTTTCCATCCGTTCCGCCATTGTAAAGGATTTCCCCCCCGGCGCCGCGCACACGTCGATCACGCGTTCCCCCGGACGGGGATCCACGACCCGGCAGCAAAGCTGGGATGACAGGTCCTGAATATGGAAAAATCCGTCCTGAAAGCTCTTCAGGCCGGTGACGGAACCGGTATTTTGCAGTTCCAGGGCATCCGGATCCCATGTAATGCCAATCGGCTTTACATCTTCCGCCCGAAGCAGATCCGAAAGCTTTTCCCGGGAAATCCGGGTGTTGTTCACCCGTGCGAAAACGGGAGGCCGGCCGGAAAGCGAAGCGAGGATTCCCTTCGTGCAGTCCCCGCCATAGGCGCGCATCCACAGGCGGATCAGCCATTCCGGGCACGAATGCCGTACGGAAAGGCCGCGGACCGTCCCGTCCTCCTCCGGCGGAAGGCGGAGCTTTTCTTTTTTTCGCAGCATGGCGCGGAGAACGCCGTTAATAAAGCCGCACGCCTTTACAGCTCCGTTTTCCCGCGCGCAGTTCACCGCCTCGTTGACGGCGGCCGATTCTGGTATTTTTTCCAGATAAAGGATCTGATATACGGCGATCCGCAGGATTTCCCGGACGACCGGGCTCTGTTTTTTCCCGGGAGCCCTGCAGAACAGGGAAATATAGTAATCGAGCGTCAGCCTCCGTTCCAGCACACCGTAAAAAATCGCGGATGCCAGCGAGGCGTCCCTCGGTTCCAGCTGAAATTTTTCGAGGGTCTTGTTCAGAACAAGATTCGAGTATCCTTCGTTTTCGTCCACATGGAGCAGCGCCTGCAGGGCGGCCGTCCTTGCGTCCCGCCGTTCCATCAGCGCCTTCCCCTCCTGCCGTTTGCAATCGCGATCAGGCGCAGCAGGGACATCAGCGACGCGAAGGTGGATGCCACATAAGTCATCGCGGCCGCCTTCAGCACTTTTTTCGCGCCGGAAAGCTCTTCCTCATCCAGAATCCCGGACTGTTCCAGCGCGGCGACCGCGCGGAAGCTGGCGTTGAACTCCACCGGCAGCGTGACGAGGGAGAACAGCACGGCGACGCTGTAAAGCGCGATGCCGGCGGAAATCACGAAGCCGTACTGCACCGGGAGAAAAAAGCCCGCTAAAATCACCGGAAAGGCAAGGGTGGACGTAAAGCGCGTGACCGGCACCAGTGCGGCCCGCAGCTTCAGCGGAGCGTAGCCGGTGGCGTACTGCACGGCGTGTCCAGCCTCGTGCGCCGCCACCCCCACTGCGGAGATGGTCGCGCTGCCGTACACCGGCTCCGAAAGGCTGATGCTGTTGCTTGAGGGATCGTAATGGTCGGTGAGATTTCCGGCGATGCGCTGGATCGGCACATTCGTCAGATCATGAAACTGCAAAACCTGACGGGCAGCCTCCGCTCCCGTCAGGTTTCTCCCGTTCCGCACCTCGGAATATCTGCGGAACGCCGACTGAACCCGGAACTGCGCGATCATGGAAACGATCAGCGCGGGAAGAAGATAGATGAAATACGTATAATCATAATAATAGTAGCTCACGGATAACCTCCTGTGATCAGCCGAGAATTGTTTTTTCCCGGGACGGATGTCCGCGGAAAAAATCGGCCGCGTCCATTTTTCTGCCGCCCTCGTACTGCACTTCCAGCAATTGCAGCGCGGTTCCGCCGCCGCAGCATACGACGGCATCCTTTCCCGCCGAAAGCTCGCCGGGCGCGCCGCTTTTCCCTTCATATACCCTGGTTTTATGGATTTTCAGGCGGCGCCCCTGGTACGCGGTGTATGCGACCGGCCACGGGGAAAGGCCGCGCACCAGGTTGTGGATCTGAGCCGCCGGCTTGTTCCAGTCGATCCGCGACATTTCCTTTTTCAGCATGGGGGCGTAGCTTTCTCCGTCTTTTCCCTGCTTGATCCGCTCGATGTTCCCGGTGTGGACGGCATCCAGCGTCCTGACCAGAAGCTCGGCGCCGACGACGCTGAGCCGGTCGAACAGCATCCCGGACGTTTCATCCGGCCCGATCTTCACTTCCTGCTGGAACAGGATATCGCCGGTGTCGAGCCCTTCGTCCATATACATGGTGGTGACCCCGGTCACCGGGTCACCGTTGATCACCGACCACTGGATCGGCGCCGCGCCGCGGTATTTCGGCAGCAGGGATGCGTGGACGTTGATGCAGCCGTGCGGCGGGATGTCAAGAATCTCTTTCGGCAGAATTTTTCCGTACGCCACGACGGCGATCAGATCCGGATGAAAGCCGGAAATCTGTTCGGCAGCCTGCGGGGTGCGCAGGGTGCCCGGCTGAAACACGGGGATTCCGTGCTTTTGCGCCAGCACCTTCACCGGCGGCGGAGTCATGGCGTATCCCCTGCCTTTCGGTTTGTCCGGTTGGGTAAAGACGGCGCACACGCTGTGTCCGGCATCCATCAGGCTCTGAAGGCACGGCACGGCAAAATCCGGCGTGCCCATAAAAATGATGCGCATTTGATCAAGAAGCCTCGCTTTCCGGGTTATTGTTCCAGTTCTTCCGGCGTAAGCATTCTGCTTACATGGGCCTTGAAAACGATCCCGTCCAGGTGGTCGATTTCATGGCAGAAAGCCCGCGCAAGCAGGCCGTCGCCTTCCGTTTCAAAAAATTTTCCGGTGCGGTCCTGCGCCTTTATCTTTACGTGCATCGGGCGCTTGACCATGCCGTACTGGCCCGGAAAGGAAAGGCAGCCCTCCACGCCGTCCTGTTCGCCGGAAGCTTCCAGAATCTGCGGATTGACGAGCTCGATCGGGTGATCATCCACATCGACGACAACGGCGCGCCTTAAAATGCCGACCTGGGGCGCGGCAAGCCCCACACCGTTGGCTTCGTGCATGGTTTCCATCATGTCATCCAACAGTATTGCCAGCTTTTCATCAAATTTTTCAACCGGGCGGCACACTTTGCTCAGAATTTCGTCGCCCTCTTTTCTAATGTTGCGAAGCGCCATATAGTTTCCTCCTGTCACATTATGGTGTTGGGGTTGCTGTCCGCGAAAGCGGTGACATCCCCATATCGGCGGTCGCCGGAAAAATCCGCCAGCAAACGGGAGAGCATTTCCCGAAATCTTTTATTGTTCCGGCATTTGATGATCAATTTATAACGGTATTTGTTGCTGACTTTCGAGACCAGCGCGGGCGAGGGATCCAGAACCCGGAGGGGCAGATCCGCGTATTCCTTTTGCGCCATCGTGCGGAGCAGCGACAAAAACGCCCGGCTAGCCCCGCAGACCCTGTCTTCATCCAGCCCGATGAACCCGACCAGAATCAGGTCCGCAAAGGGCGGGTAGAGCATCGCCCTGCGGAACCGGATCTCCTCCCCGTAAAACGACGGGTAATCCTGCGCGGCCGCAAGCCGGATGATCCTGTTTTCCGGCGTATACGTCTGAATGACGGCACGCCCGACGTTTTTCCCCCGGCCGGAACGGCCGACTACCTGGGTAAACAGGTCGAACGCGCGCTCCGAGCCCCTGAAATCGTCCCCGTAAAGGGACTGGTCCGCGGAAAGCACCCCGACGAGCGTCACATTTTCAAAATCCAACCCTTTCGCGACCATCTGGGTGCCGATCATAATATCATATTGTCCCTGTTTGAAAAGGTTCAGCTTTTTTTCATAGGAAAACCGGCTCATGGTGCTGTCGGTGTCGAGCCGCAGAATCCGCGCCTGCGGAAAAAGGGCGCCGAGCTGCTCTTCGGCCCGCTGCGTGCCAAGGCCGGAATAGCGCACGGTGTTTTCCCCGCATTCCGGGCATCGTTCCGTAAACGGGATGGAATATCCGCAGTAGTGGCACATCAGCCGGTGGTTCGCCGCATGGTAGGTCATGGAAATGCTGCAGTGCGGGCATGTGATGACATGGCCGCACGAGGTGCAGGAGGCAAACGTATGATACCCCCTGCGGTTCAGCAGAAGGATCGACTGCTCTTTTCTTTCCAGGTTTTCCTCCAGGGCGCTCCGGAGGACGCGGCTGAAAACCGTCGTGTTCCCGGCCTGGGTCTCCTCGTTCATGTCGGCGACCGTCACCTCGGGCAGCTCCGCCTGCCCGTACCGGCTCGCAAGGACGTTCAGCGAATAACGCCCCGCTTTCGCCAGATAGCAGCTTTCCACCGACGGCGTGGCCGAGCAGAGAAGCAGCAGCGCCTTGTGGTACGCGCAGCGGAATTTTGCCACATCCCGCGCGTGATAGCGCGGGGAGGATTCCGATTTATAGGTGGATTCCTGCTCTTCATCCAGAATGATCAGCCCGATGTCGGAAAACGGGGCGAACACCGCCGAGCGGGTGCCAACCGCGATCAAGGCCTCCCCGTTTTTCACGCGCTTCCATTCGTCCATCCGCTGGCCGAGCGAAAGCCCGCTGTGAAAAACCGCGACGCTGCACCCGTACCGGCGGTGAAAGATCGCGATGGTCTGGGGGGTCAGGGAGATTTCCGGCACCATGACGATGACGCCGCGCCCGCTTGCGCACACTTCGTCGATCAGCCGAAGGAAAACCAGCGTCTTCCCGCTGCCGGTGACGCCGTACAAAAGCGAAACGCCGCCCTTTCCCTGCCGGTATTGGGCGAGAAGGTTTTCATAGGCCCTCTGCTGCTCCTCCGACAGGGTGATCCGGTCCGGCGCGCCCGGATTTTCGATATGCTCATAGGGATTCCGATACTTTTCTTCCTCGTAATATTCGGCGATCCCTTTTTTGACCAGCGTGCTGGCGACGGAAGCGGTGACGCCCGTGAAATAGCACAGCTCTTTCACGGAAACGGCGCCCGCATCCTGAAGGAGCTTCACGGCATCCCGCTGCTTTGCGGAAAGCTTTTCCGGAAGGTCGCCGCTTTTCAACCGGATCATTTTCTGCACGGAATTCCCGATCTTCGGGGCGGCTCCGTCTTTTTTACTCAGAATCCCCTTTTGGCACAGGGCTTCCAAAACGGGACTGTCCGGCCCAAGGCCGAGCGCGCCGGAAAGCTTTTCGGCGGCCACCGGTTTTTTCTGCCCCGAAAAATAGGAGACGATCCGCCGTTCCTCTTCGGAAAGAGGTTCCCCATCCCATTCATCCGGCCGCTTCAAAAGGGAGAATTCTGCCTGGATTTTCAGATTGATCCCCACGGGCAAAAGCAGCCTGACCGTTTCGAACAGCGTGCAGAAGCATCGGTCGCTGAGCCAGGGAACCATCAAAAGCATCTCCCGAGTAAGAAGCGGCGCCTTGTCAAGCACCGCCGCAATGGATTTCAGCTGTTCGGTTTCCTCTTTCCTGCATACGGAAAGAATCATTCCCTGTCTTGTTCGGTTTCCGCGCCCGAACGGCACCATCACCCGGCACCCGGCCTTCGCCTCCCCGGCGAGCGGCTGCGGAACCAGGTAGCGGAACTCCCTGTCAAAGGAGTAAGCCGTGTTTTCCACCGCCACGTCGGCTATGATTGTTTCCGGCATTTTGACCCCTCAACCCTTTTATTGTTCCAGCGAAGCATTCGGTTTCGGAACCGGCCTTACGATTCTGTATTTGCGGTTGATGAAATCCTGAACCGCCAGATCCACCGGCTTTTCATCCAGGATTTCTCCCCTTTTTTCCGCATCGCCCGCAATTTCCCTTGCCCTTTTTGCAACAGCCACCACAATGGAATAGCTGTTTACGTCGGGGGAAGTAAATAGTTCAGCAGATGGTTTCAGCATGATTCAACATCCTTTCTATGATGGAACGCGCGCGGGAAAACCGAAGCTTTTCCGCGGCGATAATCAGATTGATTTGTTCCACCGCGCCGGCGATGGTGTCGTTGACGATCACATAATCGTAGTTTTCCGCCTGCATGATTTCCCCGCAGGCGGCTTTCAGCCGCTTTTTGATCACTTCTTCCCCGTCGGTGTGGCGGCCGCGAAGCCTTTTCTCCAGCACCTCAAGAGAGGGCGGCAGCATGAAGATGCTGACGCAGTCTGGGCATTTTTCCCGAATCTGCCGGCCGCCCTGAACCTCGATTTCCAGAATGACGTCCTTTCCTTCGGCAAGCCACGTTTCGATCGGCCTTGCCGGTGTCCCGTAATAATTCCCGCAATACTGGGCATATTCCAGCATCCCGCCCTGCCCGGCGATGGACTCGAACTTCTCCTTTGTGAGGAAAAAATAATCCTCTCCGTCTTTTTCTCCGGGCCTCGGCTGTCTGGTGGTGGCGGAAATGGAGAGCCTGGCGTTCGGCCTTCTGCTGAAAAACTCCTTTAAAATCGTATCCTTTCCGGCGCCGGAAGGGCCGGAAAAAACAACCAGCAAGCCTTTGTCACTCATCCTCTTCCAGCTCCTCATCCGAAAGATCCTCGTCGCGGTCGTTCAGCCTGTTCGCAACGGTTTCCGGCTGAACGGCGGAAAGGATGACATGGTCGCTGTCTGTGACGATCACGGCGCGGGTCCGCCGGCCATAGGTGGCGTCGATCAGGGTCCCGCGCTCCTTTGCGTCCTGAATGATGCGCTTGATGGGCGCCGATTCGGGGCTGACGATCGCGACCAGACGATTGGCCGACACCATGTTGCCAAAGCCGATGTTAATAAGCTTCATGACTCATTTCCTCCTAACGGATTATTCAATATTCTGAATCTGTTCTCTGATCTTTTCGATTTCCGCCTTGATGTCGACCACCATGTAAGCGATCTGCGCATCGCACGCCTTTGAGCCGATGGTGTTGGCCTCCCGGTTCATCTCCTGCACCAGAAAATCCAGCTTTCTGCCGATGGCCTCGCTGGAATCCAGCATCATGCGGAGCTGGTCGAAATGGCTTCGAAGGCGCACGGTCTCTTCCGCCACCGCCACCTTGTCGGCAAAGATCGCCGCTTCGGTCAGCACCCTCTGCTCGTCGAAGCTGCTGTCTTTCAGCATTTCATTCAGCCTCTCCTGCAGCTTCTGCTGATATTCCGCCACCGTCTGCGGGGAACGCTCCTCGATCTTACCGACGATCGAAATGATTTTGCCGGCCCGCTGAAGGATATCCTCCTTCAGCCGTTCCCCTTCGTTCTCCCTCATCTGCAAAAGGCGGTCCAAGGCCCGGTCAGTGACCTGCCGGACGCCATCCCAGATGGCATCCTCGTCATCCGGGGCCTTGTGTATCGTGAAGATGTCGCTGTATTTCGCCAGCGTGGAAACGGTGACGTCGTTGGGGATTCCGTATTTTTCCCCGATTTCTTTCAGGGCATTCAGGTACCCCGCCGCGAGCGGATGGTTGACCAGCACCTGAACGTCGGCGTCCTCCAGGGTCTCAATGGAAACGAAACAATCTATTTTACCGCGGGAAATCCTGTTTTGAAGGTAAGCCTTCAGCTTTTCATCCAAAAAGGAATAGCCGCGCGTGATTCTGGAAGAAAATTCAAAGTAGCGGTGATTGACCGACTTGATTTCCACTATGATATAGCGTCCGTCAACGGTTTCCTCATCCCTGCCATAACCGGTCATGCTTCTTATCATGGCTATCATCTCAATTCTAAAAGAGTGCAATCAATGTCTATCACATTTATCATTTCATTTTATCAGTTTTACCGGAGAAATGCAACCATGATAAAAAAACAAAAAAGCCCCGCAGCGGGGGCTGATTTGTATCGAATCAAACGGGGTGAATCCGCTTTTCCGCGTCGGAATGTTTTCCGTCGATCCCGTATTTCGCGTTGCGGCGCTTGAGGAAGAATTCCTCGGCAACCTTCGGGAACTGAGCGTAGGAAAGGACATCCTCCTCCTGTTCCACCCACGGGGCGGCTTCCTTGCGGAGCTTTTCCAGCTCGGGCTCCAGCAGATCCGCCGGCCTGCAGTCGATGGGCTTTCTGTCGCCGATGATCTTTTTGCGGAATTCCGGGTCGATCGGCACCGGCGTCTTTCCGTACATCCCGGCGACCAGATCCTTGAATTCCTTCGTGCACATCTTATACCGCTGCCCGGTAACCACGTTGAAAACAGCCTGGGTCCCAACGATCTGGGAGGTCGGCGTGACGAGCGGCGGGTATCCGGCGTCTTTGCGCACGCGCGGCACTTCCTGAAGAACCTCTTCCATCCGGTCGGCCTTTCCGGCCTGTTTCAGCTGGGAAAGAAGGTTGGAGAGCATCCCGCCCGGCACCTGGTACACCAGCGCCTTGGTGTTGGTGGCGAGGAGCTGCGGGTCGAGCAGTCCGCTGTCGATATATTTTTTTCGGAGGGTCATAAAATATTCCCTGATCTCGTTCAAAAGGATCAGATCGAGGCCCGTGTCGTATTCGGTGCCCTTCAGCGCGGCGACGATCGACTCGGTCGGCGCGTGGGATGTCCCGAGCGCTAGCGGGGACATGGCGGTATCGACCACATCGATACCCGCTTCGATCCCCTTGAGCGCACACATGGAAGCAAGGCCGGACGTGTAATGGGTATGAAGCTGAATCGGGAGCTTCACCGCCGCTTTCAGCGCCTTTGTGAGCGAGTATGTCTCATACGGCGTCAGAAGCGCCGCCATATCCTTGATGCAAATGGAATCCGCGCCTGCGTTTTCGATCTGCTTTGCGTAATTAACGTAATATTCATGCGTGAAAACGGGGCCGGTCGTGTAGGAAATCGCCACCTGAACATGGGCACCTTCCTTCTTTGCGGCATTGATCGCCCGTTCCAGGTTCCGAATGTCGTTGAGCGCGTCGAAAATCCGGATGATGTCGATGCCGTTCGCCACCGTGCGCTGCACGAAATAATCGAGCACATCATCCGCGTAATGGCGGTAGCCGAGCATATTCTGTCCGCGGAACAGCATCTGGAGCTTTGTTTTCGGGCAATGCTTGCGGATCGTCCTCAGCCGTTCCCACGGGTCTTCGTTCAGAAACCGCAGACAGGCGTCGAAGGTGGCGCCGCCCCAGCATTCCAGCGAATGAAATCCGACCTGATCCAGCTTATCCAGAATGGGGAGCATATCCCCGATCGGCATTCTGGTGGCGATCAGCGACTGGTGCGCGTCGCGCAGCACGGTTTCGGTAATTCCGATTTTTTTAGCCATTTTTTATCCGCCCCCTTACTGAAGGGAAACAAGGGGATCGCCCACGTTGACCATATCCCCCTTGTTGACGTGAATGCCGGCCACCACCGAATCGGTGGGAGACATAATTTCATTTTCCATTTTCATCGCTTCCAGAATGAGGAGCGTCTGTCCCTTCTTCACGGCCTGTCCGGCAGTGACATTGATATCGAGGATTTTACCGGGCATCGGCGCGGAAACGACATTGACGGATGCGGATGGCTTGGGTGCCGGAGCGGGTGC
>ENA-UOOI01000529-UOOI01000529.1-fermentation-metagenome-genome-assembly--contig:-NODE-529-length-48119-cov-3.837820_pt1 | contig 48119 bp, 38 predicted proteins | sample MGYA00245779_ERZ724027 | MGnify/ENA primary metagenome ERZ724027 (study PRJEB28704, sample SAMN03018318) | fermentation metagenome | biome: anthropogenic terrestrial biome; feature: soil; material...
TGTACGGTACAGCGTATCGAAAGGGCGGGTGTGAAATACGTTTTTCACCAGAAGATCATTCGCCTGTCGGATAATACGGTATGTGCCAAAGCAAAAATTGAAGTAGTGAATCTGGTGAACGGCAGGTTGTCGCAACCCGAAGTGTTCGACGAAGCGTTCGCGGAATATTTATGATGTTGGGATTTGGGACGTGGGAATTGGGATCGCTCAATTCCAAATTGGCATATTGGCTCATTGGCACATTAGTTTAGTCTTGGTTCTTGGCTCTTGATTCTTTGTTCTATGATAACAGACAGATCTCTATACCGGATAGCGCTCACGCAGATCAGGGGCATAGGAGTCATGCATGCCCGCAACCTGATGCAGGTGATCGGTGATGAAGAGGCGATCTTCAAAGAGGATGTCCGTAAACTGGAAGCCATCCCCCGCATTTCAAGACGGTTGATCGGCGAGATCCGTGATCCAGGGGTACTGAAAAAGGCGGAGAAAGAGTTGGAATTCATAGCAGACAATAAGCTCCGGCTCCTTTTCTTTACCGATGAAGACTATCCCCAACGGCTTACACAATGTATCGACGCTCCCCTCCTGCTCTATGCCAAAGGGAATGCCGATTTTAATCACCAGAAAACGATTAGTGTCATAGGTACACGTAATGCTACAAGATACGGGGAAGAGTTCTGCAAGGAATTTATTGAAGAGTTAGCGGGCAGGCTCCCCGATATACAGATCATCAGCGGCCTGGCATACGGCATCGATATCTGTGCCCACCGGGCGGCGCTGAAAAACAACCTCTCTACTGTTGCCGTACTGGCGCACGGACTGGATCGCATCTACCCGCAGATACATCGGCAGACAGCCGTCGAGATGCTGCAAAACGGAGCACTCCTCACCGAATTTCCCGGCGGCACCAACCCCGACAAGCATAACTTCGTGAAACGCAACCGTATCGTCGCAGGTATGGCCGATGCGGTCGTAGTCATTGAGTCGGGCGAAAAGGGGGGATCACTCACTACCGCCGATATTGCCAATTCCTATTACCGTGAGGTATTTGCCCTGCCGGGCCGTATCCGGGACAAAATGTCGGCCGGCTGTAACAGACTGATATCGGATAACAAAGCACTCCTTTTACACAGCATTGACGATTTTATTTCACATATGGGATGGGAAGAAAGTGAAAAACAACCTCTCCCGGAACAGCAGGAACTCTTCCCCGACCTGTCGGAAGAAGAAGTGATAATATTCGAAAAACTCAGTAGAACTGATTCTATGCATGTAAACACATTGTCCATCGAACTCAACGTTCCGGTATCGGAATTGTTTATGACCCTGCTGGAACTGGAAGTAAAGAATATTATAGTATCGCTGCCGGGCGGAATATACCGTTTAGCGTAAAAATTGACCCGCTTCTCACCGCGGCATCTCTTTATTTTTTATATCTTTGGCATAAAAAGAAGAGAATTATGAAAAAAACAACAGCTTTACTCTTTAGTATTGTGTTTATTTTTTCTTTTTCTCTAAAAGCACAGGAAGACAGTACAAAAGTACTTTCTTATTTAGATCGGCAAGGTACGTTTGATGAATTATCCCTTATTGCCGGTTATTCATTCAACGGAGGAAATGAAAAAGGAGGACCCGATAACCATATCATTGAATTAGGGATTTATAAATCAAGAAATTCCTATTACGTGGAAACAGCCGGATACTCTTATTTTCTATCGAATGAATTTATGTTCAATAAAAACTCATTCTACTTAGGTCCGAAGATCGGTAGTTTTTTTCATGTATGGATGTTTTATTTAGGCTCGGAATTAGTTTACTATACGAATTTTAAAGGGCAGGCCCTGCATATCGTCCCTATATTTGGATTGGGATATTCAAAATTCAAAATTGGTATCGGGCTACATATACCTCTCGCAAATAATTTATTCGAGCACACAAATATACCATCTATCGGTTTTACGTATGAAATAAAGAATTTACAAAAGAGGAAAATAGATTATTAAAATGAAAATTGGCGACAAAATACCCGAAATGCTGGGGACAGATCAAAACGGAAAACCGGTAAAGGCGGAGCAATTCAGCGGTAAGAAACTGGCTCTCTATTTCTATCCGAAAGATAATACACCCGGATGTACGGCTCAGGCGTGTAGTCTGCGCGACGGTTACGACGACCTCCGCAAAGCAGGGTATGAAATCGTGGGCGTAAGTGTCGACAGTGAGAAATCACACCAAAAATTCATCGATAAGTTTTCACTTCCCTTTCCTTTGATTGCCGATAGCGATAAAAAACTGGTCGAAGAATTCGGAGTGTGGCAGGAAAAATCGATGATGGGGAAAAAATTCATGGGTACTGTCCGCACTACATTCCTTATAGATGAAAACGGGATCATCCGCGATAAGATAGAAGGAAGAAAGGTGGATACGAAAAACCATGCCGGGCAAATATTAGAGAAATGAAAACCGACCGGAGCTGATGAACCGGTAGTGAAACAAGCAAAAAAATTAAACATAGCTAAAAATATGGCAGAAGAAAAAGATAACAAGAACAGTGAAAAACTGAAAGCGCTGCGTGCAGCGATGGACAAGATTGAAAAGACCTACGGCAAAGGCTCTATTATGAAAATGGGCGATGAGAAAGTGGAAGAGGTGCCCGTTATCTCCTCCGGCTCCATTGCCCTGAATGTGGCATTGGGCGTGGGCGGCTATCCGCGTGGGCGTGTCATTGAGATCTACGGACCGGAATCGTCGGGAAAGACCACGCTTGCCATCCATGCAATTGCCGAAGCACAAAAGGGGGGCGGTGTAGCGGCGTTTATAGATGCTGAACATGCCTTCGATCGTTTTTATGCCGAAAAACTGGGTGTAAATACCGACGAGCTACTTATTTCCCAGCCAGGCAGTGGAGAAGAGGCGCTGGAAATTGCGGAACAGTTGATCCGCTCCTCAGCGGTAGACATTATCGTCATCGACTCCGTGGCGGCCCTCACTCCAAAAAAAGAGATAGAAGGAGAAATGGGCGACTCGAACGTGGGGCTGCAGGCTCGGTTGATGTCACAAGCGCTCAGGAAACTCACCTCAGCCATCAGCAAGACCAATACCACCTGCATCTTCATCAACCAGTTGCGTGAAAAGATCGGGGTTATGTTCGGTAATCCGGAGACAACCACCGGAGGGAATGCCCTGAAATTCTATGCATCGGTGCGTCTGGATATCCGTGGTAACGGCACTCCTATCAAGGATGGGGAAGAACAGATCGGGAAACCCACCCGAGTGAGGGTTGTGAAGAACAAAATGGCGCCTCCATTCCGCAAAGCGGAGTTTGACATCATGTACGGAGAAGGGATATCCCGGACAGGCGAAATTATCGACCTGGGGTCGGATCTGGGGATCATCAAGAAAAGCGGTTCATGGTACAGTTACAACGATACCAAACTGGGACAGGGGCGCGACGCTGCCAAGGTAGCCATCAAAGATAATCCCGAATTGGGCGAAGAGCTCGAAAAGCTTATCTTTGAGGCACTTAAAGAGAATAATAAATAATGTGGAAAAACGAGATATCCCTGCCGGGGATCTCGTTTTTCTTTTGTTTCAGGCTGATCGAAAAAGAAGGCCCTTTTTCCGACCGCCCATATACCGATTGGCTCGGTCAAACGTTTAAAACGTAACATTACATTGCCTCATATCATATTGCGGCATTAATCACATTGACATATTGGTCTCATTGGCACATTAGTCATATTAGTCTCATTGACATATTAGTCATATTAGTCTCATTGGCACATTAAAACATGCAAGATCACAGAAACTTAACACAATCCGAAATTAATCTGCTGGAAAAAAACGGATGCAGCAGTACCGACTGGGGACTGATTACCGTAAAAGAGGGGTTCGATCCCCATTATGTAAGGGAGAGCCACTTTTCGGGTAAGATCGAACTCGGGATATTCGAAAAGGTATTCTCCCTACCCGGCGGGTTGGATAAGCACGCGGGCATCAACCGCGCTGTTGTCCACAACTGTACCATCGGCGACAATGTAATGATCGAGAATGTGCAAAATTACATCGCCAACTACACCATCGGCGATAACTGCTTCATCCAGAATATCGATGTAATCCTGGTCGAGGGGATGACCACATTCGGAAACGGAGTGCAGGTCAACGTACTGAATGAAACCGGGGGACGCGAAGTGCATATCAACGATAAGTTGTCAGCCCATTTCGCCTATATCTATTCCCTCTATCGCCATCGACCGAAACTGATCGAGCGGATGAAAGCCATCATCGATTATTATTGTGAGAAACATGCTTCCGACAGGGGGATCATCGAACACGACTGCAAGATCGTGAACGTGGGTTACATCAAGAATGTGCGGATAGGTTCTTTCTGCAAGATAACCGGTGCAATGAAGCTGAAAAACGGGAGCATCAACAGCAATGAACATGATCCGGTCTATATCGGGCGCAATGTGATTGCCGAAGATTTCATTGTCTGCTCCGGTTCCACGATCGATGGAGGTTCCATTATTTCGCACTGTTTCATCGGCCAGGCCTGTCATATCGATCACGGTTATTCCGCCTCCGACTCTCTCTTTTTCAGCAACTGCCAGGGGGAGAACGGAGAGGCCTGTGCGCTTTTTGCCGGCCCCTATACCGTCACCCACCACAAATCCACCTTGCTCATCGCCGGAATGTTTTCCTTTATGAATGCCGGGTCGGGCTCCAACCAGAGCAATCACATGTACAAACTGGGGCCTATCCATCAGGGGATCATTGAACGGGGCGCCAAAACGACCAGTAACTCATACGTGTTATGGCCCGCCAAGGTAGGGCCTTTCTCGCTGATCCTGGGACGTCATTCCCAACATGCGGACACATCGAACCTCCCTTTCTCCTATCTGGTGGAAAAAGACAACGGCACCCATATCGCGCCGGGAGTGAACCTGCGCAGCGTAGGTACCATCCGCGATGCAAAAAAATGGCCGGAGAGAGACCGCCGCAAAGATCCCGACCGGCTCGACTGCATTAATTTCAACCTGCTCAGTCCCTATACTATACAAAAAGTATTTGCAGGCATTGAAATTCTCAAAAATCTTCAGGCTGCCGCCGGGGAGACTTCGGAATTCTATACATTTCAGAGTTGTGTTATCTCCAATTCTTCACTCCGGCGAGGATTACAGCTCTATGAGATCATTGTTCATAAATTCCTGGGTAATTCCCTTATCAAGCGATTGGAAAAGACCCGGTTCAAAAGCAATGAAGAGATCAGGAAGAGGCTCATACCCAAAGAGACGCCCGGACTGGGCGAGTGGGTAGATGTTTCCGGCTTGATTGCGCCCAAATCCGAAATCGACAATCTGCTCTGCAAAATCGAATCGGGAGAGATCACAAAACTGAAAGAGATCAATCATGTATTCCGGAAACTGCACGAAGAGTATTACGAGAACGAATGGGTCTGGGCCTGGGATAAGATCCAGTCGTTTTACGGTATCAAAGCCGATGAGATCACCGCGACCGATGTAATCTCCATTGTGGAAAAATGGAAAGCAGCAGTGATCGGACTCGACGAAATGATCTACAGCGATGCAAAAAAAGAATTCTCCCTCTCTTTCAAAACAGGGTTCGGTGCCGACGGGAATATCCAGGACAGGGCAATGGATTTTGAATACGTACGCGGCGCTTTCGATAAAAATCCGTTTGTGATAACCACATTGAAACATATTGAAGATAAAAAGGCGCTGGGAAACGAATTAATAGAAAGAATAATAAACATACAATAAACATCCCATTTTTATGACAGATAAGATTGAGGAACTAATCAAACAGTTCAATCCGCAACCCATACGCATTCCCATTAATAAATGTGACCTGGAAGAGGTAATTGAAACGCTCATCTCGTTGATGTTCCCTATCTGCGACTGTCCGGAACCGATAAATGTACATGAAGGGTTACGGATAGCGATCGGAAAACTTCACGTCAATATCGCCGCACTTACCAGTGAACAGAAGGCCAATGAGATCACAGAATCATTTTGCCGGCAATACCTTTCGCTCCGGGAACGGCTCTATAAAGACGCGGCCTGCTATCTGAAAGCCGACCCTGCAGCCAAAAGTCTGGAAGAGGTGATCCTCACTTATCCCGGGTTTTACGCGCTCTGCGTGCATCGGGTTGCACATGAGATCCACCGGCTGGGGATACCCCTGATCGCCAGGCTTTTTTCAGAATACGCGCATTCAAAGGTAGGTATCGACATCCATCCTGCGGCTAAGATAGGGAAAAATCTATTTATGGATCACGGAACGGGGATCGTAATCGGCGAAACCGCTGAGATCGGCAACAACGTGAAGATATACCAGGGTGTTACACTCGGTGCACTATATGTGGAAAAGAAATTGTCCGATGTAAAACGACATCCGACGGTCGAGGATAACGTCGTTATATATGCCAATGCCACTATTCTGGGCGGAAAGACGGTGGTCGGGCACGATTCGGTGATTGGCGGCGGTGCATGGCTCACCCGCAGTGTAGTCCCCTACTCTCTCGTCTCTAACCCCATAGATGTAAAAATACGCACCGTGAGAGATTTTTCTAGTCCCTATGATTTTGTGATTTGATCTCCTCCAGCAAAGCTACTGCCGTTTCCACGGTCTCTATGTTGCTGATTGCTACCGATCGTTTTTTTCCTTTTTCCTGTAAGCGGCACCGGCGCGGCTGTTTCTGGACGAAATATAACAGTTGGTCGAATACCGGCGAACTGTAATAAGGCGATTCCGGATCAGAGATCAGGAAGAGGGTCATCTGTCCGTTTTTCAGTACCACCTTCTCTATCCCCAACGATTTGGCAATACGGCGCAGCCGCACAATGCGGATAAGTTCCCTGCCCTGCGCCGGAATTCTTCCGAAGCGGTCTTCCAGGCGTCTCATGAAATCCATGATCTCTGTCTCTGACTCCATATTGTCCATTTCACGGTAAATGGCTACCCGCTCCGCATCATTCGGGATATAATCTACCGGGAACATCAGTTCCAGGTCGCTCTCGACCAGCACATCATCTACGAAATCCTGCGCCTGCGCCCTCTCCGCCTTTTGAGTATCGTACAGTGCCGAAAACTCTTCTTTCCGCAACTCCTGTACCGCTTCGGCCAATATTTTCTGATACGTCTCATACCCCAGGTCGGCGATAAAGCCGCTCTGCTCCGCTCCCAGCAGGTTCCCCGCCCCCCGGATGTCCAGATCCTGCATGGCGATATGGAGCCCGCTACCCAACTCGGCAAAATTCTCAATCGCCTGAAGGCGTCTCCGTGAGTCGCCGCTCAGCAGATAGAACGGGGGCGCCAGCAGGTAACAGAATGCTTTCCGGTTGCTTCGTCCCACCCTGCCCCGCAATTGATGTAGGTCGCTCAGCCCGAAATTCTGCGCATCCATCACGATAATGGTGTTCACGTTGGGCATATCGATACCCGATTCAATGATGGTGGTGGCGATCAGCACATCCTGCTCATGATTGATAAAATCGGCAATCACACGCTCGAGCTTCTTCGGGTCCATCTGTCCATGGCCCACCGCCACGCGTACGTCCGGTATCTCCCTTTTGATAAGGACTTCCAATTCATAAATATTCCTGATGCGGTTATTCACGATAAACAACTGCCCGTTCCGGTTCAACTCAAAATTGACCGCATCACGAATGAGCTCTATATCGAACGTATGCACCTCGGTCTGTATAGGGTAGCGGTTGGGAGGAGGCGTTCCGATGGTAGAGAGGTCGCGTGACCCCATCAGAGAGAATTGCAATGTGCGCGGGATCGGTGTAGCCGTCATGGTAAGTGTATCCACATTCACTTTCAGTTGCTTAAGTTTTTCCTTGACAGACACCCCGAACTTCTGCTCCTCATCAATGATCAGCAGCCCCAGGTCTTTGAACTGCACATCTTTTCCCACCAACCGGTGGGTACCGATAAGGATATCGATGGCTCCCTCTTTCAACCGGAGGAGGATTTCTTTTTGCTCTTTCGCCGTACGAGCACGGCTCAGATAATCCATTTTCACCGGGAAATCGGCCAGCCTTTCGCTGAAGGTATGGTAATGCTGCGTTGCCAGTACGGTGGTAGGCACCAACACGGCCGTCTGTTTCCCGTCGGTAGCTGCTTTAAAGGCGGCACGGATAGCGATCTCGGTCTTGCCGAAGCCCACATCGCCGCAGATCAACCTGTCCATAGGGCGTTCGCTCTGCATATCCGCTTTCACGTCGCGGGTCGCCTTGATCTGGTCGGGCGTGTCCTCATACATGAACGAAGCCTCCAGTTCTGTCTGCAAATAGGTGTCCTTTGAAAAAGCGAACCCTCTCTCCTGCTGACGTTGGGCATAGAGCTCTATAAGGTCGCGGGCGATATCCTTGATCTTCTTTTTGGTCCGCTCTTTCGCCCGCTCCCACGCTCCGGAACCCAGTTTATTCAGTTGCGGCTCTTCCCCCTCCTTGCCTTTGTATTTCGATATCTTATGCAGGGAATGGATGGAAACAAACACCGCGTCGTTGTTCAGATAAGTGAGTTTGATCACCTCCTGTATCTTATCCCCGATGCGCAGGCGCACCAGTCCGGCAAACCTGCCGATACCGTGATCCATGTGCACCACATAATCGCCTTGCTGAAGTTGGTTGATTTCCTTAAGGGTAAGGGCGATCTTACCCGACCGGGCCTTATCGGACTTCAGGCTGTATTTGTGAAAACGATCGAAGATCTGATGATCGGTAAAGCAACATATTTTTAGCGTCTTATCCGAAAAACCCTCATGCAGCGTCCTGTTTACCGGTATAAAGGAGATGGGATCATTACGATCCTGGAAAATATGAAAAAGCCGTTTCTGCTGCTTTTCACTGTCGCTCAATATGCAGATCGTGTAATCCTCCTCCAGGAATCGGTGCAGTGATTCGCTCAGGAGGTCGAAATTTTTGTGGTAGAGGGGTTGCAGCGATGTTTTGAATTCGATGGAAGCACCGGGGGTATCCATCATCTTCGTATCGAAACGGATTTGCCGGAACGAGCCGATAATCTCCAGGAAATCCTTTTTCGAAAGCAGGTCGGCTTTCACGAATTCCACATCTTTGGGATCGATATGCAGTTCATCCTCGTTGATCGATTCCACCCGGCTTGCTATCCAGCGCATATCTTCCGTTCCGATCACCGAGCCGGCGGGAAGAAGGTGGAAGAGCGAAGCCCCTTTAGATCCGGCGCGTCCGAATTCGGGAACAATCCGGATCCCGTTGAACTTCTCTTTGGAAAGTTGCGATTCCAGATCGAAGTTCCGGATGGTTTCCACCTCATCTCCAAAAAAATCGATACGATAGGGATACTCGCTTGAAAAAGAGAAGACGTCGAGGATACTCCCCCGCACGGCATACTGTCCCGGCTCATACACATAGTCTGTAAGTTGAAAGCCCTGGCTGTCGAGCACTTCACTCACAAAATCGCTGTCGATCCGGTCTCCTACCGTTACCTGCAGCGTATTTTCCTCCAGCTGTTTACGGGAAACGGTTTTCTCCGCCAACGCATCCGGATAGCTGACCACGATCAGGGGGTTGTTCTCTTCCTGAAGGCGGCTCAGGGTTCCGGCGCGAAGTACTTCATTAGCCCGGTCCAACTGCCCGTATTTGGCCGCCCGTTTATAGGCCGACGGGAAAAAGAGCACATCGGACGCCCCCATCAGTTGGGTCAGATCATGATAGAAATAACCGGCTGTTTCCGCATCATTTAAAATGTAAAGGTAGGTTTTTGGGTGTTTATGGAATAATCCCGCGGCAAACAGGGTACGCGACGATCCGTGCAAACCCGTCACTGATAGAACCTGTATATCTTTCAGTAATGAGCCTGCCGCCGCCAGGTTGGGATGTTTTTCAATCCGCTGCTGTAGTTGAGTAATGTCTATTGTTTCAACCATTCAGAAGAAAGTACAAAGTTAAGCCAATTTTTTCATTATCTTTGTCCCCCGGAGACAAGAAAATTATTATTTATGCAGATAGATGCCAGGCACACGCCCGATTACCTCTTCGAAACCAGTTGGGAAGTGTGCAACAAAGTGGGCGGTATTTACACCGTCTTATCCACACGGGCCAACATCCTACAAAAAATTTATAAAGACCGTATATTCTTCGTCGGCCCCGATCTGTGGGGAGTACAGGAAAGTCCCTGGTTCAGGGAAGATGACAGCCTCTTTTCGCCATGGCGCGACTTCGCATTGAACAACCAGCATCTCCCCATTCGTGCCGGGCGGTGGAAGGTGCCCGGAGAACCCATCGTCTTTCTGGTGAGATTCGAGGCTTTCTTTGGAAAACGGAACGATATTTATACGCAAATGTGGTTGGATTACGATGTAGATTCCATTGCCGCCTATGGCGATTATCATGAGGCGACCATGTTCGCCTACGCCGCAGCACTGGTGATCGAGAGCTTTTACCGTTTTCATCATCTGGAGGCAGAGAATGTGACCGCCCATTTCCACGAATGGATGACAGGCGCTGCGGCGCTCTATATCAGGAAGCATGTCCCCAAGATCGCCACCCTTTTCACCACCCACGCCACCTCCATCGGCCGTTCCATTGCCGGCAACAACTTCCCGCTGTATGATCACCTCCAGGGGTATAACGGAGACCAGATGGCGCGTCAGTTGAACATGACGGCCAAGCACTCTATCGAGAAGAAAGCCGCGCAACATGTCGATTGCTTCACCACAGTGAGCGACATCACCGCTGCGGAATGCACCCAACTCCTGGAGCGTCAGCCCGATGTGGTCACACCCAACGGATTCGAAAAAGACTTTATTCCCAAAGGGTCCGACCACAGGCAGGTACGCAAAAGGGCGCGGAAGATGCTGTTTAATGTGGCCGAAAAGACGGTGGGACATGCTATTCATCCTGACGCGTTGTTAATAGCGACCAGCGGCAGGTATGAATATAAGAACAAAGGTATCGATGTGTTTATCGATGCCATGAACCTGCTTCGGAAAATGCCGCAACTGACAAAAGATGTCATTGCATTCATTATGGTCCCGGGGTGGGTAAAAGGGCCACGGAAAGACCTTCAGGCGCGCCTCTGCGGAGATGATCCCGCACACGCCGTAGATTCTTCTTCGCAATGCCCGTTTATCACCCATGAACTGGTCGAGCCGCAGCACGATAGGGTGATGAACCAGATCAGCCACTTAGGTTTTTGTAACTCTGCCGGAGAGAGGGTAAAGATTATTTTTGTTCCTTCTTATCTGAATGGAGATGACGGTATATTCAACCTCTCCTATTATGATCTGCTGATCGGGTTCGACATGTCGGTCTTCCCCTCTTATTACGAACCCTGGGGCTATACCCCCCATGAGAGCGTAGCCTTCTCCGTCCCCACCATCACCACTACCCTGGCGGGATTCGGCGTCTGGGCAAAGAAGGAGGGCGATAAAAAAGAGGGGATAAGCGACGGCATTGAGGTAGTCTACCGTAACGATGAGAATTCTGCGGAGGTGGCAGAGGAAATTGCCGCCCTTATCTACGATCTGTCGCTGAAAAGCAATGAACAGGTGAAGATATTGAAGCAAAGCGCAGCCGCGCTCGCAGATATGGCGGATTGGGCACATTTCATCCAGCATTATCAGGAAGCCTATAGCAAAGCATTGCATAACTCATTTGTCAGATTATCGAGCCCTTATAAACTTAAAGCAGATTAAAAACGTTATATTTGCCGTATCGAAATTAAAATCACAAAACTGCATGGCCTATAAGACAGCAGTGTTCATTTTTTATACGTTCATTCCACGATTTTCTGTCTTCTTGGCAGAAAAATTAATCGGAACAACTAAATTTATTAAACAGTAATGGTTATTCAATCAAGTTATTCGAACACACCCATTTGGAAAGATATTCATGTATATGCAGAATTGCCTGACCAGTTACGTCCGCTGGCGGAGATTGCCCACAATTTGTGGTGGGTATGGAATGAAGAGGCAAAAGCCATCTTCGAAAGTTTAGATCCGCAGGAGTGGGAAAAAAGCAAAAAAAATCCGGTCGTTCTGTTACAAAATCTACGTTCGGAGATTACCGAGAATGTAGTGAACAACGATGAACTCATGCGACGTATCCAGCATGTCTATGAGCGATTCAAAAACTATATGAGCGTTCCGCATAACGGTGAACGCCCGGGTGTAGCCTATTTCAGTATGGAGTACGGACTTTCGCATGTGTTGAAGATCTATTCCGGCGGCCTGGGGATCCTGGCCGGAGACTATCTCAAGGAGGCGAGCGACAGCAATGTGGATATGACCGCAGTAGGGTTTCTCTACCGTTACGGCTACTTCACGCAGACCCTCTCCATGGACGGCCAGCAAATCGCCCATTACGAAGCACAGAATTTCGGTAATCTTCCCATCACGCAGGTGATGAACGCGGACGGATCTCCCATGATCCTCGAAGTACCTTTTCACGACCGCCCTATTTATTCAAACGTATGGAAAGTGTCCGTGGGACGCATCAACCTTTATCTGATGGATACCGATCTGGAAGAGAACAGCGAGTATGACCGCCCCATCACCCATCAGTTGTATGGGGGCGACTGGGAAAACCGAATGAAACAGGAGTATTTATTAGGCGTCGGCGGTATATTGCTGCTGAAGAAACTCGGCATCCGTAAAGATGTCTATCACATGAACGAGGGACATGCCGCTTTTATCAATATTCAGCGTTTGCGCGATTACGTGACTGAAGAAGGCCTTTCGTTCCAGGAGGCGCTGGAGGTTGTACGGGCATCATCACTCTACACTGTGCATACGCCGGTACCGGCGGGACACGACTATTTCGACGAGCCGTTGATCGCCAAGTACATGATCCCCATCATTCAAAAAATCGGGATCCCCTGGCAGCAATTCATGGATATGGGGCGTGCCAATCCCGGCACGCATGAGAAATTCTCCATGAGCGTATTTGCACTGAATACCGCACAGGAGGCCAACGGGGTAAGCAAACTACATGGAACTGTATCACAAAAAATGTTCCAGCCCGTATGGAAAGGATATTTTCCGGAAGAATTGCATGTGGGTTATGTGACCAACGGCGTTCACCTGCCCAGCTGGGCGACTTCCTCCGTAAAGGCGCTCTACGAAAAATATTTCGGCGATTCGTTCTATAGCGACCAGTCGAACCCCGAAATCTGGAAAAATATCTATCACGTGAGCGACGACGAATTATGGCAGCTCCGCGTGCATCTGAAAAAGAAGCTGGTAGATTATATCCAGATTGAATTTAAGGAGGGATGGCTAAAGAATCAGGCCGATCCCTCGAGGATCATGAACATGCTGGAAGAGGTAAATCCCAATGCGTTGCTGATAGGCTTCTCACGGCGCTTCGCCACATACAAACGGGCGCATCTGCTGTTTACCGATCTCGATCGCCTGTCAAAGATCGTGAACAACCCGAAATATCCGGTACAGTTTATTTTTGCCGGAAAAGCGCACCCCGCCGATGGAGGCGGACAGGAACTGATCAAACAGATCGTGGAAATATCGCGGCGGCCGGAATTCCTCGGCAAGATCATCTTTCTGGAGAATTACGATATGCGGTTGGCGAAAAGGTTGGTTTCGGGCGTGGACATATGGCTGAACACCCCCATCCGCGCACAGGAAGCATCCGGTACCTCGGGCGAGAAAGCGGAGATGAACGGTGTCCTGAACCTCTCGGTGCTCGACGGATGGTGGTATGAGGGATACCAGGAGGGTGCCGGCTGGGCGTTGACCGATAAGCGGACCTACGACAACCAGTCCTATCAGGATGAACTGGATGCCTCCACTATCTACTCGCTGCTTGAAAATGAAATTATCCCGCTGTATTATGCACACAACAGCAACGGCTATTCCCACGAATGGGTACAATATATCAAGAAATCGATAGCCGGGATAGCCCCCCGCTTCACCACAAAAAGAATGATGGACGATTATTATGACCGTTTCTACAATAAACTGGCACATCGTTCTCACCTGCTTCATGCGAACAACTATGCAAAAGTCAGAGAGATCGTGAGATGGAAAGAAAATACCGCTTCGAAATGGGATAAGTTCGAAGTGGTCAAACTGGAATTCAACCCCAGCCAGAAGGTAGATTTTAACAACAGCCACAATGAGGTCTACGGCTATATTGTGATCGACAGGAAAGATATGGTCTGCGACCTGGGTGTTGAATGTGTGGTTGTGGATCACGACACGATGAACAAAGAGCCGCAGTTTGTGGAGTCGTATGAGTTCGACCTGGTCAAGACCGAAGGCTCCCTGCTCTATTTCGAATCACGCAAAGCATTGAACGATCCCGGTATTCACCAGTATGGCCTGCGGATATATCCGAAGAATCCCGACCTGCCCCACAGGATGGATTTCGCTTACATGCGGTGGATATAGCGCTTCCGCTATCAATAAACCCAAAGGAAAAAGCGTCCTCTCACGAGTGACGCTTTTTCGATTTCACCGACACACAAAGAAATAGTAATCGAAAATATTTATGAAGATTGTGTTGACTTTATTATCAAAGGGTAGAGTCAGATAGCATTCGATAATCTGCTTTTATGCGGTGAAATACCGAATCTTTTACTATAAGCGTTTACAAGATGCGACACACTTCTGAAGTCATACATCCTGGATATCTCGGTAATGCTGATATCCGAGTTGAGTACCAGAGACTGGACCTCTTCCATTTTACGGTCGAGCATCCATTGATAAGGAGTTTGTCCGAAACATCTCTTAAAATGGCGTGTAAATGTTCTCAAACAGTCGTATTTGCACAATTTCGCCAGTTCGTTCATATTCCTTGCCGATGAGTAATTACTCAACACACTATCTTCAAACCGTTTTGATTTAGATGTCCGCGGAATCAACTTCACAAGGACGATCTCATTGTCGGGCGACGGGGTAACCCTGCTTTTCAGCCCGTCAGAGAAAGTAAATGTGCAGGATGCCACATCCGTCAGCAAATATTTGCGTACGTCATCTTTACCTATCTTTGCGTTAACGTCCATACAATACTTTTTTAAAGGTTCCCGTATATACTTCCGAACCGAGTGTAATACGTATGGTATATTCCCCTGCCCGAAGACCGGAAAGATTGACTACCTCAAATCCCATATCGTACACCTCGAAATAGCTTTGTTTTGCCTCCCTCGGGCCGATAATCTCAACCCATGCGCCGCCGCGGTAATTCTGTACCGAAATAGAGATCACATTCTGGGAGTTGTATGCTTCCACAACCGGCTCTACCGACTGAACACTGAATGTGCTGCTCATCGCGTTCGCACCCCGGGTAGTACCGCCAAGCCTACCTAATGCAATTCTGTCCTGTACATCGTCTTTTACTTCATTTGCATTGTCAATGGAAGCTGAAAATAACAACCCGCTACACATTGTCATCAAGAAAAGCACCCACACTGTTTTTTTCATTTTGTTTATATTTTTAAAAAAATAAATGATGAATATTTTTTCAGAATTAATTTATGAATTACAGACACAAAGTAACAGAGGAATGACAGAAAAAACAATACCCTCACGGTATTTTAACGGCCCAAAAGCAGTCATACAACTGACTATCAATATATTTAGCACCTCTTGTTTAACGGTAATTCCCGGTATTTTTACTCATGGAACAGGGTTGTATCCATGTTTTTTTCCTGCATTTTTCTCTTTAGTTGCGATTTTCTTACGCGGATACTCTCCAGGCTGGTATTCATAAAAGTGGCCAGTTGCCGGTTATCGGCATTGCATGCCAGCAGCATCAGCAGCATCTTTTCAGTGGCATTGAATATTCCGTCTTCATCTTTCAGTTGCGTATAGGCATAAAAGGTTTCATCGTCCGTAGCGAGGGTTTTGGTAATATCCCGCAATTCGGTGTCGGTATTTTTCAAAATCTTTTCCATCTCCCGATATACCCTCGGGTGAGAAGAAATATAACGTTGCGTAAGTGTTTCAAACTCTCCCTGCAAGAAGGCAAGGCGACCCGAGATATGACTATAAAGCTGTAACAGCCATTTGCGCTTTCCGGCCTCTTCCCTCAGAATTTTGGCTTGCAATTCCTGCTGCTGCATTTTGTATTCGGCATTCATTAGTTTCAATCTGGCGGTTCTCCTTACTTTCCACGCATACATTAAGATAAAGATAAGGATAATGACCAGTATTAGTGCGCCAATAATAATGCGCAGATTCTGTTGACGTGCCCTGAGCGCTTCATTCTCCGCTTCCGACAAATCATATTTCTTTTCCAGCTCCACAATTTGCGTGTCCAATCTGTCTCTGACGGAACTCTTATATAATTCCGAAGCCTGCTTCCGACAATTATTAGACAAAACATAATTTTCCTGTTTTTCTGCAATATTGGCAACATTCTCATAATAGAGATGACTATATACATAAGAAGTATCTTCTATCATATCTGTCGCCATTTGCGCATATAACATGGCGCTATCCAACTGTTCAAGCCCTATATATCTGTACGATATATTATAATACAACCTCGACAACTCAATATTCTCCTTTTGTCTATAAGTGATCCGGAGTAACTCTTTTTCTCTCTCCAACGCTTTCTCTGGTTCATCAATCACATCGAAGTAGATGGACTGCGCGTTCAGGATAAAAAAATCTTTTCCGGATACCCGGTTGTAAAAAGAGGAGAGGGTATCCAGATATAATTTTCCCTTGTCAAATTTCTTTTGCTCCATCTCATTCCAGTATAGCGCCAGATAGGTATCGAACAGGTGGATGGAATCCCTCTCTTCACGGGCATAGCCGAGGGTCCGGCGGAAGTACTCATCCGCCGACGCGTAATTCCTGTTATTGTAATGAATATTACCCAGGAAGTAATTGATCAGGTACCCGAGCGAAGGGGCCGGATCGGCCATCGCAGCAAACAACTTTCCGGCCTCCCTGAGGGGTTCATACACCGTACTGTCCTTCACTCCTATCCGGGTGCGTACAATACCCTGGTAGGCCAGGGCGCGGATATAATTGCTGTTTTTAGGATCGTGAAGACGATAATGGTCACTGACGGAATTGATCAGGGAATCGGTGGTAAAATTGACATAGGTCTTATCATCCGAAATCACCTTTAACAGACCGTAATAAGCCCTGTTAGAACGATCCATACTTTCGGGATCAACCCTTTGAAGGCTATCCGACACGAGTTGCGGCACACTGTCAACCATACTGTCCCAATACGATAACTGCCGGTACATGCGTTCATCAGCCTTATCATTGCAAGAACTGCAAACAATAAGACAAACCAGAGACAATAAAAAAATAAACACGCGCAACATCTTTTATAATCTTTTATCCGATTATTTTTTCCTATTATGAGGTATGGAACATTTCATACGATATAATTATTTTTAACACCAAGGTCGTATGTAATTTGCATATTATCACACTCTTATGCAAGGATGAGGCTAATACTCGTTTCCGGACCAAGACTTTTAGAATCAAGAACCAAGATGAAGATATTAAAACTCAGGAATTGAGATGTCTTTATTCTTGATTCTTTGTTCTTTACTCCTGACTGGTATGCTTATTCCAAATGTAAAAAACAGTACAAATATAGTACTTTTTTTTCGTGATGTCCGAATTTTGCAACTCTCAATACATTATAAACCGATATTAGGGTGTTTGTAAATATTTGTAAGGCAATATCAATCCCGGAAGAAAAATAATAACCCGATGAGTATGTTACTTTTGCAAAATTCCTCTTCATGCCCGGGAAAAAACCAGAATTCCCGTATAAAAAGGTAAAAATCCTCAATTAACCGATATTATTTCCCTAAATTCTGTCAATAGGTAAACAGTTATTACTTTTGTGCCGTTATAGCACTACCGTTAATTTTAATTACGGTTTTCAGTATCAAACACAATGAATAATAATTGGAAGAGAGCCTTTGCAATAATCTGGAGCGGTCAGTTTTTCTCCATACTCACCAGCAGTCTTGTTAATTTCGCTGTCATTATATGGCTCAGCCTGCAGACAGGTTCTGCTGAGATGCTGGCATGGGCGGCTATTGCCGGCATACTACCCCAATCACTCATCGGCCCTTTTACCGGAGCATTGATTGATCGCTGGAACCGTAAACGGATCATGATGTTTGCCGACTCTTTCATCGCATTGTGCACACTGGTATTGGCAATCCTTTTCTGGTTGGATATAGCCCGGATATGGCATATATTCGCTTTGCTGGGATTGCGTTCAATAGGTTCGGCGTTCCATATGCCTGCCATGCAGGCTTCAGTACCTTTGCTCGCCCCTGCAGATCAGTTAACCCGTATCGCAGGAGTGAATCAGATCATCGCTTCGGTCAGCCAGATTGCCGGCCCGGCCCTTGGTGCTATGCTGATAACGATATGGGATATAGAGTATGTCCTGCTGTTCGACGTGGCTGGTGCCCTAATGGCAGTCACATCACTATTCTTTGTACATATACCCAATCCTGAAAAGGAAGAAGGAGCAACGAGACATATCTTAAAAGAGATGAAAGAAGGCGCCATGATCATACTCAGGAACAGAGGACTAAGTCTTGTTTTTCTATATTCCGTATTGGTGGTATTCTTTCTGGTTCCCATTAGCGTATTGTTTCCCCTGATGACATTGGAATATTTCAAAGGAACAGAATTTCAGGCCGGCATTATAGAAGCGATATGGAGTGTAGGTGCATTAGTGGGGGGCGCTATTATGGGAGTTAAGGTCTACAGGGTCAACCGCGTTGCATTGGTCAACTGGATGTATCTTTTGTGCGGACTCACCTTTCTCTTGTCCGGAATTCTATCGCCCGACGGATTTGTCTGGTTTGCGGTGCTGACCGTCATCGGAGGCGTTTCGGGCGCTGTTTACAACGCGGCATTTACCGGACTTATACAGACCAGGATAGATCCGACAGCACTGGGCAGGGTTTTCTCTATGTTTTTTACCTTCAGCCTTATCCCGGCGATGCTGGGATTGATCGGGATCGGTTTTCTGGCCGACGGATTAGGGCTCACCACATCCTTTATCCTGTCCGGAGCCATAATCATTGTTATAGGGATCGCTGCTTTCCTCACCCCTCCCGCTATGCACCTCGACCGGCAAAAGTAAAGCAACAATTTTTCCCATAACTTTCCGGGAGAATTAAATAAACATTTATTTCATTCATCTGTACGATTTCCCCAAGAAAACGTATATATTTGCAGCAAAAGTAATTAAGTTATGCAACGCAACGCTTTTCTACAGCAAATAAAAAAGCGGCTGCAACAAAGCAAGATTAGCGGAACTTCATCTTTGCAAATTTGTCAAACATACATATCAAAAAAATGAAAAAAAATCTTTTACTGCCCGCCCTGATCCTCGCCGTATTATTCATAGGTTGCAACGAAGAAATAGTAAAATCCTTAATACTCGTAGATTATGTCGAGTTAAATGCGAGCACTGATGCTACACTCGATATTTCTGCCGGCAATCCACCTTATCAAATAGTATCTTCTGACAATACCATTGCCACAGCGACAGTAGATGGTTCTTCGATTACAATCAAGGGCCATAAAGAAGGAAAAACAACGCTTCTTCTTACCGACAGTAAAACACAGAACAAGAATATTCAGGTCAAGGTGGGAGTACCTCCCGTTGAATTTGCCAGACAGTATTCCCCTGAAACCATGAAAACCGTATTAAGCGACTTTGGGATAAGTTGGGAAGAAACAAGCGGACAAATCCCCAATGATATAAATATCCTTATTAAATCCGCAGAAGCCGATAAACTGGTTTATTTCAAAAGTTCCGAATGGCCAATAATTACGTCCGAAGAAATAAAGAAAATGATTACGTCGGATTCTCCAATCCCGGTAGGCAATGAAGGCATCAAACTGAAAGCCAATAAAGAAGAACTCTTCCACCATTATTTCGGAGTGAACTTCAAGGGAAGCTATTACTTATTTCATATATCGAGCGTGAATAAAAAAACAGATTCAACAGAGGAGATTTTCACAACCCTTACAGGTGAATACAAAAAAGCCCGATGATGATTCTCTTTTATTGATACAATAACAATAAAAAATTAAAACCAGGTTAAATGGAAAGAGCCCGGTACAATACCGAGCTCTTACTCCAAAGAATATGATTTATAATCTGTCCAATTATTGGGATCACTTTTTTCTAACAGCCTTTTTAGAACTAAGATTATATTATCAATTTTTCGTAAATGTGAAATTGTTAGTTCCGAAGGATCCTTGATCTACAGTGATAGTAAAATTAATAGTATAACTCCCATCACAAGGACTATAGAAACCGTTTGCAACTGTAAAACTATAGTTTGTATACGGAAGGTTCCATTCACTCAGATTCTCTGCAAATAGAGTTTTACCTCCAGTAATAGCATAAGTATCAGGGTTGATGGTTAATTTTACGGTGTTATTTGTACCTGTAGTTAACCCATCGACTATTTGAATTCCACTGATATACACTATGTAGGGATCATTCTCATCTGCAATAAACGTTACATTCCCTTCTATACCCCAATCTGAGGAAACTAAATGATAACTTCCAGATGTCAGATCAGTATCATAAGCACAGAATACACTGATTTTATGAGAAGTAGTCGCAGCAACTGTGGATCTTCCGTTTTTTTCCGTTCTTACATAGAGATAAAATACACTCTCTGTAGTAATTTCATCCAGTGGAATCCCTAGTGCAGTTGCAGCATCATCCGCACTTATTCTAACTGTAGCCGGAAAGGTAGAAATCTCTTGTAATTGTACCGTTTTATCTTCGTGCTTAATTTCAACAATACCTTTATCTATAGTCTCACCTTGCGGAAGAGATACGGTAAATTCTATATAGCTGTTTTCCAGATCGGTGGTGAAATTGGAGGGTTTAAAATTAGAAACTATCGGAACTACATTTTCACCTCTTTCCAATACCATATTTTCATTTGTATTCTCGCAACTCAACAACAAAAAGAAAAGCGATAATAACGAGAATATTTTTGATAGATTGATATAATGTTTCATATTAATATTGTTTATCATTTGTCAAATCAGTTTGATCCTCCGGCCCACCATACATTTTTAGAATATACGTATGTACCGTCTCCAATAATGTCAGCAATATTCGTATTGGTTGTAACATCACTTGACCCGTATGTATAGCGTAAAGGGAACTGGTTTGCGTTTTTAGGGTTATTTAATGTAATGAAATTTTCTCCATTCGCTTTCAAGCGACGGAAATCATTATAGGCTTCGAAAGCTTCTTCCTCATAAAAACCAATATACTTCTGAATCATTATCTCCGCGAGAATTGAACTTAAGCTGGATCCTCTTTCTTCAATTATTTGCTCCGCATATTGACCAGAATCATCCCCGGCTAAATTAATATTACTTTTACTGCTAGCAGCAATGATAGCCTTCCTTAATGATTCCTGAGCATTATCTAAATTGTTTAGTCTGGCATATGCTTCGGCTTTAAGGAATTCTATTTCGTGATAACTCAGGAAATAGGTTGGAGCTGTGGGAATACTAATTTGTGATTTTGTATAAACCCCTTGTTTTTGATCTGGAGTACCATTTGGCGCAATAACAAGTTCCTCGTCTCCATAGAAAATCTCTTTCCTGGGATCCTCTCGTTCATCTAATTTTTGAATGAAACTTTCACTAGCGCCAAAGTAATCCCTATCTTTTAAAAACCGACTAAATGGACTGAAAGAGGTTGAATTATTATACTTGAACTTAGCCTCTTCAGCACTATTAGTGAATGACTTATTTGCGTAATCAATCACAGCTTGATATTGAGGATTAATTTTGGATAATCGCAGGGTATATCTTGCTAATAGACCATTGGCGAATTTTTTCCATTTCACGATACTATTGGCATCAATCGTACCATCATCTGTTGTACCATAAATGAGATCCTGTGTTCCTAAAGCGTCAAACTCAGAAGTTTTTTCAAGATTAGAGATAGCATCATTGAGCAAAGCAAATATATCATCGTATATTTCTTCCTGGGTATCAAGTTTTGGAGAGTATATTATCCCCGGTTGTAATGCTTCACTCCATGGAATATCTCCAAAAGCATCCGTCAATATAGCCAAATTATAAGCAGTTAAAATCTGAGCTATCCCAAGGGTGTGATAATTACCTTCTTCTGATCCTCCTTCAGAGCACTTGGCGATGATATCCTTTAAATTGAATAAATTGGTATAAGTACTTTCCCATGCATTGTTGTATGTGGAACTGGAAGTCGGTTCAGATTGACGTATTTCAGCGTTATACATTTGTCCGTAGATACCAACATTATGTTCTATATAGATGGAAGCATAAAATGCTAAATCCGTGCCAACCGTACGGAATGCAGTACTAGTCATAACATCCGTTATTATAAACTTTGACGCCATGTTAGTTGAATTGTCTACATTCTCATTAATTCTGTCCATTATATCTTCCGAGCAGGACGAAAAGAGAGTTAAACAAGTCAACATTAAATATAGAAATATGTTATTCTTCATATTATTTTTAATTTATAGCAGTTATTGACTTTAAAATTTAATATCTAAACCAAATCCAAAACTCGTTGTCTGTGGTAATGAGAAACGTTCAAATCCACCCATCATATTGGTATTACCTTGGGAACTTTCAGGGTCGAGATTGGGCAGTTCAGTCCAGAGCAAGATATTACGGGAAAATACAGATAAAGAAATATCCTCAATGCCCAAAAGGACACGTTTCGGTAAATTATAGCGAAGTGAAATCTCACGTAGCTTAACAAATGAATTTCCATAGATAAATGCTTCATCAATATTTCCCAAAACATCCGAGTATAATGTCTGATATGCCTTCGCATCATTTGCTCCTCCTCTTACTATATCATTGGGAGTACCATCAGCTTTATATCCTTTATAAACGAAAGTGGATTCCCTATCTTCTGTTCTTTTAGAAACGCCATAAGTATCCATTAAGCCATTAGAGCCTGAATACATCTGACCTCCGTTTTTCCATTCGAATGTAGCTCCAAGAGAAACTCTTTTGAAGGACAGGTTAGTTGACGCTCCTATAATAAATTTAGGAGAGACTTCACCGATAACTTTGTCTTCGCCGGCGTAGGGCATACCATAAGAAGCCGATAAAGGATCCTCATCTACTAAAATACGCCCTTCATCATCTCTTGCAAAAGCAGTTCCATAAATTACAGGAAATGAATATCCAATACCGGCTCTTACTTGCGGAGTAACAAATCCTCCTAAAAATATACTTTCAACCCCTTCTGCTAATTTTTCCACATGGCTTCTTGCTTTTGAAAAGTTTACAGAAACATCCCACAAAAAATCCGCGGTTTTGACAGGTACAAAATAGAGGGTGAATTCATGCGCATCCGTTCTCATATCCCCACCGTTCATTACCAGACTTGAAACACCTGTTGAACCTGCTAAAGGCACTGTAAATATCTGATCGACGACCGTTTGATGGGAGAATGTATAATCAATACCCAATCGGTTATCAAAAAACTTCAATTCAGTTCCAACCTCATATGATTTTGTATTCTGGGGTTTCAAATTGGGATCATACAAAATACCATAGGGTATATAGGAACTCACCCCTCCTAAAGGATAAGTTATGGGATATGGTTCTTTCCACCAACTCCCTTCGTAAGAAGGAATATCGTAATAATTTTGATAATAATTACCGGCTTGCCCTACTTCTGCATAAGATGCCCTCAACTTTCCAAAATTTAACCAATCCAATTCCTTCAAATTGTCGATTTCTGTAAATACAAACCCTAAAGAAACAGAAGGATAGAAAAATGATCTATTGTTCCTTGGCATTGTTGAAACAATATCACGACGCCCTGTTGTATTAAAATATAACATGTTTTTATAATCCAAAGATGCATTATAAAACATACCTATAGTCCTTGATTGTGAAGTACCGGTACTAGCGGTCTGAGTAGAGGTGTTATCAATATGATTCCATCCTCCAAAGTTAAAATCATTCCCGGTTTCACTGTATGATCTATCATTATCTTGATTTATTTCATTACCAATCAGTAAATTAAAACCTAAATCCTCAGATAATTTCCAATCATAGATAGCTGTTAATAATGAATTCACAGTTGTGGAGGTTACCCCATAATTATTGATGGACCCGTTCCCTCCTTTACTTCCATATCCGAAAATATCAGTATAATTTCCTGAATAAGTATCGACACCAAGTTGATATTTGACATTTATTTTTTTAGTTTCATCAATTTGTGAATGATATTCAATGTAGGTATTCCCAAAGAAACGGGTCGTCTTTTCATTAAAAGTATTATTCTTTTCTACCCAGTATGGATTGTCGAATGTCAAACTCCTGTAATAGATCTGTGAATATTCATTCCCAATAGGATGACTAGGAATCCCTTTTAAGTTATAGCTCAAGGGAGCCGCGAGTACACCTGCCAATGAACCATCATTAGCTCCGGTTAATTTATCAATTGAAATGTTAGAGTAGTTCCCGCTAAATCCAGCGTTAAAATGGTTGCTTAATTGTTGAGTTGCACTAATCTTGGCATTATATCGGGTCATGCCAGTATTAAGGGCTATCCCTTCCTGATCAGTATAACCCAAGCCTATAGCAAAGCTTCCTTCGTTGGTAGCCCGGCTTACATTCACCCCACTATTCGAGGTAACCCCTGTATGAAAATAATCATTCCAGTTATCATAAACTTGAGGAGTTACCCATGGATCCAGTCCTGCGGTCTCTAATTGTGGAACACGATATTTACCCGGATGGGCATCACCTATATTTCCTCCATAAACGGGGTCGTTAGGCAAATCAGTTATTTTTGGCCCCCATGATAAAGAGTTTCTTGGGTCAAACGATCCTCCCGTTCCCTGAGCATATATTGTTTGATAATCGGGAGTACGGGATACTTTGTCAAAACTTGTATTTTGAGCGAATGTAACGATTGTTTTACCTTTTTCTCCGCCTGCTCCACTTTTAGTAGTAATGATTACTACACCATTTGATGCACGAATCCCATACAAAGCTGCAGCCGCCTGCCCTTTCAACACATTCACACTCTCAATATCATTGGGATCAATATCTATTGATCGATTAGAATAATCAGCTCCAGTGACACTATTTAATGTAGAATAAGGCGAATTGCTTGAAATAGGCAAGCCATCTACAACGTAAAGAGGTTGGTTATTTCCTGTGAATGAACGTGCACCACGAATATTAAATTGAGTTGAAGCACCGGGCATACCACTTGATACTTTGATGTCAACGCCCGAAACTTTGCCTTGAAGAGCCGTCGATAAATTAGGATTACCGGCATTGGCAATATCCTTCACATCCTGTACAGCATAACCAAGTGCTTTTCTTTCTCTGGAAATACCCAATGCTGTAACAACCAATTCTTCAAGCATCTCTGTATCTTCACTTAATACTACTCTCACATTTGCCCTCACAGGTACCTCTTGTGTCTGGTATCCGACATAAGAGATCACAAGTGTACCACCGGCAGGAGCAGATAAAGTGAAATTACCGTCCATATCGGAAACGGTTCCCTGCGATGTCCCTTTGATCTGGATGGTAGCCCCAATCACCGGGTCGCCCGATTCACCCACCACGGTACCGCGTACCTGGGTCTGAGCCATCAGCATCCCTATCCCTAAAAAGAATAGGGATAAAAACATAGTTAATTTTCTTTTCATAAACTCTACTTTTAAATTAAACACTATATTATTCTAACATTTTATCTTACCGATAGCGCTGAAAGGGGTTTTAACTAATAATAAAAGATAAATCATCACTCATACACAACACCCTTCTTACTACGACAATTCGCATCGTACAACCGACGACCCGATAACTTTACAAACTCGAGAACTCTACAACTCGACCACTCTACATCTCCACACTAAATTAACATTTTTATGGTTTATATACGCTTCGCAAATATAAATCATTTATTTCAATTATGTGATTTTTTGCACTTTTTTTTAAAAAAAATGTCAGACTGAAATCTCTATCCCTGTTTTTGATACATTTCATAGGACTTCCGCTGAAAACATAGCTGCAAAAAGGATCACGGAATTTTAACAATTATATGCACGATAATCTTACAATCTATAATGGTGCAAATATACACCTTCAAAAAACATTATGCAAGCAAAAATCAAAAATTTCTTTATTTTTTATTATATATGGGGAAAATCAATATAAAAAAGACAAAACCGGTAAATTCAAAAAAGCGCAAAAAAAGGTGACCTTACGGCCACCTTTTCCATTTCCTGATATTCTAAAAAACGTTTATTCTTCTATTCCCAATAATTCCACATCGAAGATGAGATTGGAAAATGGCTTGATGGTACCACGGTCCTGTGCTCCGTAAGCCAGATCGTAAGGAATATACAATCTCCATTTTGATCCCACGGGCATCAGTTTCAACGCTTCCGTCCAACCCGGGATCACCTGGGTCACACCAAAGGTGGCGGGTTCTCCCCTGTTTACACTGCTGTCGAATACCGTACCGTTGATCAATGTGCCATGATAATGCACCTTCACCCGATCGGTATCGGCAGGAGTAGGTCCGTTACCTTCACGAAGGATCTCATATTGCAGTCCGCTGGGGAGTGTAACCACACCTTCTCTCTTGGCGTTGTCGGCCAGGTAAGCATTTCCGGCGGCAATACTATCGGCATACTGCACCTTAAGTTCTTCTTCCTGACGGGTTTGTTCGGCTTGCTGCGCTTTTTCCATCTCTTTTTGTACCAGCGCATTGGCCTCCACCGTACTGATCGCTAACTGCTGATTTTTCAGCGTGGAGATCAATCCGGCCAGTATCTGGTCGCTATTCACTTTCTGAGTGGAGTCGGATCCGAAAAGCATCGTATTGAATTGTGGAAGCATCATCTGGGAAAACTGTACCCCGATACTTAATCCCTGGGCATACGGCGACTTCTCTTTCAGATTCATCGCTTCTTTCAACCCTTTGATGAATTCATTGAGCCGGGGAGCGTTGATCTGGTTCACCGAATCGAGCTTTGCAGCCATCTCTTTTTGTAATACTTCCTTCTGAGTGGAATCGGCAGAGGCGATCCTCATCTGATAATCGTATTCGATGTTGGAGGTGCTTTGCAATATTCCTTGTTGCTCGAGATATTGCACCAATCCCTGGTCGGCCATACTTACGCCATAGGCATAAGAGACACTGTCCACAGAGTTCTTCAGGGATGTCTTCGGTGTGGAAGCTCCTCCGCAGGATACCATCAACACTGCCAGAACAGTCATTGCACTAAATGTACCTAAAATTGTTTTCTTCATTTTCTTCTATATATTAATAATGTGTATATATTATTGTCTTTTGTGGCGGAAGCAGGTGTTGCCCGCCCGGCGACTACTCTATCCCCAATAGTTCCACATCGAAAATGAGAGCGGAGTTGGGCTCTATGGAATTTCCCGCTCCCTGTTCCCCGTAGGCAAGTCCGGAAGGTATATACAACCTCCATTTCGACCCGACGGACATCAACTGGAGCGCTTCTACCCACCCTTTAATCACCTGGTTTACACCGAAAACGGCCGGCTGTCCTCTCTGCACGGAACTATCAAAGACCTGCCCATTCAGCAACGTGCCGTGATAGTGGCATTTCACCCTATCGGTGGCTTTGGGTTTGGCCCCGTCTCCTTCCTGCAGGATCTCATATTGCAGCCCGCTGGGAAGCGTAACCACACCCTCTTTTTTCCCGTTTTCTTTCAGGAACACTTCCCCCTCTTTCAGATTATCCTCAAGCATTTCATCCTGTACCTTACTGAAATACCCCTGAATGACCTGATTGGCTTCCTGGGGATCCATGGAGGGAGTGGCATTATTCATAATCTCGGTAAAGGCTTTCACAAATGATTCCACATCTATCTGCTTCAACCCTGAATTCATCAGATTAGAAGCCATACTCATTCCCAACGCGTAGCTTAGTTTGTCCATCTAACTTTTTCCTTTTTGATTTTTACTCACAAAAGTACGATTTTAATGTGAAATAATTTTGATTTTAAGGAGAAAAAACTATATTTATAAAATAGAATATAGGATACGCCTCTGAAAAGCTCAAACAAGTTTGGCTTTTCTCTCGGCTTTCACTATATTTGGAAGAAAAAAAGAGATTTCTATGCAAAAGAAACTGGTTGTACTTACAGGAGCCGGCATGAGCGCCGAGAGCGGAATTGCTACTTTCCGGGATTCGGGAGGTTTGTGGGAACAGTATCCGGTGGAACAGGTGGCTACACCCGAAGGATTTGAGGCGAACCCTGAACTGGTGTTGAATTTCTACAATATGCGGCGCCGCGAACTGATGAAAGCCAAACCCAACGCGGGACATTACGCACTGGCCGAAATGGAAAAGGATTTAGATATATATATTATCACGCAAAACATTGACAACCTGCATGAACAGGCCGGCAGCACAAAAGTGATCCACCTCCATGGCGAACTGATGAAAGCGCGCTCTACAAAAGATGAATCGCTGATCTACGATATCGACCCGGCACATATCGATCTGCATCTGGGCGATACCTGCGAGAAGGGGTTCCAGTTACGACCGCATATCGTATGGTTCGGCGAAGCAGTCCCCATGATCCTGGAAGCCGAAAAGATCTGTCGACAGGCCGATATCTTCGTTATCATCGGCACCTCCATGAACGTGTATCCGGCGGCGGGGCTGCTCGATGACGTGAGAAGGAACGTTCCGGTATATTTAATTGATCCCAAGGATGTATCCACACGGCGATACGACATACACCATATTCAAAAAGGGGCTTCGGAAGGAGTCAGGGAGTTACAACGATTATTACTGTAAGTATGTAGAAAAATAGACCTATAAACTTTGAATAATAATCAAAAGCATATTATCTTTGGATGGCCCGGCAGATTAATTATGTAAGGATTTTCCCTGTTTTAGAAGTAACTGAAAAAGAGAACCAAAAGCAGACTTTGGCTCTATCTGGAAGATTACAATTCAATTTTAATTTTTCGATAGTCGCGCTTTTTTTGTAATTTCGCTTTTCAAATAAGAAAAAGATCCGTGGGAAAAAAAATAGTGGAAACGCCAATGATGAAGCAGTACGTCGAGATAAAAAAACAACATCCCGACGCTATTTTACTGTTTCGTGTGGGCGACTTTTACGAGACATTTTCGGATGATGCCGTCGTAGCGGCTGAGATACTGGGTATCACACTCACACGAAGGGCAAACGGGACTGCACAGTTCGTGGAGCTGGCCGGCTTCCCGCACCATGCCCTGGACACCTATCTGCCGAAACTGGTGCGTGCCGGCAAGCGTGTGGCGATCTGCGACCAGTTGGAAGATCCGAAGATGACCAAAAAACTGGTAAAACGGGGGATCACCGAGTTGGTAACACCGGGCGTATCTATCAACGACACTATCCTGAACCATAAAGAGAACAATTTCCTCTGCGCAATGCATATGGAAAAGGGCAACCGGTTCGGAATTGCTTTCCTCGATATTTCCACCGGTGAATTCCTCACCGCCGAAGGGACAGACGACGATATCGACAAGCTGCTCTCCAACTTCTCTCCAAAAGAGATACTCATTGAACGGGGCAACAAAAAAAAGTTTGAAGAACTTTTTGGTTCCCAATGGTTTCTTTTTGAACTGGACGACTGGATCTTTACCGAAAACAGCGCCCATGACAGGCTGCTTTCCCATTTTCAGACAAAGAACCTGAAAGGTTTCGGCGTGGAGCAACTCACACGGGGGATTATCGCTTCAGGCGCCATACTCCATTACTTAGATATCACGCAGCACAAGCATATTGGCCATATAACCTCCCTGTTGCGCATCGAGGAAGAGCGTTTCGTACGGCTCGACAGATTCACCATACGCAATCTGGAACTCATCAACCCTCTCAATGAAGGGGGAAAAAGCCTGCTCAACGTGCTCGACAAGACCATCTCCCCTATGGGTTCACGCCTCCTGCGCCGGTGGACGGTCTTCCCCCTGAAGGAAGCCCAACCGATTGAAGCCCGCCTGAACGTGGTGGAGCATTTTTTCCGGGAGCCGGAATTGAAAAAGGTGCTTGAACAACAACTCTCCCTTATAGGCGACCTGGAACGGATTATCTCCAAAGCAGCCACGGGAAGAATTACTCCGAGAGAGGTAGCACAACTGAGAGTGGCGCTCACCGCAATCGAGCCGATCCGGGAGGCTTTCCTCTCCTCCGATAATCAAAGTATCGCGGAGATGGGAGAAAAACTCGACCCCTGTCTCACGATCCGGGATCGTATTGAGAAAGAGATCGTGCCCGACCCTCCTGCTTTACTGCACAAAGGCGGATATATAAGGAAGGGGGTGGACAAAGAGCTGGACGAACTGCGCCAAATAGCCTATTCCGGTAAAGATTACCTGATGCAGATACAGCAGCGCGAGAGCGAAAGAACTGGTATTCCGTCTCTGAAGGTGGCTTTCAACAACGTATTTGGCTATTATATAGAAGTACGCAACGCACACAAGGACAAAGTCCCGGCAGACTGGATACGCAAACAGACGCTGGTGAATGCCGAACGGTATATCACAGAAGAATTGAAAGAATATGAAGAGAAGATCTTGGGAGCGGAAGAGAAAATCATCTCGCTGGAAAACCGCATTTACTCTTTATTGGTGGAAAGCCTGCTTGAATATATCCCCATTATCCAGACCAACGCCAATATAATTGCCCGGGTCGATTGCCTCCTCTCTTTTGCCAACGTGGCACAGGAGAACAAATATATGCGGCCGGAGATTAACGATTCCGAAATCATCGACATACAGAACGGCCGCCATCCGGTGATCGAAAAACAACTTCCTCCCGGTGAACCGTTTATCGCCAACGACCTATATATAGATAGCAACACACAGCAGGTTATCATCATTACAGGTCCCAATATGGCAGGTAAGTCAGCGCTCCTGCGCCAGATCGCGCTTATCACCCTGATGGCACAGATCGGCAGCTTCGTACCGGCCGATTCGGCAAAGATCGGACTGGTAGATAAGATATTTACCCGGGTGGGGGCATCAGACAACATCTCGCTCGGGGAATCCACTTTTATGGTGGAGATGAACGAGGCGGCCAATATCCTGAATAACCTGTCGGATCGCAGCCTTGTCCTTTTTGATGAACTGGGACGCGGCACAAGCACCTACGACGGCATCTCCATCGCCTGGGCAATAGTGGAATATATACACGAAAATCCGAAAGCGCGTGCCAAAACTCTCTTCGCTACCCATTACCACGAACTGAACGAAATGGAGAAATCGTTCAAACGTATAAAAAACTACAATGTGGCGATAAAGGAAATCGACAACAAAGTGATCTTCCTGCGTAAACTGGTTCCGGGCGGAAGCGAACATAGTTTTGGCATCCATGTGGCAAAAATGGCCGGCATACCGCAAAGCATCACCAAACGCGCGGATGCTATCCTCGCCCAGATGGAGTCCTCCAACCGGAAAGAGATGATCAAGAAACCCATTCAGGATTTCGTGGAAAAACGGGAGGGATATCAACTGAGCTTCTTCCAGCTGGATGATCCGATACTCAGCCAGGTACGCGACGAGATCATCAACCTCGACGTAAACAATTTAACTCCCCTCCAGGCATTGAACAAGTTGAACGAGATCAAGAAAATTGTCAAAGGAAAATAAATCTCCTTATATACTATGGCTTCGGATAAGTTATCCGAAGCCATATCAAGAAAAAACCATCCAAAGAGATGATGTATAACGAAAACAAACTGAACGAAACAGAACGTACCGGACGCATCGAGGTCATCTGCGGCTCAATGTTCTCCGGCAAAACCGAAGAGTTGTTGCGCAGATTACGCCGTGCACAGTTTGCCCGGCAAATGGTGGAAATTTTCAAACCTTCCATCGATACCCGCTATTCAGAGGAAGAGGTGGTCTCACACGATAAAAACACTATCCTTTCCACTCCTGTGGAACACTCCAGTAATATCTTACTGCTCTCTTCCGGAGCGGAAGTGATAGGAATAGATGAGGCCCAGTTCTTCGACATGGGATTGGTGGATGTATGCCAGGAACTTGCCGACCAGGGGATCAGGGTGATCATAGCCGGCCTCGATATGGATTTCAAACGTGTTCCCTTCGGCCCGATGCCTGCATTGTGCGCTATTGCCGACGATGTGGTAAAAGTGCATGCCATCTGTGTACAGTGCGGTAACCTTGCCAATTACTCGCACCGGCTGGTGAAAAACGACAAACAGGTGATGCTGGGCGAAACCGACGAATACCAGCCCCTCTGCAGGAAATGCTATTTAAGGGCAATGGATAAGAGGGATCAGGAGGGAGAGGAGGATATATAAAACGTACTCAGCACAGCTCTATGGTCAGAAGGATAATCTTCAATTACAATATCACTGAATTTCCCGGATTCTCCTACGATTTGTGAGCGGCTCAGGGAAATGTTTCCCCCCCAATAGAATACAAAATCAATACGGTCCGGCACTTCCCGGTATTTCTCGGTTTCAGGAAGGGTAGTCCATGTATGGCCTGGATATTCCACTTCATCAGGATATAAAGTCCGGTAGGAATCTTTCATACCGGCCTGTAACTGAAAATTTTTCGTTGCAGGCCATTCGACTCTCATTTTACACAAATTCGCCTTTGCCGCATTTTCCGTCCAGTCCAACCAGGACGGCTCATTAAAATCGCCGGTAAGAAAAACCGGACAATTATCATTTTGAGCTTCTTTTATTTCCCTGAGGATAAGCGTCACCTCTTCTCCCCTGGTACGCCAGGCCGATTCTATCGCTTCCGAAGCCGTTGAGAGCAACGGACCTCCACAATATTCTATACCATTCAGTTGATAGGGTTCATACGGACAGTAATACAGATGAACATTAAACATCCATACAAATTGATTTTTTCCCGTCTGTATTTTGACTCCTTTTCCCGAATCCGATGTTTTGACAATAGGGTACTTACTGATTATGGTAGCGCTGTTATTGGAGGGATGCGAATACCAACCCAGGCTATCTGCAATAGCGACGGCCGTATTTGAACCGTTACGGGTAGCCTCTTGTATCCCCACAATATGAGCACCGCTATTCACAATCACTTCCGCGGTCTTTTCAATGGAATTGCCGCCTCCCACCCAGATATTAAAACTCATCACCTGTAATTCATAAGAGTTCTTTTGAGTACAGGAACAACAGATAAAAAGAAAACCCAACAAGTACCAATGTAAACGCATCATATTTTTTGAATTTACGAGAGTGGCTGTTGCTGCCACATAACCACACAAATATACTATTTTGAATGAATTTCAACAAAAAAAGACTTGCTTCATTTGGAATAGATGTGCTAACAACCTATATCAGTCCAAACGGATTTCTGACACCGGATCCCAAAAGACTTTCCTCCAGTTTTTTATTCTGTTATTCTCCACTGTTACGCCTTCCGATTCCAACAGTTCCTGCATTGTGTCAGGGGTTTTGAAGGCATCTTTGCCGGAGAGTTCCCCTTGACTGTTTACGACCCTGTGTGCCGGGATATTTTGAACGGCACTGTCCGCCAAGGCTTTGCCCACCATACGGGAATGGGATGGATAACCTATGGAACGGGCTATTGCTCCATAGCTTGTAGCTCTTCCTTTGGGTATCATACTGACGATTTCAGACACAAGCTCTCTGAATTCCTTTATATCAGGTTTATCTTCCGGTTTCATCTCAACGATAGATTTCAAAATGTAAAGATATATAAATTAATAACGGCCTTATCCGGGTTATTGTGGCATAACCCGAATAACAGGACAAATATTTTTCCATGAAAAACTACAGAAAAATGCAGGAAAAGGATGCTTTTTTAAAAGAACGGCAAACAATACGGGCGGTTATTTGTTATTTCTCTATATAAACCAAAACGTATGAAACGGGCACGTAAGTCGGTTTAACGATATAATGATCTACCGATTTGATAATTACTGATCACCAAATCGATAAGTTGTTAAAAACTGATCGGTGGGGTTCCGTATACCTTAACTTAAAAAACAAATAATCGTATGAAACTAAAAAAACTATTTTTCGCAGTACTTTTGATGACAGCAATAGTAACTACACTGAATGCACAACAGTATAACACTGCTCTTGGCGTGAGACTGGGGTATGACAGCGGTGTGACACTGAAACACTTCTTTGCTCCTGCATCGGCTGGTGAGTTTATCCTCGCGGCGTCACCCCATTACTTCCAATTGACCGGATTATATGAATACCAACAACCGGTTCCGGGAGCACCCGGGTTAGATTGGTACCTGGGGCTCGGTGCGCATATCGGGGGCATCCACAAAGAAAGGGATCGTTACAACAGCGCCTTCCTGCTGGGGGCCGACCTGATCGGGGGCATCGAGTATATTTTTCCCCAGGCACCCTTTAATATTTCTTTAGACTGGAAGCCGTCGTTCAATTTCACCAACAGCTATAACGATTACTGGTATAGCGGATTTGCGCTCAGCTTGCGCTATACGTTCAAATAAAAAATAAAAATACTTTGGGAAGACCGTCCTCAAACGAGGGCGGTTTTTTTTATTGAAAATGGATGATAAAATTCATAGGATCTCTAATTACGTCCCGACGACAGCAGAAGGATTACAAGACAGACTTTTATTACCTATTTCATTGGTTAAATGTTCATTTTCTATTTTTAATCTCTCATTTTTGGCTGATAATTCTTTGATCTCACCGAGGAGTTTGTCCAAAACCGGTTCCGGGATATGATCATCAGTTGAGTTATTAAGCATCTCACCCGTGCCTAAAACCAGCCACATTGGATTCAGATCCGGACAATTTTCTATTATTTGCATGAGTACACCTTCTCCTACATCCGAGAGCCTTGTATACATTTTACTTAAATAACCATTGGAAACACCAATCATCCTCTCAAACTCAGCCGGTCTTAATCCCTTCTCATTTAGATAGTGATATATTCTTTGAATTATTTTCATGAAAATAGAAAATATTCCTTATAAATTTGTTTAATTAGAAAATTGTCTATAACTTTGTGTCAAGTTTCAATTTGAAAAACGCTATAAAGATATAGAAAAATTTTCATATATAACAAGAATGGAAAATACTATCATAAAAGTTGACTATTCAGTACGAAAAGAGATCATGAGAATGCTCAATGTGACGTATCCTACTATCCGGAAGGCGCTAAATGGTGAGACGGATACGGAATTATCAAAAAGAATCAGGCAAACCGCGATTGCAAAAGGAGGTATCGAATTAAAAATTATCGACAAATAAAAGTCAAAGTTTACGAACTGACGGGCAATTAATTCATTACGACCTACATCTCTAGCTCTATAAAAGCGGCATATTATATGGCCGCAGTCATTAAAAGTATTCGTGTAATTAGAGCGCTATTAATAAAGGATGGTATGGACGGCATTCAATTAAAAAATGACAGAAAGCATACCGTACGCAAATATTTGCTGACGGATGTGGCATCCTGCATATTTACTTTCTCTGACGGGCTGAAAAGCAGGGTTACCCCGTCGCCCGACAATGAGATTGTCCTTGTGAAGCTGATCCCGCGAATATCTAAATCAAAACGGTTTGAGGATAGTGTGTTGAGCAACTACTTATCGGCAAGGAATATGAGTGAACTGGCAAAGTTTTGCGGTTACGATTGCATAAAAACTTTCACACGCCATTTCAAGAAATGTTTCGGACAAACACCTTATCAATGGATGTTAGATAGGAAAATGGAGGAGATTAACTCATTGGTAATGAAGTCGGATATGTCCATTACGGAAATAGCCAAAATGTACGACTTCAAGAGCGTATCACATTTGGTGACTCTCTATAATAAACACTACGGGATTCCACCCGCCAAAAGCAGATTATTAGGATCTACCTGATCCCTGTTTTTCCATACAACACCACATCTTACCTATCCTTGTTTACCGGAGCATTCGCCAACCGCCTTCGTTTGAAAGCGGTTTTTTTATTCTGTTCCGCCGAAAATTCGTACTTTTGTAGTTATGCAGAAAACCGAAAAGAATAGTGATGTCGGGTTGCTTAGCCACTTGAACGAAGCGCAACGGACCGCCGTAGAATTTTGTGACGGGCCCTCGCTGGTGATTGCCGGCGCCGGATCAGGAAAAACAAGGGTACTCACCTATAAGATCGCTTACCTGCTGGAACAGGGACTACCCCCCTACTACATCCTGTCGCTTACCTTCACTAACAAGGCGGCGCGCGAGATGAAATCGCGTATTGCCGATCTGGTGGGAGAGAAAAGGGCCCGCCGGCTCTGGATGGGTACGTTCCACTCCATTTTTGCACGTATCCTGCGGAATGAAGCGGAAGCGATCGGTTTTCAGTCGAACTTTACCATTTTCGACTCATCCGACTCCAACAATCTTATCAGGCTGATTATCAAGGAGATGGAGCTGGATGACAAACAATACAGGCCGGGATCGGTGCACGGACAGATATCAAGGGCAAAGAACAGCCTGATCACACCTGCCATGTACGCAGCCAACGACGAAATCCTGCAATACGACCGGATGGCGAGGCGACCGATGCTATTCGAGATCTACCAACGGTACCAGAACAGGCTCCGCTCAGCCAACAGCATGGATTTCGACGATCTGCTGATGTATACCAATATCCTGTTCCGCGACCACAAGGAAGTGCTGGAAAAATACCGGAACCAGTTTCAGTATATCCTGGTGGATGAGTACCAGGACACCAACTTCGCCCAGCATCTTATCGTGAAACAACTGGCAGACGAACATCACCGCGTATGCGTGGTGGGCGACGATGCACAAAGCATCTACTCCTTCCGGGGCGCCAATATCGACAATATCCTGAAATTCAAATCGAATTTTCCTAACACGCAGATATTCAAATTGGAGCAGAACTACCGTTCCACACAGAATATCGTGAATGCTGCCAACAGCCTCATCAAAAAGAACAGCGAGCAGATCTTCAAAAATGTGTTCTCTGAGAACGAAGAGGGTGAGAAGATTGATATGAGAAAGGCTTTTTCCGATTTTGAGGAGGGATTGATCGTTTCCAATAAAATAGCCCGTATGCGGCTCGAAAAGTACGCCCGCTACAGTGATTTCGCCGTCCTCTACCGCACCAACGCCCAATCGCGTATCTTTGAAGAGGCGTTGAGAAAGAACAACATCCCCTACCGGATCTATGGCGGACTGTCATTTTACCAGCGCAAGGAGATCAAGGATATCATCAGCTATTTCCGCCTGATCGTGAACCCGAACGACGAAGAGGCTTTCCGCCGTATCATCAACTATCCCACCCGGGGTATCGGCGACGTGACCGTAGGCAAGATCACATCGGTCGCCCAACGCCACAACACCAGTCTCTGGCAGGTAGTGACCGCTCCGTTGGAATACAATCTGGAAGTAAACACGGGAACGGCAAAGAAACTGGAAGGATTTCACTCCCTGATACAGGATTTTATCGATAAAAACGCAACGATGAGCGCCTTTGAACTGGCGCAGGAAGTGATCAAAAACAGCGGTATCGCCAAAGAGGCTTACGACGATATGACACCCGAAGGGATGAGCCGCGCGCAGAATATGCAGGAGTTACTCAACGCAATGAATGAGTTTGTGGAGACACAGCAGGAACAGGGGGATGAAAATATCCGGCTGGCAGACTTCCTGTCGGAAGTGTCGCTGCTTACCGATCAGGATACCGATACGGGAGCCGATAACGAGAAGGTGACCCTGATGACGGCGCACTCCGCCAAGGGACTTGAATTTGATCATGTGTTCGTGGTGGGGATGGAGGAAGACCTCTTCCCGTCAGCCATGGCGAAATCGGAAATCCGCGGGCTGGAAGAGGAACGTCGCCTCTTCTATGTAGCGATCACCCGGGCAAAAAAGAGTTGCACGATCACTTATGCGAAAAGCCGTTTCAGGAACGGGCAGACCAACCCCGCCTCGCCAAGCCGTTTTCTGAAAGATATCGACCCGTCCTTTATCGAAGGAGGAGAAGGAGATGAGACCGCTACCCTCCCGGCACCGGCAGATGATTTCTGGGGATCAATGCGGGAGCAAAGGGAGCAACGAATGCAGAATACCTATAGCCCTACTATCGCTCCCAAACGGGTGGTACCGGTTCAACGGGCCGTTCCTTCCGCTCCGTTATCGGAAGAGGCGAAAGAGCTGGAAGTAGGGCATGTAATAGAGCATGAGCGGTTCGGACGGGGAATAGTAACTTCCATCGAGATGAGCGGCAACGATCGCCGTGCCTTCGTAGAGTTCGATGCTGCCGGCAGAAAGCAGTTGTTGCTTAAGTTCGCCAAATTTTCTATTGTCGGCACGACAGACTCCGCCACCAGATCTTAATGTGAATATGCCAATGTGACTAATATGCCAATAAGCGGGCAACCCACTCACCTCAACAGATATAACTTCATATCTCCAATAACGCCTTCTCGCCGCTATTTCCCCCGAACAACATATCGACGGGTTTTTCCAGCAACTGTTTGACCCTGACCAGAAAACCGACAGAATCCTTACCGTCGATCACACGATGATCGTATGACAGTGCGACATACATCATGGGACGTATCACTACCTGGCCGTCGATGGCAACGGGCCGTTCCTGAATATTATGCATCCCCAATATAGCGGACTGGGGCGGATTGATGAGCGGTGTAGACATCATGGAACCGAATACGCCGCCATTGGTCACAGTGAACGTACCGCCGCTCATCTCAGGAATAGAGATCCTGCCGCTCCGCGCTTTTCCTGCAAGTTCTTCAAGTGTCCGCTCGATCTCTGCCAGGCCCAGGCTTTCTACATTACGGATCACAGGCACCATTAACCCTTTGGGCGTACTCACCGCTATCGAAATATCGGCATAATCGTAGGTAACCATATTCTCACCGTCCAGCATAGCATTCACATTGGGGAATTCCCGCAGGGCAACGGAACAGGCTTTCAGGAAGAAGGACATGATACCCAGCTTGATACCATATTTCTCCATAAACTGAGTCTGGTATTTTTTCCGCAGATCCATAATGGACTTCATATCCACCTCGTTGAAGGTAGTCAGCATGGCCGTCTCATTCTTCACCGACACCAGCCGCTCACTCAGCTTCCGGCGCAGCGAACTCATCCGCTCGCTCTTCGATTCCCGGCTGACCGGCTTTTTCATGCCATTCGTGCCGATTCCGCCCGAGGCGCCCATAACCGCCTCCACATCCTCACGCCTTAACCTCCTCAAGCCGTTGATCACATCCTCCACCGACAGCCCATTTTCGGTCATCACTTTCTTAGCCAGGGGTGTGATCTTCACCCTGTCGTAACCGGCGGTACCGTCATGAGGCTCGGAAGGGCCAACGGCGGGTTCCGCAGAAGGCGTACCTCCTGCAGGGGTCTCCTCTGACGGCGGAGTAAATGTTTTTTGCCCGGCATGAGGCGCTGTCTGCTTTGCCTTTCCTTTTACGGAAGACTGTTCCGGAGCGGAAGGTTGTTCCGGGGATGCCCCTTCCCCCGCTGTCGGAGCAGCAGCTTCTTCCGTTTGCACAGAAGTATCGATGGTACAGGCCACAGCGCCCACCTCTATCGACTCTCCTTCTGCTGCCTTGAGCGATATTTTTCCGCTCTCTTCGGCCACCAGCATCAGGGTTGCCTTTTCCGATTCGAGTTCGGCTATTTCCGCATCTTTCCGTACAACAGCTCCATCCTCCACAAGCCAATGAAAGAGCTCCACATGCGTAATGGATTCCCCGGGACTCGGTATTTTTATTTCTATGATTGCCATATATTTAATGTACTAATAAGTCAATGTGCCAATGTGACTAATTAATTATCAACGAATGACGAATGACTAATTATTAATTTGTTCCGAAATCTTGAATCTTGAATTTTTAATCTTGAATCAAATTTAACGCCTCATTCAGAATAATTGCCTGATGCACCTTATGCTGCGCCGTGAGGCCTTCCGCCGTAACGCCGCTGGGGGGACGGCTGATAACCTGCAAGGTACAGTCTCCTATATGTTGTTTTACAAAAACGGCGGCTCCCATATTGAACGGCTCCTCCTGAACCCATATAAGTTCCACGTTTTCCGGGTAATTCTTCAGTATCTTCCCGAGTTGCTTTTCAGGAAAAGGGTAGAGTTGTTCCAGCCGCAGGATGGAAATATCGTTTATCTTCCTCTCTTTCCGCACGGCATCCAGTTCGTAATATATTTTGCCGCTGCAAAGCAATATTCTTCTTACTTCCGACGGATTTTTCACCGTTTTATCTTCTATCACCTCCCGGAACCGGCCTTCAGTGAAATCGGCAAGGGAAGAGATACACTCAGGGTGGCGCAGGAGGCTCTTGGGTGTAAAGACGATCAGAGGAAGGCGGATTTCACGGTGCAATTGCCGGCGAAGCACATGGAAGAAATTGGCAGGGGTGGTACAGTTTACCACCTGCAGATTGTAATTGGCACAAAGGCTTAAAAAACGCTCCATCCGTCCGCTCGAATGTTCCGCTCCCTGCCCTTCGTATCCGTGTGGCAGCAACATCACCAGGCCCGACCTTATACCCCACTTCTCCTGGGCGGCGGAGATATACTGATCCACGATCACCTGTCCCACATTGTAGAAGTCGCCGAACTGCGCTTCCCAGAGGGTGAGTCCTTCGGGATGGGCCAGCGAGTAACCATACTCAAACCCGAGTATACCATACTCATTGAGCGGTGAATTATAGACCCGTGCGGACGCCTGCCCTTCCCCCAGATTCATCAGGGGAAAATATTTCTCTTCGCCAGGGAAGCGTAGGCCATCAGCTCCCCCATCGCCCAGTCATACCTGTCCTCTTCTATCATCGCCGCCCGCTGCGCAAACAGGCGCTTGGTCTTATTGAAGAATTTTTTATCTTCCGGCAGGCTTGTAATACTCTTTGCCAGTTCTATAAACAACTCTTTCGAAATGGCCGTATCAACACTCTCTTCGAAATCAACCGCTTTGGGGAATCCTATATTTTTGCACCTGTTTGAAAAAAAGAGCTGAAGGTTTAGTTGATCGGATCTGAGCGACTCTTCATACGCCTCCTCTAATCGCCGGTGAAAGCCGGCTACCCTTTCATCAAACTCCTGCCGGGTGATGACATCCTCGGCGATCAGCTTCTCCGCATAGATATCACGGGGATTTTTATGTTTGGCAATGATATCGTAGAGTTTCGGCTGTGTAAACCGCGGCTCATCCCCTTCGTTATGCCCGTATTTCCGGTACGAGAGCAGATCGATAAAAACATCGATATTGAATTTCTGGCGGAACTCCAGCGCCAGCTTGGCTACATAGACCATCGCCTCGATATCGTCTCCGTTCACATGGAATACAGGAGATTGGGTCACCTTGGCCACATCGGTAGAGTAGGTGCTGGATCGTGCCTGAAGATAGCTGGTGGTGAATCCCACCTGGTTATTGATCACAATATGGATGGTACCTCCCGTTTTGTAGCCCTCGAGTTTGGAGAACTGAATGGTCTCATACACCACACCCTGTCCGGCGATGGCGGCATCGCCATGAATGAGGATCGGCAATACCTGATCGTAATCATAATTGTGTTCGTTCTCCAACATCGCCCTGGCAATACCCTGCCCTACAGGGCCTACGGCTTCCAGATGGGAAGGATTGGGGGTGAGGCTGATGGAGATGGAACGCCCTTCGTAATCGATGGTGCTGTTATACCCAAGATGGTATTTCACATCGCCATATTTGATCTTCTCTTCGTAATTCTGGGCATTGAACTCACGAAACACCTGTGCATAAGGCTTTTTCATCAGGTTGGTGAGTACGTTTAACCGTCCGCGGTGCGCCATGCCTATCACGATCTCATTCACATCATAAGCACCTCCGCGCGACATGATGGCGTCCAATGCAGGTATAATAGACTCGGACCCTTCCAGTGAGAATCGCTTCTGTCCTACAAACTTTTTATGAAGATAATCCTCGAATCCGGACGCCTCTATAAGCCGGTCGAGAATACGCAGCCTGATCTCGCGTGGGAGCAGTTCCCGGTTTTCGGAGTTCTCCATTTTCTCCTGCAACCATCGTACAATCTCCGGTTTGGTCATATAGCGATATTCCACACCGATCGATCTGCAATAGGTCTCTTCGAGACGGGCGACGATCTCTCTTAATGTGGCTTTGCCTATACCTATCTCATGCCCGGCCTCGAACTCCCTGTCGAGGTCGTTTTCGGTAAGGTCGAAATTCTCGATGGCCAGCGTCGGCGAGTAACTCCGGCGTGTACGTACCGGATTGGTCTTGGTAAAAAGGTGTCCTCTTCGCCTGTAAGCGGTAATCAGCTTCATTACCGCCAGCTCTTTCCGGGAGTTCTCCACTGAAACGCTGCTCTCTCCCGGTTTTACCGGAAAACGGGTGATGGCTAAATCAAATCCCTGAAAGAAATAGCGAAAACTCTCATCCACACTTTCGGGGTCTGCTTTATATTTTCTATATAAGTCCTCTATGGCTTCCAGATCCACTGCATTCATCTCATTTTTGGCATTCATCGGTCAATTTTCCTGAATATTCATATGAACATAATCTTAAAGTGAAAAACGAAAAGTGAAAAGTGAAAAACTTAACTACCTTCCCACCTTCCCACTTATCTGATATGAATGGTAAAGATAGTAAAATTGTTCATTATTTCCCGAAAAAATAGTACTTTTGGGGTTGAACTTCATTCGACTGTCAATGGTTGTCACGCCAGGGCAAATCCCTGCGGAATTATCCTCCGCCCGTTTGGCTTAGCGAAGGCCGTACAAACTATCCGAGAAGAGACAGATACAATTTATCATAAAAAAAATCGATCTAATGACAAAAAGCGCTTTACAAATTGCAAGGGCAAGTTATGTGCCCAAAATGCCCGAAGGTTTGAAGGGCAATGTAAATATTGAGGAAGGGGCCGCCACCGAATCGGTACTCGACCAGGAGGAGATACAAAAACTTTTCCCTCACACATACGGAATGCCGATCGTTCAGTTCACGCAGGCAACCGGTGAAACCGGCGTATCGGCACCGGTAAACGTGGGTGTGATCCTTTCGGGAGGACAAGCACCCGGGGGGCACAATGTCATCGCCGGAATATTCGACGGGATCAAACGGTTACACAGTGACAGTAAACTATATGGGTTCATCCTGGGGCCTGACGGACTCGTTAAGCACACATACAAAGAACTCACCGCCGACATTATCGATGAGTATCGGAATACCGGCGGGTTCGACATCATCGGCTCCGGACGCACGAAACTGGAGACCAAAGAGCAGTTCGACTTAGGACTCGAGATACTGAAAAAGCTGGATATCAAAGCGCTGGTCATCATCGGAGGAGACGACTCCAACACCAACGCCTGTGTATTGGCCGAGTACTATGCGTCGATCAACGCCGGGGTACAGGTGATCGGTTGTCCCAAAACCATCGACGGCGACCTGAAAAACGGGCAGATCGAAACCTCTTTCGGTTTCGATACGGCATGCAAGGTCTATTCGGAGTTGATCGGAAACATCCAGCGCGACTGTAATTCGGCGCGCAAATACTGGCACTTTATCAAAGTAATGGGCCGCTCAGCATCACATATTGCCCTGGAATGCGCCCTGCAAACACAACCCAATATCTGCATCATATCGGAAGAGGTGGCTGCCAAAGAACAATCGCTCGACGATATTATAGATTACATAGCCGGTGTAATTACCCAACGGGCCGAAAAGGGATTGAATTTCGGCACGGTGATCATTCCCGAAGGGCTGATCGAATTTATTCCGGCAATGAAGAAGTTGATTCATGAACTGAATGATTTCCTTGCGCACAATCAGGAGGAATTTAACCTGGTACGCCGCTCCGGGCAACGCGATTACATTATCAGCAAGCTCTCACGCGAGAATGCGGATATTTACGCCAGCCTTCCCGAAACGGTGGCCCGCCAGCTCACGCTCGACCGTGACCCGCACGGTAACGTACAGGTATCGCTGATCGAAACCGAGAAACTGCTGGCCGAGATGGTTAAAAAACGGCTCGACATATGGACCAAAGAGGGCAGATACAAAGGGAAGTTCTCAAGTATTACCCATTTCTTCGGCTATGAGGGACGTTGCGCCGCACCGTCGAACTATGATGCCGACTACTGCTATTCACTGGGGTATACTGCCTCCATGCTGATTGCAGCAGGCAAGACCGGATACATGTCGTCCGTACGTAACACCACTGCTCCTGCCAAAGATTGGATCGCAGGCGGAGTACCCATCACCATGATGATGAACATGGAACGTCGCCACGGGGAAATGAAGCCGGTAATTCAGAAAGCATTGGTGGAACTGGAGGGCGCTCCGTTCAAATATTTCGAAAACCAACGCGATCAATGGGCTATCGAAACGGACTATGTATATCCCGGCCCGATCCAGTATTTCGGCCCGACGGAAGTATGCGACCAACCGAGCAAAACATTGCAATTGGAGCAGAACGGTACGATCAAGTTATAATTATAACTGTTTCTATATTTATAAAGTAGGAGAAAACGCCACTTGTTTTCTCCTACTTTTTACTTTAATAAATTGGTCATAGAATTTTAAAATGAAATTCTTCACCTGTAAACTTAGTTTACAAGTGGCATAAACAAGCTGGTGGAGTATCCGCTTTCATTGTCGGTTAATCATATCGTGAAGATAAGAAATAATTTTCAATCAAGGGCAAGATCTTTCAGTTCAACCTCTATTATAAGAGGTAGAAAACAAAAAACGTTGCACAAACTATCAATAAATTTTATCCTTCCAAGATTAGACTGTTCTGTTCTATAAAAGCAAGAAGCTTGACTTTACTTCTTAATCAGTTTCTTCGTATACACTTTATCGTCCTTTATCAACCTTACGAAATAGATACCCGCTGGCAAACCGTTTACCGATAGCCGGCATACCGGGTCGGAAGTATTGTGTAGTTGATAATTATTGAATAGATTTGTTCTGCCTGCAAATTCCGTTTACAAGCGGTGACTAGATTCTGGTGGATCATTCGGTATCATTTCATTTGGTATTTGACGATAAAAGTAATAAATAATTAAAAAACAAAACAAACATAAAACAAATAATATACTCGATAACCGTCTTTTAATTAATACTTACTCTATAATGGCGTGCTTGGAACTTGCGGCCTATAGGTAGTTCGTGCCGGGCGAACATCAAAAAAGGTGGCCTCGTCATGAAGCCACCTCTTTTTTTCCTTCTATAAGGTCAGTCTATCCTTATTCAGCAATAAGATCAGAAGAACCTGTAACGGTTATCCTCTACTCCCAGTTTGTTTTTCAGCACCTCGATCGACTGCATTTGCAACCGATAAGCGTTGTTGTTCAATATCCGGTTTTTCTCTTCCTCTGCGTCATACTCTTCCGTTCCCTCAGTACGATTGGCGACGGCAGCCACATACACACCCATGTTACCCTTCACCGGCCCTACGACCTTATTGAGCGGGGCGAATGCGGAAATGGCATTCAACACCGGTTCAAAACCCAATCCCGTGATATTCTGGGTAGTGAAATTCACAAAACGGACGGTATCCCTGTTGCTGTTCATGGCAGTGGCATACGCATCGAGAGAAGTGAGATTTTGCGCCTGCAGATCGTTAATTATTTTCTCAGCCTTCTTCTCATTGACCAGTTGGGTACGGATCCCCGAAGAGACTTCCGATAAGGGCGTCGTACCTGTCGGTATCACCCTCTCTACCCTTGCAATGATACGCAGGTTGGTGAGATCAAATTTTTTCACGGCTCCTACTTTCTTCTCATTGGCAGCCCAACTGATTACCTGACGGGAACCCGGGATCTGAGCCAATGAAAAATCGTTCGCGGAAACAGTAATATTGGGCATCACCATATATCCTTTTTCTGTAGCCAGTTCATTGAATTTTTGTTCCACATCGGGCGTGGAAACGAACTGGTTCAGTTCATTATCGATATTGTTCGATGTCTTCTCACTCGGCAATACCGGCATATCGATGACGGCCAGTTTGTATTTATTGACCGGGCGTGTCCGTTCTTCCACCTGAAGAATGAGTTGTTGCCCGGGAATGGTCAATTTAACAGGTTGCCCCACAGGCGCATTAAAAACGGCCTTCACCAGATCCGTACCAAACGTAACAAGATCGGTTTCCCTTGCCCAACCCATATCCCCACCGTTGGAATTCGGGTTGAGGCTGTTGGCTACCTCCGCAAAAGAGGCGCCGCCCGCTATGGCTCCGTAAATACTGTCTACAAAGTGGGTGATGACGGAGTCCTGCCCCACCATGGAAGCATCGGGAACAGCCATCATCCTCAGATGCACAGAGTCGGGAGCAACAGTTTTATCGATCAGTTTGTAAATATGAAATGAATCGCCCTCACGTGCAGGCCCATACATCTCGTTGATGGCCGCAGAGCGGATAAACTCCACCTGTGTGGGAGTCAGCATCTGCTCGCTCACAAACATATCACGGTAGGGTGTCTGTGAATAATCGGCCACAACCGCCGCCGGAGTTACAGCGCTGCCCAGTTCGTTAAAGGCGTTACGGGATTCTGCTTCAACCTCCGCATAATCCTCCTCACTGGGACTGATCGCTTTGGTAAAATAAGACAACTTCACGAGAGGCGCTTCCAATCTGAAAGATTCCTTATGCCGGTTATAAAACGCTTTTATATCGTTATCGGTTACGTTTACCGCGGAATCGGGAATAGTAAAGTAACTCTTCATCGCATATTCAATATCGGCATTTCGCTGTGAAAGATCGAACGTGGTCTTTGCCTCCATATCATTCACGATAACTGCATTGGAAAGAAGAGAGATATATTTTTCCTCCAGCCGTTGCGTCCTGATCATCTCCTCGATAAACAGCCATAAACGCTTGTACTGGTTCACCAGTGCCTGTTCCTGCGGATTAGGGTTCGGCATGTTGACGGTATTGATGAATTCTACCAGGGCTGCACGGCTAAACATGCCCGTTTGCGGATCGAGGAAAAAAGGAAGCTGCTGCAACACCGGCGAAATAAATTGCCCGTGCACCAGGTCATTCAGTTCCCCTTTGGTTACAGTGAGTCCCAATTTCGCCGTCTGATGGCTGAGCAAACGATCCCGCACCATCTGCTGATACACAGCTTCACGTATCTGTGATGAGATGTTTTCATCGAGGGACGACTGCCCGCTTACCATCTTCTGAAACTCTTCGAACTCGGTAATTTTATCGGCATATTGCTGGGTTGAAATTACCTCATGGTTTACTACGAACGCCTTGTCCTGCGCTCTTCCAAATAATGTCGTCCCGGAAGTAAGCAAATCTCCTAACACAAAGGCAACCAATGCCGCGCCGATCACAATGACGAGAAGTGTACCTTTATCTCTAATCTTTTGTAAAGTAGCCATCTAACTATCTTTTTATTGTACTTAGAACGTGATAAATTTTTATAATTCAAATAAGGGCACGAAGTTAGCAAAAATAACGCAGACAGCGTTATTTTTTTAAGGAAAAGTGTAGGTTAGCCTGTTCGTCTGGTCAGAGCAGTATTCCGTGGGCCGCTTCACTTTCTGTAATGAGCCGTACTACCTCTATTTTTCGTGCCGTCACTTTCAGTATTTTGAAGGTATATTTTCCGAGAATCACGGTTTCATAGGTTTTTGGGAAGCGCTGCATATGGTACAGCAGATAGCCGGCTACAGTGGAATATTCATCCGACTCGGGAATATCCAGGTGATATATTTCGTTGAGGTGTCCGATCTCCACCCGCCCCGACATCACAAACTCGTTTTCTCCCTCCCTCTTCAAGAATTTCGATTCCACATCGTATTCATCTTCAATATCCCCGAAGATCTCTTCCACAAGATCCTCCATAGTGACGATCCCGGAGGTGCCTCCGAACTCGTCAACCACCACGGCGATACTTTTACGATGCTGCATCAGGTCGCTCATCAGTTGGTTGGCCTGCATACTCTCCGGGACGAAGGAAATGGAAGCCAGATTATTTGTCCAATCCTGCGGATTGTTGAAAATTTCCCAAATATGGATGTAACCCACAATATTGTCGAGGTTGTCTTTAAAGACCAGTATCCTGGAGATACCGGTTTCAATAAAC
>ENA-UOOI01000531-UOOI01000531.1-fermentation-metagenome-genome-assembly--contig:-NODE-531-length-48080-cov-94.738615_pt1 | contig 48080 bp, 47 predicted proteins | sample MGYA00245779_ERZ724027 | MGnify/ENA primary metagenome ERZ724027 (study PRJEB28704, sample SAMN03018318) | fermentation metagenome | biome: anthropogenic terrestrial biome; feature: soil; material...
GTTACAATATAGACTGTATTCCTGTTACAATACAAACTGTATTCCCGTTACAATACAAACTGTATTCCTGTTACAGGACGGACTGTATTCCCGTTACAGGACGGACCGTATTCCCGTTACAGGACGGGCCGGTTCGGAAATGATATTCGTATCGAGAAGGTAATATCTTCTTACCATATCTGATTCCGGCTGCCGTCGCAGGTTTCTGCCTGACGCACATATTCGCTGAGTTTGTTCTTTACTTCAAAAATAGCTATTATATAAATCGTCTACTTTATTGTTCTTCCCGGCAGCCTGCGGTTATATAACTCATGTCTCTGCCTGTCGTAAAGGAAAACGTGTCCGTCGCGCTGCAGTCTATGCCGTGCCGTGCAAGCTCTGCAATAAAAGCCTCGACATATATGTTGCTCTCAAAGCCCTGCAGAAAGTCGAAAGCAATTTTATTCCCGGCGGCAACCATGTTCACCGACAGCCCCTTGATTTGACCGCTGTAGAGATGCACCGAATCGATATAATTTTCGAAATCGTTGAAATTCATTTTTCCGAGGTAGCTGACGACGTACGTATTGATGCAGAGGTTATCAAGAAAAGCGAACAATCCCCGTTTTCCCTCCACTGTTTTGAATGAATCCGCTCTGTTGAACAACATAATCTGTTTATTCATGAGTTCTTTGAGCGAATCTTCTGTCCGCTGCTCCGAGAGGAGCTTTCTGTACGCGGCGGCAAGTTCAGCCGCACCGGCATGTGCGTCGCCCCGGGAATACGGCAGGTAAATACTTCCTGTGCAGTTCCGGTGTGTATGTTCCATTCCGGCGGCGCTCCTGAGGTCGGCCGCCATGCTGCATACGACAGATTTATCAGCTTCAGGGTGCAGCCGGTAAACGGCGCTGGAAATGAGGATGGCAGTCAGTATGCCGGGTGTTGCGCCGTATGATTTTGCAGTATTAACGAATTCATTCTGATTCACTGTGATTTCAGTTCTGAAGCAGTGCGCCGTCGCAGATGTGCTTTCAGGAAGGGCGAATCCGTCCCTGTCGACGACGGCGATTTTGCTTTTGTCTACGGCGAATAATTCCGTGCCGAACGGCTCCGCTGTTTCAGTGTCGTCCGGTCGTTCTGCTGCCGTGCGGATTCCTTCCGCGCTGAACGTTTTTTTGTACTTAATCGAGCAGTAATAATAGACGAGCGTTTCAACAAACGGTTTTATGCCCCGTCCGTCGCAGAGTGCGTGGTGGAATGCCACTCTGATGCTGTTTTCCGTATACGTCACGTCAATCAGATGATATCCCGTTTCCGTACTGCCCAGCGGGCAGAATTTTTGAGACGATGCGGCACGCAGGGGAATGTCGTCGGGGAGCAGATAATAATTTCCCTGCTTTTCCGCGAGCTTGTCTGTCAGATACGGAAACCGCAGCGCTGTTTTCCTGAGTGCGGCATCGAGACATCCGCTGCTGATTTCGTCTTTCATTCTGATATCGAGCACCGTGCTGTCATAGCCGTTTTTCCGGAACAGAAATGATTGTCCCGATCTGATTTTCCGTGCGGAAATATCTTCGTTTTCATATCCGGCGGCACTTTCTCTTTGCATTTCTTTCATAACGAACCTCCTGATTCGGTTTTTATACTGAGACAATACGCAGGACATATTTCCGAATTGCAAGCGAAATGTTGCTGAAAAGTTAAAGCGGCGGATACAATTCCTTAACAAATGCATGATATACTTGTATAAAGAGGTTCCTATGCCGAATATTCTTGTAGTTGAGGACGACGTGCCGCTTAACCGCATAGTCTGCAGATATCTTACCGGCGCCGGATATGATGTTTCCGGATGCAGCAATCCGGACGAAGCGTTCGATCGTATGGACAAAACATCGTTTGACCTTATCATTTCGGACATTATGATGCCGGGAATGGACGGCTTCCTTTTTGCGGAGGCCGTGCGTCAGGGTGACAGGAATATTCCGATTCTGTTTATGACCGCGCGCGACGATATGCCTTCGAAACAGAAAGGTTTCAAAATCGGCATAGACGATTACATGGTCAAGCCCGTTGAAATGGATGAGCTTGTCCTCCGGGTCGGTGCGCTGCTGCGGCGCGCGCACATTCAGAGCGAACGGAAAATTACAATCGGGACGTTTGAAATGAACGCGGACGAAATGAGCGCATCTTCGGACGGAAAAGAAATACCGCTTACAGTCCGCGAGTTCAACATACTGTTCAAAATGCTTTCGTATCCGAAGAAAACGTTCTCCCGTCAGGCGCTCATGGACGAGTTCTGGGACGACGACAGCGAATCGGGATTACGGGCAGTCGACGTGTACATAACGAAGCTGCGCGACAAATGCGCAGCGTGCACGGAATTTAAAATCGTTACGATTCACGGGTTGGGATACAAAGCGGTAATTCTATGAGGTATTTATGAAATCAAACGAAAAAAAAGATCCCCGCATTACGAAGAAATATCACACGTGGTCGGAAGTCATCGTTAATTTTATTCTGCTTGTCTGCCTCAGCGGTTCTCAGGCACTTATCTCCAACGAATACGATCCCATAAAATTTATTTCGCCCGGTCAGCTCTGGGCGTACGGCAGCTACTGGGCAATGGTCGCGCTGGTCATCAGCTTAGTGTCCGCCGGCATACGCATCAGAAAATACGAAACTCCGATGCGCAGGTTAAGCAGAGCGGCGAAGCGCGTTGCGTCGGGCGATTTTTCAGTCTTTGTCGACAACGGTCGCGCAGGTCCGAAAAAAGATTACATCGATGTGCTTTTCGACGACTTCAACACGATGGTGAAGGAGCTCGGCAGTACGGAGACTCTTAAGAACGATTTCATCGCGAATGTGTCGCACGAATTCAAGACGCCTCTTTCGATAATCCAGAATTACGCGACGGCGCTGCAGGATGAATCGATTTCCGCTGAAACAAAAATAGAATATACGCAGACAATTCTCGACGCGTCGAAAAAACTTTCCGTTTTCGTTTCGAATATCCTCAAGCTTAACAAAATGGAAAATGAAAAAATCAGACCGGAGCCTGCGCCGTACGATATATGCAGACAGCTCTGCGACTGCGCGCTTGCGTTCGAACCTGTATGGGAAAATAAGAATATTACGTTCGATGCGGATATAGAGGACCGGGCCGTCATCACCGCGGACGAAGGTCTGCTCGAACTTGTGTGGAACAATCTGCTTTCGAACGCGTTCAAATATACGGAAAACGGCGGTACGGTGACGCTGAGGCAGACTTCCGCGGACAATACGGTTACAGTCCGCGTGTCCGACACAGGATGCGGTATGGATGCCGTGACCATGAATCACCTGTTCGACAAGTTTTATCAGGGTGATACCTCCCATTCGGGAGAGGGAAACGGCCTCGGTCTTGCACTTGCAAAAAAAGCTCTCGATTTGTGCGGCGGAACGATTACCGTCGAGAGTGAACAGGGCAGCGGTTCTTCTTTTACTGTAACGCTGCCTGTCTGAGCGGAATATATCCGCCTTTAACAATTCGGAAACAATTCTCATGCATTTCGGAAATACACCTCTTATAGGATTCAGACATCAAACCCGAAAAGAGGTGAACTATGGAAAAAAACGAAAAGGACAAAGACGGATATACCGGATACGAATACCGGGATATGACCGTCAAACGCAGCATGGCGGAATTGTACGAAGACAATCTTACCAGTTTCGGATGGCAGGTGGAAAGCTGCTCGGACAGCGTCAAGGGCATTCTCTATGTGACGCTGCACCTGAAGCGCGACCGTCTGCTCAGAAACAGAGCGGAACTCACAAGGCTTCAGCGCCAGTTTGAAAACGAAGCTGATGATGTCCGCCGGCTTGAAATTTCAAAGCGGACAGATGCATCAGCGGCGGCGTTCGGAATCGGTATTATCGGTACGGCATTCATGGCCGGTTCGGTATTCGGTTATCTCGACGGCCGCAGAATGCTCATGATACTGCTTGCAGTTCCCGCATTTGCCGGATGGATAGTTCCGTACTTCTGTTATTCGGTCATGTACCGGAAAAAATCGGCATCGGTCGTTCCGCTTATCGAAGCGAAGTATGATGAAATCTACGAGACGGGAAGAAAAGCTCACGCGCTGCTCGGTGCGTGAGTGTAAAATTTTAAAGACAATCAGCACGCTTGTTCTGGTTCTCGCCGCGGGAAGCTCGGCGTTCGCCGGGATCAGTATCGGGATTAACGGAAACATCGGGTCGGGAATCGGCTCCGTCCGCACCGGTGAATATGAAGAGACGTACGGCGGTACGGATTCGAATCTGAACATGACAGGCGGATTCAGTCTTGCGGCCCAGTTTGCATTCGGCAGCGGGGCTAACAGTTTTATTATCCGTCCGGAAGCGGGGATGCTGTTCAACAACGGCGTGGGGAACGGTTTTCATTTTACCTATGAAGACCAGACGCTCGGTACCGCGAACGATTCCGACTGCAGCATTTCCGTTACGACAGTGGAACTTCCCGTTCTTTTCGGAATGGAGACGACGCTCAACGGCTGTAAGCTTGATTATTATATAGGACCGTATCTTTCGATTCCTGTGGCCGGCACAGTTACGACCGATTCGGGAACTTCGCAGCTGAAAAGGGGCGTTCCCGTTTTCGGAGCCACGGCCGGCATTACCGGTAATTTAAAAGCCGGGCCCGGTGCGTTCGTTTTCGACATGCGCTATCTGTTCGATTTTGCGGCGACAAAGATGGAAGTTGCTGATACGGACGATACAGTTTCGCTCTATGCCCGCCGCAACATCATCGTGAGCGCCGGATACAAACTGAATTTCTGATGGAGCCGGTGCGTACGGGTCGGAAAAACCGTACGCACCGCAATATCCTGACAGACGGTTAATAATAATATTTCGGCCGGTGTTTTATTTCTTATACAGGAACTGTTCCGGCAGAGTTACGTTAAAATCCTTCTCGAGTTTCCTGAAATCGTCCGGCGTGATTGTCTGCATTTTGTGCGGAGCCATCGACAGAATCTTCACAAGTATTTCCGCCGATTTTTCCACCGTATGCATGAGCCCGAATGTCAGGTCGAAATCCTCTCCCGAACAGAACATTCCGTGATGAGCCCAGATTGCAACGTCGTATTTTTTCATCAGTCCGCTTGTCGCTACCGCAATATCTCTGCCGCCCGGTACCATCCACGGAACAATGCCGATGCCGGACGGAAATACGACGGGACATTCCGTCGCGCATTCCCACAGCTCTCTTGTAAAGACTTCGTCCTTCAGCGGAAGAACGAACGTCAGGGCGATTACGTTTGTACAGTGCGCGTGATAAATAACTCTGTATCTGCCGTCCGTCAGCTGCTTCTTCACTTCGTGATTCATCAGATGCGTCGGAAGCTCGCTCGTCGGCCGTCCGCCGCAGCAAAGCCCCCAGCGGATCCGGTATTTTTCTCCTGTCCCGTCGATTTCAACGATGCAGATATTTTCTTCCGGAGCAAGTATGACGTTGCGCATGTATTTACCGCTTCCCGTTACGAGAAAATATTCACCCGCAAGGTCCGGAACGGATGTTCCTATGGGTGTCCACGGTTTGTCCTCCGTGAAGCCTGATTCGGCTTCTTTGACGTCATCCTGTTTCATACGGTACGAAAGATTTCCTCCGTTCCGTTCGTGCCAGCCCTGTTCCCATCCGTCGTTGCACATCCGTATAAATCCCTGTATAAATGATGTTTTTGTTATTTCCATACGATGTCTCCTTAATTATTATTATTCCTGTGTATGTTCAATCCATACGGCTTTATATTCGGCAAGTCCGCTTATATCCGTTTTCGGCACGGATTCTTTTTCTATGGTTAATAACGGAGCGAGCTCCGTATGTGTTTTTCCGGTCAGCGCCATAAGAGCCGTCATAGCGCATCCTGCGGCTGTCGCTTCCTTCATGTTCGTGAGATATATTTCGTTTTCCTTCAGCAGGGCGGAGAGCAGCAGCGTATATAATCTGTTGCGGCGGAAACCTCCTTCGATGAACACGCTGATTCCTTTCTTTAAACCGGTGCGGCGCAGGGCCGTCTCCGTCTGGATTATCAGAGACAGGTCGAGCGCGGCAAAGAAGCGTTTTCGATCCGAAAGTATTTCCGGCACCGAAACGCCTTTTTGTATTGCCTCCAGCGGATAAAATCTGCCGTTTTCAAATATCCCCGGTTTTGATTCGGGAAACTGACCTGAGCCCGGGACGACTTCCGGTACTATGAACACGTTCCGTTCAGTGATGAGCGATTGGGCGGCGTCACTATCGGAAGCAGGAAACCCGTCCGTCCCGCATTCCCGCTGATACAGTTTTACGTACGTGTCGATTTCCATACCTCCGGGAAAAACGGCCGTCTTGACCGGTTTGTCGACGGCGCTCCTGTTGAAAAATACGATTTTTCCGATATCCTCTTCGTCAAATTCCGCCTGTTCTTTCGGATGCATGCAGACGCACCATGTTCCCGTCGAGTTCAGAATAAAATCCTCCGTCGTATTTTCCGCAAGATAGGGAAGAAGCGAAGCGTTGGAATCATGTATGCCCGTCGTAACGATGACCGATGTATTCAGTCCGAGTTTCGCCGCCGTTTCCGGCGTAAGCGTTCCGAGCACTCCGCATGTCGGATTGAAATTACGCGGCATTTTACTGCGGATGCCGAGCCTGTCCACGACGGAAGACCATGTGTTTCCGTTCATGTCCCACAAATATGTATGGCACGCCTCGTATGTCGTTTCATACGCCGTTCGTCCGGTAAGACGGAATCCCCAGTACTGAGGAAATCCGAGTATGACGGCCGTCCTTGAAAACGCTTCGTGAAACCGTACCTGAAGGAACCGTATTCCTTTTGCCAGATTGAGCATCGCCGAAAACGGGGGCGTGAACGTCCGCCGCTGAAGCTCCTCCTTTGAACCGCACCGTGCGTAAAAATCGTCCTGAAATTGTTTTCCCGGATCGTACGTGTAGAAAATGCAGGGTGCGCATACGGCACCGTTCCGGTCGACACAGACGAACGTTGCTCCGTGCGTCGTAACCGATATTGCCCGTATCGGATATTTTTCCGCATAGGTACGGAGCTGTTCCGTGAACCACGATTCCATCGACTGAAGATCGTGTACTTTCATTTCCTGACCGGTTTCAGGATCATTCAGCAGGACAGGTGCGAATTCTTTATATGCCGCGTCTATCTGCAAAAGATGCTCGTCGTACACGGCAACTTTCTTATTTGTCATTCCGATGTCGATGACTGCTATTGCATAATCCATGAAATAATAATAACGGACTGATTTTTTTTTACCTTGACAGAACGTGCATCCACTAGCATAATATCGTCAGCAGATAAAAATGTATAAACTTTTATCGCAGAAATACTGGACGGACGATGTCCCGTGTCATTTCGAATTCAGAAATCCCCAGCCTCTGTTTCCTCTGCATACCCACGATTTTCATGAAATCGCCGTGGTCTACAGCGGAGAGGGAGTGCATATGACGCCGGACGGTGAAAAAACGATAAAATCAGGGGACATTATCAGTGTGAAACCAGGACAAATACACGGATATAATACTGTTAATAAACTTGTCCTGATGAACATTCTTATCCATCCATCCTTTTTTTCCGACGACAGCTGTAATCTTTCGGCTGTACCTGGGTACGCGGATTTGTTCCAGCAGAGACCTGTTTCGCGAAAGCCGGAATCTCCCGTAATGATGTTCAACATGAACAGGATGCAGCTTTTTGAAATTCAGGCCATTATAGAATCCATGCAGAAGGAGATAGAGAATCAGAATCTTTCGTGGCCTGCGGTTACGACCGCGTATCTGATTCAATTGGTCGTTCTCTTATTACGCGTGTATAATAATCCGTCGTATCCCGACTCCGTTGACAAAAACAACGGAGCGTTTCTTGTTAAATATATGGAAAAGCATTATAAACAGACGCTGTCTATGGAGGATCTGCTTGACGTTTCCGCCATGTCGGAAAGCAGCATTCTTCGTACGTTCAAACGGATTACCGGTTATCCTCCGTTCGTATATCAGATGCGCCTTCGTATATTCGCCGCGATGAACGAATTGACTTCCACCGACAGAACTATTACGCAGATTGCCTACGATGCGGGATTCAACGACAGTAATTATTTCAGCAGAATGTTCAGGAAATTTACGGGAATCTCGCCAAAAGAATATAAAGAACAATTTAAAATTAATAATACTATTGTTAACGCAAAATCTGTTTTATAAATACCCCGCCGTATATTATCCGCCGGCCTGAAATATTTTCCCCGGATTCATATATCGGTCGTGACAGAATTATGCTAGACATTGATTTTTTTGTCATGGTCCGGTTCCGGGGACGCAGCTATCCTGAAGGTACTTACATAAGGAGCTGTTAAAAATATGAATCATGCTGTTGTTTATACCGATGCGAAAGAACAATATGCGGCTTTGGGTGTCGATACGGAAGCTGCGATTTCCCGTTTAAAAAATATCCCGCTGTCGCTGCACTGCTGGCAGGGGGACGACGTCGGAGGATTTGAATCCGCAGGGGCCGTACTGAACGGCGGCGGTATTCAGGTTACCGGAAATTATCCGGGGAAAGCGCGGACATTGACGGAGCTGCGGCAGGATATAAAAAAAGTACTGGCGCTTACTCCGGGATCGTACCGCCTGAGTCTGCACGCAAGTTATGCGGATTTCTCCGGATGTCAGCCGGTCGACCGGGATAAAATCGAACCGGAGCATTTCGAGAGCTGGCTCGACTGGGCTATGGAAAATCATCTGCCGCTTGATTTCAATGCGACGATTTTTTCGCATCCGAAAGTAAAGGAAATGACACTCTCGTCGAAAGATAAAGGTGTCAGGGATTTTTGGATCGAACATACGAAACGGTGCCGCACAATAGGCGCGTATTTCGGAAAAAAGCAGGGAAGTCCGTGCATTCACAATATCTGGATACCGGACGGCATGAAAGATATTCCCGCGGACCGGCAGGGATTCCGGGAGATTCTGCTTTCGTCTCTCGACGATATTCTTTCTCAGAATATCTCCGAAAAATACCTCAAAGATTCCGTCGAATCGAAGGTGTTCGGCATCGGTTCCGAAAGCTACGTTGTCGGTTCGCATGAATTTTATATGGGATATGCCGTGAGCCGCAAACGTATGCTCACCATAGATATGGGGCATTTTCATCCGACCGAAAACGTCGCAGACAAACTGTCCGCCATACTGCTTTTCGTCCCTGAGATTCTGCTGCATTTGTCGCGCGGTGTCAGGTGGGATTCCGATCACGTTATTATTTTCAACGACGAACAGCGGATGATGGCCGAAGAAATCGTCCGTACGGGAAAACTCGATAAGATTCACATAGGCACTGATTTTTTCGACGGTTCCATAAACAGAATAGGCGCATGGACGCTCGGTTCGCGCGCGGCGGAGAAAGCGCTGCTGTATGCGCTTCTTGAACCGCACGAGCTGCTTGTGAAATACGAAGAAGAGGGAAATTACTTTGCGCGTCTCGCGCTCAACGAGGACCTGAAGACGTTGCCGTTCGGGGCCGTGTGGCAGCAGTATTGTGAAGAATGCGGCGTTCCGTCCGATTCTGAAATAATTCCGGCGGTTATGGAGTATGAAAAAAATATAACTTCAAAACGGCAGTAAGTTATCTGCCTGTCATTTTCGATACAGCAGGAGGAATGTATTGTGTCCGATGAATATATTCTGGAATTGAAAAATATCACAAAGGTCTTTCCGGGCGTACGGGCGCTCGACTGCGTCAGCTTTAATCTGCAAAAAGGAGAAATTCACGCACTGATGGGAGAGAACGGCGCGGGTAAGTCGACATTTATAAAAGTTATTACCGGCGTTCATCAGCCGGAAGAAGGGGAAATCCTGCTGGACGGAAAAACCGTTCATTTCAGAAATCCCGTCGACGCCCAGAAAGCCGGTATAGCTGCAATCTATCAGCATGTCACCTGTTATCCGTCTCTTTCCGTGGCGGAGAATATGTTTCTCGGCCACGAACTTGTCGCCGGAAAAATAAAACGCCTTGACTGGAAGCGGATGTACAAAGAAGCGGACGGCTGGCTTCAGAAACTGCATGCCAATTTTAAGTCTGATGTTGAAATGGGGACTTTGTCCGTAGCGCAGCAGCAGCTTGTGGAAATTGCAAAAGCACTTTCGATGAACGCCCGGATTATCATTATGGATGAACCTACTGCAGCGCTTACGGAACACGAGAGTGAGGAACTGTACGCTATTACCGAACGGCTCCGCGACACGGGACGTTCTGTTATTTTTATTTCCCACCGTATGGAGGATACGGAACGTCTGGCAAGTCGAGTTACCGTCTTTCGTGATTCGAAGTACATTGGTGTATGGAACGTGAAGGATGTTACGCGCTCGGAACTTGTTAAAGCGATGGTGGGACGCGAAATCACGCAGATGTTCCCGAAGAAAAAGGTCAGCATAGGAGCGACGGTGCTCGAGGTGTCGCATCTGGGGCGGACCGGTTACTTCAGAGACGTTTCCTTCACTGTTCGCGCCGGCGAAATCCTCGCGCTTACGGGACTTGTCGGTGCAGGCCGGACCGAAGTCTGTGAAAGCATTTACGGTGTGACTCAGTACGACGGGGGATACGTTAAACTGAACGGGAAAAAAGTCCGTTTTACCCATCCCTCCGAGGCGATTGCTGCCGGGTTCGGATATTTACCGGAAGACCGTCAGAAGCAGGGTCTTGTTCTGCAGTGGGAACTTTCAAAGAATATAACGCTGCCCGCACTTCAGCAGGTAATAAAAAAGACGGGATTTCTTGATGTAAAAAAGGAGAATCACATCAGCTGCCAGTTGTGCAGAGAACTCATGGTAAAAACGCCGAGCGTGTTTGAGACTGCGTCACTTCTTTCGGGAGGAAATCAGCAGAAAGTTGTCGTCGCGAAACTTCTGACAACGCCTAAAAAAATACTTGTCCTTGACGAACCTACGAAAGGGGTCGATGTAGGAGCAAAAACTGCTATTTATGAAATTATAGGGAATCTTGCCGAAAAGGGATATGCGATTATTCTGATTTCTTCCGAGATGCCTGAAGTTCTCGGAATAAGCGACCGGATCGTCGTTATGAAAGACGGCCGGGTTACTGCGGAATTTGAAACGGCGCAGGCTGATCAGAATAAAATATTAAAGGCTGCAATGATGGAAAAGGCGGGTAAGGAATGAATAATTTGTTAAAAAGTAAGAAACAAAGCGGATTTCATCAGATGGGACTGCTGGCATCTATAGTCGTAATCAGTATTTTTGTGGAAATACGTAACCCTATGTTTTTAACATTGAGTAATTTGAAAGATATAGGAGTAAATACCGCAATTTTAAGTATTCTTGCGGTCGGCATGATGATGGTTTTACTGACGGCCGGTATAGATCTTTCCCTGGGAGCTACGATTGCTTTTTCCGGTATGTGCGTGGCCCTTACACTTGTAGCTCATCCCGAACTGCCTATAGGCGTCGCCATACTCGAAGGAATTGTATTGGGAGGTTTAATAGGTTTGATTCTCGGTTTTTTCATTTCCCGTTTCAGTATTCTGCCGATTATTGCCTCTCTCGGTATGATGGACATAGTCCGCGGGTTCACCTACGTCGTATCGAGAAGCAAATGGGTAAGCGCCTATCAGATGCCCGACGATTTTAAGAATTTCGCGACAGGCAGTTTTTTCGGTATCCCCAATTTTATTTTTATAGCTGTTGTGGTGTATATACTCTTTTATTATTTCATCAATTACACAAAGGTCGGAAGATGGATATATGCGGTGGGGTCAAATCCTTCTGCGGCACAGATTTCAGGCATTCCGAAAAAACGTGTCATTGCACTCGTATATACGCTGATGGGAGCTCTTGCAGGGCTCGCCGGAGTATTATGGGTTTCAAAATTTGCATCCGCACAGGGCGATACTGCGGAAGGCGAGGAGATGAATGTCATCGCAGCCTGTGTTATCGGAGGTGTAAGTACAACGGGGGGCCGCGGTAAAGTAAGCGGACTGGTATTGGGGTGTTTGTTGTTCGGAATTCTGGATAATGCACTTCCTTTAATTAATGTTTCTCCTTTCTGGCAGAAAGCAATACCGGGCGCAATTATCCTGATTGCAGTTATGGCTAATGCGGTTACCAGACGGCAGGCTGACCTTCGGGCTCTTAAATCCCGTACGATATAAAAGAGGTTTCAATTATGGAAAATAAAAAAATCATTCTTGAAGAAAAGACGTGGAACGCAAAGAGTTTCTTTTTTCAGTGGGAATGGATGCTTGTTGTGTTGCTGCTGCTCGTTCATGTTTTTAATGGGGCCGTTTCTCCGTATTATTTTTCCGTCGATACGTTTTTAAGTACGCCGATGTCGTTTCTTGATCAGGCATTCATTGTTTTTCCGATGATGCTTGTCCTTATTTCGGGAAACGGTAACATCGATATCTCTGTCGCATCAATAGTAGCATTGTCGTCGGTAATTATGGGCGTCAGTTACAATCATGGTGTTCCGATGAGTGCTTCAATAGTACTTTGTTTTTTAACTGCGACCCTGTGCGGTTTTATTAACGGGAGTATCCTTGTTAAATTTCCTGAATTACCCGCGATGATCGTAACGCTTTCGACACAGATTCTGTACCGCGGTGTTGCCTATATTATTCTGGAAAATCGGGCCGTAGGAAAATTTCCGTCATGGTTTGAGTATTTCGGCTGGGGATATGTCGGACCGATTCCGTTCATATTTCTTATGTTCATTATCTGCGCAGTTATTTACGGTATTGTCATTCATAAGACCTCATTCGGCAGGTCGGTATATGCTGTCGGCAACAACAGAACGGCGGCTTTGTATTCCGGCATAAAGACAAACCGCCTGACCCTGCTTATTTTTACGCTTACCGGTTTCATGTCGGGGTTTACCGCTCTATTTCTGACGTCGCGGATGGGAAGCACCCGGCCCAATATTGCCAGCGGTTATGAAATGGATATCATTGCAATGGCGGTGCTCGGAGGTGTAAGCACCGACGGCGGCAAGGGACGCATCTGGGGTCCGGTACTGGCGATTTTTATTATCGGCTATCTTGAGTACGGGCTGGGACTTTTAAATCAGTCCGCACAGGTTGTCATGATTATTATCGGAATTCTGCTTATCAGTTCCGTGCTGATTCAGGACATTCATATATTTGGAAAACACCGGGTGTTACCCGGTAGAAAATAACTTTCTAGTTTTAAGGTTTGGAGGAAAAACTATGAAGAGATTTTTGAAGTCTCTGCTTTTGGGATCGGTTCTTCTGTTGATGGTTTTACCGGTGTTTGCAAAAGGAGAAAGGATTGCATTTGTTTTTAAGAGTACAGGGAATCCGTACGGCGAGAAAATGATGGATGGTTTCAAAACCTCATGTGAGGAACAGGGATACGAAGCGATTCTCCGCGCACCCGAACAGCCTACTGCAGAAAGCCAGATTCAGATAATTGAGCAGCTGATTACCCAGAAAGTAAAAACAATCTGCATATCGGCAAACGACGCAGACGCTTTGCAACCCGTTCTGACAAAAGCCATGAAACGGGGAATAAAGGTGTGTGCAGTCGATTCAAATGTTAATGCCGCAAGCCGGATGGTGTTTGTTAATCAGGCCGATTCGGAACAAATCGGGCGGACTCTGATTCAGGCTGCATATGATATGACGGGCGGAAGCGGTGATATTGCCGTTTTGTCTGCGACGAGTCAGGCGACGAATCAGAACCTCTGGATTGACTGGATGAAAAAAGAACTGTCCGAAAATGCTTCCAAATATGCGAACTTAAAACTGGTGAAAATTGCGTACGGCGATGATTTGCGCGACAAATCCGTATCGGAGACGGAAGGTTTACTTCGTTCTTTCCCGCAGCTTAAATGCATCATAGCTCCCAGTACGGTCGGTATTGCAGCAGCAGCCAAGGTTGTCGCGGATAAAGGACTTATCGGTAAAGTCGACGTAACGGGACTCGGTCTGCCATCCGAGATGGCGGAGGCGATAACGAAGGGCGTGTGTCCGTATATGTTCCTCTGGAATCCTATCGATGAAGGATATCTTGCGGGGTATGTGAGCGTCGCGCTTTCAAAAGGCACCATAACGGGGAAGGCCGGAGACACGTTTGCTGCCGGAAGACTCGGAAATTATACAGTAGGGAAGGCCGCGGACGGCGGAACGGAAATACTGCTCGGACCTCCTTTCAAGTTCGACAAAGCGAATATTGACAAGTGGAAGACTGTTTATTAATCGTTGCATCTGAAATTTATCCGGAACCGCAATCAGGAACATGCTGATCCCGACTCCGGATTATTTATTTGCATAAACAAATCAGGAGAATATGCATGATTCAAAAAGCATTCAAAATGAAACTGAAGCCCGGATGCCGGGCGGAATATAAACGCCGCCACGATGCAATCTGGCCTGAATTAAAAAAGGCTATTACGGAGACGGGCGTATACGACTATTCGATTTTTCTTGATGAAGAAACGCTTACTCTTTTTGCGTACGAAAAATTACAGCCTGATAATACGGCGGATAAACAAAAGGACATGCCGCTCTTTCACAAATGGTGGGATATGATGGCCGACATAATGGAAGTCAATCCGGATAATTCGCCCGTCTGCATCGAGTTAAAGGAAATGTTTCATATGGAATAAGCACTGCAAAACAGAAGTGCGGCTGCGCGGAAGATAAGGAGAATTGCAGTGACCTGATACAGACGGAAACTGTTTTCCGGCTGTATCGACCGAATATCATGTAATCATACGAAAAAATAAATCTCCGTATTTCTGCGGAGATTTATTTTTTACTGGTTAATAACGATCATTACCACGTCTGGCCGGTTTGTCGATTGCTTCATTTACTTTGATTTTGCGTCCGTCAACGTCGGTTCCGTCAAGAGAAGCAATAGCCTTTCCTGCAGCTTCTTCCGATTCCATTTCCACAAAACCAAAACCTTTCGATGAACCGCTGAATCTGTCTGTAATTACATTGGCAGATACTACCGTACCGAACGGCTCGAACAAAGAACGGACTTCAGCGTCGTTCGTGTTGTAGGCAAGGTTGCCTACATAAATTTTCTTTCCCATTTTTTCCTGCTCGCTACTATGAGCTTCTAAAGATTAATCAGTATAAATACATTGATTAGATACAAAAATAAGATATTTTTCTGTACCGGGTAAAAGTCTATCACAACGGAAAATTAATTGATAGAGTAATTATAGAAAATCAATGAAATATTTTTGCAAATGTGGAAAGATTATATTTCTTGACTCCGTTCTTCTCACTGTGTACACTTTTCCCATGACTTTTTCTTCCGACATCACGATACTCTGCAAAGTTGTCGACAATTACGGCGACATAGGATTCGTGTACCGGCTGGCCCGTGCGCTTTCCGCGCTCAGGCCGGGAATAGCTGTCAGGATTGTGGCCGATAATCTGCCGTCGTTTGCGCTGCTTGCGCCCGGACTCGACGTTCACGTTCCCGTACAGCAGTACGGCGGCTGGACCGTGTACGACTGGAATGCGGCGGATGTCTGCACGTCGTCTTTTTCCTCTGTACCGCCGCGCACGATTCTCGAATGTTTTCAGTGCGGTTATCCCGAATGGCTTGAAACGCTGCTGTTTACGGCGAAACGCGGAGATTGCATTCATGTAATCAACATTGATTATCTGACTGCCGAGCAGTACGCGGACGATTTTCACTGTCTCGCGTCCCTTACGCGTTCCGCGTCAGTGCGGAAGGTGAACTTTATGCCGGGCTTTACGCCTCATACCGGAGGACTCGTGCTTGACGGACCGTTTGCGTCGGCCGCACCCGCATCATATGCGGCTGAACATGCGGACGCGGCCGTGCGCATGCTGCTCGCCGGTACACAGCCTGACTTCCGCGTGCTCGTATTCAGTTACGAACGTGATTTTGCACCGATCGTACAGGCTCTCGCGGAGTTTGAACGGGATCGGCGCAGAACGGAACCGGCATTCCGCCTCAGGGTGTTTGCGGCTGCAGGGCGGGGGAAACCGTCTTTTACGGAGGCGTGGAGCAATGCGGGAAAACCGTTCGCCGTGACAGAACTTCCGTTTCTTTCCCAGACCGAATGGGACAGCCTGTTGTGCTCCGTGTCGTTTTCTTTCGTGCGCGGGGAGGATTCGCTTTCGCGCGCGTGCCTCGCCGGCATTCCGTTCGTCTGGCACGCGTATCCGCAGGACGACGAATATCAGCAGGTAAAAGTTCAGGCGCTGCTCGACCGGATGAAGCCGTTTTTCGGAAACGACGACGCGGCGCTGATTGAAACGTACTGGCGCTCGTACAACGTTTCTTCTCCCGGTGAAACGAAGGAAGAACAGGCTGCGATGCAGTATGCGCTGCTCGAACGCTCGGAAAGACTGCGCGCCGGTTTTTCGTCGTTCGCCGCCATGCTCCGCCGGAACGGTGATTTTGCGCTTGCGCTGCTTCAATATATTGACGGATTGATATAACTGCGGAATTCTACTATACTAATAGCATTCTTTAGTCCTTTTTAGAGGGTAGATATAATGTTAACAACAGCAGAAATTAAAGTCGGCGCAGCATTCATGTATGAGAATCAGCCGCTTATGGTACAGCGCATGCTTGGTCAGAAATCAGGACGCGCCGGAATGGTTACTCGCCTTCGTGTAAAAAACGTCGTTACCGGTCAGACACAGGATGTCGGTCTCGACGCAGGCGAAAAATTTGATGAAGTCGACCTCGATGAGAAAACGATGAAACTTTCTTACATCGACGGCGATGATTTTGTATTCCAGGATCAGGAAACGTGGGATGAGCTCCGCATGAGCAAGGAAGATCTTGGGGACAACGCGGGTTATATTTCTCCCGACGACGACGTCGATATCACCATCACATTCTACAACGAAAAACCTGTCGGCGTAAAACTTCCGGTAAACGTTACGCGCCAGATTACGTACTGCGAACCGGGGGTAAAGGGCAACACGAGCGGCAAGACAACGAAACCCGCAACGATTGACACGGGAATCGAGGTAAACGTTCCGCTTTTCATCGATTCCGGCGAACGCATCGTCATCGATACACGCGACGGTTCATTCGTCGAGCGCGCAAAAGACTGATTTCCGGCTGATGATTGCCCAAAAAAGGCTGTCCCGTGTTTGCGGACAGCCTTTTTGTTTACACAAAATTGAACGGTGTTTCCTGATACACGTAGTAGTTGAGCCAGTTGGAGTAGAACAGGTGCGCGGTGCTCCTCCACGTGGAAAGCGGCGGTTTATCAGGATCGTCGCCCGGGAAGTAGTGCTGCGGAATTTCAATGGGAAGATTCTTCTTTTTGTCGCGCCGGTATTCGTCCGACAGCGTGCCCGTATCGTACTCGAGATGGCCCGTCATGAAAATTTCGCGGTTGTCCTTCGACTTGATGAGCGTTGCTCCGGCTTCCTCCGACGCGGCAAGCACCGTGAGTTCCTGACGCTTCGCGACATCCTCGAAGCGGATTGTCGTGTGGCGCGACTGCGGAATAGGAAACTCGTCGTCGAATCCGCGCAGAAGCGGCTCGGCGTTCGTAAGCCGCCTGTTCATGAATATGCCGAATAATTTCTTATCCGTCGGATATTTCGGAATTCCGTACAGATGATAGAGCCCTGCGAAGGAACCCCAGCATACGTACAGCGTCGAGAATACGTTCGTCTTCGCGTAGTCCATGATTCCGCAGAGCTCGTCCCAGTAATCGACCTGTTCGAAGGGAAGCTGTTCCACCGGCGCACCGGTAACTATCATACCGTCGAATTTCTGTCTGAAGAGCTCGCTTGAACTGATGTAGAATTTTTCAAGGTATTCCTCTCCGGTATGCTTGTACACATGATTTTCCATACGGATAAGCGATATTTCAACCTGAAGCGGCGTGTTCGCCAGAAGACGGAGTATCTGTGTTTCTGTCGTTTCTTTCGCCGGCATAAGGTTGACGATGGCGATTTTAAGCGGACGTATATCCTGCATAAGGGCCCGTTTATCGGTCATAACGAAGACATTTTCATGTTCAAGGATGCTGCACGCGGGCAGATCCGATTGTATTTTTATAGGCATAATTTAACATAGTATAGCAGAAGGAGTTGTATTTTGCTATACTGATTGGCATGGGTATAGCTCATGACAGAAGGGCGGCTGTAAAAAAATTAAAGCTCCTTGTTTATACTCCGAAATCAGATGTTAACTCGTTCAGAAACAGAATAGAAGAGGCGTACGCATGTCCTGTTCTGCCTAATCGCGTTGAATGTTCAGAGCATAATTACGGCGGCGTCGTATGCGATGTTCTGGTGCCGGAAATTTATTCTTCGCGGCGCATCATGATGTACATTCACGGCGGTTCGTTCGTCGGAGGTTCCCGCGCTTCGTGGCGTACGTTCTGCGCGAGGATTGCAAACAAAGCATACAGCCGCGTTGTCGTTCCCGAATTCCGGTTGGCTCCGGCTCATCCTTTTCCTGCCGCCGTTGAAGACGTACAGGCTGTGTTCCGCGCGTTTTTTACGGAAGAACAGGTCGCATGCTCGCTTGATTCATCACCTGGCGAAAAACCTTCGGTGCCCGACATTATCATTGCGGCCGACGGCTCGGGCGCATCCGTTGCGATGGCGCTGCTGTTCAATCTGCGCGAACGGTACCGCAGCTGTATTTCGCACGTAATTCTGCTTTCTCCGTGGCTGGACATGTCGGACGATTCCCACCTTGCGGACGGGAAGAAAACGGGAGACGAAATACTGTCCAGCGAATCGTTGTACCGCTGCGGCGAAGTGTATACGTACGCGTCGAATCTTGCAAATCCGCTTGTGTCTCCGCTGAAATCCGCGAAAGAGCTGCTTTCGGGCTTTCCTCCCGTTTACATTCAGATGGGAGAGAAGGAAATTCTGCTCGGCGATGCGAAAAAATTCAAGGCGCTGCTCGGAGCTGCGGGAGTGAAGTGCGAGCTCGACGTCTGGCCCGGGATGATGCATTCGTTCCAGCTTTCCGACGACTGCCTGTGGGAAACGCATCTTGCCATAGAAAAAATCGGCCAGGTCGTTTCCTCTGCGGACAAAATGAACGTGGAGCTGTTTGACAACAAGCCGCGCCTCGAGAACAGCATCAGGGCCGATGCGTAGCAGGTGAATACTATGGAGCTTCTGTCACCTGCCGGCAATGCGGAAAAATTATACTACGCGTATGCGTACGGGGCGGATGCGGCGTATATCGGTCTGAAAAAATTTTCGCTCCGCGTCAAAGCGGACAACTTCTACGACGACGAATATAAAAAAGTTACCGATTTGAAAAAGCGTTTTCCGGGAAGGAAACTTCACTGTGCGCTTAACATTTCTTTTCATAACAACGACATCGAAGCGTTCAAAAATAATATTGACTATTTCCGGCTCTATCCGATAGACGCGTTCATCGTGCAGGACCTGGGGATTGTGCCCCTTCTGCAGAAGGAATTTCCCGATGCGGCGCTTCACGTGAGCACGCAGGCGAGCTGCATCAATTACGAAGCGGTGAAGATGTACAAAAGTCTCGGATTTAAGCGCGTCGTTCTGGGGCGTGAAGTGTCGCTCGACGAAATCAGACAGATAAAGGACGCAGTGCCCGACATGGAGCTTGAGGCGTTCTGCCACGGCGCTATGTGCATCGCGTATGCCGGCCGCTGCCTTATGAGCGCGTATCTGACGGGGCGCAGCGCTCAGAGCGGTTTCTGTTCGCACACGTGCCGCTGGAATTACGGCGTTGTGGCGCGCGACGCAAAAAAGCTTGCCGAGTCGGGATTTCTGTCGCTGGAGGAAGGAAAGCGCCCCGGCGAATATTTTCCCGTATACGAAGGAGAGGACTTCACCGCGGTTCTTTCAAGCAAGGATATCAGCATGATATCGCACCTTGCGGACATGAAAGCAGCGGGAATCGACTCGCTCAAGATTGAAGGCCGCATGAAAAGCGTTTACTACGTCGCGCTCGTAACGCGGGCGTACCGCAAGGCGCTCGACGCGCTCGACGGAAAAATATCGGAAGAGGAAGCGGTGCCTTTTATTGCCGAGCTCGACAACGTCGCGCACCGCGAATCTACGACGGGTTTCTACTACGGCCGCGGGGATGCGGATAAAACGACGTCGGGCGCTTCCGACAGCCCGTATCTGCTTGCAGCCGAAATCGGAACGGAGCTGACTGACGATGAGCAGAACGTCGTGTTCTGCGCCGGTACGGAGACCGCGGCAGAATTCGACCGGCAGCTGAACGCGCTCTGCAGGGAAGCACGAGCCGCTCGCGACAGGGATCTGCATCAGCATCCGGAAAAAGTTCCCGTCGCTGCGCAGCGGAAAGAGGGCTGGCACATGTACAGCTTTACACCGCTTAACAAGACGGACGTAAGTCAGGAGCTTGATATCATTACGCCGGATAAAGCAGTGCAGACTGTGAAACCCGGGACGTGGCAGCTTATCGATCCTGAAACGGGGACGCTCCGCGAATGGGCGTTCGACGGTCATCCGTGCGTGCTGTATATCGGGTGCGGACTGGAAGACGGTGCGCTTGTGCGGACGAAGGATCCCGGATATGTGGCCGGGCAGTTCCGCGGTTCGGATCGGTAGGCTGCGTAAAGAGAATGGAGAGAGGTTTGAATGCAGTTTTTGAAAAAAATTATTTCTGCGGCACTTCTGTCCGTCTGCGGGGCACTGTGTTTCGCGCAGATTGTGTGGTTTACGCCGGATATGGACCATACTGTTTCCGGTGCCGTAGTGCTGAACAATAATACGGGGTTTTCTCCGTATGTTGATTCGCAGCATTTAATTATTCCTTCGTACGTCGTGTCGTACAAACTTGAAACGCCGCAGCTGTTCGGCGAAACTGGTTTCCGTTTTTCAGCAAAGACCGTGGATTTTACGACGCGTGCAGTGTACTGGCCGCTTTTCTGGAACAGGCTGAATGCGGGCGTCGGCATTACGTATCATTTTCTTGCGTACGACAAAATTTTTTTCGAGCAGGATATGCTTGCCGGATTGTTCTTCAGGTATAAACACCGGGCTTTTACTATGACAGCCGATGTCGATTATTTCCGCAAATGGACGCGGATTTATGCCGTACAGGAATATATTCCCTGGCTTACGAACAACAGCCTTGCAGTCAATACGCAGTGGAGCTGGTTCGTCCTTGAGCATCTTGATTTTTATTTCAGCATCAGTTCGTATTCGACGTATCAGTATCTGCTGTTCTGGGCTCCCGACTTTATGACGGGATTCGACTGGCGTTTTCCTTACGGAATTACTGCCGGAGCTGAATTCAACATTCAGTACATCGACATGATGACGCTTTCTTCGTATCTCGCCGGTATTGAACTCCGTCTGTTTACAAGGTGGGAATTCAAATGAGAAAGATACTGATCATCAGCTTACTGATTCCGGCCGCCGTTTTTCTGTCGTCCTGCGCGTACGGACTATATAATTTTTTCGGCAGAGAGGATACTGTCCGGACACGTGCGGGGTCGCTCGCGCAGCTTGATACTCCTTCGACCGTTTCGGAAAGCGACACGTCGTATACCGTCGCGGTTATCACGGACGTCCATTTCGGTGCGGACAAAAGCCGCGGTGTTGACGATGCATTCCTTGTCTGGCTCGACGGGCTGGAACACGAATCCGCGCTGCCTAAGTTCGTACTCTGTCTCGGAGACATTGCCGAACACGGCTATGAAAGTGAAATGGAGGATTACAACGCCTTCTGCGACAAAATCAGGGAGTACGGTCCGGAAGTGTATTCCGTGCTCGGCAACCACGATCTGTACAACGACGGCTGGCAGTACTGGAAAAAAATCGTCTATCCGAAAACGTCGTTCTATCATTTTAAGACGAATAACTTCAGCTGGTATTTCCTCGACACCGGAAACGGTACACTCGGGACGCATCAGTACAGCATCCTTATAGACGCGCTTGAAAGCGACAGCGCACCGAAAATCGTCTCCATGCATTATCCTGTATACGCGCAGGGAAAATTTTACTTCTGCCTGCAGGATTCGGTCGAACGCAATCTGCTCATATCGTATTTTGCTGACAACAACGTAAAGCTGCTGCTCGACGGCCACACGCACGAATACAGCCGCACGGATCTCGGATTTATAGAATACAACGTTCCCGGATTTCTTGAAAAAGGGCAGTGGGCTCTCGTCACCGTAAACGAGACAGCCGGCACAGTGACGGAAAAGCTGGTGTCGAAATAAGGATACGGTAAATATACACGGATACCTTCTGCTTATCAGAAATTACACACTTAGCTGCCTCGTACAGAAAACAGTCCGCTTCGCTCCCTGCTTTTCTGTACGAGGTAACGCAGCGTAATTTTTTCTGATAAACAGCGTACTCCGCGTATAATTGCGTATGTTTACTTCTTTTGTCCGTAATATGCATTCGGTCCGTGTTTGCGCTGGTAGTGCTTGTTCACGATGTAGTCCGGCAGCGGCGTTGCTCCCGGATTTATAGTGACCGTGTTGAGCGCCATTTTGCAGATTTCCTCAAGCACGGCTCCGTTGTATACAGCCTTTGCCGCGTCTGCTCCCCATGCGAACGGTCCGTGTCCGCCGACGAGTACCATGTTCACCTCCGCCGGATTCAGTCCGTGTTCTTTGAAGTGGCTTACGATGAGGTCTCCCGTCTCTTTTTCATAGTCGCGTTCCACCGCTTCCCTCGAAAGGTACGGCGTACACGGTACTGCCGTCTGGATGTGGTCGGCGTGCGTTGTGCCGAACAGCGGTACCGGGCGTACTGCCTGCGCCCACGAGACGGCCGCTGTCGAATGCGTGTGGATGATGCCGCCGATTTTGACGCCGTCTTTTACCGCGAATTCGCGGTAGAGCACGACGTGCGTCGGCGTGTCAGAAGACGGCCGGAGACTGCCTTCCACTATTCTGCCGTCAAGATCGACGACGACCATGCTTTCCGGCGTGAGCTCCGGATACGGTACTCCCGACGGTTTGATTGCAAAAACGCCGAGCGCTGCGTCGAATGCGGAGACGTTGCCCCACGTGTACAATGCGAGGTGCTGCGCCGGAATCTCCATGTTGGCTTCGTAAGCCTGTTCCCTGATTGTCTGATATTTATCCGCCATACGTTCCTCCTTCTGATTTCAGTCGATGTTCCCGACGGCCGCTTTTTCAACCGCAAGTCCTTTCGTGTAGCGTGCAAAGAATTTATTAAATCCTTCGACGTCCTCCGCGTCCGGCTGCACTGTCGTCGACTTACTCGAAGCGAACACGTCCTCGTTGAGATACTGTTCGAGTTTGCGTCCTTTGCCGTTCACCATATACGAGGCGAGCAGCGCCATTCCCCACGGACCGCCTTCTCCGGCCGTACTGAGCGCCGCGCACGGCGTGTGCATGGCTGCCGCCATTATTCTGAGGCCGACGTCGGTCGTCTTGAAGAATCCGCCCTGACAGATAAGCGTGTCGAGTCTGACGCTTTCCCTGTCGAAGAGAATGTCCATGCCCGTGCGGAGCGCTCCGAGGGCTGTGAACAGCTGGGCGCGCATGAAGTTCGCCAGATTGAACGAGCAGTTCTGCGTGCGCACGAAAAGCGGACGGCCGGAGCTGAGACCCGTCATCGACTCTCCTGAGATGTAATTGTACGGGATAAGTCCGCCGCAGTCCTTGTCGCCCTTGAGCGCAAGTTCGAGCAGCGTGTCGTACAGTCTGCCCTTGTCGAACTGCGCGCCGAGCGCCGACGCCGCTTCTCCGAACAGTTTTATCCATTTGTCGTACTCGCCGGTGCAGTTGTTCGCGTGCGCCATTGCGGTGAGCGAACCGTCCGGCGTCGTCACAAGGTCGATCTGCCCGCTGTACGCCTTCGACAGATCTTTTTCGAGAACGACCATCGCGAAAACCGACGTGCCCGCCGAGACGTTTCCCGTGCGCTTTGCGACCGAATTCGTCGCCGTCATGCCCGTTCCTGCATCTCCCTCGGGCGGGCAGAGCGGAACGCCGCTCTCAAGGTCTTTGTCTGCGTCGAGCAGCGCCGCCCCTTCCTTCGTGAGCGTACCTGCGTTTTTTCCGGCTGTGAGAACTTCCGGCAGCAGGTCGTCTATCTTCCAGCCGTAGTGTCTGCCGGCAATAAGCTCCGAGAACTGCGCGAGCATTTTTTTGTTGAAAGTGCCTGTTGCCGTATCTATGGGGAACATACCTGAGGCGTCGCCCGTTCCGAGTACTTTTCTGCCCGTGAGCTGCCAGTGCACGTATCCTGCGAGCGTCGTGATGAATGCGACGTCGGAGACGTGTTTTTCGTTTTTCAGAATTGCCTGATACAGGTGGGAAATGCTCCAGCGTTCGGGGATCGGATAATTGAACAGACTCGAGAGCTTTGCGGACGCTTCGCCGGTAATCGTATTGCGCCATGTGCGGAACGGGACGAGCAGATTTGTGTTCCCGTCGAATGCGAGGTAGCCGTGCATCATTGCGCTCACACCCATCGCGCGCAGCTTCGTAAGTTTTACGCCGTATTTTGACTGCACATCTTTTTTCATTGCGGCATATGCGGACGAAAGCCCGCGGTGGATTTCACCGAGGGAATACGTCCATATGCCGTCCGTCAGGGAGTTCTCCCAGTCGAATGCTCCCTGTGCAACAGGTTCGTTCCGTGTGCTGATGAGAACGGCCTTGATGCGTGTCGAACCGAACTCTATTCCGAGTATGGTTTTTCCGGTTCTGATTTCTTCTGCAATTTCCTCTACTGTCATGCGATTCTCCTATTTAATAATTTATTTAAAGTAGATTTTCCTTGAAATAAATATCGATGGGAATCCGGATCGATTCCCTGCAGTCTTCCTCGAGTACGAGTTTCCGGAACAGCTGCGTCATCACCTGCCGCCCCTGTTCAGCAGGCTCCTGCGAAATCAGGCAGTCGATGCGGTCGGAGCGCAGCATTTCGCAGTTTTCCGCTACAAGATCGAATCCCGTTACGGAAATCCGGTCCTTGAGACCGAGCTGGCGGAGATACGACGCGGCAATATGCGTGGAAGCGTTCACCAGGCAGATTCCTGCTACGACAGGATAGCTTTTGAGCAGCGCGTCTATTTCGGCGCATATTGTTTTTTTGTCGGCGCTGCTGCCGGATATCAGCACCGCTTTTCCCTTCCCGGGTTTTGAGTCGAACCATTCGCAGAAACCGCGCGCGCGTTCATTCTGATTGTACGCTTCCGTATCCGATTTCAGCACCGCATACGTTCCCTCCCGGACAGCCGTAAGCTCCGTCATCCGACCCGCAAGATACCCTGCGCGGAACGGGTCCTGTGCGACAGTGCAGAGCGGATGCGTCCCCGGAAGCGCCGAATCGACGAAGCAGTACGGACGGTCGGTATTGCTTTCGTACAGCAGAAAAAGCGTCTGCTCCTGCATGACCGGCGCGATGATGTACGCGCAGCAGTCGGATGTGACCATCGCGTGAAACTGAGCTGCGAACGACAGACGGTCGGGGCGCACAAACGGGAACAGTTCGGCCTTGAACGAGAAGGCGCTCAAATCATTCGCCGCCGTTCTGCAGATGCCGTCGTACAGCTGCTTCCAGTATCCGCTTTCCGCGGCAATTTCGGGAATAAGCACGCCTATTTTATACTTACAGTTGAGCTTCAGGTGCCGGGCGAGTGCATTCGGCTGATATCCCGTTTCGGTGATTATTTTCTGGATTTTTTCACGGGTTTCGGGAGAGACGCGCCCTCTGTTATGGACGACACGGTCAACCGTGCCGATTGAGACATCAGCTAATTTTGCGATTTCATTGACGGTCATGATACATATCACCTTTTTACAGAGTATAAATGCGTGTACGTACACACATCCTACAAGGAAATACACCTGTTGTCAAGCTTGCAACCGGGCGCTTATCACTTGTTTTCCGCATGTCAAGCTTTTTGCTTGCAAAAACAGGCCCACGGATGTATAATTCATATCACTATTTTCGTATATATATCTGAATTAAGAGGCGGATAAGATGAATGAAGAAGAAAAAGTTTTGATTGTTAATCCGCTTGAGGATATAGAGATTCTTAAAGCGCTCGCATCCGAACCCCGCATCGGGATTCTTAATCTAATCAGAAAAAAATCGCTGAACGTGAACGAAATAAGCGATGCACTCAAACTGCCGCAGTCGACTGTCGCTACGCACATTGCCAAACTTGAAAAAGCCGGCCTTATCAGCTCAGAATCGGTGAAAGCCAGAAAGGGCAATCAGAAAATCTGCGAACCGTCGTTCAGGGAAGTGCTCGTTCAGTTTCCCGAAGACAAAAAAGAGGATAATTCCGTGGAAGTCGAAATGCCGATCGGGCTTTTTACCGATTTCCATGTGACCGCACCCTGCGGTCTGTGCAGCACCGAAAAAATCATCGGTTTTCTCGACATGCCCGATTCCTTTCTTAATCCGAACCGTATGTCCGCGGGACTTATCTGGTGTACGACGGGATTTGTCGAATACAAATTTCCGAACAATGCGCTTTCAAATTCGCACGGACTCACCAAGCTTGAGCTGAGCATGGAGCTTTCGTCAGAAACGCCGGGAACGAATCCCGCGTGGCTGTCCGACATAACCATGTGGCTTAACGGCGTGGACATAGGAACGTGGACGTCGCCGGGCGATTTCGGCGACCGCAGGGGAAAATATACGCCGATGTGGTGGAAACTCGAGGGTTCCCAGTACGGGCTGCTCAAGCACTGGAGCGTTACGGAAAACGGCAGCTATATCGACGGCATCAGAATTTCGGGCGTGTGCCTCGAAGACCTGCACCTGGGCGGGCATCATTCCGTCACGATGCGGATCGGTCTTAAGGAGACAGCCGCTCATCCGGGCGGAATGAACATTTTCGGACGCGGTTTCGGCAACTATGATCAGGGAATAAAGATGTTCATGCAGTTTGCTCCGGAATGAGCCTCACATGATGAGGATACTCACATGATGAGGAACCTCACTTCGTGCGGGCCGTATGGACGAGGCGCTTCACTTTACAGGTAAGAAATACAATATTTATAAAAATTGATATAAATCTATTTGACTTGATATGTAATTTCGCTGTATGATTCATGTATTACACAGAGGAGTGGATATATGATCGACGTTACAGCCGAAACTGAAAAAAAGCCGCTTATCAGACAGCGGGCTGATCCGTACATGTATTTCCATACGGACGGGTATTATTATTTTACAGCGTCGGTTCCGGAGTACGACCGCATAGAGCTGCGCCGTTCATGGACAATCACAGGACTTGCTGATGCGGAGCCCGTTGTCGTCTGGCGTAAGCACGCCGACGGCCCGATGAGCTGGCATATCTGGGCTCCCGAAATTCATTTTATCGATGGAAAATGGTTCATTTATTTCGCAGCCGGACAGGCGCAGGATCCCTGGTACATCCGCACATGGGTACTTGAATGCGATTCTCCCGATCCGTTCGCCGACGGATGGAGAGAGAAAGGTCAGCTCGTTCCCGAATGGGATTCATTTCAGCTTGATACGACCGTGTTCGAGCACGCGGGGAAATTATACGCTGTCTGGGCTCAGAAACGGAAGGAACGGAAGGAAAATTCCGTTCTGTACATTGCGCATATGCCGAATCCGTATACGATTGAATATCCTCAAGTCATGCTTTCATATCCCGAATACGGCTGGGAGTGCAGCGGATTCAGCGTAAACGAGGGACCTGCCGTCATAGAACGAAACGGGCGTGTGTTCGTTACGTATTCGGCGAGCGCGACCGATGCAGCGTACTGCATGGGGCTTCTGTATGCGGATTCATCCGCCGATCTGCTGAATCCGTCGTCATGGAAAAAGCTGCCGGAACCGGTATTCGTAACGAACGCCGGCAGGGGGATTTTCGGTCCCGGACACAACAGTTTTACGACGGACCGCACGGGAAATATTGATATTCTCGTTTATCACGCCCGCCCGTATGCCGATGTGGACCTTGATTTTGCGTTATACGACCCGAACCGCCATACATGGGTAAAGAGGTTTACATGGAATTCCGACGGATTCCCCGTCTTTGATGCATAGTATATCAATATTTATCGAAATCTATCAAAAAAACTTGACAGATACAAAAAACGGTGCAACAATATTTTTTGTAATGAAAGTTGCACCGGCAACTTGGACTATTCTAGACTAGGAGGAAAAAAATGAAGAAAGTCATTGCTTCCATATTGTGTCTGCTTGCAGGAGCATTCCTGTCTGCAGAAGAGATCACACTGATGAATTTTGCCCAGCCGCAGGAAAAAGAAATAATCGACAAGGTTATTGCCCGTTTCGAGCAGACTCATCCGGGAACGACTGTAAAAACCATTACGGTAACTCAGGATCAGTACGATGCGAAATTCCAGGCTGCCATGTCGGCAAACATGCTGCCCGATGTTTTCTACGTCGGACCGGGAGCTGTGAGAAAATATGTCGATTACGGCAAGCTTCTTAAACTCACCGATTATATCAAAACCGCGAAAGGCGTCGATTTCAACGATTTGTACGAAAAAGCTGTCGACGCATACCGCTATGACGGAACAACGATCGGAAAGGGCGACATCTACGCGCTTCCGAAGGATTTCGGTCCGTTCGCGTTCGCCTACAACAAAACGCTGTTTCAGAAATACGGTATTCCGCTTCCCGATAAAGACACCCCGTACACATGGGATGAATTCACGAAAGTCTGTCAGCAGCTTACGAAGGATACGAACGGCGACGGCAGGGAAGATACATTCGGCACCGGTCTTAACATTCACTGGTCGTTCATTCAGTTCGTATGGGGCAACGGAGCCGATTTCCTTGATTCGTCACACGCGAAAGTGACCATCACCGATCCGAAATTCGAGGAAGCGCTCCAGTATTTTGCGAACATGTCGCTCAAACTTCATATGACTCCGAGCAACGAGCAGGCTCAGTCGATGGACACGTATCAGCGCTGGCTTAAAGGCGAACTCGGATTCTTCCCCGCAGGTCCGTGGGATCTTGCCGCATTCAAGAGTCTTCCGTTCGAGTTCGATCTGATTCCGTGGCCGGTACATCAGAAAGGAATGAAAACTGCGACGTACCGCGGCGGAGTCGGTTACGGTGTTTCCGCAGCATCGAAACATCCGAAAGAGGCGGCCGAACTTGCGCTCTATCTTTCCGCCGACAAAGAGGCGAACACCATGATGTGCGATCTTGACCTGCAGATTCCGAACCTTAAGTCGCTCGCGTCGCGCTACACGGCAAAAGGCCGTCCCGCAAACCGCGAGGAATATCTTCAGATTATCGACGACTACGGACGTCCGTGGCCGTCGGATTTCACATACGATTCAGTCTGGTACGACGAGTTCTGGATTGGTATTCAGGATGTGCTTGACGGAAAAGTTACCGCGAAAGAGTACTGCGAGAAGATGGAGCCGAAGATGCAGAAACTTCTCGACAGGTCGAACGCGAAAATGGCTGCTTCTCTGAAAAAGCAGGGCAAAAAATAGGCTGCCCGGCAGCCTGACTGAGAAAGGGTCTGTCCTTTTTGGGGACAGCCCCCTTATTTTGTTCGTATGAGGTAAAAATAATGGCAGATACTGTCGTTTTAAATAAAAAAAAGAAATGGAATGATGAAGCGAAGTGTGGTCTTGCATTCGCAATGCTGCCTGTCATCGGATTCTTTCTCTTTACTGCAGGGCCGTTTGTCTTTTCAATCGTGGCGAGCTTCACTGACTGGAATTCCATGGGCGACCATGATTTCGTCGGTATCGATAATTATAAAGAATTATTTACCGACCCCCGGTTCTGGAAATCCCTGTGGAATACGTTCTTCTATATGATAGGCATTCCGCTCGGCATGTTCTGGGCTCTTTTTCTTGCCCTGGCGTTCAACCGGAATATGCCCGGAGTGAAAGTATTCCGCGTTATTTATTATATTCCCGTCGTTTCGTCGATCGTTGCAATTTCCATTTTGTGGCGGTGGCTCTATAACGGCGACTACGGTCTTCTGAATCAGTTTCTTGAATGGGCGTTCGGCATAAAAGGTCCGAACTGGATGTACAACGAAGCGACGGTAAAACCCGGCATTACGGCGATGGCCGTATGGAAAGGCGTCGGATATACGGCTCTTCTGTATCTCGGCGCCCTGCAGAATCTGCCTCACTCATATTATGAAGCCGCGATCGTAGACGGCGCGAGTTCCTTCACGATTTTCCGCAAGATTACGTGGCCGCTCATGAGACCCATCACATTCTTCATCGTAATAACCGGAATTATCGGCGGCGCGCAGATGATTGTCGAACCGCAGATTATGACTGACGCCGGCGGTCCGAACTACAGCGCGGCAACGATCGTATTCTATATCTGGGAGAAGGCGTTCTCGTCGGCAGATGCAAAGGGATACGCGTGTGCGGCGTCGTGGGTGCTGGCGGTTATTATTTTCATCGTTACCGCCATTCAATTCAAATTCGGTCCCGAAAGCGACAACTATCTGGAGTAAACCATGAGTAACAAAGATATTAATAATCCGGCGGAATACGGTTCGAAAAAACAGGAGCGCAGAACAGGAGACGTTCTTGTGTACATATTCCTTGTAGCCGGCGCGCTCACGATGATCGTACCTCTCTGGTGGATGTTCGTTTCCTCTCTCAAAACACCGATGCAGTTTCTCGTGCAGCAGCTCGACCTGCGCATTCCCGAAAAACCGCAGTGGAACAATTTCGTGCGCATCTGGTCCATGAAACCGCTCGCGAACGGATTCTTCAACAGCGCGTTCATCGCGGTGACGGTCGTAACGGTCGGCACGTTCACGTCCTCGCTCGCGGCGTTCTCGTTCGCAAAGCTCCGGTTTCCCGGCAAAGACAGACTGTTCCTTGCGCTGCTCGGTACAATGATGATTCCGTTCGCGATCATCATGATTCCGCAGTTCATCCTGTATTCGCGCATCGGCTGGCTGAACACGTGGTATCCGCTGATTATTCCGGGGCTGCTCGGAAACGTGTCCATGATATTTTTCCTCCGCCAGTACATGAACGGCATTCCGTCTTCAATGATTGAGGCCGCGAGGATTGACGGAGCGGGCTATCCGCTCATTTTCTGGAAAATCATGCTGCCGAACGCGAAACCGGCGATTGCCGCGCAGGCTATTCTGTGGTTCATGGGATCGTGGAACGATTACTTCGCCCCGTCGATCTACATCAACGACGAGAAAAAAATGCCGATTCAGGTTATGATTCAGTCGCTCAACGCGTATTATGCGATTCAGACCGACTATCCGGCGATCCTTGCCGCGTCCGTAGTGGCGCTGCTGCCCGTCCTTATCGTATTCATGATATTCCAGAAGCAGATTATAGCCTCAGTCGCAATGACCGGTTTGAAATAAAGGAAACACATGAATTTACTTCAAGTGTCCGGGGCTGTCTGGGCACATGACCCCGTGATCGTAAAAGAGCACGGGGTTTATTTCAGATTCCAGACAAGCGATTTATTAACTTTTTTTACATCGACTGATTTGAGCAGATGGGAACGTACAGGTTCCGTATTTAAAAAGAATCCGGAATGGTGCGGCGAAAAAATACCGGGATGTTCCAATCTGTGGGCTCCCGAAGTTGTCCGGCGCGGAAACGAATGGCGCGTGTACTATTCGGTGTCGACGTTCGGCAGCTGCCGTTCCGCAATAGGACTTGCGGTATCGAAATCGCTCGATCCGTCTTCTGCTGACTACGTATGGACGGACAAAGGTCCCGTCCTGTTTTCGGAAGAGGGCTGCGGTTTCAACGCGATCGACCCTGCGGTCGTCCGCGACGAACACGGAGGCGACTGGTTTTTGTGGGGCTCTTTCTGGGGCGGACTTAAGATGCAGCGTCTTGAAAAAGACGGCAGGCGTGCGGAGAATTCTCCGGTGTACAGCGTTGCAAGCAGATGCTCCGAACCTAATCCCGTCGAAGGCGGGTACGTCTTTTTTCACGAAGGATGGTACTACCTGTTCGCCTCGCACGATTTCTGCTGCAGAGGAACGGCGAGCACGTATCATATAGTCGTGGGACGCTCCCGTTCCGTTACCGGTCCGTATCTCGATATGGACGACGTCGACATGAGCAAAGGCGGCGGTACAACACTGCGCGACGGTTTTTCATTCGACCGGTGGGCAGGTCCCGGCCACAATTCAGTCTTTGCGGAGGAAGGAAAACAGTATCTCGTCTATCACGCATACGACCGCGAGCGCGAAGGAACGCCGCAGCTTATGATAGAACCGTTTACGTGGAAGGACGGGTGGCCTGTTCTGTGAAATAAATTTTGAGAATCAGGTCCTGAGGATAATTACCGAAGTTCTTTCCGAACAGCGTAAATCCGCCCTGATTCCGGGCGTCGTCTTTGACGCCCATTTTTACCTTGATTGAGTGATGCTCCGGCAGGTGAAGGTCGGGCAGGGAGACGCCCGATATTTTTTCTTCACCGACGAAACTTCCGTCGTCCGTTACAGTCCACGACTTGAGCAGCCCGTACTGCGCGCCCTGCTGATTCCACCATCGGGGCGTATATTTCCCGGGTTCGCTGCCGGCCACAGCGGGAGACGTCCATGTTCCGACCTCGACATTATTTATTGTTAAAGTAATGTCCGAAAGCGAGTTCGGATTCGAACCCGGCGTCTGCGATGAAATCTCAGCGCAGAATTCCAGCTTTGCAATTTTGCGCGATTCATAAAACGAGTTGTTCGGGAATTTATATTCCACGTATCCGGAAGAAAGCCACAAAAGCTGTGCCGCCATACGGTCCGGATTGAAAAACGAATCGCTCATATCGAGAAAGCCGATGATGTGAGCAGCGCTGCATAATCCGCACGGAGCTCTGACGTGAAAATCGGTGAACAGACCTATCGGCATTTCGACGCTTATGCTGCTCTGCTCTCCGCTTTCGTTTTCCGGAAATTTGATGAGAAAATTGTCGTATGCCGGAGCGCATACTTTCTGGCTGCCTTTTTTTGCTTTCTGTGCTTCGATTTTCAACAGCCCCGCCTCCTCGAGTTTTTCGATGTGCGTCGCGACAGTAGACTGCGGAAGATTAAGCGCCGTACTTATTTCGTTTATATTGAGCGGCTGTTTTCTGAGCAGGGCGAGCATCTGCATGCGCGGTTCCGAGGCTATAGCCTTGATTATTTCGATATCTTCGAGCGGATTGATTATAAGCAGTTTCTTTGGACTTTCCATTTATATAAAGTATATGAGAATTGCCGAAATTTGAAAAGTACCGGGGACACGCTGATTTTTTTGTAACTTTTACAGGTACATACGGTTTATACAGTAAATGCAAGAGCAAACGTAATCTAATTTGCTTTCTCCTCTCCTTTCTGGAGCCCTGCCGTCGGCAGGGCCCCTTTTTTTGCATTGCAGGAAATGGAATTTTCCACTACTATTCAGAAGTATCATTATAGAAGAGTTTTATAGATGATAAATACTGAAAAAGTACATAAACCGGTGACCCAGAACGATGTAGCCCGCGCTTCAGGCGTGACGCGCAGCATGGTTTCGTACGTGCTGAATAATACGGAAGGAAAATCGGTTGCACCCGAGACACGCCGGCGCATCCTCGATGCGATTGCTGAGCTCGGCTATAAGCCCAACAAATACGCACAGGCCCTTCAGCTCGGAAATGCGGCGCTTGCAGACAGGCAGCTGGGCGTCATACTCAGCAGTGCCGATGTATTTCTGCGCCCGTATTACGCGGAAATACTGGCGGGAATTCATACAGCCGCTTACGAAAACGGCTATCATGTCCGTTTCATCAGATTTTTTGACGAACTTAAGAATCCCATACTTTTCAACGAACTGATTCATCCTGAAGAAATAAGCGGACTGATTCTTGTCGCCGTGGACCAGTGTCTGAAAACTTCCGACGACGAGAAACTGATTGAAGAAATCCGGGGCCGGATTCCGCCCGTCGTGTGTGTCGAATGGCAGCATGAGGGACTTTCGTCTGTCGGATTCAGCCGCCGGGAGGCCGCCTTCCGTGCCGTTTCGTATCTGCTGGAAAAGGGATACGGCGACGTTGCGTACGTCGGAGAGCTCGACGAGCGCGTGTCCGGATTCAAACAGGCGCTTCTCGAACATGGCCGCAGCGATTTGACGTCGTGCATCGTGGAAGGAGCCGTCGACATGCGCGCGGGAATATTTGCCATGGAAAAGATCGGCAGCAGACTCCCGCGTGCCGTATGTGCCGGTTCCGACGAAGTCGCAATCGGCATACTCCGCTATCTGAACAAAAACCGCATCGCCGTTCCCGCAGAAACGGCCGTCGTAAGCATCGACAATATTGAAATGGCCGAGTACACGAATCCGCCGCTTACGACAATCAACGTACAGAAAAAAGCAATGGGTGCCCGTGCCGTCGAGATGATTGTTAATAAAACAGCAGGGCAGGATGAGAACGCAATGAGCGTACTTCTTCCGCTGAATCTCGTCGAACGCGAGTCAGCCTGATGCCAAATCAGCATTTTGATTAAATCCCGGCAAGCACAAGGATGTGCGCCCTTGACGCGAAAACCCGTCCCGCCGCATAAATATGCTACACAGGTTTTCGCATCGTCGGAAAAGGACACGATGTCCTTTTCCGACGATCGCCCATGGCGGAATTCTTCATGAAGCACCTTGCAGCGGAAGCCGGCATGCAGGAAGATTTTGTGATTGATTCCGCCGCGACGAGAACATTCGGAACATGCGCCGCTGCTTCGGCCCCGACCGCAGACATAAAATGCACAAACTCCTCGAGTACAGCGGCCAGTCCCGCGACGTAGCCGATCCCTGGTTTACCGGCAATTTCGACGAGACCTACGCGGACATCAGCGCCGGCTGTAAAGGTCTATTCGAATCGCTTGCGGGGAACCTGTCATTCTTATATAATAGTAGAACTTTCACAAATTAATCATATTTTTGGGGATTCTTATGGAAAATAAAGAAGTTCGTGTCCGTTACGCTCCGTCGCCGACGGGAATGCAGCATATCGGCGGCGTCCGCACCGCGCTTTTCAACTATCTGTTCGCAAAATCACAGGGCGGTAAATTCATTCTGCGCCTTGAGGATACGGACCGCACGCGGTACGACGAGAAATTTGTTAAAAATCTGTACGACACAATGGCATGGCTCGGGCTGGAATGGGACGAGGGCGGTGAAAAGGGCGGTCCGTACGGTCCGTATGTCCAGAGCGAGCGTTTCGAGATGTACAAAAAATACGCGTACGAGCTTGTGGAAAAGGGCGAGGCGTATTACTGTTTCTGCGACGAGGAGCGGCTTGAGCGCATCCGCAAGATTCAGACTGAAAATAAAATGGCTCCGGGATACGACCGTTACTGCCGCAATCTGACGCCGGAGGAAATTAAGGCGAACCTCGACGCGGGAAAACCGTACGTCATCCGCCTGAAAGTGCCGCTTACGGGTGAGACGAAATTCCACGATTATCTGCTCGGCGACATTACGTGGAAGAACGAGGACATCAGTCCCGATCCCGTTCTGCTCAAGAGCGACGGATTCCCGACGTATCACCTTGCGAACATTGTTGACGATCATTTCATGCACATTACGCACGTCATGCGCGCGCAGGAATGGATACCTTCGACTCCGCTTCACGTGCAGCTGTACCGCGCGTTCGGCTGGGAGCATCCCGAGTTCTGCCACCTGCCGATGGTCAACGGAAAAGACGGACAGAAGCTATCGAAGCGCCACGGAGCGACAAGCGTGAACGAATTTCGCGCGCGCGGCTACCTCCCGCAGGCGATTATTAATTACGTTGCCATGCTCGGCTGTTCGTACGAAGACGGAAAGGATATGTACACGCTCGACGAACTTTGCAAGGGATTCAGAATCGAGCATCTTAATAAATCTCCTGCAGTATTCGACTATAAGAAACTCGAATGGTACAACGGTCAGTATATCCGCCTTCTGTCCGATGAGGATTTGTACAAATGGACGCTGCCGTTCATTACAGGTACAGGCGACGCGGCGCTGCCTGTAAACGTTACCGAAGAGTTCCCCGCACCGCACGTGGGACCGGCGTATTCAGGCATTTCGCTCGGCGACGACGGCGAGCCGGTGTGCACCGACAAAAGCATGCATATGTCCGATGCCGGCGTAAAGGCGGCTCTCATGGAACTTATGCCGCTCATCAAGGAACGTCTGCATTACCTTACCGACGCCGCGGAGATGGTGCATTTTCTGTTTACAGAGCCTGCAGTTCCTCCCGTATCGGACATCGTGCCGAAAAAACTCGATGCTTCAAAAACAAAGGAAATACTTGAAAAAGCGAAGGATTTTGTTAAGGCGCTTCCGGGGCTGGATCACGAGGCAGCAGAGGAACTTGCCCGAACGACTGCGGAAAGCATGGGCGTGAAGATGGGCGACTTTATGATGCCGATCCGCATGGCGGTGACGGGAAGCCGTGTAAGCCCGCCTCTTATCGGTTCAATCCTCATTCTCGGTGTCGACCGTTCAATAGAAAGAATAGAGCGCACACTCAAAACGTTCTGACGGGATCAGGCACATAAAAAAGCCGTCACAGCCTCGCAGCTGCCGACGGCTTTTTGCGTTTTAGGCCTGCTGCTGCGGAGGCTGCTCGGCGAACGCGACGGCATTGTACGCTCCGTTGTACACACCCGCGTCCGCATTCAGCCTGATATGGCGTATGTACATCTCAAGCAGATCGCTGCTGTCTATAAGAGTGAGAAGCGTTCTGTGCAGATCCGTTTCGCTGTCGGTTTCAATTGTGCCGTCACCGATTTCCGAGCCTCGGATTGCACCCCATGCTTCGTGTCTGCCGACCCGCTGGATGAACAGTTTCGGAACAGGATAGAATGAAAGTTCGCTCGGCTTTGTTATCATAATGTCGCTCACGCGCATGAGCAGGTTTGTGAGATAGACCGCCGCATAAAAATCATCATGAAGAAAAATGTGTATTCCCCTGATATAACCGTCCGAAGCATCGGCAACGAATTGCTTCGTCAGTTCCCAGTCCGTGTGCATCGTATATGCGATTCCATCCCTGTCGAGTTCTTCCCTGAGTTCTGCCCATCGTCCTTTGTGGTCGCCCATGTTTATAAAAAAGGACGCTTTTCCCGATTCTATTGAAGGACGGCACGTACGGATAATATCTGAAAACCGCCGGGCCTGAGCACCTGCACCGCCCATCGTTAAAAGAAAACGGCGCGGTTCGCGCTTTCTGCATCGTTCGAGCCTGCTGCTGCAGTCGTGTTCTATCGTGGAGACGATTTCGTAGTCGACGTAATGTCCCGCTTCAATCAGGGACCCTTGCAGCATGCAGTTTGTTACAGGATAGTGCGCATCCATCGAAAGCAGCGTACGGTATCCCATATATGCCGACGGCGACTGTACCGTATGTCGCGTTCCTTCGACAAGCCAGAATGCCAGCGGCAGATTGTCCGGAATAATGCTCACAATGTTTTTCATGTCGCATAAGACGGCGGCATGTCCGATCCACGGGTGCAGTGAGAGCAGCGGAATGTTTTTCGGAAAATTAATAAAAATAGGAGTGAACAGCTGCGACAGACACCGCTCGTAGACGCACGACCTGAGACTTCTGCCGCCGGTCGACGTCGCATGTTCCCATATGTGCTTATTGAACCATTTCGATTTCTGAGAAATGCGGGAGAACACATCATACCAGTATTCAAGAAAGCGGATTGACTTCTGCGCCGTGCTGCCGTCGAACGACATAATGTCGAGCAGGTACGGCGTATACCCGAGATGATGGGCCGCCGACGCCATTGCAATCGCCATGCGCCAGTGTCCGAATCCCATACGTACTGTACCGATAATAAGCGCGTTTTGCGGATTTATATCCTGCACCTGCTCCGTTGTTTTGTTTTTATCGACAATCGTAAGCATACCGAAATCTTTATATACTTCTCCCGTCTGAACCGCAGCCGGAACGACAGGCGTGTCGTCTTTTGCAAAAAGAAAACGGCAGAGGTGATATCTGACCCATGCAAAGCAAACCGACACGTAAGGAATTCTATTGCCGAAAGGCGATGTATAATCAGCATGCATTTTCATGGTCTTATTGTAAACACTGCCGGCAGAATGAGCAAGAACGAAAATCCAAGTGCATCTGCATACGGTATTCAAAAAGTGTCCGTCTGCAAAGTTTGTCAAGTAATATTCAAATTGCGGAACTTAATCTTAAGTCCCTCGTCCGCAGAATGGCATATCAGCTTACCGGTATATTCGGAATACAGACAGGACGGTTTATTGTACACGAATTACAGTGCTCCGTATCGGCTCGTCTTCAGACGGTAAGAACTTTACTTTCGGGCGGGAATCTCGTCTTCAGGTCGCGCGAATCGCAGTTTCAGACGGTGAGGATCTTAGCTTCAGGCGACGGGAATCTCATTCTTAGACGATGGGAATCTCAACTTCATGCCGTCAGAAACCCATCTTCATCCCCTGGACGTTCATATTCCCATTTATTTTATTGCAGTTTCAGCATTCCCTGAAACGGAACGGTACACCAAAAAAGTCCGGTTTCCATTTGACAGAAGATAAGGCTTTCTGTTTACCTGCCGGTAAGCAAAGGACTTCCGGTCAGACTTTTTCATGCAGTACTACGTTGTTATGACAAACTTCTTTTTCCATGCTGTTTCAGTGATCGTCGTTATCGGTATGTTCCGTTGAGCGGGACGTTCAGACAGCCGTCGAACTTTTAAAGATGTACGGCAGTTTTCGCAGAGAGGAGCGCGGACTTACGGCGGAATCGGTGCGCATATGAAGATGAAGACAATTGCGTGCGGCATAACGCATATCAGTATGAATGAAGCGCTCAATGCTGGCGGGATTGTGAAGAACGCATTCCTTCAGATTGACGCTTCATGCTGGCTGCAGAATGTCTACAGACCGTCCCTGTGACGCTGCAGGAAGTCATCCCACCGTCCTGAAATTTTTTATATACAGCAGCAGTACTCGCCGCGGCATCCGGTGCCGGGATGCTGTAGGAGAATTGACAATACGTTTGCTTCGGTGAAGAAGCGGATGTTCAGGGATCTGACTGTTGATTTTTCATTCGGATTCCTTGCAGGAGCGGGGTCGTGCACAGCGGTCGGAATAACGGTGCGGCTGCAGTAGGAAAGAAAAATGCATTTCAGGGGCGGGGGATATCCGAGCTCCGATTTTGTATAGGATGAGTCTTCGTTTTAGCTTAGGAGATTAGACAGAAAACTACCCCCCAATACGCAACGTCATATGTTCCGCAGACAGAAAGTCAGTGGTATCACAAGTACTCATAGATAACAAAACTATATTCATGTATACTTGTTAAGTCGACGCCGATTTTTACAGAAATTCGAGAAACATCCATCGAATATGAATAGCTTTTTGAAAGTTATGTGATATAATAAGAACAATTACATGATTCCTTCAATTGCTGTACTTGCTTATAGAATCATCCTGTATGGAACCTGAAGCTCTGCAGCCTGTTTCGGCGGCGCGGAACTTCTTTTTATTTTTCTCCTTCATCAATGATATTTGGTCATTAGTGCAAATGGGGAAGGTATGCACAAAAGAGTTTTAGTAGTGAACAGTATAACTTTCGGAGGCGGGAGGATAATCTTTTGTAATGGAACAGATTGGGAGTGTTGGCGGGAAGTTATACGGACAGAAATACGGAAGTTAGACGGAACTGGCGAATTAATGTTAGGTTGATGGCAAAGCCACTTCTTAATAAATTACTTTTTTCAAAGAAATATTGGAGGATTAAATGAAAAGAGAAAAAATCATAATAGGAGTTATGCTTATAGCAACTTTATTTATAGGTTGTGTACCAAAATCAAAATACGATGAACTGGTAAAGGAAAACGAGAATTTAAAAATAGAAGTTGATGAGTTAAAAAATGGTGAAGAACGCTTAATATCTATAATTGATAATGCTTATAAAAACAATGATTTTGAAACGGCAAAAGCAAATATTTCAATTCTTTCTATAAAGCATCCTGAGTCAAAAAAAAATGCTGAATATGAAACATTATTAAAAACAATAGAAAAAAAAGAAAATGAAATAGCAATTCAAAAGAAAAAAGAAGCTGCAGAAAAAGAGAGACTAGCAAATTTAAATAATACAGGAAATTGGAGGGTTTGGAATTATGTAGATGATTTTGGAGAAGAAACAAAAAATAAATATCTCACACATCTAGATGATTTTACAGGAAAATTTAGTAATTCCGCAACATCAAATTCTCCATTAAAAATAAGATTCTTAATTGATAGTAAAGATGATATTTCTGTTAAATTATACGAATATTCAGGAGATACTGAAGTAAAAGGTGATTATTCATATCCCGTAACAGCATATGTTACAGTTAGGGATAGTGAAGGAAATGATTCAAGTATGCTAGAAGCAAAAAATTCTTCTGATCGTTTTACATTTGGAAAATCAGCTTCTAATATTATTCATAATATTCTTATGAAGGGTGGAAAGATACAGTTTTCATTTTCAACATATTCATATGGGAGTGAAGATTCTTCATATGTTTTTAGTTTAAGCGACACTCAATCAAAATATTATGATAATGCTTATAGGATTTTAACAACAGGAAAATAAAACCTAACAAAAAATTCAAGCTGACAACGCCTTTGTCATAATTTGTGCTATCGCTTCGCTCTTTTACGCACAAATTACGCCAAGCCTACGGCACAGCGTTGCAGCTTAATTTCATGTTAGAAGGACCCTCCGGGCGGGGGAAAGGAAAGATAAATGATAATATTCAAAGAGCAAAAACGGTTTCTTGAAGCTGAAATTAAACTTGAAAAGCAACTTGAAGATGATGTGGTAAATAATGCAAAGTTATTTTTTGGATCGGATTCAATATATATCGATGCTAAAAAGAAACTTGATAGTAAAAGCCTTGGTGGTTGTATTCCTGACGGATTTCTCTTTGATTTATCGGATAAAGAAAATCCTGAATTTTATATTGTTGAAGTAGAACTTGCAAAACATGATTTTTATGGTCATATTTTCCCACAATTTACTAAGTTTTTTGGGTTCTTTAAAATATCAAATAATAAAGGTGATCTTGTAGATAAATTGTTTGGAATTATTAACAATGATGATTTATTGAAAAAAGATTTTAAAAAATATCTTCAGGAAAAGGAAATATATAAGTTTATAAAAGATCTTATTGAAGAAAGTCAGAATATATTATTGGTAATAGATGGAGAAAAATCTGAATTACCTGATGTGATGAATACATATAATGATACCTGGGGAAAATTTGTAAAAATAATTGTATTAAAAAAATTTATTTCTGGAAACGAAATATTGTTTACTATGGATCCAGAATTTGAAAATATTGATTATTCGTATGTCAATAAAGCAATAGATGAAAAACAAGATATTTCAATTGAATATGATGAAAAATATCATTTAGAAAACGTATCTGATGATATAAAAAAAACATATCAAATTATTAAAGAAAAAATTACTGAAGTTAATAATAATGTAAAGTTTAATTGTAGGAAATATTATATTGCCATTGCTTTGGATAGAAATATAACAATTTTTCAATTTTCAAAGAAAAAAATACGTTTGGTTGTTATGAAAGATGAGGATTATGTAAAAAGCAAAATAGAAAAACATCATGTAAAACATTTAACAGAAAGTGTTCAAAAATTTTGGAATGGGAATTGTTGTGAAATTGAATTGATAAATTCAGATAATGTTAATGAAGTTATTAGTATAATAGAAGAACTTCTAACAACTGCTTCAACCTGATAATTCCTTTTGTCATGAAAATTGCAAGTCGTCGCTGCGCTCCTTTGATGCAATTTTCACGCCAATCCCTTCGGGCCGGAATTACAGGTTAAGCAAATGTTAGAAGGACACCGCTTTACGCGGTGCTTAAAATAATCAATAATAAGAAGAGGAAAATAAATGCCGTTATTTACAATAGAGAATGAAAAACTACAATTACAAAAAACAGCCAATTTCAAATTGGAGAAAGAAATTCAGACACTAATTGAAAAGAATATGGAAACAGTTTTTAACTGTAAATTCATCGCAACCGAATTTTCAACAGGAGATGAGCATGCTGGAAGAATTGATTCACTTGCTTTATCTGAAGATAATAATCCTGTTATTTTAGAATATAAAAAAGTAGAGTCTTCAGAACTTGTAAACCAGAGCTTGTATTACCTTTCATGGATAAAGGATCATAAAGGAGACTTTCAAATAGAAGTAAATAACGTTCTTGGTAAGAATATAAAAGTAGATTGGGATGATATAAGAGTAATATGTATCGCACCCGGGTACAAGAAATTTGATTTACACGCTGTAAAAATGATGGGTGCAAATATAGAATTATGGCAGTATAAATTATATGATAATAAAATACTGTATTTAGAAGAAATATTTCAAAGGACGGCAACTACAACAACTGTTGAAGCAATACAACAAGGAAAAAATCCAGTAATGGTTGAAGCCGGAAAGAAAGCTGCATTTACAAGAGCAAATGCTACATATACAATGGAACAGCATTTGAAAAGTATGGATAAAGATGTAAAGCAGTTATTCACAGACTTACGAGAATACATAATGGGAATAAATGAATCCATTGAAGAAACACCAAAGAAATTTTATATAGCATATAAAATTTCGCAGAATTTTGTATGTGTTGAAGCAAGAAAGAATAAATTAATGCTGTATTTAAAAGTTGATCCAAAATCAATTGAAATGCCTAAGAATGGCCGTAATGTAGTAGATATTGGACATTATGGAACAGGAGATTTTGAGTTAGCGATTAGTAATAACGAAGAACTTGAAAATGCAAAAGAATATATTATGAAGGCATATGAAAATATTGGAGAATAGCTTCTAACAACCAGTTCAACACCGACAACTTTTTTGTCACACTTTCTGCTAGTCGCTTCGCTCCATACGCAGAAAGTGCGCCAACCGGCTAAAGCCGGACAAAGTTGCGGGTTAACTGAATGTTCTACGGACGCTGCGCGCGCAGATAGGAGAAATATGAAACATAAAACTATGGCCCTAATTATTTTGTTGGTTATTGTAATATCGTGTTCAAAAGGAGAAACAGTGAATAGTCAACTTGCGTTCATTATGCTAAATGAACAAAGTGTTTTTAACGAAAAGATGCTAAATGATCAGTTAATAATGGATTGGGGAAGCAGCTTTGGCATTTCAAAATATTCAGAGAAGGATAAGGCTGTTACTTTCGAATTACTTGGAATAACTATTGCTGTTGCGGAAATGCCCTTACCAATCCCTTCAGGTGATTTAGAATTTCCTATTAAAACAGCATGGTATTGGGAAAATGCAGAAAAAGACATTAAAAATCATAAATATCATCTTGTTGTCTTTGGTAATGGGAATACGAGTAAAAAAGATGTAACAATACTTCTTACGAAAGTAGCTGCAAGCCTTCTTAAAATTGAAAATGGATTAGGAGTATATTGGGGATCATCATCACAAGTAATCCAAACTGATTTATTTTGTGGATATGCAGATATGATAAAATCAGATACTAATCCAATTCCAATATGGATTAAAACAACTGGATATAAAAATGAAGATGATAGTTTTTATTTATATACAATAGGTTTAAAAGATTTTGGCCTTAGAGAATTAGAAATTGAAAAATATAATGGGCACTGGAGCGATGGATTGTCCTTTTTGATGGAAATATCAAATTATCTTATTGAGAACGGACCAATAATAAAAGATGGGAATACAGTTGGTTCATCTGCAGAGGAAAAAATAGTTGCACGATACAAAAAATCATCACTTAAAAATGATGAAGATGTTATTTCGTTTATCTGGTAAAAAAAAGAAGACGTAGAACAACTGCTTCAACCTGACTCGGCTATGTCACGATTCTTGCTGTCGCTTCGCTCGGCAAGAATCGCGCCATGTACGCCTCGCAGGTTAAGCAAATGTTATGCGGACACGCCACAGGCGTGCTTTAAAATATTCAAAACATTATTGACAAATATGCACTACAGTGCATATAATATATTATGTGGAATGTAGATTATTCTGATGAGTACGAAATATGGTTTAATACTCTGGACAATGACAGTAAAATTGCCGTATTGGAAAGGGTAAAGCTTTTAAAAGAATTTGGTCCACAGCTGACCAGACCGTATTCAGATGTGCTTCACGGATCAAAATATTCAAATTTAAAAGAATTAAGAAATAAGACAGAAAAACACGTATTACGCGTTGCATATATATTTGATAAGGAAAGAAATGCTTTTCTTCTTACCGGAGGTGATAAGAAAGGAAAGAATGAGAAGGCTTTCTATACAGAATTGATAGCTGTATCAGAAAAATTAATTGAGAAATATCACCTGAAAAAGGGGGAATACATATGAAAGACGCAATTAAAATGATGGAATCAAAGATGGATGCTGAATCGGTAAAAAAAGCAAATGTACTTGCAGAACAGGAAATAATGACAATAAAACTTGCACAATTGAGAGAAGAAAGTAATATAAAGCAGGATGAAGTAAAGAATTTTACACAGTCATCAGTTTCACGACTTGAGAAAAGAAAGGATATAAAAATTTCTACATTAGTTGAGTATCTGGATAGTTTGGGAATGGGTGTAGAAATAAAAGCATACCCGAAGGAGAAAAATACAAAAGTCGAAGAAAAGATATTACTTAAAATATAAATTTCGCATAACGCAGTTTTCAACCTGACATTTGTTTTGTCATAAAACCTGCTAAACGCTTCGCGTTCTTCACGCAGGTTTTTCGCCAATTTTTGCTGCGCAAAAACCACAAACGCAGGTTAAAACAATGTTAGCGCGACGCCTTCGGCGCTGGAAATACAAAAAATCGGGATAGACTAAATTTAGATGAAAATAGAGAAGAAAAGTAATTTTTAAAATATAAAAATTGATCTTATATCAAAATAAGTGTATAATAGTGATATGGAGGTTATTATGCCAACAATCAGACCAAGTGCAGATTTACGAAATAATTATACTGAAATATCAGATTTCTGCCATAAATATCCGGAACCTGTGTTCATAACTAAGAACGGACTGGGTGATCTTGCTGTAATGAGTATTGAAACATATGAATTATTGGCAGGAAAGATGGAGTTATATTCATTATTAGATGAGGGGTTGAATGATGATAAAGAGGGAAATGTAAAATCCAGAGATGCTGTATTCGCAAAAATGCATGATAAGTTAGGTATTTAATGTACAAGATAGAATTTACGGATAAAGCAGAAGAAGATCTTTTTTCATCACTAAGTTATATAGCGAATGTGCTGAAAGCACCAACAGCGGCAAAAAAATTACTGGAAGAGATAGAAAACAAAGTAAAAATATTGGAAAGTTCACCGTTTTGTTGTGCCTTAGTAAGTGATGAATACTTAAAGACAAAAGGCATACGGTCATTACTAGTAAAAAACTATCTTGTCTTTTACATTGTAAAAGAAGAAGAAAATATAGCATCCATAATAAGAATATTATATGGACGGCGAGACTGGATGAAATTATTGAAAAATGACTAATAAGATTTAAATTTTAATAAAAAAAGTGCGCTAACAACTGCTTCAACCTGATAATTCTTTTGACACGTTTTGTGCCGTTCGCTTTGCTCTCTCAAGCACAAAACGCGCCAATCGCTGCGCGACCAGAATTACAGGTTAAGTAAATGTTAGAACGACAGCTTCGCTGCCGTGAATAAATTTAAATTTGATAATAGAAAAACTTAATTATTATTTTCAGTTGTTCAGCATAAAAAAGTAATTCTATAAAATATTGACAAGAAAAGTATTATGGCGGTAACGAAGAAGCGGTTATAGTTTCGCCTGTCGGCGAGGATTTCGGCTTTACGCCGAGGAAGAATAAGTACCGTATGTTTATTTAAGTATAAGTGTTTTGCTGGTTTTAGAACTGTAAAAAAAATATTAGAGCGATAGCAGAAAAGTGATTGTAGTTTCGCCTACCGGTGAAGATTTCGGCTTTACGCCGAAGAAAATAGTTATACAAGTTATAGATTGTAGGAATATTTTTTTGCATATATATTAATGAGAGATATTATTAGGGCGGTAACGAAGGAGCGGTTGTGGTTTCGCCTTTACGGCGAGGATTTCGGCTGTACGCCGAAGAAAGCACATATTTCTGTTGTATTTTGTGTGAAGAAAAATATTTATGATGTAGAATACGATGGAGTAAAAAGTGAAAGATGTGTTCTAACAAACGCTTCAACGCCGACAACACCTTTGTCGCAATTTGTGCCGTTCGCTGCGCTCTCTTGTGCACAAATTGCGCCAATCGCTACGCGACCGGTGTTGCGGGTTAAGCTTATGTTGGGTTGACGCTTCGCGCGGAGGAAATAAATGCAAGAAATTATAAAAAGATTTGAAGAAGCTATAAACGAGTTGAAATGTGAATTCAATTCACAAAGTGATGGTTATTTTTTCACTGAAAAAGAATTGCATTCATTTTTTTATTCAATTTGCCTAAAAAAGCAATTATCTTTTGAAGATTATAATCTAATACATACAGAGTATCCAACTCCATTCAAGTGTGAAACTCTTGATAAGGATCCATTTATAAAAGAAGCAAATAGTGAAAGTGATCACCGTCGCGCTCATATTGATTTAGTTTTAATTAATCCAGATTTCATAAAATTTACAAAACTAAATGAACCCAATAATTATCATAAGTATATAAGTGGAATCGGTGGTGTTGATAATATTTTTTTAAAATATATAAAAGAACATTTTGAATTATTTAATAAATTTGCTGCTCAGTATAAACAGAGTGTTTTATTGTATGCATTGGAGTTTAAATATTTAAGACATAATTTTATTGGTGAAAACGATTCTGAAAAGAATATTTTGCAAGATATTAATAAATTGAAGTTACTAAAAAATAAGAAAATAGGTATGGACATTGATTATTGTTCAAAAATAAAATCTTTGGTTTTTATAGGTGAGAATGTGACCACTAAGGTAAAAACAAAATTACAAGCAATAGAGAGTTTGGAATCAGATATATGCGTTATTGTCGAAAAAAAGAACCCAACAACTGCTTCAACCTGATAATTCTTTTGACACGTTTTGTGCCGTTCGCTGCGCTCTCTCAAGCACAAAACGCGCCAATCGCTACGCGACCAGAATTACAGGTTAAGCAAATGTTAGACGGACCCTTCGGGCAGAGGAAAAGAAATGACAGAATTAACCAATATTCTTTACCAAATAAAAGTTAAATTTATTGATGGTGTCGATGAAAAAGCTTGCTTGGCGTTTGGTGTATTTGGTGTACTACAAAGTGGGATAGATACTCATTGGAAGTTGACCGAATCAACACCGAATTCTAGAATGTTTATTGGAATAGGGAATCCTGGTAATTTTAAAAGAATTATAAAATATATTCCAACACATAAAAATATACATGATGAGTTGATAAAAAATAAGGATATAATATTGAATCTTTATTTTGGTGAATTAATACAATATTGGTATGATTACTTATCAGATATTTACTTAGCCCTATTAAAGTGGAATATTTATAATAATGGTGAATTTAATATACAATCAGAAAATCTAAAAATTGATCTTTCGCTATCTAAGGATGGATTAATACAGAATGTAATTGATTCTGCAATTAAAAATTTTGATTTTTTGCCAGCAAGCGAAAAACTTAATCGAGTAAAAAAAGCATTATCAAAAACTGAAGAAGATTGGAAAAAGGGAAGTGAGTATATAAATAATATTCGTACGAATATACAAATTAGAAATATTATGCAACATAATTTAGGGATCTTATCCGCAGAAGATTTACAATTTGCAGGTTGTAAAAATTTTGAAGAAGATCATGGCGACGCAATGGAATATAAAACAGTCGGGATGAAAATTACTAGAACGCCTTATGATATTGAAAAATTTGTTGATTCTATGAAGTTGTTAGCTAATATAATTATATAATTCGTCTAACAAAAAGTTCAACTTGACATTGCTTTTGTCACGAAACCTGCTAAACGCTCCGCGTTCTTACTCAGGTTTCGCGCCAATTTTTGCTACGCAAAAACCAGCAATGCAAGTTAACTTAATGTTGGACGGACGCCGCAATGCGACGCTGGGAAGAATTCTTAAACGAGAAAATT